>Ga0307297_10000338_pt1 | contig 11307 bp, 7 predicted proteins | sample ER_DNA_157_FD_194464 | JGI IMG/M metagenome (GOLD analysis project Ga0307297, IMG submission 194464) | Bulk soil microbial communities from the East River watershed near Crested Butte, Colorado, United States - ER_DNA_157 | ecosystem: Environmental > Terrestrial > Soil > Floodplain | place: USA...
AGTTTTTCGCCTACCCCTCCCCTGGAGGGGGAGGGTAAGAAAGTGAAAATGTCCCCCGAACTCGCCTTCATCCTGACGCTGGCGCTGCGCATGGCGATCACCGCGGCGTTCGTGGTCACGGCGTCCGTGATCACCGAGCGCTCGGGCCCGGTGATCGGCGCGCTGGTCGCGACGCTGCCGATTTCGGCCGGGCCGTCCTACGTGTTTCTGGCACTCGATCACGATGCTGATTTCATCGCCGAGGGCGCGCTGGCGAGCCTGCCGATCAACGCTGCGACGATCCTTTTGGGTTTGACCTATGTGGTGCTGGCGCAGCGCCACAACGCGCTGGTCAGCTGCCTCGGCGCGGTCGCGGTGTGGATTGCGTTGGCCTCGATCATCCGTTCGGTATCGTGGACGCTGGCCGGCGGCCTGATCGCCAATGCGATTGCCTTTGCGATCTGCGTGCCGCTGCTGCGGCGCTTCCGCCACGTCAAAATGCCGCTGATCACGCGGCGCTGGTACGACATCCCGCTGCGCGCCGCGCTGGTCGCCACTTTGGTGGCGACGGTGGTCACGGCGTCGGGCTGGGTCGGCCCCAAGGTCAGCGGCATCATGGCGCTGTTTCCGGTGGTGTTCACCAGCATGATGCTGATCCTGCATCCACGCATCGGCGGGCAGGCGACCGCCGCCGTGATCGCCAACAGCGCCGGCGGCCTGATGGGGCTCGGCATCGCGATCGCGATGATCAATGTCGCGGCCTTGCGGTTCGGCTCGGCGGTCGGCCTCGGCATCGCGCTGGCAATCTGCGTGAGCTGGAATCTCGGGCTGTGGTGGTGGAGCCGGCGGAAGCTGACGCATTAGTTCGTCATTCCGGGATGGTCCGAAGGACCAGACCTCAGGTGCGCAATTGCGCACCGGGGAATCTCGAGATTCCGGGTTCGATGCTTCGCATCGCCCCGGAATGACGACGGGGGCTTCGGCTGCAACTATGCGGAAGATTGATGGTTACCCATCCCGGCAGACCCGCTAGGTTGGCAGCCGAGCAGAACTGGGGCGTGCGGTGGAGGGATTGTACAAGGTCGAATACGAGATCAACCAGGGCTCCGGCCGCAGCGTGCTGTACGCCCATGATGGCGAAATGCTGGGCGGCAACACGGCATTCGCCCATTTCGGCAACTACCAGGATGTCGGCGGCGAAATTGTTGCCAGGCTCAGGACCCGGCGCCACAGCGCCTCGCCGCAGCACCGGTCGCTGGTCAGTTCCGACCAGGTCACCATCAGCATGCGCGGCAGGGCGGACGGTCAACACTACCGCTTCGCGGGCGAGGTGGTGGAGGACTTAGGTTCGGTGTTTCTCGCTGTCATGACGCCGCTCGGCGACGACGACGTGCCGCCGCCCGGTGCGGTCGGCGACGGCGGTATCGTCAGCGGACTATACTCGATCGACATCCGGATGCTGGACGGCATTGCCGGGGGCCAAACCGGGGTGATGCTGCTGCATGACGGCCGCATTCTCGGCGGCGATGCCTTCTTCTATTATCTCGGCGCCTACTACTCGGCGAACGGCCGCTGGAAGGGCGAATTCGTCAATCAGGAACACACCCCGGCGAAGAGTGAGCATCCGCTGTTCGGCGGCTACCAGGTGGGCATCGGCTTCTCCGGCAGCTGCGATGCCAGCGGCGCCGAAATGGAGGCGACCGCGCTGGCCGGCAAGCGCAGCATCCGCTTCGCCGCGACGCTGAAGCTGATCCGGCCGTTCGCCGGCGCGCGCTGCTGACGCCGCCGCGGAGCGTTCCGACTATGCCTTCCGCAGCTTCGCCTTCAGCGCATACAGCGCTTCCAGCGCGTCGCGCGGCGACATCTCGTCCGGATGCAACGCCTTCAACGCCTCGATCAGCGCTTCGGCCTCGCTCGGCGCGGCAGCTTCCGCGGCGGCGCGTGAGGGGACCGCGAACAGCGGCAGGTCGTCGACCAGCGCGCGGGCAGCCTGGCCGCGGTCCTGCGCCTCGAGTTTTGCCAATACCGATTTGGCCCGCGCGATCACAGGCGCCGGAAGCCCCGCGAGTTTTGCCACCTGGATGCCGTAGGAACGGTCGGCCGATCCCGGCAGCACTTCGTGCAGGAACACGACGTCGCCCTGCCATTCCTTGACCCGCACCGTGGCGTTGAACAGCCGCGGCAGTTTGGCGGAGAGCGCGGTCAGTTCGTGATAATGCGTGGCGAACAGCGCACGACAGCGGTTGGACTCATGCAGATGCTCGATCGCCGCCCAGGCGATCGACAATCCGTCGAAGGTCGCGGTGCCCCTACCGATCTCGTCCAGGATGACGAGTGAGCGTTCGCTGGCCTGATTGAGGATCACGGCGGTCTCCACCATCTCCACCATGAAGGTGGAGCGGCCGCGCGCCAGATCATCGGCGGCACCCACGCGGGAGAACAGCCGGTCGACGATGCCGATCCGGGCGCGTGTGGCGGGCACGAAACTGCCGGTCTGCGCCAGCAGCGCGATCAGCGCGTTCTGGCGCAGGAAGGTCGATTTGCCGGCCATGTTGGGGCCGGTGATCAGCCAGATCTGACCTGATTTCTGAGCGGGGCCGGGGGAAAGATCGCAGGCATTGGCGATGAAGGGATGCCCCTCGCGCTTCAGCGCCTGCTCGACCACCGGATGGCGGCCGCCCTCGATCGCGAAGCCCAGCGAGCCATCGACCTCGGGCCGGACGTAATTGTCGTCGATCGCGAGTTTTGCCAATGCGGTCGCGACGTCGAGCAGCGCGAAGGCGTGGGCTGCGGCACGCAGATCGTCACTGGCTTCCAGCACCATCGCCGAAAGCCGCTCGAAAATTTCCAGCTCCAGCCCGAGCGCGCGGTCGCCGGCGTTGGCGATCTTGGCCTCGATCTCGCCAAGTTCTGACGTGGTAAAACGGGTTTGTCCGGCCAGCGTCTGGCGGTGAATGAAGGTCGCATTGAGCGGCGGCGACATCAGCTTGTCGCCATGCTGCGCGGTCACCTCGACGAAATAGCCGAGCACATTGTTGTGCCGGATTTTTAAGCCCTTGACGCCGGTATCGTCCGCATAGCGCGCCTGCATCGCGGCGACGACGAGGCGGGAAGCGTCGCGCAAATTGCGGGTCTCGTCGAGGGCTGCCTCATAGCCTTCGCGCACGAAACCGCCGTCGCGCTTGATCAGAGGCAGTTGTTCAGCGAGCGCGCGCTCGAATTCCCGCGCGAGATCGCGGGACGGGCGGCGCAGCGCCTCCATGATGGCTGCGATTTCCGGCGGCGGCGCTTCGAGCTGCCCGAGCCGCGCCAGCGCCGCATCGGCGGCCAGGATGCCGTCGCGAAGGCCAGCGAGATCGCGCGGGCCGCCGCGTCCGACCGACAAGCGCGCCAGCGCGCGCGACATGTCGGGTGCCGCTCGCAGCGTGGTCCTGAGGTCGTCACGCGCCGCACTGTCGGCGACGAAGGTGGCGATCGCATCCAGCCGCCGCGCGATCGCGGCGCTGTCGGTCAGCGGCGCCGCCAGCCGCTGCGCCAGCAGCCGCGATCCGGCCGGGGTCACGGTGCAATCGATGGCGTCGAGCAGCGAGCCGCGCCGTTCGCCGGCCAGCGTGCGCGTCAATTCGAGATTGGCGCGGGTGGCGGGGTCGATCGCCATGGTGGTGCCGGCGGCCTCGCGCGACGGCGGCGACAATGGCGGACGCTTTCCGACCTGGGTGCGGTCGATATATGTGACGGCGGCGGCGGCAGCGGTGGCTTCGAGCCGCGACATCGCGCTGAGCCCGTCCATGGTGGCGACGGCAAAATAATCGCACAGCCGCCGCTCCGCGGTGGCGCCGTCGAACACATCGCGGGTCAGCGGCGTTACCGCCGGCAGTTCGCGCAGGCTTGGCCCCAACTCGGGATCGCCATAGAGCGCGTCCGTGACGATGACCTCGTTGGGGTTGATCCGCGCCAGCGTGGCGGCGAGTTCGCCGGTCAAGCATTCCGTGACGATGAATTCGGCGGTGGAAATGTCGATCCAGGCAAGCCCGACGCGATCGCTACCCGCAGATCCGCGCGCCCGCGCGATCGCCAGCAGGTAGTTGTTGGCCTTGGCGTCCAGCAGCGTGTCTTCGGTCAGCGTGCCCGGCGTCACCAGCCGCACCACGCCGCGGCGGACCACGCTCTTGTTGCCGCGCTTGCGCGCTTCGGCCGGATTCTCCAGTTGCTCGCACACCGCGACGCGATGGCCGAGCGCGATCAGGCGATGCAGATAGTCCTCCGAGCGCTCCACCGGCACGCCGCACATCGCGATATCAGCACCCTGGTGCCTGCCGCGTTTGGTCAGCACGATGCCGAGCGCGCGCGACGCGATCTCGGCGTCCTCGAAGAACAATTCGTAGAAATCGCCCATCCGGTAGAACAGCAGCAGTCCGGGATGAGCGGCCTTGATATCGAGGAACTGTTCCATCATCGGCGACACGCGCGCGGTGTCCTCCGCAGACGTAGCGGGTTCGGCCGGAACAGGGATGGATTGCTGGATCGTCATTGCGGGCCGCAACCTACAAAATTTCCCCGGATGATCCTATCGGTTTGCCGCGGCAATGTGGGTTTTCCACGTTCTCCCTGCTCGCTTGTCGGGACCGGAATCGGCATGCCTGACCTCACGCCAAAGCAGCGCCGGGACGGCAGCGGTCAATTGACCTGCCGCGAAGGCGCTCCTAAAACTCGCCATCAAATCCGGCCGTTCAACGCGAAAACGCGGCATTCAGGGAGAGATTCAATGCGCGATGTGTTTGTATGCGATGCCGTACGCACCCCGATCGGCCGCTTCGGCGGATCGCTCGCCAAAGTCCGCGCCGACGATCTGGCGGCGGTCCCGATCAAGGCGCTGATGGCGCGGCATCCCAAGCTCGACTGGACCCAGGTCGACGAAATCTATTTCGGCTGCGCCAACCAGGCCGGCGAGGACAACCGCAACGTGGCTCGGATGGCGCTGTTGCTGGCCGGCCTGCCGGAATCGGTTCCCGGTCTCACGCTCAACCGGCTCTGCGCGTCCGGTCTCGATGCCGTTGGCGCTGCCGGCCGTGCGATCCGGGCCGGCGAGATCGATTTTGCCATTGCCGGCGGCGTGGAATCGATGACGCGGGCGCCGTTCGTGATGGGCAAGGCAGCGGAAGCATTTTCGCGTTCGGCCGACATTTTCGACACCACCATCGGCTGGCGCTTCATCAATCCGCTGATGAAGGCGCAATACGGCGTGGATGCCATGCCGGAGACCGGCGAAAACGTCGCCGAGGAGTTTCAGGTGTCGCGCGCCGATCAGGACGCGTTCGCGATCCGCTCGCAGCAGCGCGCCGGCGCCGCCATCGCGTCGGGCTATTTTTCGGAAGAAATCACGCCGGTATCGGTGCCCGGCGGCAAGGCCGGCCCTATCACGGTGGACAAGGACGAGCACCCGCGCCCCGAGACCACGCTCGAAGGTCTGACAAAACTGAAGCCGATCGTACGCAATCCCGGTACCGTGACGGCGGGCAATGCCTCCGGAGTCAATGACGGCGCGGCGGCGATGATCCTGGCTTCGGAAGCCGCGGTGAAGAAGCACGGGCTGACGCCGCGTGCGCGTATCCTCGGCCTCGCTTCGGCCGCGGTGCCGCCGCGTATCATGGGCATCGGCCCGGTGCCGGCGACCCGCAAGCTGTTGGAGCGGCTGGGCCTGAAGATCAGCGATTTCGATCTGATCGAGCTCAACGAAGCTTTTGCCAGTCAGGGCATTGCCTGCCTGCGCCAGCTCGGCGTTCAGGACGATGCCGATTTCGTCAACCCGCATGGCGGCGCCATCGCGCTCGGTCATCCCCTCGGCATGAGTGGCGCGCGCCTCGCCATGACGGCGGTGCACGGCATGGAAAAGCGCGGCGGCAAGCGGGCGCTGGCGACGATGTGCGTCGGCGTCGGGCAGGGTGTCGCGATGGCGATCGAGAAGCTGAATTGAAGCTGTCATTCCGGGGCGATGCGCAGCATCGAACCCGGAATCTCGAGATTCAGGGTCTGGTGCTGCGCACCATCCCGGAATGACTGGGAGTGCCCTTGCACCTTTCCAATTTGCGCGACATTGCCCCACGTTGCGACGTTGTCGTGATCGGTGCCGGCGCAGCTGGAATGTCCGCCGCGCTGTTTGCCGCCATAAGCGGCGCCAGGACGCTGCTGGTTGAGAAATCAGGTTTTGTCGGCGGCACCTCGGCGCTGTCGGCGGGATCAATCTGGATACCGAATACCCGTCATGCATCCGGTGTATCCGACAGCGCCGCCAACGCCGAGCGGTATCTGCAGCAGATCGTCGGCAACCGGGCGGACGCCAATTTGCGCGCCGCCTTCCTCAACGCCGGCCCCAAAGCGGTCGAGGTGCTGGAAAACCATTCCGACGTAAAACTGCGCGCCTATCCGCGTCATCCTGACTATCGCTCGGAGCTCGAAGGCGCTGTGGTGGCGGGGCGTGCGCTGGAGCCGCTGCCGTTCGACGGCCGGTTGCTGGGCGGCGCGCTTCGGCTGGTTCGGCCGCCGATCCCGGAATTCACGCTGCTCGGCGGCATGATGGTCGACCGCACGGACATTGGCCATTTGCTGTCGGCCGCAAGCTCGATGAAATCGCTGCTGCCCACCGCCAAGCTGCTGGTGCGGTATGGGCGTGACCGGCTGCGCTATCCGCGGGGCTCCCGGCTGGTGATGGGCAACGCCCTGGTCGGCCGCCTCCTGTATTCATTGCTCCGCCGCGATGTGGAGATTTTGACGGACACCTCGCTCGAAAGGATTGTCCGGGACAAGCGGGGCCGCGTCACCTCGGCAGTTCTGGGCTCGGGTGGTCTCACGCGGGATATCGGCGTCGATGGCGGGCTGATTCTGGCAGGCGGTGGGTACAATCGCCACGCCGGGCGGCGCCCCATTGCGCTGGGAACCGATGCGGAATGGTCCGCGGTTGCGCCGGGCTCGAGCGGTGACGCGCAGGACAAGGCGTTGGAGCTCGGCGCCCGCATCAGCGCCCGCGATCTCAGCGCCGCCTTCTGGGCTCCCGCGTCGATCCGCCGCCGGCGCGACGGCTCGCAGGCGGTGTTTCCGCACTTCGTGCTCGACCGCGGCAAGCCGGGGACGCTGGTGGTCGACGGCAACGGCCGCCGCTTCGTCAACGAGGCGATTTCCTACCATCAGTTCGCGCTGGAAATGCTGGCGCACGGCAAGTCCGCGATCCCTGCATTTCTCATTGCAGACGCGGTGGCGTTGCGGAAATACGGTCTCGGCATGGTGCGTCCCGGCGGCTGGGGAACGCGCGCCGCCCTGGCCGACGGATATCTTGTTGCCGCAGACAGCATCGAACAGCTGGCGCAACGATTGCAGATCGACCCCGGCTCCCTGCGCGCGACGGTCGAGCGCATGAACGATCATGCGCGAAGCGGTATCGACACCGAATTCGGCCGGGGCAGCACGGTCTACCAGAACCACAATGGCGATGCCGCTGCCGGAACCAATCCCAATCTCGGCCCGATTACAACCGCGCCGTTCTATGCGCTGCGGCTTTATCCTTCCGACATCGGCACGTCGGCGGGGCTGGTTACGGACGAGGCGGCACGTGTACTGGATTCCGCTGGCAGGCCGATCGAGGGATTATATGCTTGCGGCAACGACATGCAGTCGATCATGGGCGGCACCTATCCGGGCCCCGGGATCACGCTGGGGCCGGCACTGGCGTTCGCCTATCTCGCAGCATCGGACGCGACGAGGAGGCTTGTCGGATCAGGTGAGCGTCCCGATCGATAGCGCGTGCGCCACGCAGCCTTCGATGTGGTCAATCAGAATCTGCCTGGCCTTGTCGGCATTGCGCTCCAGCGCGCATTCCAGCAGTGCACGGTGCTGCTCGACCGTGGCGCTGCCGCGATACTGCAGGGCGTAGCGGAAGTATTTGTCGAACACGATGGCATGGGTCTGCATCAGTTCGCGGGAGCCGCAGCTCGATATCAGCGCCTGGTGAAATTCGCTGTCGTACCGTTTGCGCAATTCGGGATCGTCGCCCTCGGCCAGAATGGCGCGCTCGGTGGAAGCCAGCTTGTGATGTGCCGAAACCACGCGGCCCTCCCACTCCATGTCGCCGGCACGGAAGGACTCGGTCATGGCGTGGTGTTCGAGCAGGATCCTGAGCTGGGCCAATTCCTTCAGATTCTGGATCGATACCGGGGCGACCTCGAAGCCGCGCTGGCCCTCGGCCACGACGAATCCTTCCGACGCCAGCCGGTTCAGGATCTCGCGCAGGGTGCTGACGCTAAGGCCGTAGTCCTCTTTCATCGAGTCGAGCTTGAGGCGTCCGGATGGCGTCAGCACGCCGAAGATAATGTCGGAGCGGATGCGGTGATAACCGCTATCGCCGGCGGACATCGGGGCTTGCGACTGTTCCAGAATCGTCAACGTTCTCAATCCGGCTCGGCGGCTGGTGACGGGTTCGTCATGGCGAACTCAATGCGGGCAAGCACAGTGCCGACCGTAGCCCACGACTTTGCGAGACCCATCATTGATTGCGCACTACGTCATATATTTTACGGAATCTCATTTGACAAGGATAACGTAGTATGGTTCTCACGAGCCAAGATGCCAGCGTTTCAACAAGCGGCACCAGCCGCCGCGTGGCACGGGTTCGTTTTCAGGGAGGGTTTGATGAAGCTGTTTTCAGGTCTGTCCGCCGCCGTGCTCGGAGCGGCACTTTTCGCCGGCGCTGCATCCGCTCAGGATGTCCAGGAGCGCACCATTCGTTGGGGGCACCTCAACAACACCGATCACCCCGTCAGCTTCGGCGTCAAGAAATTCGCCGAAATCCTGCTGGCCAAGAGCGGCGGCAAGTTGCAGGTCCGCGAGTTTGCCGCGTCGCAGCTCGGCAACGAGTTGCAGCAGCAGTCGGCGCTGCGCGGCGGCACCCAGGAAATGCTGTCGGCGTCCACCACCTCGCTCGCGACGGTCGTTCCCGAATTCGGCCTGCTGGACTTCCCGTTCATCGTCAACACCACCGATCAGGCCGATGCGCTGGTCCAGGGCGCCTTCGGCAAGGCGATGATCGACGTGCTTCCGCAGCGCGGGCTGGTTGGTCTCGGATATTGGGGGCTTGGCTTTCGCAACGTCACCAACAGCAAGCATCCGATCGCCAAGCTTGAGGATTTCGCCGGTCTCAAGCTTCGCGTGATCCCCAACCCGGTTTATCTGGAATCTTTCAGCGCCTTCAAGGCCAACCCGATTCCGATGGCGTTCGGCGAACTCTATACCGCGCTGGAAACCCGCACGGTCGATGGCCAGGAAAATCCCTATACGGTCATCCTTTCCAACAAATTCTATGAAGTCCAGAAATACGTTTCCGCCACCGGCCACACCTTCACGGAAAACATCATTATCGTCAGCAAGATCTTCTGGGACAAGCTGTCGCCGGTCGAGCAGAAGATGATGCGGGAAGCCTATGAAGAAAGCCGTGGCTACCAGAAAGAGCAGACCCGGTTGCAGACCGAAAAGGCGCTCAGCGAATTGCAGGCCAAGGGTATGCAGTACAATACGGTTGCGCCGGAAGAACTGGAGCGGATGCGCAAGGCGGTCCAGCCCGTGGTCGAAAAGGTTTCCGCTAATCTGAAGCCGGAAACGGTTAAGCTTTTCAACGAAGAGCTCGATAAGATCCGCAAGACAGTCAAGTGAGCCGCCGCTGATCCCGCGACAGGGCCGGTAGCGGCCGGCCCTGTCCAAAAACTCCAGTTGCAGACGAAGCCGATGGCACGAATTCTCGATCTGTACTGCGCCTTCCTCAAGGGCGTCATCGCGCTGTGCCTTGCGGTCATGGTGGTGCTGGTGTTCGGCAATGTCGTGCTGCGCTACGGCTTCAATTCCGGCATTACCATTTCGGACGAACTGTCGCGCTGGCTATTGGTGTGGCTCACCTTCCTCGGCGCCATCGTCGCGGTGCGCGAGCATACCCATCTCGGTGTCGATACCCTGGTCCGGATGCTGCCGCCGCTCGGCAAGCGGATTCTCTTCATCGTCAATTACTGCCTGATGCTGTTTGCCGACTGGCTGCTGCTCTCGGGCAGCTGGCGCCAGACCGTCATCAATATCGACGACCGCGCCCCGGCGACCGGCCTGTCGCTCGGCATCTTCTATTTCGCCGGCGTGGTGTTCGGCGTCTCGGCCGGCATCCTGCTGCTTTACGATCTCACGCGGGTGGTGCTCGGACACGCCAACGAGGCCGATCTGGTGGCGGTTCGGGAAACCGAGGAGCACTCATGACCATCGCGGTCTTTGCCCTCTCTCTGCTCGGCGCGATGGCGCTCGGCATGCCGATCGCGTTTGCATTGATTGTCTGCGGCGTGGCGTTGATGACCACGATCGGCATGTTTGACGCCCAGATCGTGGCGCAGAACATCATCAACGGCGCCGACAGTTTTCCGCTGATGGCGATCCCGTTCTTCATGCTGGCCGGCGAAATCATGAACAAGGGCGGGCTGGCGAAGCGTATCGTCAACGTCGCCCTCGTCGCCGTCGGCCATCTGCGCGGCGGGCTCGGTTACGTGACCATTCTCGCGGCCTGCATCCTGGCGTCGCTGTCGGGGTCCGCCGCGGCGGACGCGGCGGCGCTGGCGACCCTGCTGGTGCCAATGATGGTGGCGGCCGGCCACAACAAGGCGCATGCCGCAGGGCTCGTCGCCGCCGGTGGCATCATCGCGCCGGTGATCCCGCCCAGCATAGGCTTCGTCATCTTCGGGGTGGCCGCCGGCGTGTCGATTTCAAAACTGTTTCTGGCCGGCATCGCGCCGGGCATGATGCTCGGCGGCGCCCTGTGCGCGGCCTGGTGGTGGGTGGTCCGCAAGGAGAATATTACGCCGCCGCCGCGGGCGTCCTTTGCCGAAGTGGCCAAGGCGGTGATCGACGGCTTCTGGGCGCTGATGCTGCCTGCCATCATCATCGTCGGGCTGCGCTTTGGAATTTTCACGCCGACCGAAGCCGCCGTGGTGGTCGCTGTCTATTCGCTGTTCGTGACCACCTGCATCTACCGGGAGCTGAAACTCTCGCAGCTCTATCAGGTGTTCGTTTCCGCGGCCCTGACCACGAGCATCGTCATGTTCCTGGTCGCCGCGGCCCTGGTATCGTCCTGGCTGATCACGGTCTCCGAGATTTCCCATCAGATCGTGGATATGCTGCGGCCGTTCATGGGCAACAAGATCCTTCTGATGTTTGCCATCATGGTTATCGTCGTCATCGTCGGCACCGCGCTCGACATGACGCCGACCATCCTGATCCTGACGCCGATCCTGATGCCGATCATCAAGGCGGCCG
>Ga0307297_10000339_pt1 | contig 11299 bp, 13 predicted proteins | sample ER_DNA_157_FD_194464 | JGI IMG/M metagenome (GOLD analysis project Ga0307297, IMG submission 194464) | Bulk soil microbial communities from the East River watershed near Crested Butte, Colorado, United States - ER_DNA_157 | ecosystem: Environmental > Terrestrial > Soil > Floodplain | place...
CTTGAACCATCGCCCGGAGCGCCTATCGGTGAGCGGGTAGCCGAGCCTCACTGCACCTGCGGCGAGCGCGGCGCCGCACGCTCGATACGGTGCCAAGGTGACTGAAGTGGAGAGCATGGAACAGGTAATGATCGGCGCCCGGGTGAAGCCCGTCCTCGAGCTTGACGGACTGCGGTTCCGGGACCTGAACGGCAACGGTGTCCTCGACCCGTACGAGGACTGGCGGTTGAGCGCGGCGGAGCGCGCTGCGGACCTGGTCTCCCGGATGACACCGGAGGAGAAGATCGGCCTGATGGTCATCAACTCCCGAACGATGGGCATCTCTCAGCCCGATCCCGAGCTCACCAGTCACGACGGGACCCTTGACGAGCAGTACCACCGCATCAAGAATGACCCGCACAACACCGCGGGCTTGCCCTACGAGGGGACTTGCCGCTATACAGCCAGGACTACGACGATCAATATCCGCCGGAGGCGGTCGCTTTGAAGGAAGCCATTGGGAAATCTGATGCGGTGCTGTTCGTCACTCCCGAGTACAACAGGTCCATTCCCGGAGCCTTGAAGAACGCGATCGATTGGGCATCGCGGCCGTGGGGTCAGAACGCCTTCGATCACATTCCCGCCGCCGTCATCGGTGCGTCGATCGGCCAGATCGGCACCGCCGTTGCTCAGCAGAGCCTCCGCGGAGTTCTGAGCTTTTGCAACGCCCGGCAAATGACCGCACCAGAGGCCTACATCCAATACTCACCCGATGTCTTCACCAACGAAGGTGAGGTCACCAACGACGCCACGGCATCCTTCCTGAGCAGCTTCATGAGCGAGTTCCGGACCCATATCGAGCGAGTGCTCACGGTGATCCCTCGTTCTTAGCTAAACAACCGCCTGAGAAAGCTCAGCCACTTCTGGGTCAGCCGTCGTCAGAGCGACGACTTGCTGTGGCCATTTTGATCTGGTGCCGCGCCATTGCGAGCGGCAAGGAGCGGCACACTACCCTTGGCGCCGTTGATCATCGAGTGCATCGAAGAGCAGATTGAGCCCTTCTCCCATAGTGGGATGGGTGAGTACGGCGTCGCGGACCTGCTGATACCGAAGTCCGCCGAGCATAGCCATCTGCAGTGTGGAGATGACCTCGCCGGCGTTGTGGCCGAGCAGGGCCGCGCCCAAGATGAGGTCGGTGTCCGCGTCCACGACGGCTTTCCACGTGCCCGTGGTGTCGTGGAGTGTCTTGGCCCGCGGAATGGCCGAAACAGAGATTTTGCCGACTGCCACGCGGTGGCCCTGAGCCCGTGCTTGGGTCTCGGCAATTCCTACCCGGGCGAGCTCAGGAGTGATGAAGACGGTGTAGGGCACGATGCGACCTCTGGTGGCCGCGTCACTGTGGTCCAAGTTTGCCTTGAGGATGCGGAAGTCGTTCCAGGAGGCGTGGGTGAACTGCGGACTGCCGGCAACATCACCGGCTGCCCAGACATGATCGGCTGAGGTACGCAGATGATCATCGACTTGGATGAAGCCGCGGTCGGTGATCTCCACGCCGGCCGCTGCTAGTCCGAGGTCTGCGGTCACCGGACTGCGCCCGGTGGCGACCAGCAGCTCATCGCCGACCACCTGCGTGCCATCTTCCAAGATCACGGTGACCTCGCCATTCCCGTTACGGCGGACGGCGGTGGCCCGGGCATTCAGTCGTACCTCGACTCCTTGATCAACAAGGATCTCGGCCACCTCCGCAGCAACGTCTGGATCTTCCCGAGGAAGCAGCTGACTCCGGCCCTGGAGCATGATCACCTGGCTGCCGAAAAGCGCGTACATCGAAGCGAACTCACAGCCGACGTATCCACCGCCGAGAATGAGCAACCGCGATGGCAGCCGTTCCAGCTTCAAGATCGTCTCAGAGGTCCATGGCCTCGATTCGGTGATGCCGGGTAGATCAGGGATCGCCGGTGTGGTGCCGGTGTTAATCACGACATCGGTTCCCCGGAGTAGCCGGATATCCCCGCCGTGGGTTTCGATCTCGGCAGTGCGAGGCCCGATGAAGCGGGCTGTACCCAAGATGAAATCCATGCCGGAGTCGGCGAACATCTTTTTGTGGGCGGCCACCATGCCATCCACAACCGAACTTCTGTGCTGGCGAAGACCGTCGAGTGAAACCAACGGCTCCTCTTCGAGCTCGACGCCCATCACCTCGGCGTTGCGGGCCGTAAGCACGGTTCTGGCGCTCCCGACCAGCGCCTTGGTCGGAATGCAGGCCACGTTGATGCAGGTTCCACCGATCTTGTCCCGCTCGACCATGGCGACCGTCCAGCCAGCTTTGGCACGGTCCATCGCCAGTGACTTTCCTGCTTTGCCGCCTCCGATGACCAGCAGATCGACATCTTCAAGATCGCGATCATTCATCGCAGACTCCTAGGATTACGCGCCGACGCTAAACGTCTCGGTGAACGGCGTATCGTCGCTCGACGTGCCGACGTAGACGGTGTAGTCGCCGGACGGAATGGTGAAGTTGCGCTCGCAGTAGCTCCAGACCGACAGCGGGTGGTTGGTGGCCTCCGGGTCGACGACGATGCGGATCTGCTCACTTGCGCCCGGCTCCACCTTCACCTTCTGGAAACCCACCAGCCGCTTGGGCGGCTGATTCGTTGATGCCGGCAGACCTAGATAGACCTGGACAACCTCAGCTCCGGCTACCGACCCGGTGTTGCTTACCGTCGCATCTACGGTGATCGGAGTCGAGCCTGGGCGCTCGCCCGGATCCACTGAGAAGTCGGTCAGCTCGAACGTCGTGTACGACAGGCCGTAGCCGAACGGGAACAGCGGCGGAACACCTTGTGCCTGATACCAGCGATAACCCATCTCGAGGCCCTCGCTGTATCGAATGACCGGGTATCCGTCTCCCTCGTCCGTGCCTGGGTAGCGCTCGGGATGGCCGGCCGTCGGTGTCTCATCTTCGCTACGCGGATAGGTGGTAGGCAGCTTGCCCGATGGGTTGACTACACCGAAGAGCAGATCTGCAACCGCGTGGCCGTCCTCTTCACCTTGGTTCCAGGTCTCGAGAACGGCAGGCACCGCGTCGATCCAGGGCGTGAGCACCGGATTGCCATCCTTGAGAACTGCCACGGTCCGGGGATTAACCTGCGCCACCTCGGCGATCAGCCGGTTTTGATCATTGAGCATGTTCATGTCTGGCTGGTCGTTGCCCTCGGTCGCAACCAGACCGGCCATGATCACCACCACGTCGGCCTGGGCCGCGGCCGCTTTCGCATCCTCGAGGTTGGACAAATCGTCGGACACGGTCACCTTCGAGACGTTTGCCGAACCTCCGAGATCTTTCAGCACGTCCCGCATGCCGTCGACCGGCGGCACAGTGTAGAGCGGAATGACCTTCGAGCTGCCGCCGCCGCCCTGGCAGGCATCATCGACATACAAGGCCTGGCCAATGATCGCAACGGAGCCGATATGGGGATCGAGCGGCAGCAGACCGCCCTCGTTCTTGAGCAGCACGGCGATTTCGGTGCCGATGCGCCGAGAAACCGCGCCGTGGGCCTGCGCGTCGATCTGGCCTGGCTCGTACGGCCTCTCGAACTGGCCGAACCGAAACATTTGTGTGTAGCGGCGGACGAGCGCCCGATCTACCGTTTCAATCTCCAGGCTGGTGTCGTTGAGTGCAGCCTTGACGTTGTCCTCGTTGAGCCACTTCGCGTCCGGCATCTCGTGATCCATGCCAGCGTTGAGGGAGGGGGCGGCGGAGCGGCAGGACCAAAAGTCGGACTGGACGTAGCCCTGGAATCCCCATTCGTGCCGGAGGATGTCGGTGAGTGTGTAGCGATACTCGGTTGCATAAACGCCGCGGACCCGGTTGTAGGCGCTCATGATCGCGGCGATATCGGCGTCTTTGACGATCATTTCGAATGGGAGTAAGTACAGCTCGCGGAGTACGTGTTCGTCGACCTCGACGCTCGCCCGGAAGCGCTCGAACTCCTGATCATTGACCACGAAGTGTTTCGCCATGGCGATGACGCCGTGTTCCTGGATCGCCTTGGCAACCTCGATGCCCATCACCCCCGACAGATAGGGGTCTTCGCTGAAGTACTCAAAATTGCGTCCGGCAACCGCCGTACGGTGCAGGCACACACCTGGCCCTTCGAGGACGTGCTGGCCAAGGGTTGCCGTCTCGCTTCCAATGATCGTGCCGTACTCCCGCGCGAGGGCTGGGTCGAATCCCGCAGCCAATCCGATCGTCATCGGCAACGATGTGGCTGGCGGACTCGGCGTACCGTCGCCCATGCCGACCCCGACCGGTCCATTCGTGATCCGGAATCGTGGAATCCCCAGTTCATCGATAGCCCGCACGTGCCGTTCTATTTGGATTTGAGCGGCGAGCTGGTCCATGTCCGCTCCAGACTCCGCGGCCTCAGCAGTGATCCCATAGATGTCGATGGTCTCCATAGCGCCATGCAGCTGCGCGATCTTCTGGTCTAGCGACATAGCCGCAACGAGGGCCTGAGCCCGCTCACCAGGTGCCTTCGTCCTGTCTTCCCAGGCTCGTATCGCGTCGTTACTCATAGGGAGCAAGATATTGCCCGTGTTCAGGGTGAAGTCACCGGCCTTCGACGAAGGCCAGGAGCAGGCTCAGAAGTATGGCAAGGAAGCTGGGAACGTCTCACCACCGTTGGAGTGGGAGGGCGCACCGCAAGGGACAAGGTCATTCGCCCTAGCGTTAGTCGACCTTGATCCGATTGCCAGAAACTACGTGCACTGGCTGGTTGCCGATATCAGCCCAAAGATCAGCTCGCTACCAGAAGCAGTGTCGGGCGACAGGACCTCAGCATTCAACGAGATCAAGCCTTACATTGGCCCATTTCCGCCGTATGGGACACATGATTACGAATTCACGGTCTACGCCCTCCGCACCGACAGCCTCGACGTTCGGCATGGTGCCAACTTGCAGGAATTCACGCAGGCCGCCCAACGAGAATCGCTTGCCACTGCCACGCTGATCGGGAAGTTCACCAAGATCAAATAATGTCGAGGTAGGAACCAGACTGAAGGAGCGGGATGAGCCAGCAGCCACGTTTTAATGAGGAGCGCTACTACCGCTACCCCAAGGGCCGAATCGCAGTGGTCCTCAACGAGGACCGAAACCTGGAAGAGGCCTTGGCACACCTGCCGGAGGCGAACGTGAATCTGGCAGACGTGAACGTGTTGTCAGGGCCGGAAGGGATGCGCCTCCTCGACCGCCACGGTCGTCGACGCGGTCTGCGCTCCCGGCTGCTGCGGATCGCGCAGTTGACGGCGTACGAAGGAACGGCCCTGGAGAACCACGAGCAGGCCCTGCGCAACGGGCATTACATCATCTATGTGCCAGTGAAAGACGAGCAGCAGACTCAAAGTGTTATCGATATTCTGCGCCGCTCCGGCGGTCACTATCTTCTGCAATTTCACCGCTGGACCGTCGAAGAACTCAGGTTTTGAACCCTGCTACGATCTTGTGTTCATTTGGATGTTGTACTCTTCCATTTCGGTGATCAGGCCGTTTTGGACAACATACTTCTGTGCGCATTCGTTTCGGAAGGAATTCCCCGTCGCATTGACCGTCCCCGATTCGAAACCGAGAATGACCACAGTGTCGTCTTCCGTCACAAACTCCCTCGTGTGAAACGTGGTGATCGTTAGGTGTCGAAGAATGTTCTCGAAGAACTTCCGCACACCGTCGCGGCCGACGTAGATACCTTTCGCGGGCCGCGGATTCGCACCAACATAGGTCCAGCGCGAATCGGGATGAACGGTCTCAACCAGTCGATCGAGATCACGATCTTCGAATGCCTCCAGCATTCGTTGCACTACTGCTACCGGATTGTCACTACTCATTCAGGCCTCCCTATTGGTCGTCGTTTCAGTGACAGTTAGCGCTCGACATTTTAATTTCTGCTACGGCGACACCTACGACGAGGCCAGCTGTGAGTAGCATGTCGCTGCTCATGCTGACTGCACTGTGGTTGTGGTCCGTTGACGACGCGCCAGCTACGCGCTGACGAGTATTTCGGCGGACAGACCTGTGCCACGCGGGTACTCCGGCGGACGCCCCCCGAACCGTGATTTCGCATCGTCAGTGCTGCCGAAATGTGCCAATCTGCGGTCTTAACGCACGCTCGAGATGCGTTCCCAGGTCGTTTGCCACGACGTTGCCGGTCCTCGGCAATGATCACGTTAGAGATTCGCCGCCGCTGACTCTGTTTTGCCCGTGGCCGCTGAGGCCAGACACAGTGCAGAGCTGGGATGCGCCAGATCAAGATGATGTTGAAAACGGTCTTGTTCACAGGCTACGAGGACTCCTTATCCGCGCGGCGACAGGCGACATAACCACCCACCCCGCGTCCGAACTTCCGTGTGGAAGGTAGGTGTGAAAGGCTTCCATGACTCAGGTAATGCCAATCGACGCCGACCCAGCTCGGCGCTTGGGATGTCCACCGGCCTGGGAGGGCGCAGTCGAGGTGGTCCGAAGTGCCGCCCGGTCTCAGGAGCCCACGTTCCCGGCCAACACAACGGCTGGGATAGCGTGACGCATCGGACTCTGGGCGAGGAGATCCCTATGGTGCAAAGCACATTGCGTCTCATCCTTGTCAGGCATGGGGAAACCGAATGGGCTCGTACCGGCCAGCACACTGGTCGCACTGATATCCCGCTCACTGAACTCGGTCGATTGCAGGCCATGGTGCTGGGAGATCGGCTCCGCGGCCGGACATTCGACCGGGTGCTCTCCAGCCCTCTCGCCCGCGCGTACGAGACATGTCGCCTCGCAGGCGTGGCAGAGCAGGCACAAGTCAGCGACGATCTCATGGAATGGGATTACGGCGCATATGAAGGGCGCCGAACCGCTGACATTCGCGAAGAGGTGCCCGGCTGGTCCATCTGGCGCGACGGAGCTCCCGGGGGTGAAACCGCAGGGGAGGTTGGCGCGCGTGCCGATCGAGTCATCGTCCAGGCGCGGGCGTCCGAGGGCGAGACAGTTTTGTTCGCCCATGGCCACTACCTACGTGTCCTCACCGCGCGTTGGCTTGGCCTCCCGCCCGAGGCCGGCAGGCTCTTCGCACTCGCCCCCGCTACCCTCGGCATTCTTGGATACGAGCGGGAGCAACCCGTGATTATTCGCTGGAATGATCGATGCCATCTAGTGCTGCCTTCTTACGTGTGGGCGGAGCAGGGCGACCTGGACGTTCGGGCGGATGACCCAAGTGTCGGCAGCGGTGATGATCGTCCGCCACGCACGCATGCGAACGCCCGACCTCCCGCATGAGAACGAACGCCGCAGCTCGCGTCCGGCTTAGCGAGGCCCTCGAACCTTTCGTCCTTGCCCTTGACATCGGATCCACCGCAAGCCGTGGGGATGTTTTCGACGCCTCCGGACGCCCACTGAAGGGCGGCCGTGTCAAGGTGCCTCACCACTTCACCACCGGTGGCGACGGCACTTCCGAAATCGATCCGGATGCGGTTGCTGGGGAGGTCGAACAGATTCTCAATGAGTTCGGTAACCGACCGGTTGCCGGACGGATCCGCGGAGTGGCGTTGGACAGCTTCGCTTCCTCGCTTGTCGGTGTAGCAGAAGACGGAGGGGCTAGGACGCCTTGTTTTACCTATGCCGATTCCCGATGTGCGAATCAGGTGATCCAGCTTCGCCGGGAGCTGGATGAGCTGGAGGTTCAACAGCGCACCGGATGTCGGCTGCACACGAGTTACCTGACGCCCCGACTGCGGTGGCTGCGTGACACGGAGCCGGACATATTTGGCGGCGTACGTCATTGGATGTCGTTGGGAGAGTACGTCTGGTTGCGGCTTCTCGGGGTCACCGCGGCCGGAACATCGACCGCCGCCTGGACCGGAATGTTGGACCGCCGTACGGGTGAGTGGGACCCCGAGCTGCTCGATGCCTGCGGCGTCTCGGTTGAGCGCCTTTCGGAGATCCGCAATCCAGATCGTCCCATCGATGATGTTGATCAAGCGGTCGGCCGCAAGTGGCCGGCCTTGGCCAGCGCGGTTTGGTTTCCGCCTATCGCCGATGGCTTCTCAAGCAATGTGGGAGTTGGCGCATCGAGTGATTCGACCGTGGCGCTGTCAGCCGCTACCAGCGGTGCAATGCGGGTTCTCGTCGCGGCAGTGCCGGAGAAACTTCCGGCGGGACTGTGGTGCTATCGGGTAGACGCCTCCCACTCCCTCTTGGGTGGTGCGTTGAACGATGTCGGCCGAGCCATTAGCTGGCTAACCTCAACCCTGCAGATCTCCCCAGAGTCTGACTTGAACGAGTTGCTCCTGGCACGGCCCGAGCCGGCCACACCGCTAGTCTTGCCGTTCTTCAGTGGCGAGCGGAGCACAGGCTGGGCGGCTGACGCTCGGACCATCTTTTTCGGCGTCTCGGCGGCGACGACCGCAGCCATACTTTTCCGGGGAACGGTGGAGGGCGTCGCACTCTCATACGCCAGAATCGCCGAGCAACTTCACGACGTCGCGCTCGATACGAGACATCGCGGGGCGAAACGAGACAGATCGTGGCGAGCGGGCGGGTAACCCAGGATCTGCCCGCACTGCTGCAGCTTGTCGCGGACGTACTCCAAACTCAGGTCATTCCGGTGATCATGAAGCGGGTGACGCTGCGAGGTACCGCCCTGATCTCGCTGGATGTGCTCGCACCAAATGTTGCCAGGGCCGAGCCCGCAGTCGGCGATACGCGATGGCCGATCAACGATCGTGCCCCGTATTACTCCGCTCGCAAGCAACAGTTTCAAGATCTTTACGATGCGGTTGTTGCGAGTCCAACAGACCGATGATCACCAGGCCCTTCTTGCTATCGTGACGGCAGGAGCTGATCATGAACGGACATTCAGGCCGCGGGGGGTCCGCTACCGCGCTGGGCAGTCCCGAAGAGTGGGAGCCGGCTTCCCCGATCGTCATGCCGGGGCATGCCGAGCCGACAATCTACGACGTCGCTCGAGTAGCTGGGGTATCGGCATCGACGGTGTCTCGAGCCTTATCGAAGCCGGGCCGCGTAAGTTACAAGACCGCCGAACACGTGCGGCAGGTGGCCGAGCAGCTCGGCTACCGTACGGGCCGGATGGAGCGCACGTTGTCCGAGCGTGGTACCGGGATGCTCGGCATCATCGTGGCCGATATCGCCAACCCGGTCTTCTTCGGGATGATCCGCGGTGCTGAGCGCGCGGCCAGTGACCTCAGCTTCACAATGCTCGTCGTTGAGACGCAAGAGTCCGGAGACGCAGAGCGCGCCGCTTTGGACCGGCTCATTCCTGTGGTAGACGGAGTGATCCTCAGCTCGTCGCGCATGTCGGATTCGGCCATTCGCTCGGTCGCCAAACGCACACCACTGGTGCTACTCAACCGAATGGTTCACGAGGTCGCATCTGTCGTGAGCGACAATGCGTACGCGATCATGAAGGCCGCTGAGCATCTGGCTGAGCTTGGCCACACATCGATCTGCTATCTCGCTGGGCCAGAAGCGTCTTGGGCGGACGGTGCACGCTGGCGGGGTCTGAAAACGGCATCCGTCGAACTTGACTTGCAGGTTCGCCGTCTTGGTCCCTTCCTGCCGACGATGCGCGGCGGGGCAGCGGCGGTTGAGCACTGGATGCTGAGGCCGTCAACCGCGGTCATCGCCTATAACGACCTGATGGCCATCGGATTCGTTCAAGCGGTGAAGGCAGCCGGCTGGTTGGTACCTCGCGACGTGAGCGTCATTGGCTTCGACAACATCGTGGATTCGGTCCTGGTCGAGCCACACGTGACGACCATCGCGGCGCCTCTGATCAGCTTGGGGTCGGCCGCAGTTTGGCATCTTTTGCAGCGGAGCGGACGACAGCCCGGCCAGGCCGATGAGCCCGTCGTGCTTCCGGCGCGGCTGGTGGTCCGGGGGTCTACCGGCGTTCGGCAGCCTTAAACGCTGCGGGTGGTGCCGGATGGCCATGTCACTGTGGCAGCGAGTCCTTGTGGTGGCCTGATGTAGGAAGGCAAGCTGAGCTCATGGAGCGCAAGATCGCCATCGTGGTGATGGGTGTCGCTGGTTCCGGCAAGAGCACTGTCGCAGACCTGTTCGCTCGACAGCTCGGCTGGACGCGCATTGAAGGTGATGATCTTCACCCCACGCAGAATGTAGCCAAGATGGCGGTTGGGACGCCGTTGACCGACGCGGATCGCGAGCCATGGCTGCGCATGATCTGCCAGCGCATTAACGACACCGAGGGCAGCCAAGTGATCACCTGCTCGGCCCTACGGCGGGCATATCGCGACATCTTAAGGACCGCGGACGCGCGAGTGAGGTTTCTGCACCTCAGCGGCAGTACCGAGCTCCTCGCTGCCCGAATCGGCGCCCGCACAGATCACTTCATGCCCCCGAGCCTGCTTACCTCCCAACTTGACGCCCTGGAACCACTCACGCCCGATGAAGATGGTGTCGTCGTCGATGTCGACGGAACACCGGCCGACATCGTTGCCCGGGCCATGCATGCACTTGATCTTGACAGTCTCGGCGCGGTCCAGGACTCAGCCGACGACACGGCTCATCACGAGATCAGGCCGCAATGACTGGAAAGAACCGGCAATAACTGGCCGATGCAGTCGCGGGCACAGGAGAGCTCGGTGCCCCTGCTAGAGCCAGCGAGGGATCGTCTGAACTTGTCCATTTGAGCTGGTCAAACGCCGCTCACCGCGACCGGTGAGCCCGTCGGACAAGATCGGCTGTGCTACCGATGCGAGATTGATGATCGCAGCAATTGGCGCGAAGAAAGGTAGCTGATGACCGAGGAGTTGGCGTGCCAGCAACCATGCCAAGGCAGCCGTTATCGAGCATTGGGCGATCATGAAAGCCCACTGCCGCAGTCGGTCGACGCGGCGTACGGCGGACGCTCGAACCCGGCGAATTGTTCGGTCGCTCAGGTCGAATGCCCGCAGTTTCACGCGCTGAAGGAGGACGCGTCGAATCCCATACGCTTATGATTTCCCGCTGGCCGCGGGCCTATACGCAACGCAACCGCGATGGCCGCGAGCCTGTCGTGTCCTATCACCAGCGGTCTGAAACAAATGAAGCATTACCTCGATGCAGCAAAGGGCGGCGCCGACGGCCCCAAGGGACACAGTGGCCCGACCGTCTAGCTGACAGCGAGGGCGACCCTCGAAGCGATCCATGCGGGACGCTGTCGGGCTACTAGGAGCCGAAGAACTGTCCACAGCTGTGTCCTGGCGTGATAACGCCGGCAAGGTTCGATTGAGATTCTTGCGTAGTTACGTCCAAGCATGTGGTGTGCGA
>Ga0307297_10000341_pt1 | contig 11243 bp, 8 predicted proteins | sample ER_DNA_157_FD_194464 | JGI IMG/M metagenome (GOLD analysis project Ga0307297, IMG submission 194464) | Bulk soil microbial communities from the East River watershed near Crested Butte, Colorado, United States - ER_DNA_157 | ecosystem: Environmental > Terrestrial > Soil > Floodplain | place: USA...
CGCTTCCTGCGGCTTCTGCGTTCCGGTGATCGCCGCCTGCACGGCGTCGCCAACGAACTTGTAGATGCGTCCGTTCTCGTGAACCGACAATTCCGGCACCGCATGTTCAAGCTGATCCCGGGCAACCGTCGCTGCCGGGAAGCCCTTGGCATAGGCTTCCATCGCCGGGGTCTTGTAGGCCGCGGGGGAAACCGCGACGTAACCGGTCTTCATGCTCCACTCCGCCGCGCGCTCGGGAGCCGTCATCCACTGGATGAATTTCACGGCCGCCTTCTGCTGTTCGGGAGATGCGCTCTTGAAGATGTAGAAGCTGCCGCCGCCGGTCGGCGAGCCGCGCCGTTCCCTGGCCGGCAGCATGGCCACGCCGAAGTTGAACTTGGCGGCGTCCTTGACCGCCGTCAGATTGCCGGTGGTGTGCCACATCATCGCGGTCTTGCCTTCGAGAAAATCGGTGCGCAGCGTCGCCCAGTCGATGCTGCCCATCGGCATGACATTATGCTTGCGGGACAGGTCGACCCAGTAATCCAGCGCCGCCACCGTCTTCGGCGCGGTGAGATTGACCTCGTTACCCGCATCGTTCATCAACTTCTGGCCATTCTGGATGGCGAGCGCCTGCAGCATCCAGTAGGCGTAGCCGGTGGTCGGAATTTCGACGCCCCAGCGCGCGGTGTTGCCGGATGCATCTTTCTTGACAAGCTTTTTGGACATCTCGACCATTTCGTCCCAGCTCGCCGGTGCCTTTTCCGGATCGAGGCCGGCCTCCTTGAAGGCGTCCTTGTTCCAGTACAGCACGATGGTCGAGCGCTGGAACGGAATGCTCCAGGTCTTGCCGTCGACCTGGCCGTTGGCCATGAACGCCGGATAGAACTCCTTGAACCACGACTTGTCGGCGACAAGTTCATCCATCGGCACGATGGCTTTTTCGTCCATCAGCGTGAAGACGTCGGTCGACAGCAGCACCGACAATTGCGGCGGTTGACCGCCCTTCATGGCCGTCATCGCCTTGGTCATCGTATCGGTGTAGTTGCCGGCGTACACCGCGGTCACCTTGATGTCTGCATTCTCCTTCTCGAAGCGGGAGACCATGTCGTCGATGATCTTCGTCACCGGACCGCCCACCGCGACCGGATAATACATGGTCAAGTCCACCGCAGCCGCCGTGCGCGGGCCCAGCAACAGCGCCGCAAGCGCGGCCGCTCCCAGCATCATTGGTCGAAAAGCTATCATGTCATCCTCCCTTGTTATGTTTTTGCCGTCGCGACCACCGATACGGTTTCAGCCGGACGCAACTCGCATCGTCTCATCGCCGGCCTGATCCAGCCGCCGCCCGGATTTCTGATCGAACTGATGCTCGTGAACTACATCCCAGGCCAACCTGATGTCCTCACCTGGAAGAGCCTTGCTGAAGCCGTCCTGCCGGACGGCAACCGGCTGGCCCTCGACCTCGCACAGAATGATGCTGTCGGCACCGAGGTGTTCGACGGTCTTTACGTGCGCCGCATGACCGCCCTGCGACACGATGCGGATATGCTCCGGCCGGATACCGATCAGCCGGTCGCCCCGCGGGATCAAATTCATCGGGGGGGTACCGATGAACCGCGCCGTGAATGCGGTGGCCGGCCGATTGTACAATTGCTCCGGCGTACCGTTCTGCTCGACGCGCCCGTCGCGCATCAACACGACGCGATCGGCCATGGTCATGGCTTCGGTCTGGTCGTGCGTCACATAGACCATGGTGATACCGAGGCGCTGTTGCAGCGCCCGGATTTCAGTCCGCATCTCGTGACGCAGCTTGGCGTCGAGATTCGACAGCGGTTCATCCATCAGGCAGACGCGCGCCTCCGCAATAATGGCGCGCCCGAGCGCCACGCGCTGGCGCTGCCCGCCGGACAATTGCGACGGCTTGCGCTCGAGCAGCTTTTCGAGACCGACGATCTCCGCCACGCGCTGAAGCCGCTGGTCGCGCTCGGCGCGGGATACCCGGCGCACGCGCAGGCCGAAGACGATATTCTCGGCCACGCTCAGATGCGGAAACAGGGCGTAGGACTGGAAGACCATCGAGATCTTGCGCTGGGCCGGCGTCAGATGGGTGACGTCGGTACCGCCGATGGCAACCGTACCACCGTCGAGCTGTTCGAGGCCTGCGATCAGACGAAGCGTTGTGGATTTGCCGCAGCCGGATGGACCAAGCAGCACCAGCAGCGAGCCTTCCTCTGCCGTGAGACTGACGTCGTCGACGGCCCGCATCGGGCCCCAATTCTTGGAAACGTGATCCAGCGTAATCGCCGACATGATCTACCCGGTCCGGCCTGGCAGCGACGTGCGATTGGCACATTCGCAGCCGTGTCGAAACATCCTTGTCCGTTACTTCCCTAGTTCATATGAACATAAAGAATGCACATATGAAACAAGAATTGCATCAATACCGTTCGAATGATACGTTTTGGTGACAACGGGGTCCCATGTTGAAGATCGCCACAGAGCGCCAGGGCCGAATTCTGGAGATCGTGCGCGAGGAAGGCTTCGCCTCGATCGAGCATCTCGCCAGGCAATTCGACGTCACGCAGCAGACAGTCCGCCGCGTCGTGAACCAGTTATGCGATCAGGGACTGCTGCGACGGATACACGGCGGCGTCGGCCTTCCCGTGCAGAATCAGAATCTGGCCTATGGCAGCCGACAGGGATTGAACGCCGATGCCAAGCGACGCATCGCCCATGCCGTTTCCAGTTACATTCCCGACGGCGCATCCCTCATGATCGGTCTCGGCACGACGCCCGAATACGTTGCACAGGCGCTGTCCAGCCGGCAGGATTTGCGGGTCATCACCAACAATTTGAACGTGGCGGCGGCGTTTGCACAAAATCCCGACATCGAGATCACGATCGCGGGCGGAACATTGCGCCCGCTCGACCGGGACATCATCGGTGACGCGGCCGTACGTTTTTTCTCCGGCTTCAGGGCCGATTTCGGCATCTTCGGCGTCGGTGGCGTCGATCAGGATGGCACCCTGCTCGATTTTCATTCGGACGAAGTCCAGGCGCGGCAAGCCATCGTCGCCAATTGCCGGGCCGCCCTGCTGGTCGCCGACGCCAGCAAATTCGGCCGCAACGCCACGGTTCGCGGCGGCCATCTTGGCGATTGCCATCGCTGCTTCACCGACAGGCCATTGCCGTCGGGCTTTCGTCTGATCGCCGAACAGTACGCGGATCGGATCCACGCCGCGAGCAATGGCCGCGTAGACGCGGCGTGAATGGTGCGCACCCAATGGCCTGCGTTCACACCACCGGCTTGACGCCCTCCAGCGCGGTGACGAGGTCGCGGAACGCCGCGCCGCGAATTTCGAAATTGCGATACTGGTCGAACGACGCGCAGGCCGGCGACAGCAGCACCACGGGATCGGCGAGGCCGGAAGCTTCCGCGTCGCGCGCGGCATGGGCCACCGCGACTTCGAGCGTTTCGGAGATCTCGTGCGGCACCCGCTCGCCGAGGGTGGCGGAAAACTCCGCTGCCGCTTCGCCGATCAGGTAGGCCTTGCGGATGCGCGGGAAATATTCGCTCAAGCCGGTGATGCCGCCGAGTTTCGGCTTGCCGCCGGCGATCCAGAAGATGTCGCCGAACGACGACAGCGCATGCGCCGCGGCATCCGCATTGGTGCCCTTGGAATCGTTGACGAACAGCACATTGCCGCGGCGGCCGACCTGCTCCATGCGGTGCGCAAGCCCGGGAAAGCTGCGCAGGCCGTTTTGCAGGACCTCGGTGGAGATGCCGAGCGCCAGCGCGCAAGCGGCGGCGCAGGCGGCATTTTGGGCATTGTGCAAACCGCGCAGCGACCCGATGCCGCCGATCCGCGCGATCTCGCTGCGGGCGCCGCCGGCGGCGCGCAGGATGACTTCGCGCTCGACATAGACGCCGTCAGGCAGCGGATTTTTCACGGAGATGCGAACCACGCGCCGGCCCGCCTGCTCGATCCGGTCGGCGGTGTTGCGGCTCCAGCTGTCATCGACACCGACGATCGCGGTGCCCTGTTGCTGCACGCCGGCGACCAGCCGTTCCTTGACCGCGGCATAATGATCGAGCGTGCCGTGGCGGTCGATATGGTCCTCGCTGACATTGAGCAGGATGCCGACACTGGGATCGAGGCTCGGGGTGAGGTCGATCTGGTACGACGACATCTCGATGACGTGCACCCGGCCCATGCGCGGCGGCTGCAGCGACAGGATCGCGGTGCCGATATTGCCGCCCATCTGGGTGTCATAGCCGGCGAAGCGCATCAGATGCGCGATCAGTGCGGTCGTGGTCGATTTGCCGTTGGTACCGGTGATGGCGACGAACGGCGCGTCCGGCGCGTGACGCCGCCGCTCGCGGCAGAACAGTTCGATATCGCCGATCACCTCGACGCCAGCCTCGCGCGCCGCCAGCACCGACCAGTGCGGTTGCGGGTGGGTGAGCGGCGCCCCCGGCGTCAGCACCAATGCTGCAAAATTCGCCCACGACACCTTGCGCAGGTCGGCCGTGGTGAAGCCGGCCTGGACCGCCTTGTCGATATTGTCGGCGCTATCGTCGCCGGCAATCACTTCCGCCCCGCCCGCCTTCAGGGCGTGGCAGCTGGCCAGCCCCGAGCCGCCGAGGCCGAACACCGCAACCGTCTTGCCCGCGAACGAGGTGACGGGGATCATGACTAACCCACGGTCATTCCGGGGCGCGCGAAGCGCGAACCCGGAATCTCGTGATTCCCCGAAGTGCAATTGCACATCGTAGTTGCCGCTTCGCGGCCCCCGGAATGACAGTGAGAGACTTGCACCTCAATCACCGCAGTTTCAGCGTGGAGAGGCCAGCCAGCGCCAGCATCACCGAGATGATCCAGAACCGGATCACGACCTGCGGCTCGGTCCAGCCCTTCTGCTCGAAATGGTGATGCAGCGGCGCCATCCGGAACACGCGCTTGCCGGTGAGCTTGAACGAGACCACCTGCACGATCACGGAAACCGCTTCGAGCACGAACAGCCCGCCGATCACCGCCAGCACGATCTCGTGCTTGACCGCGACGGCGGTGGCGCCGAGCATGCCGCCGAGCGCCAGCGAACCGGTATCGCCCATGAAGATCGAGGCCGGCGGCGCGTTGAACCAGAGGAATCCCAGCCCGGCGCCGAGCACCGCGCCGCACAACACCGCGAGTTCGCCGGTGCCGGCGACGTAATTGATCTGCAGGTAATCCGAGAACACCGCGTTGCCGGTCAGGTAGGCGATCATGCCGAAACTCGCCGCCGCGATCATCACCGGTACGATGGCGAGGCCGTCGAGACCGTCGGTCAGGTTGACGGCGTTGCCGGCGCCGACCATGACGAAGGCGCCGAAAATCACGAAGAAGGCGCCGAAATTCAGCACAATGTCCTTGAAGAAGGGGATCACCAGCGAGGTCGAGAACGGGACCCTGCCGAGCCGGGTCAGCGCGTAGCAGGCGGCGAGCGCGATCGCCGTCTCGATCAGCAGCCGGATCTTGCCCGCGAAGCCGCCATGCGACTGTTGCGTCACCTTCAGATAGTCGTCGTAGAAGCCGACGAAGCCGAAGCCGAGCGTCACCGCCAGCACGATCCAGACATAGGGATTGAGCGGATTGGCCCACAGCACCGTGGAGACCACCACCCCCGAAAGGATCATCAGCCCGCCCATGGTCGGGGTGCCCTTCTTGCTGATGAGATGCGAGGCCGGGCCGTCGCTGCGGATCGGCTGGCCCTTGCCCTGGCGAAGCCGCAGGTGATCGATGATCCAGGGACCGAACAGGAAGACGAACAAGGCGCCGGTTACCATCGCTCCGCCGGTGCGAAAGGTGATGTAGCGAAACACGTTCAGAAAGGTGCGGAAGACGCCCAGACCGGGAACCGTGTTGGAAAGGTCGATCAGCCAGTAAAACATTCAATCCGCCCTATACCGCGGCTTCGTCGTGCGCGGCCTTGCCGGGAAAGCGCTTTTCGAGCGCGGTTACAATCGTCTTCATCTTCGAGCCGAGCGAACCCTTGATCATGATGGCGTCGCCGCCGCGAATAGCCGCAATCACCTGCGCTTCAAGACCGGCCGAATTCTCGGCATGGCCGCCCCGTTTACCCGTCGAAAGCGCGTCCCACAAGTTGCGCATCAGCGGGCCACAGCAATACACCAGATCGATGTGATTGGCCTTGATCGCCTCATTGAGGTCGCGATGCAGCGCCGGGGCGGTCGGACCCAGTTCCAGCATGTCGCCGAGCACGGCGATGCGGCGGCCCTGCGCGCCAACCGCGGCGCTGCCGAGCACGTTCAGCGCCGCCGCCATCGACGCCGGATTGGCGTTGTAGCTTTCGTCGATCAGCGTCACCTCGCCATTGCCGACCTCGAGCGCGCGCCGGGCGCCGCGGCCCACCGCCGGTTCGATCTGCGACAGCGCCAGCGCCGCCAGCGCCAGATCGGCGCCGACCAGCGAGGCGGCGGCCAGCACCGCCAGCGAGTTGATCGCCATGTGGCGGCCGGGCATGCCGAGCCTGTAGGTGACGTCGTGGCCGAGAATGCTGGCGTGCACGGCCGACCGGTCCGGATGCAGCGCAACGTCGATCAGCCGCGCGTCGGATTTTGGGTCAGCGCCGAACGATACGATCCTGTCGATGCCGAGCTTGTTGGCGCTGCGCGCCAGCCTGGCGAACTGCGAATTGTCGCGGTTCAGCACTACCGCGCCGCCGGGCTCCAGCCCGACAAAAATTTCCGCCTTGGCGTCGGCAATCGCCTCGATGCCGGCGAAGAACTCCAGATGCACCGGCTCCACCGTGGTGATGACGGCAACCTGCGGGCGCACCATCCTGACCAGGGTGTCGATTTCGCCGGCGTGATTCATGCCGATCTCGAAGATCGCAAACTTGACCTGTGACGGACAGCGCGCCAGCGACAGCGGCACGCCCCAATGATTGTTGAACGACGAGGCCGAGGCATGGGTCGGTCCTTGCGCCTCCAGCACGCGCCGCAGCGCCTCCTTGGTCGAGGTCTTGCCGACCGAACCGGTGATCGCGATGACAGGCGCGGCGAGCCGCGCGCGCGAGGCAATTCCCAGTTCGACGAGAGCGGCGAGCACGTCGTCCACCACCAGGAGCGGCGCGCCGGACGCGAATTTTTCACGCTGGGCGCGTTCGACCACAGCGAGCGCGGCGCCGGCCTTCAGTGCGGCATCGACAAAGTCATGGCCGTCATGGACGTCGCCCTTGATCGCGAAATAGGCATCGCCCGGCGCGATGGTACGGCTGTCGATCGACAGTCCGGTGACGGCTTCCGGCAACGCGCCGTCGCGCTGCGCGCGCATCGCCTGTGCCATTGCCTGCAATGTCCACAACGGAGCCGCGCTCATGCCACCCTCGACGTCAGTGCGGATTCAACCGCTTCGTGATCGCTGAACGGCAGGGTGCTGGTGCCGACGATCTGTCCGGTCTCGTGACCCTTGCCGGCGATCAGCAGCGCATCGCCCGGCTGCAGCGCCGATATCGCCGATCGAATTGCCTCGGCGCGATCGCCGATTTCGACGGCACCGCTGGCGGCGGCCAGGATGGCCGCGCGAATGGACTCAGGCTTTTCGCTGCGCGGATTGTCGTCGGTGACGATGACGCTGTCGGCATTTTCGGCGGCGATCGCGCCCATCAAGGGCCGCTTGCCGGCATCGCGGTCGCCGCCGGCGCCGAACACCACCACCAGCCGGCGTTTGGCATAAGGCCGCAGCGCCTGCAGCGCCTTTGCCAGGGCATCGGGCTTGTGGGCGTAATCGACGAAGATCGGCGCGCCGTTGCGCTCGGCGACCCGCTCGAGCCGGCCTTTTGCCCCCTCCAGCAACTCCAGCGAGGCGAATACTGCTTTCGGCTCGCTGCCGGTACCGATCGCGAGCCCGGCGGACACCAGCGCATTCTCGATCTGGAATTCGCCGACCAGCGGCAGCCGCACCGCATAGCTGCGGCCGCGATGTTCGAGCGTCAGCTGCTGCGCAAAGCCGTCGATATCGGCGCCAACCAGGCGAATGCCCTCGCCGGCACCGTCGCCCTGGCGGCCGACCGCGACGATCCGCAGTCTTCGCGCCCGCGCCGCATCGATCGCCTGTGGCGAGCAGTCATGGTCCGCCGAGATCACCGCGGCGCCGTCGTCCGCGACCAGCTCCCGGAACAGCCGCAGTTTGGCGTTCAGGTAATGCGCGACGTCGGGATGGTAATCCATGTGGTCGCGCGAAAGATTGGTAAAGCCGCCGGCGGCGATGCGCACGCCGTCGAGCCGGTACTGGTCGAGCCCGTGCGACGAGGCCTCGAACGCCAGGTGGGTGACGCCCTCGCCGGCGATGTCGTCAAGCTGCCGGTGCAGCGCGATCGGATCCGGCGTGGTCAGCGATCCGTAGATGGTGCGCCTCGGCGACACCAGCCCGATGGTGCCGATGCTGGCAGACGAATGACCGAGCCGCTGCCAGATCTGGCGCGTGAAGGCGGCGACCGAGGTCTTGCCGCTGGTGCCGGTGACCGCCGCGATAGTCTGCGGCTGCCGCGGATAAAATCTCGCGGCGGCCAGCGCCAGCGCGCGGCGCGGGTTCGGCGTCGCGACGAACGGCACGCCGATGCCATCCGGCGGCGGATGATCGCCGGCGACCGCCACCGCACCCGCCGCAACAGCCGAATCGATGAAGCGCGCGCCGTCGGTCTTGCTGCCGGCCAGCGCGAAGAACAGGTCGCCCGGCTTCACGCTGCGGCTGTCCACCGCCAGGCCCGACACCACGGCGGCCTCAGCCTGCGGGGGAAGCGTGGCGTCGTCGCTGAAGAGCTCCCGAAGTCTCATTATCTTCCAGTCCGGCCGGCGCTGGCACCGTTGATCGATCTGAGGTTTCCAGGGTATTCGCGGTAACCACTGCAGGAAACTTCGAATCGGAGGCGATGAAATGAGCCTTACTGGCTTCCCTTGGATGCCGCAAGAATAAGGCGATCGGACGGCGGCAGATCGAACCGCGGCTCGACCTTGAGCAGCGGGGCAATACGGGCGATCACCTTGCCGCCGGTCGGCACCGCGTTCCAGCCGGAGGTGATGAAGCCGTGGGTTTCCGGCAGCGGTTTCGGCTCGTCCAGCATGACCAGCACCTGGAACTGGGGGTTATCGGCCGGCATGATCGCGGTGAACGAGTTCAGCACCTGTTTCTTGGAATAGCGCCCGTTGATGACCTTTTCCGAAGTCCCGGTCTTGCCGCCGACGTAATAGCCCTTCACGTCGGCCTTCTTGGCGGTTCCGATCTCGGCGTTGAGCCGCATCAGGTAGCGCATCTTGTCCGATGTCTCGGACCGGACCACCTTCTTCGCCATCGCCCGGGCTTCCTCTTCGGTCCGCTTGAGGAAAGTCGGCGGGATCAGGTAGCCACCGTTGATGACGGCATTGATGCCCATCACCGCCTGCAGCGGCGCCACCGAAAGCCCGTGGCCGAAGGCGATGGTGATGGTGTTGAGTTCGCCCCAGCGCTTCGGCACGATCGGCGAGGTGCTTTCGGGCAGTTCGGTGCGCAGACGGTCGAGCTGGCCCAGCTTGCGCAGGAACGCCTTGTGCGCCTCGACGCCCTGCGACAGCGCCACCCGTGCCGCCCCGACGTTCGACGAGAAGGTGAAGACTTCCGACAGGGTGATGGAGCGGCCCAGCGGGTGGGTGTCGTGAATGGCGAACTTGCCGTAATGCAGCGCGCCGCGCGCATCGTACAGGGTGTTGAGATTGGCCTTGCCGGAATCCAGTGCCATCGCCAGCGTCAGCGCCTTGAAGGTCGAACCCATCTCGTAGACGCCGGTGGTCAGGCGGTTGATGCGGTCGGGATCGTGCGCCTCCTTCGGATTGTTCGGATCGAAATCGGGCAGCGACACCATCGCAACGATCTCGCCGGTGTTGACGTTGGAGACGAGGCCGGAGGCGGCCTTGGCCTTGTATTTTTCCTTGGCCTTGAGCAGTTCGTCGCGCAGCGCGTGCTCGACGCGCAGATCGATCGACAGTTCGACCGGCCGCTGCAGCCGATCGGTGGCGAAGCCGGCGCGGTGCAGATCGGCCAGACCGTTATTATCCAGCCACTTCTCCATCCCGGCGATGCCCTGGTTGTCGATGTTGACCAGGCCGATCAGATGCGCGACTTCGGCGCCGGTGGGATAGACCCGCTTGTTCTCGCGCAGGAAACCTATCCCGGGAATGCCGAGGCGGTGGATGTCATACTGCTGCTTCGAGGTGATTTCCCGCTTCAGCCAGACGAAGCCCTTCTTCGACATCAGCCGCTCGCGCACTTCGCCGGTGTCGAGATCCGGCAGCGTCGCGGTGAGCAGCTCGATCGCCTCGTCCTTGTCGATGATCCGGCGCGGCTCGCCGAACAGGCTCGGCGACTTGACGTCGGTGGCGAGCACCTCGCCGTTGCGGTCGACGATGTCGGGGCGGGCGGTGGCAATGCGGTCCTGCGACGCGGTCCGGCGCGCGGCGTGACTATCGGCGCCGATCGCGAACATGACGAGCCGGCCGCCGATCACCGCATAGATCGCCGCGAAGGCCAGCATGGCAAATCCGACGCGGGCGCGCGCCTTGGCGGCGCGGTTGACGTTGCGCCCGTACAACAGGCTGCGGATCAGCCGCTGCCGCCATGGCTCCGTGGGCTTGACGGTGTTCGGCGCCAGATCGGTCATCGCTGGTTCTCCGGCGCCGGTATCGAACCCGTGACCGTGGCGGCATCGGCCGCGGCATCGATGGTCTCGAGCATCGCGCCGATCGGATCGGGATCGCCCGGCTTGAAGAAGCGCGGCGGCCGCTCAGGCAGGTTCTTCAGCGAATCATATTGCGTGGCGACCAGCGGCTTCAGCGGCAGATGGCGGTCGGCGAGGCCCTGCAGCCGCAGCGGTGCATCGAGCCTGGCCCATTCCGCGCGCAGGCCGGCGATGGCATCGCGCTGCTCGCGGATTTCCGCATGCAGCCGCAGCACGCGCTCGGTGCGCGAGGTGGATTCCATCTTGATCCGGTAGACATAGGCGGCAGCGAACACCAAGGCGGCGATTACGAAGAGGTGGATGATCCGCATGGTCAGCCTCCCCTCATCACGTCGGCGAGAACGGGCCAGGCCGGCAACGCCGCGGCGGCATGCGCTGATGCTTCGGTGCGCTCGGCCGCGCGCAGCTTGGCCGACCGCGCGCGCGGATTGGCGGAGACCTCGTCGCCCCCGGCGGTGACCGGACGCTTGGTCAGAATGGCAAAACTC
>Ga0307297_10000343_pt1 | contig 11159 bp, 19 predicted proteins | sample ER_DNA_157_FD_194464 | JGI IMG/M metagenome (GOLD analysis project Ga0307297, IMG submission 194464) | Bulk soil microbial communities from the East River watershed near Crested Butte, Colorado, United States - ER_DNA_157 | ecosystem: Environmental > Terrestrial > Soil > Floodplain | place...
GCTACGGACCTTGCCTGCATGCTTCTCTGCCCCTTCCTTGTCGTCCTTGTCGAAATCATAGAGACGCGCCCATTGGTCAGGGTACTGAACAAGCTGCTCAAGCATTTCGTCCATCTCTTTGCGCTCAGGGGAACGCTCACGGAATCGAGCAGCAAGCCCTTCCTGCGCCGGCGGTTCCTCAAACACGATTGGCATAGCCTTATCCTTTCACCAATTGACCGTTACAAACGGTAACGGCATACGGTCTTTCTTCTGTGTATTGCATGGCTTGCATGAGGCCCTGAGGTTGCTGAGCGCATCGCTTCCACCTCGGCTACGAGGTATCCAATGGTCGACCATGGTGGCCTTACCGAGGCACCTAGAACCCTTCAGCTGACAGACGTAGGCGTCACGCCTGAGTACCAGCTTCCTAACGGCGCGCCATTCAGGGCTGCTGTAATGCTTGTCATGATGGGTACTCTTGAATGTGCTCATGTGTATTTACCCCATGACTTACGGCAGGAATAGCAACGCTGAACCTGACCGTTATGAACCGTTACCCAACCTGTGTCTCCACACATCTGACAGAACGCAATGATGGGTTCCGTAACGTACTCACCTAGGTCAGGGATGCTCTTGCCTTCACCTACCTCGCAAGTACAGACCTTGAGCCAGGCCCTTGTGTACTCAACAGACACGCGATCAACCCAATAGCCTGTGTCAGCACATTTGCGACATGCAACGCTTATGCGTCCGCTTGCCATGTCTGAATAGGCTCTGCTGAGCGCGTGAAAGGCGCAGGTGAACCAACTACTATCTATCCCCGTAGGGGATAGTAGTTGGAAGGGCATAGTAGGAATGGCGTTCTCGCGGGCTGTTTCTGGTTCGTGGGCCACCCCCCGGGCCACCCCCTGACCTGCGATTTCCCACAATGTGGGATCTAGGTGGCCCGCTTGTTCCTTAATCGATACTTGTCGTGATTTGACAAGCCTTGACAACGTACGTTGAACACAGGAACGAGACAGGCCTGTTGCCCTGGCTATCTGCCGTTCTGACATCTGAGCCTGGCCATAGGTTGCCCTGACCATAAGCGCCTGAATGACGGCGGCCTCTTGCCCGTCAGGCACATTAGGGTTCATCGCTCATATTCCAAGCGTTGATAATGCAGCAGCCTTACGGCCTCTGACTTGATGAGCACCTGTAGCTCACCCTCGCTGAACAGGTCAATAACCTCAGGGCTGAGCGTTGGGTCAAGGCCTGCTCGGACCATCCTCGTGACCAGCTGCCCGTACTGCGCCAGTAGGTCTTCTCTGCTGAGCCTTGTGGCGCTCATGGCTCCGCCCTGTACGGCCGCATAGACCACCAGAGGCGGGGCGTGTCATGGCAGGGGCAGGGGCATTCCCCAACGGCAGGCGGCGGACCATCACCCGACGCGCAACCGCAGGGAACGCATACAGCCCTGTCGGCTACATCTACCGTACCGTCAGGCCTGTGATACGTGAATTTAGGCTCAGCCTTGCGTTTCCTTGCCATCAGAGACGCCTAACGAGGATGGCAGCCAGAATGCAGGCCAACAGGATGATGGTTACCCACTGGTAAATCTCAACGGTCATAGTTCTCCCTCCTTTGGCAGTAGGGGCACGAGGTGCCTGAGGTATGTGAAGCAGGGCCAATAGGCAACGGTACCGAGGCCCATACCAATGGGCTTAGCCACCACGACCGGTATCTGTTGACCAACAGCAGCGTTATCGGCCTGGCGCAGGGAACCCATGATGTCCAGGTCCTTACGTGACTTAACCTCAAAGGCCACACCAGGCGTACCTACGATATCTGCCTCTTGATGGCTCCCATTGCGCCCTAGGGCTGACCTATGGGTCGTGGCAAGCGCGTAACCGTTCTCACGCAGGTACTTCGCAACGGTCTGTTCTACGGCCTTCCAATCGGTCTTTGTCATGGCTTGCTCCTCAACCAAACGATGAATACGGCAGCCACGGCAACGATAAGAACAGCCATTTGGAACGCCTGAGGCCAGCTGTACGGTTCACACGTCATGGCGCGTCCACATCCTTAATAAGGTCAAGCCACCTGTTTGCATGGTCTGATGTGAACGAGGATTCCTCAGGCAACTGCAAATGCTCAGCATCACCCTTGGCAAGAACCGCTGATCTGTTGTCCATGCTCAGGCGTCCCAAGCTCAAGCTGACCCTTGAGCGCATAGGGCCTAGGGGATCACGCTCCTGAAATCCGAGGTTGCCTGAAACCTCAGCAGGGCCAGGGTCAGGCGCAGGCTCAGAGGCCGCTGTAGGCGCCGCTGCTGGCCTCGGCGGGGGCAGGATGGGGGATTCAGGCCGAACGGGGGTTGAGGCCGTCACAGGGCGTTCTAGGGGCCTCTGCGTGGATTTGCCCTGGTCAGAGCGTCCCTCGTTGCTGGCCTGGCCCATCTCATCGCCCGTATACAGGCCTGACAGGCTCTGAGGAAACGCCTTGCGCAAGGCCAATGCCTCAGCGCATTTAGCAAGCATCTCTGGCCCCATCTGTGCCCACATCCTCGTAGGCCTGCCTTCCCTGGTGGTCTGGCAATAGCTGTCCCATAGGGCAACGCCTGTGTACCGGCCTTGTACGAGGCCAGACAGGTCACGTAGGACGGTCACCTTGGCAGCACTTGGCGGATCAGCACCTAGCCAAACGTCGCGCCACAAGCCGTCAGGGCCACACCAGTAAGGCCCGTCCTGTCCTGCCATCTCTGCGCTATTGGCGGCCAGGGTACGCAGGCCATCAATGCTTACCTGCGTCTGCATAACCTCGGTACGTTGCTGGCTATCCCAACGCTTGATCGCATAAATCTGCCTGGCGAACGGGTCAAGGCCGGTCCGTTCGCATTGCTTGATGAATAGCTCAAGCTCAAGGTCTGTGCATCCCTTGGCTACGGTCCGTTTAATCAGGTCAACCTGCGCCCTGATGTCTCTTGGATTGACCAGGCTCATGAGTCCACCTCAAGAATGTCTTCCAGGCACCTGCTTATGTCGCGCAGGAACCTTGCGGCGGCGGGCCTGTCTGTGCTGTCAGCCTGCGCAAGTCTGGACCTTGCCATGGCTGTAATGGTGGTCAGGTTTGTCCTGAGGTAGCTGACACTGCGCTGCGACCAGGGCGCTAGGTCTTCTGCCCCATCATGCAAGTAATAGATGTGAGGCATACCGGGGTCTACCTGTTCAGTTGCGACATTGGGCAATCCGGCGTTGCCACGCCTTACCCTCAGTTCCTGAAGCACCTTGGCCGCAGAACGCCTAGACAGGCCCAACAGGTCAGCCATTTGCCAAATGGTCAGGGAATCCGCTATCAGCGCAAGCTCAAGCCTGTCTAGATGGGTTCTATGCATCGGGCCCATCTCCCAACCTGACAAGCTCAGCATCCCAATCAACGTTTGCGGCACCCACAAACTTCATTTCCACAAGGCCCAATATCGACCTAGCGATGTTGATTGATACTTCGAGTATCTCCCTTGCCTCGTCATCTAGCTCAGCTTCCATGGCAAGCAGCTTGCGCAACGTCCTGCGTATCACCAGGACGCGCGACTCAAGCTCACTGAATTGCAAGGAAGGGTGCTCACCTGACCTAGGTGTCAAATTTCTGCCACCTAGGTCGTTTCGTACCGTTTCGTGACTCACCCCAAGGACTTGGCCTGTCTGACGTTGAGACATCCCCTGGCCTGTCAGTTCTTGCACTGCTTGCCTGCGCTCAGTCAGGTCTAGGCGTACGTAACCACCTAGGCGTTGCGCTACCCATTCAGCTGTCGACAGGCCTAGGGCCTGAGGTACACCTAGGCGATGTCCTAGGGCAACCTGTCGCCAGGCACCTGACGCAACGTGGCTCAATGCCTGCGTATATTCCTCAGCATCTTCAGGGCTCATGACGCCCCCAATGCAGGCGTCATATCAGCATCGCCCATGGCCTGGCCTTCAGCCTGGCGCCATCCATACACACGGCGCAGGGCCAGGAAGATTTCATGCTCACGAGGCCCTGCCTTCACAGGGTTAAATTCGACCTTGCCATCCCTGTACAGGTGCACAACAGCTGCGCCGGCTACCTCAGGAAGCTCAAACGTTCCAACCTCAAGGTGCTCACGGTAAAGAACGGCCTCGGTTGCATACCTGTATGCGGCCAATTGCAAGCGCCATTGATCCCAATACTTACCCTGCCCATGCTTCACTGAACCCGTTGTCTTCAGGTCAAGGATCAAGGGCTGGCCGTTAATCTCGGCCCGCCAATCAAGGGTGCCGATGTAGTCAAGTTCAGGGTTCCCTGGCCGGTACCGCACAACCTGCTCCCATGACAAGGGCACAGGTTGGGCCTTAAGCCAGAACTTGCTGAGGCCGTCCGCCATGGGCAGCAATTCCGCATACAGGTCTGTCTCGGGCACCTGCTGCCATAGGGGCGACCGTTCCCTGATGTCCTGAATGATGTCTAGAACGCGAACCGCGCGCCCCTGACACCATTGCGCGTTCACCTCGTGGATAGCTGACCCAACAAGGGCACGATGGTCCCACACTCCCCTGTGATGCCGGTATAAGATGCTTACGGCACGATCACTTGGGAGGTCTGACCAAGCGGCCATGTGATGCACCGCATAGGCGGCCGTTTCCTTGGCTGCGCCCCATGACAAGCCTGGCTTGTCTAGGGTGCCTACAACCTGTGTCACTGACGGTGGCGCGTTACGGTCCCTCGCATACGGCCTGTGTTCAGGCATATCACTTCCTTATGGCAAGGGTGACGGAGCGCAGGGGATAGCCTCGTATGGGTAATGCCACTAACCCATACGGTCTATTGCTAAGCAGGCTACCTAGCGGTAACTAGGCGCCTGCTAGCGGTAGATGTCTCAGGACGGCTTGTCCCCTGCGCAACGTCGCGCTCAAGGGGCTTAGCTGAAGACAGGCTGTCGTGGCCCCATCACCTGATGTGGGTTTGACTTCCTGACACCATTGGTACAGCCACCGTTTCCGCAGGTCAACCATGGTGGCCCCACAAGAACCGCAGACAGTGGCGCCTGACGCCATAGTCACCTGATGGTGATTACATGGCATCGCGCCATATGCCCTGTGTATGCCACCTAGGGTGGCTACGCTTATGCGTTCCTGACTTTCTTAGAGAAATACTTGACGCAACAAGCAGGTATGCTACCTTCACATGCCTAGCCCAATGCGGCGCAGCTTCAGGAAGGGAGCAGCTTGGCCATATGACAGACTCGCACGGTCACCTCACACTGGAATTTCAAGAGCAGCCCTACGGCCGTTGCCTGGCTAGGGTCACAGACCTAGATGGCAACGTCCTACGTGAGCAGGTCTACAAGAACAAGAGCAGTGCGCAGGCCAGCATTAGAACGTGGCTCAGGAAGGAAGGCCTAGAAACCTCGTCCATAACCAGGGTTCACCCTGAGGATGTCGACCAGGCCGAGGCCGCTGAGGTTGAGCCTGAGCCTGTCCTTGCCCCTGAGGCCGTTCCTAGCGCCCCTGCGTCGCCCACGGACCGTTGGCTAGTGAAGCTGCGCCAGGAAGCTCAGCGGGCCTTGAACGAGGCCCTGAAGCTGCGCCTGAAGGCCGATGACCTTGAGGCCGAACATAAGCGCCTGACAGCTGCTGCTGATGTCCTAGAAGGCCCTGAAGGCTGAGCCTCAATGAGCCGTCAATCTGACGAGCAGGTAGCCCTGCTCAAGCAACAGGCCGACGACAGGCTGTTACAGGTTCTAGGCCCTGAGGCCTACATGCAAACCTGCGCCCTGATGGTCGAGCTTGAGCAGATAGTGGAACCCCTAGGGCCGACCCTGGCTGCCGAGGCCCTGGCCTCGTTCAACACGCTTCTAACGTGGCGCTATGTCAACCGTAGGCGCCATGGCTAAACCCAAGGTGCCCAAGGATTACGGGCAGGCCTACCTGCATTGCCGGACGTTCGGGCATACATGGCATCTCGGGGAAGGTGGCCCTGATGGTTATGGGTTCTATCGGTTCGTCCTGCTGTGTGAAACCTGTAGGGCCAGGCGCATAGATACCGTCAACCGTCGCACAGGCGCTGTAGTGCCCGGCAGCAGGCGTTACGAGTATCAGCCTGGCTATCAGGCCAAGGGTGATGAGGTGCTACGCAGGACGGTCTACAGGGTCGAATTCATCAGGCGTACCGACAAAGAGCATGGAGACACTTGATGCCATTCAACGAAACGAGGCAGGCCTTGCATGCCTATCTCAGTACAGGCGCCCATAGCGCCTGGCAACGCTACAGCGAAGATAACGGCGTCTCTGTTACCAGCTTGCTTGAGGCCCTAGGCCTTGAGCTTGAGCAGGAACTAGACGACGTGGAACCTGAAGACCTGCGCCAGGATTGGATTAAGCGGGCCAGGCGCATAGATGCGATACGCAGGCGCCGAGGCGGCCGCTGATGGCACCTCAGGACGGCCTGAATGCTCGCAGGGTTCTTCCCTGGCTTGACGCCGAGGATCATCACAGGGCGCATAGGGTTCTACTTGGGACGGCCCTTACCGCCATTGCCCTTCAGGCCGTCATCATTGCCCTGCTCGTTCTTGGCCTGCTCACTAGGTAGTCCTGCCCCTGCCCCTGGCCCCTTCCTGGCCGCCGCCTGGCTAGGGGCAGGGGCATCCTCAGCTAGCTGCCCTGCCTGACCTGCATAGGAACCCTGTGCGAGAAATGCTCTTGTGGGGACACTTGAGCATGTCTCGCACAGGTGGCAGTATGGTGGCTTCCGTCTACCCCTGAAGGGACCTGAGCATGAACGCAAACGAGGCCGCCATCGCCGAGGCCAACCGGATCAGCACCCTCACCCGCTTGGGAGCCTTCCTACGTGAGCTTGAGCGCAACCCTGAAATCACCTGCGCAACGCTGATCCGTATTCAGCACCTGTACCGGACCCGCAAGGCACAGGCCTGAGCAGGCAGGCCTAGCCAGAACGAGCCAGGGGCGCCCACAAGGGCGCCCCTTTCGCATCTAGGAAGGAACGAGCATGAAACCCCTGAGTGAGCGCAAGGGTACAACGGTGATTGTGCCCCACAGCAACGGCAGGCCTCGTAAGCACGAGTCCACTGTGACCACCTATGAGGCAGAGCCTGAGCAGGTAGGCCTAGCGCCTGTAGCCATCATCAAGCGCCTGAGCCAGGCTAAGACCGTTGCCGCACTTCAGGTTGACGCATTGGTCAGGCAGGACGTTACCGAGGCCGCTGAAGCTTCAGGACCTGTGTATGTCCACAAGGTCTACGAAGACCCAAACAGCAGCGGTTCTAAGAAGAACGTAGAACGGCCTGCCTTTGAGCAAGCCGTTAAGGACCTGCTGACAGGCGTTACCTACGGCCTGGCTGTCCTTGATATCGACAGGTTGACCAGGCGCCACAAGGTGCTGGAAGACCTGATCGATTTCTACGAAGACCATCCTGACCTGTTCTGGTACTGCGATGATGCAACCTGCGACCTACGAACGCCTGAGGGCAGGAAGGTCGCCAGGCGCAAGGTAGATGACGCAGCAGCCTATGCAGAGGCCGTAACCATCAAGGTAACCAGGCGTCACGAGCAGGCCCGTAGGGCTGGTGTCATGGTTGGCGCAAGAGGCTATGGCTACACAACCTCAGGGGCCTTGATGCCTTCAGAGGCCAAGGTGATTCAGCTGCTAGCCGATGCCCTTGAGTCAGGGGCCAACATGGCGGAATTTGCCAGGGGCCTTGCTGACGATGGCATAGCCAGCAGGAACGGCAATCCCTTTACGCATCGGACCATCAAGCAAATCTTGACGAGCCCGAGGGTTGCTGGCTACAGGGTCGACGCTAACCAGGCCGACGGTATGGCCAGGGATGCCAACGGCAACCCTGTGAAGGGGAATCAGCCTGCAATCATTGACCTTCCCCAATGGGAACGCATCAGGGCCTTGTACGCAGGTAACGAGGTTGACGGCCGCTATCGCAAGTACCTCGCATCTGAGGTGCTTACCTGCGCCACGTGCAACGGAGGGATGAACGGTCAGTACGACAAGGACGTAAGGCGTCACCGCTACAACTGTCAGGGGAAGGGCAAGTGTGCCCGTAAGGCCTCGTTGCATGGCCCCATGACAGATGAGTACCTAGTGGAGCTTGTTGAGCTTGAGCTTGCCAAGGACACGCCTGCGGTTGCTAAGCCTGAGCCATGGCCAGGCCTTGCTGAGTATCAGGCGCTTGAGGCCAGGCGTACCGCTAAGAAGGCTGAGCATGAGGCCGGCGCCCTTGACCTGATGGCCTGGCTTGATATCGACGACAACCTTGCCAAGCTCATCGCCAAGGCCAATCAAGCTCAGCGTGTGTGGCATCAGCTTCACCCGATGCCGACAGAACAGCCGAGGCATGAGCTACTTGATACTTGGAAGGCCGCTGTAGCTGCCGACGACATTTCGGCTATGCGGCGCGTCGTTAGGGCTGTCATCAAGCGCATTGTCGTTACGCCTGGTGGCCCCTGGTCAACCGACCGTTTGACCGTCATTCCGCAGGCGCAGGCCTAACGCATCAGCTACCGCGTTCCACTGAGACGGCCCTAGGCAGGGCCAGGCGTCTACCAGGCGCTTGGCCTCGTCTAGGGCCTCTTGCGTTAACCAGGGCCGATCTAGGCGCAGGGCCAGGGCCTCAGCATCCCCCACAAGGGTCAGGTTCCCCGCATTGGCCCCTGTGTGGCCCTGTGCTGCGTCGGACGGCGTTTCCGGTGTCATCGTACCGAGGCCCTTCCCTCAGGCGCTTAGAACGCAACGTAGGGGCAGGGGCCAGGCCTGGCGAGTGTGCGATGAGCCGATACAACGCCAGGAAGGCGCCAGGCCTGGCTACCGAGGCTCAGGGGAGCATGAACCCTGGCCAGGGCATCGGACCCTACCTAGGTGCGAGCCTAGCGCAGACAGCTGAAGTGCGCTGCCTGTTGCCGGAGCATCAGTGCCTGTCCACAGACTGTGCATTTCGGCAGCTGGTCACGGTGGGCAAGCGCCCTGCGTTCTTCCTTGATGATGTCGCGCCATGGCCAGTACGCAATGGCCTGATTGCGCTCAGGATAATAGGGGACAGGGCAACGCCTGAATTCAAGGCTCATGCCTAAGCCACAGGGTACCCATACAGCACGTCGCGTTCTTCGTTACTGAGGCTCCTGACATCAATAGCTGAGGGGCATGGCTCAGGCGGATTCATTGGTTTCTGAGGTACCAGGAAACCGGCCTTCTGCGCCAGGGTCACCTCAGCAGGACTATGCATGCTGAGCCTATGAGGCTTGCCGTCCTTCAGAACAACGGTAAATTGGCCGTTCTCATCAGTGAACAGAACGTTTGGTGTCGAGTGCATCGCAAGCTTCCCAACAATGAAATTGTTGAGCATGCTGCGCATCTGGTTCCAATCCTCGTCTGTCATCTCATCCTCATTTGTCTGTGATCCGCCACCGTACAAGGGCGCCCTATCTAGGTAGCCTGTTGGGTCAATGTTCATTCCGTATTCCCATAGCTCAAGGTGAGCATGGGAGCCTGTGCTACTGCCTGTGCTGTCAATCCAAGCAATGACGGTACCGGCCTCAACCCATCCAGAATGAACAGCAAACCCTGAATGATGGAAGCTCTTAAACATGTCCCCTTCATTGACAACCCAAACCCAAAGGCCTGCGCCGCCTGGTTCATTGCCTGTCGTCACCTGACCATCAAAGGGCGCGATCAGCTCAGCGCCATTGGGGGCGCCATAGTCAACGCCACGATGGAAGCTGCCTTGAGCGCCTGTGATGGGATCAATCCGATACCCATAATCTGATGTCTTTGGGAAGCTCTCCAGCAATGGGAAGTACGTTAGTTCTCTCATCCCTTAGTGCCCCACGCTATCCAATACACAGACAAGCTGCCCGTATACGTAGCGCCACCTGCTGTGTATGCCTTACATGTGAACCCTGTCAGGGTCGGCGGGTAATCAACAGACAGGATGACGCCTGCGTTGATTACCGATGCAACGATGGCCGTCAGCGTCCCGAACGTGACCGGAAAGCTGATGATGCCAGACTGACCAGCTGTGGAAGTAGCGTTAGCCTGCCCTGCCTGTGTGTACGGTACTAGATCGAACCAGGCGCTACCCGTCCAATACTGGACAACAGCAGGCCTGCTATCCAACATAGACAGCTGATTGAGCACAGGCGCCACAATGGCTGTCGTCCTGGCTGCGGCCGTTGGGAACCTTGCAACGGTCTGTTGCATATACAGCGTATTGATATCGGCGGCTAGGGCTTCCTGGCCTGCCGTGAATTCCTTGTAGGCCATGAGCCTGTCCTTTCATACGTAGACGTTGCCTACGTTCAGCTTGTCCTTGGGATGAGGTCCCCAATGCATGACGTTCGCATAGATGTCAGCCTGCGCCAGAACGAGGTTTACATCCCAAGCGTTGCGCGTCACGTTATGGCTGATGCCTATGGCCCTGCCCACAACCTCGGTAGTCGCGCTCATATCGGGTGGTGTCCATAGCACCCTTACCCTGTCGGTAACGAGCTTCAGAGCCAACAGGGCGGGCCATACGGTCGGATCAAACAGGGGCCTGATAACCAGGCTGTCTAGCTGCGCCCTAGGCGTTCCCTGAATGCTCACGAGGAACGAGGCCCAAGCGCCTGCCTGGCTATCGTTCTGTAGGCCTAGGTCGGTGCGTTTGTAGCTGTGAAGGCCGTACCTTGCAATGGAATCCTCAGACCTGACCACCTGCTGTACACCACCTGTTCTGGTAGCATATACGGCGTTCTTGATGTTGAGGTTGGCGGCCTCAACCGAGGCCGTTGTCATGGTGTCATACGAGGCCGTAGCAGGGGCACAACCAACGGTCAGGACAGGCGCCGGCCTCGTAGACCAGGCCGCCCTATTGCGAAACTGTAGAACGCCCGATTGGTCTAGATAGGTGAACCCAAGCTCATCCTCGTTGGCCCTGCCTATCAATTCCCAAGCGGACTGAGCCAGGGTAGTTGCCTGAAGGGTATTGGTTGAGGTGTCCAACGTCCTTGTACCAGGCCAGGCGTAATAGGCCAGGATGCGCTCAATACGCTGCCCTACAGTGTCCCCTGCGCCTATGGCGGGCTGTTCCCCATAGTCGAGCGCCACAAGGTCTTTGACAGCGTCAGAGGCCACTACAACGGCCCTGCGGTTGCCAGGGTGAAGCTGCCAGGCCTCGGACC
>Ga0307297_10000344_pt1 | contig 11138 bp, 2 predicted proteins | sample ER_DNA_157_FD_194464 | JGI IMG/M metagenome (GOLD analysis project Ga0307297, IMG submission 194464) | Bulk soil microbial communities from the East River watershed near Crested Butte, Colorado, United States - ER_DNA_157 | ecosystem: Environmental > Terrestrial > Soil > Floodplain | place: USA...
CCAACGGTTCCTCCGGGACGCCGACCGCGACCGGTGACCTCAATTCCACCGATCTTGATAACCCGAACGACACCTGGACGGCGGTCGGGTCGCCGACCGCGAGCGCCAACGGCTACGGCAGGTATACGCTCACCACCGCCGGCGTGTGGGTCTACACGCTCGACAACAGCAGCGCCCCGGTGCAGGCGCTCAATGTCGGCGACACGCTGACCGACAGCTTCACGGTCACCACGATCGGCGGCGCCGCCCAGCTGGTGACCGTCACCATCCATGGTGCCGACGACGCCGCCGTGGTCACCGGCGCGACGACGGGGGATGTGGTCGAGGCGGGCGGGGTGGGTTCCGGCATTCCTGGCGTTCCGACCACGACCGGCGATCTGGACACCACCGACGTGGACAGCCCGCCGGACAATTGGACCCCGGTCGCCACGCCCACACCAGGCCACAATGGCTTCGGCGCCTATACGCTGACAGCAGCCGGGGTGTGGACCTACACGCTGGACAACAGCAACCTCGCCGTGCAGGCGCTTGGCGCCGGCGCCACGCTCACCGATACATTCACCGCCATCGCGGTCGACGGCACCGCCCAGTTGGTCACCGTCACCATCCATGGAACCGACGACGCCGCGGTGATCAGCGGCGACATCGCCGGGGCGGTGCTCGAAGCCGGCGGTGTCGCCAACGGCACGCCAGGCACGCCCACCGCCACCGGGGATCTTGATGCCGCCGATGTCGACAATCCGCCGGACTGGACGCCCGTCGCCACGCCGGCGCCGGGCGACAGAGGCTTCGGCACCTACACCCTGACGGCCGCCGGAGTCTGGACCTACACCCTGGACAATACCAACGCCGAGGTGCAGGCGCTCAATGCTGGTCAGACGCTAACCGACACGTTCACCGCGACGATAACAGACGGCACCACCCAGCTGGTGACCATCACCATCAATGGCGCCAACGACACAGCCGTAATCAGCGGCACCGCCACCGGGGCGGTGACCGAGGCCGGTGGTGTCGCCAACGGCACGCCGGGGATCCCGGCCGCGACAGGCGATCTGAACTCAACCGACGTCGATAATCCCGACGACCTCTGGGAAGCAGTCGGCACGTCGTTGCGGGCCGACAGCGGCTTCAGCACCTACACCCTGACAGCGGCCGGCGTCTGGACCTACACGCTGGACAATACCAACGTGAACGTGCAGGCGCTCAATGTCGGGCAGACCCTGACCGACACCTTCACCGCCACCACGGTCGACGGCACCGCGCAACTCGTCACCATCACCATCAACGGCACCAACGATGCCGCGGTCATCAGCGGCGCCACCAACGGGGCGGTGACCGAGGCCGGCGGCGTCGCCAACGCTACGCCCGGCACCCTCGTCGCGATCGGCGACCTGAACTCGGCCGATGTCGACAATACGGCCGATGCCTGGACGACGGTCGCCACGACAACCGCAAGTACCCTCGGCTTCGGCAGCTACACGCTGACGGCTGCCGGGGTCTGGACCTACACCCTCGACGACGGCAATGCCGCGGTTCAAGCGCTCAATGTCGGGCAGACCCTGACCGACACCTTCACCGCCACCACGGTCGACGGCACCGCGCAACTCGTCACCATCACCATCAACGGCAAGAACGACGCCGCCGTGATCAGCGGCCCCGTCAGCGGGTCTGTCACCGAAGCCGGCGGGGTGGCGAACGGAACACCGGGCGTTGCCGCAGCGACCGGCAATCTGGACTCGACCGACGTCGACACCGCGAACGATGTCTGGATGTCCGTAAGCTCATCGGTCGCCAGTGCCAACGGTTTCGGCGCCTACACGCTGACCGCGACCGGAGGGTGGAACTACACGCTGGACAACAGCAACGCGGCCGTGCAGGCGCTCAATGTCGGGCAGACCCTGACCGACAGCTTCACCGCCACCACGATCGACGGCACCGCGCAACTCGTCACCATCACCATCAACGGCAGCAACGATGCCGCCGTGATCAGCGGCACCACCAATGGGTCGGTGACCGAGGCCGGCGGCGTCGCCAACGCTACGCCGGGCACGCCTGTCGCGATCGGCGACCTGAACTCGGCTGATGTCGACAATGCGGCCGACGCCTGGACGGCAGTCAACACCACAACCGCAAGCACCTTCGGCTTCGGCAGCTACAGGCTGACGTCGGCCGGCGCGTGGACCTACACGCTCGATAACAACAATGCCACGGTGCAGGCGCTCAGTGTCGGGCAGACCCTGACCGACAGCTTCACCGCCACCACGGTCGACGGCACCGTCCAGGTCGTGACAATCACCATCGACGGCGCCAATGACGCCGCCGCGATCAGCGGCTCCGTCAGCGTGTCTGTCATCGAGGCCGGCGGCGTCAATAACGGCACGCCGGGCACGCCGACCGCGACCGGCGATCTGGACGCGACCGATCCGGACAATCCGGCCGACGCCTGGAACGTGGTCGCCACGCCGCTGCCGACCGACAATCACTTCGGCACCTATACGCTGACAGCGACCGGGGTGTGGACTTACGCGCTGAGCAACAGCAATCCGCTCGTGCAGGCGCTCAACGTCGGTCAGACCCTGACCGATACGTTCACCGCCTCGACGATCGGCGGCACAGCACAGCTGATCACCGTCACCATCAACGGCGCCAACGATGCCGCTGTCGTCACCGGCCCTGTGACCGGCACCGTGCTGGAGGCGGGCGGCGTCAACAACGGCAGCTTCGGCACGCCCACCGCGACCGGCGATCTCAACGCCGCCGATGTCGATAACCCGAACGACGCCTGGACGGCCGTCGCCACGCCGGCCGCCAGCGTCAACGGCTACGGCACCTACACGCTGAGCGCGGCCGGTGTCTGGACCTATACGCTCGACAACAACAACGCCGCGGTTCAGGGGCTCAGGGTCGGTCAGGCGCTGAACGACACCTTCACCGTCACCACCATCGACGGCACGGCCCAGCTGGTGACGATCACCATCAATGGCTCCGACGATGCCCCCGTGGCGGTGACCGACAACAACGCCAGCGATCCGGTCACCGAGAGCGGCGTCAATCCAGGCAACACGCCGTTTGCAGGCGACCCCTCGGCGGCCGGCAACGTGCTGGCCAATGACCTTGACGTGGACAGCGGCGATACCAAGCGGGTGGTTGCGGTCAGCGGCGAAGCGCTCAACGTCGGCCAGTCGCTGGCCGGCGTCTACGGCGCGCTGACGGTTTCGGCCGACGGCAGCTGGAGTTACGTGCTCAACAACGCCGACCCCGACACCGATGCGTTGGCGCAGGGCCAGGCCGTCACCGAGGTCTTCACCTACACCATGGCCGACGCCGACGGCGCGACGTCATCCTCTTCGCTGACCGTCGCCATCACCGGAACCAATGACGCGCCGGACATCTCCGTTCGCAGCGGCGATCGCACCACGGCCGCTCTGACCGAAACCGGCGCCGGCCTGACCAGGAGCGGCACCCTGACGGTCCGGGATCCCGACCTCACCGATACGGTCACGGCATCGGTGACCACGGTCGCACTCAGCGGCACGACCGGCGGTCTGACCGCCGCCGACGTGCTGGGAATGCTGTCCGTGACCTCCGGCGCGATTGCGGCAGATCCCGGCGACATCAACAACCTCGGTTGGGCGTTCAATTCCGGCGCGCAGGCGTTCAGCTTCCTGAACGCGGGGCAGACCCTGACGCTTGACTACACGGTGCAGGCGACCGATGGCAGCGCCTCCGACGCACAAACCGTGACGGTCACCATCACCGGGGCTGGCGCGGCGCCGGTGGCAAACGGCGACCTCATCCTGGTGTCCGATCTGACGGCGGTGGTCGTCCCGTGGAGCGCGCTCCTTGCCAATGACAGTGATCCGAGCGCCAGCATCGTCAGTGTGACATCCCTGAATGGTGTCGGCTTCTTCCCTATTCCTGTCACGCTCAACGCGGCTGCCCGGACCATCACCTTCAACACGCCGATCGGCGGTGATGCGACCGGCAACAGCTTCACCTATACCATCTCCACTGCCTCGGGCACGTCGACCGCCAGCGTTGCCGTCAGCATCCTGCCGATCAACAACCCTTTCCCCGTCTCCACGGACCTTTCAGGCCAGTTTTATGATTTCTCCTATCTTTACACCAATGCCGGCGATGACGTGCTGGGCGCGGGCGGTGCCACCGACCACTTCTTCGGCGGCGCAGGCAACGACGTCTACAGATTCAGGCTCGTCGGCGGCGGCGATGATCATATCGACGAATCCATTCTTGGCGGGGCCGGCAACGACACGATCCAGATCCTGACGTTCAGCACGACAGCATTTACAGACCTCAACTTTCAACGTGGCGATGGAGACGCGGAGGATTTGCCGGACGACCTCGTCATCACCTACAGCGGCAATCTGCTGACGGTGAACGATCAGTTCGACCTGTTTCCAAACCATCGCGTTGAACAGTTGGCATTCACCAATGGCGGAACGTTCTACGGCTACGCGCTCGGAACCGGGCCCTACAGCATCGACGATATCACGGGCGGCAATGATATCGCGGCCGGGACCAGCAGTGGCGACTTCCTGAATGGCGGCGCCGGCGGACGCGAGCTGATGTTCGGCAATGCCGGCAATGACACGCTCGATGCCGGCATTGGCGACGATTTGCTGGTTGGAGGAACCGGCAACGACACGTTGCTTGGCGGCAGCGGCAACGACACCTATCTGCTCTTCCTCAACGATGGAATTGACTCGATCACCGAGAACGGCGGCATCGACCAGATCGTGATCGCCACCAACGGGGCGGAACTCAGCAGTCTCAATTTCCTCGCTGCGGTGGACAGCTTCGGCGGAGATCTCGTGATCGACTACAATGGCCAGCAGGTCACCGTGATCGACCAGCTCTCCGGAAACGGGGATCGCCACTTGGGGAGCCTGACCTTCTTCGGCGGCGCGAGCTATCTGGGCTATGACCTGGGGTCATCAAAGTACACGGTTGCCGGTAGTGGAACCGATATGATCCGGGCGGGCGACAACGCCGGCAACTTCATCGTGGGGGCTTCCGGCCGGGATCTGATCTTCGGCAACGCCGGAAATGACACCATTACCGGGGGTGGCGGCACCGACCTGCTGGTCGGCGGCGATGGCAATGACACGATCACCGGCGGCTCCGGTAACGACGTGCTGGTCGGCGGCACCGGTCGCGACATTCTCACAGGCGGCGGCAGTTTCGATCGATTTGTCTTTGCGGAAGCCGGCCTGAGCAACTCCGATGTGATCACCGACTATGCCACCACTGACGTCGTCGACCTGTCGCCCTTGCTGGACAGCCAATTCGGCCCGACCGACAATTTTGCGGATTTTGCCCGCATCGTGCAGAATGGCTCGACCATCACCGTGCAGGCCGACCTGGACGGCGCGGCCAACGGCGCCAACTTTGTGGATGTGGCCAGTCTCAGCGGCTATGGAACAATCGGACAGGATCTGGTCCACGTCCATTTTGGCAACGCCACCCACGACTTGCTGGTGTGACGTCAGGCGCGCCAATCTGTTTCCTCTGGAGGTCGGCGCTGTTGGTGCCGTAGCCCGTCAGCGTCGCCCATCACCCTGCAGGTCGATATCAACGGCGGCAGCGACAGCTTCGTCGATGTGTGCTCGTACCGGATTGCACACCCCGGACGAAGTCGGAAACCGGCTGGCCCGTGACAAAGGCTGCATCGAGCAGCGCCTAATTAGATGCGGGCGTCATTGCGGCTTTGGGAACCGCGACCAACACCCTGTACAAAATTCAAATAAATCAATTGCCTGATAGGAAATATCGGCGGAGCGGAAGGGATAACCGCGCAAATTGAATAAACCCATTTGGAATCATTCGCTTGCGAAACATGAGCCCCCCGGTTGACATGATCGCTATGCGGCGCAAGCGCCATCATGCTACCTCCGGGCGAATTTCTCCGAGATACAAATTCAGGTCTTTCCCGATTTCATCCGGCGTGAGATACTTCCACTGGGCTGAGCGAGCATGTTCTACCCCACTTGTCGCGTCGATTCTGCGTTCTGGAGTCGCCCCCATGTTTGGCGTCAGATCATATTCTCCGGTTGCCGGAGTTCCATCGAGCCGCCCCCGTCCTTGTTTCAATGCCGTTGCTATCGAGTGGGCGGCGTTCGCACTGCCCGGCTCGCGAAAGCCCGTACCGGAATGCCGGCGCGGCACTCATTCGATCACGCAATAGCCGTTCGCACCTGAGGGCAGGATCGTGGGATCCTGTATTTCGTGTCCGGAGCAGGCCATGCATTGTGAGCCGTGGTTGCATGTTTGGGACAAGAACGAGTCCTGCGACCGAAAGACACTGCTCGAGTCTCTCGCCGGCGCCGGCATTCGCCCGCGCCCCTTCGATTCCAGCGCGGCGGGCGACGGAATTCTGTGCGTCGCGCGGTTGAACGAGGACATCTGTGAATTCGTGCGCGAGCACACGCGCAATCACGGCCGGGTGCTGGTGCTGGAGACCGCCGGTGCGGCCGCGGACGGCGCGCAGGTCTGGCAGCTGCTGCACGCCGGTGCATCGGACCTGCTGACATGGTCGTCGGCGGTAGGCGTGGCCGAACGCATCAAGGCGCGTTTCGCGCGCTGGCAGGCCGTCGACGCAATCATGCAATCCGCGGCCGTGATAGACCGGCTGGTCGGCGTGAGCGCGGCATGGCGCTCGACGCTGCGCCAGATCGTCGAGATTGCCCGCTTCACCTCCGGTTTTGTCCTGCTGATTGGCGAAAGCGGCACCGGCAAGGAGTTGCTCGCGCGTCTCGTCCATGAACTGGATTCGAATGCGGCCGGAAGCGAACTGGTCGTGGTCGACTGCACGACGATCGTGCCGGAACTATCCGGCAGCGAGTTTTTCGGTCACGAGCGCGGCGCGTTCACGGGAGCTGTGGCGATGCGCGACGGCGCTTTCTCGGCGGCCGACGGCGGCGTGCTGTTTCTCGACGAGGTCGGCGAACTCCCGATCCCGCTGCAGGCGCAACTGTTGCGGGTCATCCAGGAGGGCACCTACAAGCGCGTCGGCGGCAACGTCTGGCGTCACGCCGCATTCCGCCTCGTCAGTGCAACCAACAAGGACCTGGTCGAGGCGATCGCGGGCGGCAATTTCCGCAACGACCTGTTCTATCGCATCGCCAGTTGGGTCGTTCGGGTGCCCAGCCTGCAGGAGCGGCGCGAGGACATCCTGCCGCTGGCGCGGCATTTTCTGCGCGTGTTCCGCCCCGACATTCCGGATCTCGACTTCGAGCCCGCGGTGCGCAGTTTACTGCTCGCCCGCGTGTATCCGGGCAACGTCCGGGACTTGCGCCATCTCGTTGCGCGGATCGCCAGCCGCCATGTCGGACCGGGCCCGATCACGGTCGGAGATGTGCCGGTCGACGAATATCCGGCAGTCGGCGCCGGAGATGGCCAGTGGCTCAATGCGGATTTCGAGCAGGCGATCCGCCATGCGGTCGACATCGGTGCCGGACTGAAGGAAATCAGCCAGGCCGCCGCCGAAACCGCCATGCGCATCGCGATCGACAACGAGGACGGAAGCCTGCAGCTCGCCGCGCAGCGCCTCGGCGTGACAGACCGCGCGCTGCAGATGCGGCGCGCGGCCCGGCGCAAGCACAACGGCAATCACCCCGACGCGAACTGATATCCAATCCCGTCCGCTACCAGGGGCGGACGTCACGCCCTGCCGCGCGGGTCCACTGTTGCGGGTACTGCCCGACGGGTGCGGGTGGGATCGGGAAGTCCACCTCGCGGGCGGGGCGCGTCGCGATCGGTTTCGAAAGTCGCATTGGCGGAACGAACTGCACGCCCGCGATCGTGCCGTCGCGCGCGAGCTGCACGCGGGTGTAGCCGGGCTCCACCTTGGCGCCCTGCTGCAGCGCCGGATGAGAGTTGCCGCGCGGACCGCCGCTTGTGGTGTTGACGAACAGCGGACCGTTGTTGCGGCCTTCCATGATGGTCGCCACCGCCGGCGGACGCACGCCGCGCACGAGCGCTTCCGTCACGCCGCGCATGTGCATGTTCCCGGCCTGCACCAGGTTGGTGGTGACGGTCGGCACATGCGCGATGAGCAGCCCGTTACGATGGATGTGACCGGAAAACACCAGGCGCACGCCCGACCCCGGAGCGGTGACGCGCCTGAGGAAATCGTCGCGCCCGCTTTCGAACGATCCGTAGTCGGCCACGACGCCTGCTCCCGCCTCCCGCGGCTTGATGGCGAACAGCGGGTGCCCGTTCAACGGGCGCGTGCGGCCATCCGGCATCCGCGCGACGTAATTCATGGGCCCGCGCGGCTCGACGCTCTTGTCGTAGACCTTGAATCCTTTCAGCAGGTCGCCGTCATACCAGTCGGGGTACGGACCGAGCGGCGGCGCGTGGATGCCAATAATCTTCGCGGCCGAGCCGATATCGACGAAGTCCTTCACGAAGCTCTGCTGCAGCCGGGTCAGGCAGTTCCGCGCCTTCGGTCCGGGATCGGAAGCCTCGCTCGCCTGCCACAGCATGTAGGGCCTGCTCTCGCCGCCCGAGACAATCGGGAACAGGACGTTCTCGTCCTCGGCCCAATCGAGCATCAGCACCTTTTGCCCGGCCGGCAAGCCGAATGAGTAGTCGAAGAACGGGTTGATCGAGAGCAAGTACCACTCCACCGACCTGATACTGGTCTCCGCCGGCGACCCCTTCTCGTCCATGGTGCTCGCCTGGAAGATCATGCGCACGACATTCTTTGTAACCGAGACCACCCGCTTGGCTGCCCCGAGCAGAAGTTGCGCCTTGCCCCGCGCGCCCGGATTGTAGGAGAACAGCGGATCCCACCGCGGTCCGTGCGCGGTCTTCAGGATATGCTCTCGTTCTTTCTCGGAGAAATCGCCGTAGTTGTTGATCAGCATGCTGGGATTCGGCGCTCCCGCGATGGCGAACGGCGGATACGGATTGATCCGCCAGTCGTGGTTGCCCAGGATCGTATAGGTAGGCTGCCGGTAGGCGTCGGCGGACGCCAGCAGGTAATAGAGCAGGAACCAGTTGCGATCCTCATGGTAGTACCTGTCGTCGCCGAGATGTTCGCGCCCCTGCGCTCCCCAATGCCCGCGGCCATAGTCGACCAGGTCGCCGGTCAGCAGGATGATGTCCGAATTGCCTTTGGCGTCATCATAGTTCTTGACGAAGCTGCGGTTCCAGTTGTTGTACGAATCCGGCTTCCAGCGTTTCGGATACACCGACGCCAAATTCGAGCGCCTGAGATTCTCCTCGTACACGTCGGCCCGCACATCGACATGAATATCGGTAATGTGTCCGATCCGAAGCGGCTCGGCGCCGCCGCGCCGGATGAACAGCGGATGCAGGATCTCGGCGCGCGGACGTCCCCGCACCGGCTGCGTCGCATACGAATAGCGCAGCACGCCATATTCGTACTCATATTCCATGAACAGGCGGCGGCTGTACGGTTGCCAGAACGCACCGAGCTTGCGCCGTTGCGGCACGAAATCACGCAGCAGCAGCGCCATCTCGTCGGACGGCACCTGCTCGTCCGTGCCCTCGTTGTTCCAGAACAGGTGATAGCGGCCATCCGGCAGGCGTGCCGCCGCGGCCTCGCTGATGCGGATCTCGTGCAGATAGGACAGGCCGCGCGGCTTCAGATCGCGGTAGAATTGGCGCACACGATGCGCGAGTTTCACGTTGATCCCGTTGCCATCGCGGCCGCCGCCGAAACTGACCTGTACACCATATTGGTCGTTGACCTGCGGCACGACCAGTTTCGACTCGCGGCCATCATTGCGTACTGACAGTTCCTCTTCGGCGAACCAGCCCTGCTGACCAGCCGGGATATGACGACGTGCCCGTTGCTCCCAGGGAACGCAACGCAGGTAGCGCGCTGCTTCCGCTTTCGAGAGGTACTGCCGGTCGGAGAGCACGAGCACACAGATCGTGCGTGTCGCGTCGCTGTCGATGTCGAGCGGCCCCTGCGCTCCGCTCCTCGGCGCAATGACCGCCGGAAAGCCGAGCGCCGGCCACAGGATGCGGGCGCGAACCGGCGAGGGACGCGCCGGCTGTTCGTATTCGAACCCGTCGCGCGCAGCGCGCGCGGCGTCTTCGAACGGCCTCCGGGAGATATTGAATCTGCTCGTCATGTCGTCCTCCCGTTGTTCGGTCAGCGTGGTGCCGGGCCTGCTCCGCGGTTACGACCGGGCGGTGTATCGATGATGCGAATGATCTCTTTCTTCAGGATCAGCACTCCGCGGTTCATTGCGCGCCCCGCCACCGTGCCATTGTCGGCGATGAATTCGTCCATCGCTGCGGCCTGGGTGTCGAGTCTCGAACTCAGGAACGCCCGGTCCGGGCCCGCGAGCCGCAGCAACAATTCCTTCAGGCGTTCCGCCCGGCCGCGGCGCAGGAAGCTGTTGTTGTTTTCGCGGCCCACGCAATCGCTGAAGCCGATGAGAGAGAGCCCGACCGATGGATTGGTGTGCATCTCGGCGAGTGCGCTGGCGAGCCATGCTTTCAGCGTGGCATCGTGCGCGAGGCCGGGCTTGGTATGGCGCCAATCGACCCCGAAATCTGCGACCAGCGCCTTGTCGGGCTCCGGAAAGACATCGGCAGGAAGGTGCCCCGCGGCGGTCGTCGACTTCGCGACCTCGCCGGGAACGTAGGCGGGACACGGACCCTTGAGCCGCTGCGGCGTGTACCAGCCCTGTTCGTATTCGCCGTAGCCGCCTGGGGATTCGTATTCGCCGTAGCCGCCTGCGGATTCGTATTCACCGTAGCCGCCTGCGAACTCGTCCTGTTCGCTCTCGTAGCCGTATTCCGGCTGGAACTCGAAGGCTTCCGGCTCGATATAGAGTTCGCCGCTGCCCGACTGGCCGGTAGGCGGCGGCGCCGGAGGCTCGGCCGGCATGGGGCCTGGTGGCTCGGCTACGGGCGGCGGCGCCATCCGCACCACCGGCGCAACGACCGGGGGCGGTGGCGGCGGCTCGTCATACGCCGGCTCGGGGTATGGCGGGTATTGCGGTTCGTCGTAAGGCTGCGGGTACTGCGTTTGGCCGTAAGGCCAACCCCCGCCGGACCAGCGTCGCCAGCGGCGCCAGCGAGGTGCCAGGCCGACCGCGTAGGGTTGTGGCCAGTAGCCATAACGCACCGGT
>Ga0307297_10000345_pt1 | contig 11130 bp, 6 predicted proteins | sample ER_DNA_157_FD_194464 | JGI IMG/M metagenome (GOLD analysis project Ga0307297, IMG submission 194464) | Bulk soil microbial communities from the East River watershed near Crested Butte, Colorado, United States - ER_DNA_157 | ecosystem: Environmental > Terrestrial > Soil > Floodplain | place: USA...
TCGACGAAGCCGGCCTCGCGCAGCTCCGACAGCCGGGCCTGCAGCACGGTCGGCGAGGCTTCGTCGCAGGCGGCGCGCAGCGCGCGCGAGGTGAGCGAGCGGTCGTCGCGCAGCTCCCAGACGATCCGCAAGGCCCAGCGCCGGCCCAGCAGATCGAGCAGCACCATGATCGGACGGCCCGACGCCGAGCCGCGGACGGGACGTTTTTTCATGGCTGAACCCTGTTTTGGCATCGGCGGCTGCCTTGCTGTTCGCTACAGATAATGTAGCATGTCGCTACGCTTATTGTAGCATGGGAGTTGCCGATGTCACGCCTTGCGCCGCTCGATCCGCCTTACGCGCCGCAGATCCGCGAGCAGTTCGACCGCATCATGCGCGGCGCGCCGCCACTGCTGCTGTTCCGCACCATCGCGCGCAGCCCGCGGGCCTGGGAGAAATTTTCCGCCGGCGGCCTGCTCGACCGCGGCCCGCTGACCTTACGCGAGCGAGAAATCGTCATTGATCGCACCTGCGCGCGGACCGGATGCGAATATGAATGGGGCGTCCATGTCACGGCGTTCGCCGCCGCGGCCCGCCTTACCGACGACCAGGTCCGCGCCACCGTGCTGGGCAAAGCCACCGACCCCTGCTGGTCGGTTGCCGAACAGGTGCTGATCGCCGCGGTCGATGCGCTGCATCTGCACGCCACGCTTGATGATGCCGAGTTCGCCGCGCTGTCGGAGCATTACGACGGGGCGCAGATTCTGGAGATCATGCTGTTGTGCGGCTTCTATCGCACGGTGTCGTATCTGGCTAACGGGCTGGCGCTGCCGCTGGAAGCGAGCGCGGCGAGGTTTCCGGCGGAATGACGGCGCGTTTCCTACGCCACGCCAGCCCTCAGCACGTCGTGCACATGCACAATGCCGACCGGCTTGCCGCCCTCGGCGACGATCAGCACGGTGACCGCCGGCCTCGACGAATTGATCGTCTCCAGCATTTCAGTGGCGAGCATGCCCGGAGGAATAGTGCGCGGATTTTTCGTCATGACCTCGTCGACATCGGCCGTCATCAGGTCCGGGCGCATGTGACGGCGCAGATCGCCATCGGTGATGATGCCGGCGATCTCGCCGCCGGCATCGACGATGCAGACGCAGCCGAATCCCTTGGTCGACATCTCCACCAGCGCATCCGACATCTTGGCGCCGAGCGGTTTGATCGGGATCGCGTCGCCGGTATGCATGATATCGCGGACGAATTTCAGCATGGCGCCGAGCTTGCCGCCGGGGTGAAAATTGGCGAATTCCAGCGCGGTGAAGCCGCGGCCCTCAAGCAGCGCGATGGCGAGCGCGTCGCCGATCGCCGCCTGCATCAGCGACGAGGTGGTCGGCGCCAGATTGTGCGGACAGGCCTCGCGCGCTTTTGGCAGCTCCAGCACGATGCGCGCCGCCGCGCCGAGCGAGGAGGCGGCGCTGGACGTCACCGCGATCATCGGAATCGCGAAGCGGCTGGAATAATTCACGAGGTTCTTCATCTCCGGCTGCTCGCCGGACCACGACAGCGCGATGATGACGTCGTCGGGCGTGATCATGCCGAGGTCGCCGTGGCTGGCTTCCGCAGCGTGAACGAAGAAAGCCGGCGTGCCGGTGGAGGCCAGCGTCGCCGCGATCTTGCGCGCGACGTGGCCTGATTTGCCGAGCCCGGTGACGATGACGCGGCCCTTGGCCTGCCGGATCAGTTCGACTGCGGCCGCAAAGGCCGCCCCGAGCGGGCCTTGCAGCGCCGCCGCGATCGCGGCGATGCCGCCGGCTTCCGCATCGAGCGTGCGCAGCGCCGAGGTGACGGCGGTGCTCGCGGAGCCGGTGCCGGAGGATTGTGCCATCAGCGGTTTCGAATGGGCCATGCCTGGTTCCGAAGGAGAGGGGCATTCGCCCGGACCCTCTCCTTAGCATGGGCCCAACCGCGATGCGACGCGGGCTCCGGTTCTCAACGGCTCATTAACCATAATTGTTTTAACTCCATTAACGATGTTTCCGCCGGCGCTTTCGCGCCAGCTTGAGTACATCGATTAAGTATATGAATTTATTGGAGTATTTTTCATCGTGATGTCGGGTCCAGCATGGGACCGCCACGGGCGCGTAACGGTTTTACGCGCGCTCTTGCCATGCCTTGCGCTGACCCTTGCGCTGATCGCCTTCGATGCCGCTCCGGGCCATGCCCAGACCCTGACACCGGACCTGTTCCGCCCCTCCCGCGACGGCTTCGTGCTGCCGCAGGATTCGCCGCTGCGCCGGACCAATGAGCCCAACGACCGCACCGGTGACGCCGCCAACGCAGCGCGGCTGCGCGACAAGGACACTCCGGCGAAATCGCGGATCGGTGCGATCCCCACTTACAGCCTTCCCGCCGCCAGCGGCGCGTCGACCTCCGGCTCCGATTCGCTCAACCGGACCAGGAAGAAGGCCAAATTCTATCCGGGCCAGGTCAGGCCGAAGCCGGCGCCGGGTCCCGGCAGCAAGCCGCCGCTGCCTTTGCCCGCCAACGGCCGGGTGCGGCTCGCGGTGCCGCCGTCGGAATTCGCCCACAAGGCCCCGATCCCGCCGGCGATGGCCGGCACGGTCGTCGGCCAGCCGCCGCGCAGGCGGCTGAAGATCGACGACGATCCGTTCGGCGCGGTCGGCGATTATGCCGGCAGCTTTCTGATCAAGTCCGCGGTCGAATTGCGCGGCGGCTTCGACACCAATCCGCGCCGCACCGTGGTGCCGAAGGGATCGGCGTTCTATGTGGTGGCGCCGGAATTCCTCGCGGTCTCCGACTGGCAGCGCCACGCCGTGGTCGCCGACTTGCGCGGCTCGTTCACCGGCTACGGCAACACCTTTCCGCCGCCGACCGACGGCACCATCTCCTCGGCGCCGGTCGTGATCGACCGGCCGGATTTCGACGGCCATATCGACGGCCGGATCGATGTCAGCCACGACACCCGGCTGCTCGGCCAGGGCCGGCTGCGCGTCGCCACCGACAATCCCGGCAGCCCCAACATCCAGGCCGGCCTGCAGCGCTATCCGATCTACACCACGCTCGGCGGCACCTTCGGCGTCGACCAGAATTTCAATCGCCTGCAGCTCTCCGCCGGGGTCGCCACTGACCGCACCGCCTATCAGGCGTCGAAGCTCACCGACGGATCGTCGTCCAGCAACGACGACCGCAACTACAACCAGTTCGGGGGTCTTGGGCGTGTCAGCTACGATCTGATGCCGGGCCTGAAACCGTTCGGCGAGATCATCGGCAACATCCGGGAGCATGACCTGCTCGCCGATCGCAACGGCTATCTGCGCAATTCCAGCGGCGGATCGGTGCGCGCCGGCAGCAGTTTCGAATTCTCGCGCATCCTGACCGGCGAGCTTGCGATCGGCTGGGCGTCGCGCAGCTATCAGGATCCGCGGCTGCTGCCGCTGCAGGGGCTGTTGACGTCGGCCTCGCTGGTGTGGGTCGCCACGCCGCTGACGACGGCGAAATTCTTCGCCACCACTTCGATCGACGAGACCACGGTGCCCGGCGTCTCCGGCGTCCTGACCAAGACCTATACCGCGGAAGTCGATCACGATTTCCGACGCTGGCTGACCGCCATCGGCAAATTCACCTGGGGCACGCAGGACTATCAGGGCGACGCCCGCTTCGACCGCTTCTATTCGGTCTCCGGCGATCTGATCTACAAGCTCACCCGCAGCGTCTGGATGAAGGGCACGCTGCGCCGCGACTGGCTCGAATCCAATATACCCGGCAACAGCACCAATTCGACCGTGGTGATGCTGGGCGTGCGGCTGCAGCACTGAGGCCGGAAAACGGTCCCGGTCGGTCCAACTTCAGAACACCCCTTTGATCGCGCCGCCCTGCCGCGACGCGGCGACGCACCCGGCGGCCTTGAACCAGGGTCTGGGCGATCTACTTGAATCCCTGCATGCCGCGGGCTTTGCCGCCGGCATCAGGGAGACCATGATGAACTACTTCCGAACCGCGATCCTGCTGGCCGGTCTCACGGCCCTGTTCATGGGTGTCGGTTATCTGATCGGCGGCGCCGGCGGCGCCACCATAGCGCTGTTGATCGCGGCCGCGACCAACCTGTTCGCCTACTGGAATTCGGACCGCATGGTGCTGTCGATGTACGGCGCCCATGAAGTCGATGCGCGCAGCGCGCCGGAACTGGTGGACCTCGTGGCCACGCTGGCCGGACGCGCCGGGCTGCCGATGCCGCGCGTGTTCCTGATGGACAATCCGCAACCCAACGCGTTCGCCACCGGCCGCAATCCGGAGAACGCCGCGGTCGCGTTGACCACCGGCCTCGTGCAGTCGCTCAACCGCGAGGAGCTCGCCGGCGTGATCGCCCATGAGCTCGCGCACATCAAGAACCACGACACGCTGCTGATGACCATTACCGCTTCGATTGCCGGTGCGATCTCGATGCTGGGGCAGTTCGGCATGTTCTTCGGCGGCAACCGCGACAACAACGGCCCCGGCATCATCGGCTCGATCGCGATGATGATCCTGGCGCCGCTCGGCGCCATGCTGGTGCAGATGGCGATCAGCCGTACCCGCGAATATGCCGCCGACGATCTCGGCGGCCACATCGTCGGCCAGCCGATGGCGCTGGCGTCGGCGCTGGTCAAGATCTCGAACGCCGCACACGCGATCCCGAACGAGGAGGCCGAACGCAATCCGGCCACCGCACACATGTTCATCATCAACCCGCTGTCGGGCCGCGGCATGGACAACCTGTTCTCGACCCATCCGTCGACCGAGAACAGGATCGCCGAGCTGCAACGGCTCGCCGCCGAACTGGGGTCGCGCGGAGCGGTGCCGTCGGCACATCAGGCCCAATCGCCGCGACGCGGTCTCTGGACGGCGCCCCGTGGCAGCGGCGCGGGGCCTCGCGGGCCGTGGGGTTGACGGAGACCCCAGCGCGCTAAACCCGTACCGCTTCGTCATTGCCGGGCTTTCATGAGCGGGCTTCGTCCCGCCGAGCCGGGCAATTGCCGCTGCGAGGCGATCGAACCTTTCCAGCCTTCAGGCGTTGATCATCTGCCCGCCAGTCCTTTGGCCAATCGATTGGCCATCAGACCTGTTCTCGCGGTATAACCGGCGCACTCCGGTAGCGTGTCCAATCGATGATTCGCGCCAAGTTCATGAAAGCTGGAAAGAACAATGCAAACGCCAGCACCGGACGGCTTGGCGACTGCGGCCTCAATGCCGCAGGGCGTGGTGCAGACGCCCGAGCAATCGAGACTGCCGGACTGGAGCTCCGCGCATCTGCGCCTCGCCATCGAGGCGGCGGGGGTCGCCTTGTGGTCGTGGAATGTCGACACCAACCGCTTCACGATGGATGAGCGCGCCTTTGGGCTTTGGGGCGTGCCGCTCAGCGACTATGTGTCGTTCGAGGACCTTTCGAGCCATATTCATCCGGCCGACCGCGATCGGGTCAAGGCGGCATTCGCCGCGACTCGCGCCATCGTTGGCGCTTATGAAATCGATTTCCGCATCATGATCGGTGAGGAGGTGCGCTGGATATCGGCCCGCGGTCAAGGCGACGATGCCGGCATCGTCGACCGCATCATGTATGGCATCTTCATCGATGTCACCGGCCGCAAGCAGGCCGAGGAAGGCCACGAGTTGCTGGCGGGCGAAATGAGCCATCGGGTCAAGAATCTGCTGGCGATCGCGACAGGATTGACGGCTATTACCTCACGCTCCGCCAAGACCACGGCGGATATGGCGCAGGAGCTCACGCATCGGCTGACCGCGCTTGGCCGGGCCCACGATCTGGTTCGTCCGCTGCCGGGCCAAGGCGGCAAGGCGGCGCTGCTCGGCGATTTGTTCACGGTATTGCTGGCGCCCTATGACGACATGGGAGCATTCAGCGGCCGCGTTCGTGTCTCGGTCCCGCGCATGGGCGTCGGCGAACAGGCGGCGACGACGCTGGCGCTGGTGGTGCATGAGCTTGCCACCAACTCCCTCAAATACGGTGCGCTGTCATCGCAGGAGGGGGTGCTCGACATCTCCTGCGCCCCCCATGACACCGAGGTGACGGTGGTCTGGACCGAGCGCGGCGGCCCGCCGGTGGAGGCGCTCACAGGCGATGGCGGCTACGGCAGCAAGCTGCTCAACCGCGGCATGACCGTCCAGCTCGGCGGATCGATCAGCTGCGACTGGAATTCGGAAGGTGTCATCGTCACGCTGAAGATGACCAAGGATCGGCTGACGAGATAGCGGGCGCTGCGTTCTGCCTCATCACTCCCGCGAAGGGGGAATAAGGATAAAACAGCGCCGCGAGAAGCTACCTCGGCAGGTTGGTCGTCCCCATCAAAAACTGATCGATCGAGCGGGCACAGAGCCGGCCTTCGCGGATCGCCCAAACGACGAGCGATTGTCCTCGCCGCATGTCGCCGGCGGAGAACACGTTCGGCCGCGAGGTCAGGTAATCCGACGTGTTGGCGCGGACGTTGCCGCGCGGGTCGAGGTCGACGCCCAGCGTCTTGAGCAGGCCCTCATGCACCGGATGGACAAAGCCCATCGCCAGCAGCACCAGCTGTGCGTCGAGCTCGAATTCCGAGCCCGGTACCGGCTTGAACTTGTCGTCGACATGCACGCAATGCAGTTTTGTCACCTGGCCGTTTTCGCCGGTGAATTTCTGCGTCAGCACCGCGAAGTCGCGCTTGGCGCCCTCAGCCTGGCTCGACGAGGTGCGCATCTTCATCGGCCAGTTCGGCCAGGTCAGGCCCTTGTTCTCCTGCTCGGGCGGCGCCGGCATGATCTCGATCTGCGTCACGGACTTCGCACCCTGACGGAACGAGGTTCCGATGCAGTCCGAGCCGGTGTCGCCGCCGCCGATCACGACGACGTCGCGGCCGGTCGCGAGGATCTCCTGGCCCTGGCCGAGCGGCTCGTTGGAGACGCGGCGGTTCTGCTGCGGTAAAAAATCCATCGCGAAGTGGATGCCGGCGAGATCGCGGCCGGGGATCGGCAGGTCGCGCGCGGCTTCGGCGCCGCCGGTCAGTGCCATCGCGTCATATTGGGTGAGCAGGGCCTGCGGATCGAGAGCGCCCGGGGCGTTGCCGCCGACCGGGCTGCCGTAGTGAAACACCACGCCCTCGGCCTCCATCTGCGCGATGCGGCGGTCGATGACGTGCTTCTCCATCTTGAAATCGGGAATGCCGTAACGCAGCAGTCCGCCGGCCTTGGCGAATTTTTCGTAGACATGCACCTCATGCCCGGCGCGCGCGAGTTGCTGCGCGCAGGCGAGGCCCGCCGGGCCGGAACCGACAACGGCGATCTTCTTGCCGGTCTTGTTCGCAGCGATCTCCGGCGGCAGCCAGCCATTGTCCCAGGCGCGGTCGACGATGGCGCATTCGATGGTCTTGATGGTGACCGGATTGTCGTCGATGTTGAGCGTGCAGGAGGCTTCGCACGGCGCCGGGCAGATGCGGCCGGTGAACTCCGGGAAATTATTGGTCGAGTGCAGGTTGCGCGAGGCTTCCTGCCAGTTGTTCTGGTACACCAGATCGTTGAAATCAGGAATCTGGTTGTTGACCGGGCAGCCCGGCGTGCCCGGCGCCACAGAGCCAGTGCCGTGGCAATAGGGAATGCCGCAATTCATGCAGCGCGCGGCCTGGTCGCGGGTTTCCTTCTCGCTCAGGGGAACGACGAATTCATTGTAGTGCTTCACACGCTCGGCGACCGGCGCGTATTTGCGGTCGTGGCGGTCGATCTCGAGAAAACCTGTAATCTTGCCCATTTAACCAGACGCCCCTGAACCCTTGCTCCGTCATTCCGGGATGCGCCGCAGGCGCAGACCCGGAATCTAGATGTTCCGTTTGCGAGATTCCGGGTTCGCGCTTCGCGCGCCCCGAAATGACGCTTGGTGATATTTACGCCCCGATCGCGATTTTCGGCTCGGCGTCGGCATTCGCCTTCATTTCCTTCAGCGCGCGGCGGTATTCCACCGGCATCACCTTGCGGAATTTCGGCAAATACGTCTTCCAGTTCGCCAGAATGTCGGCGGCGCGCTTCGAACCCGTCAGCTTGGCGTGGCGCGTAATCAGGACGTGCAGCCGCTCGACGTCGGACTCCAGCAGATTGGCGAACACGTCGACCCGCCCATGGGCCTCGAGATCGCCGGTGTGATGATAGGTGTTCTGGTTGATCATCTCTTCCGACAGCACCGGTTCGAGGTCGACCATCGCCATGTTGCAGAGCTTTGCGAAGTCGCCGGCCTGGTCCAGCACATAGGCGACGCCGCCCGACATGCCCGCCGCGAAATTGCGCCCGGTCTTGCCGAGCACCACGACGATGCCGCCGGTCATGTATTCGCAGCAATGATCGCCGGCGCCCTCGACCACGGCGACCGCGCCGGAGTTACGCACGGCGAAGCGTTCGCCGGCGATGCCGCGGAAATAGCATTCGCCCTCGATCGCGCCGTACATCACGGTGTTGCCGACGATGATCGATTCTTCCGGCACGATGCCGGAATTGCGCGGCGGCTTGATGACGATGCGGCCGCCCGACAGGCCCTTGCCGACATAGTCGTTGCCTTCACCTTCGAGTTCGAAGGTGACGCCGCGCGCCAGCCAGGCGCCGAACGCCTGGCCCGACGTGCCCTTGAAGCTGACCTGGATGGTGTCGTGCGGCAGGCCGGCATGGCCGTAAATCTTCGCCAACGTGCCCGACAACATCGCGCCGGCGCTGCGGTCGGTATTGTTGATCTCGGCCTCAATCCTGACCGGTGCGCCACGGTCGAGCGCCGGCCGCGCCTTTTCGATCAGGGTGCGGTCGAGTACGGCTTCCAGGTGATGGTCCTGGCTCTGCGCGTGATAGATCTTCTGGCCGGGCACCTCCTGCTGGCGCACGAACAGTTTCGAGAAGTCGAGCCCCTTGGCCTTCCAGTGCGCCACCAGCGTGGACTGGTCGAGCATCTGGGTCTGGCCCACCATCTCGTTGAAAGAGCGGTAGCCGAGCGCTGCCATGATCTCGCGGACTTCCTCGGCGACGAAGAAGAAGTAGTTGATGACGTGCTCGGGCTGGCCGGTGAAGCGCTTGCGCAGCACCGGGTCCTGGGTGGCGACGCCGACCGGGCAGGTGTTGAGATGACACTTGCGCATCATGATGCAGCCGGCCGCGATCAATGGCGCGGTGGCGAAGCCGAATTCGTCGGCGCCGAGCAGCGCGCCGATCACGACGTCGCGTCCGGTACGGAAGCCGCCATCGACCTGCACGACGATGCGGCTGCGCAGCCGCTCGCGCACCAGCGTCTGGTGGGTTTCGGCCAGGCCGATTTCCCACGGCGACCCCGCGTGCTTGATCGAGGTCAGAGGGGAGGCGCCGGTGCCGCCCTCGAAACCCGCGATGGTGACATGGTCGGCACGCGCCTTGGCGACGCCGGCGGCCACCGTGCCGACACCGATTTCCGAGACGAGTTTGACCGACACCTGGCCGTCGGGGTTGACGTTCTTCAGATCATAAATGAGCTGCGCCAGATCCTCGATTGAATAGATGTCGTGATGCGGCGGCGGCGAGATCAGGCCGACGCCGGGCGTTGAATGCCGCACCCGCGCGATGGTGGCGTCGACCTTGTGGCCGGGCAGCTGGCCGCCTTCGCCGGGTTTTGCCCCCTGCGCCATCTTGATCTGCATCATGTCGGCGTTGACGAGGTATTCGGTGGTCACGCCGAAGCGGCCCGAGGCGACCTGCTTGATCGCCGAGCGCATCGAGTCGCCGTTCGGCATCGGCTTGAAGCGGTCGCTCTCCTCGCCGCCTTCGCCGGTGTTGGACTTGCCACCGATCCGGTTCATGGCGATTGCGAGCGTGGTATGCGCCTCGCGCGAGATCGAGCCGAAACTCATCGCGCCGGTGGCAAACCGCCTGACGATGTCCTTGGCCGGCTCGACCTGGTCGAGCGGCACCGGCTTGCGCTTTTCGTCCTCGGCGGTCTTGATCCTGAACAGGCCGCGCAGCGTCAACAGCCGCTCGGACTGCTCGTTGAGGATCTTCGCGAACGCCCGGTAGCGCTCCAGCGAGTTGCCGCGCACGGCATGCTGCAGCGTCGAGACCGATTCCGCGGTCCAGGCGTGATCCTCGCCTCGGGTGCGGTAGGCATATTCGCCGCCGACGTCGAGCGCGGTCTTGTACTGCAGCGCATCGCCGAACGCGTCGGCATGGCGGCGGGTGGTTTCCTCGGCGATTTCGGCCAGGCCAACGCCTTCGATGCGGGTATGGGTGCCGACGAAATACTTCGCGACAAAATCCGCCTTCAGCCCGACGGCGTCGAAGATCTGCGCGCCGCAATAGGACTGATAGGTCGAAATGCCCATCTTCGACATCACCTTCAACAGGCCCTTGCCGATCGACTTGATGTAGCGCTTGACGATCTCGTAATCGTCGAGCGCCGCCGGCAGGCTGTCCTTCATCGAGATGATGGTCTCGAAGGCGAGGTAGGGGTTGATCGCCTCGGCGCCGTAGCCGGCGAGACAGGCGAAGTGGTGCACCTCGCGCGGCTCGCCGGATTCGACCACAAGGCCGACCGAGGTGCGCAGGCCGGTGCGGATCAGATGATGATGCACGGCGGCGCAGGCCAAGAGCGAGGGGATCGGAATCCGGTCGGTGCCCGCCATGCGGTCGGACAGGATGACGATGTTGATGCCTTCGCGGACCGCGGCCTCGGCGCGCGCGCAGAGTTCGTCGAGCACCTGCTCGAGGCCGGCCGCGCCGAACCCGGCGTGGAAGGTGGTATCGAGCGTGCGCGACTTGAAATGGCTGTCGGCGATGTCGGAGATCGAGCGGATCTTTTCCAGATCCGCGTCGGTCAGGATCGGCTGACGCACCTCGAGCCGCTTGGTGCCGGCGAGGCCCTGCAGGTCGAACAGGTTCGGCCGCGGCCCGATGATCGAGACCAGACTCATGACCAGCTCTTCGCGGATCGGGTCGATCGGCGGATTGGTGACCTGGGCGAAGTTCTGCTTGAAGTAGGTGAACAGCTGCTTCGGCTTGTCCGAGAGCGCCGAGATCGGCGTGTCGTTGCCCATCGAGCCGTTGGCTTCCTCGCCGGTCGACGCCATCGGCGTCATCAGGATGGTGATGTCTTCCTGCGAATAGCCGAACGCCTGCTGC
>Ga0307297_10000346_pt1 | contig 11130 bp, 6 predicted proteins | sample ER_DNA_157_FD_194464 | JGI IMG/M metagenome (GOLD analysis project Ga0307297, IMG submission 194464) | Bulk soil microbial communities from the East River watershed near Crested Butte, Colorado, United States - ER_DNA_157 | ecosystem: Environmental > Terrestrial > Soil > Floodplain | place: USA...
CAGCTCAAGCGCGCGTTCTTTGCCCGCAGCGTACACGAGGTCGCGCCGGACCTGATTGGCGCGACGCTGCTGATCGACGGCGTCGGCGGCATCATCGTCGAGGTCGAGGCCTATCATCACACCGATCCGGCGGCGCATTCGTTCCGCGGCCCGACCCCGCGGAACCTGGTGATGTTCGGCCCAGCAGGCTTCGTCTATGTCTATCGCTCCTACGGCATCCACTGGTGCGTCAACTTCGTCTGCGAGAAGGAAGGCTCGGCCAGCGCGGTGCTGATCCGCGCGCTCGAGCCGACCCACGGCCTGGCAGCGATGCGCCGCCGCCGCGGTCTGTCTGACGAGCGCGCGCTGTGTTCCGGGCCGGGCAAACTGACCGAGGCGCTCGGGATCACCCATGCGCATAACGGCCTCGCGCTCGACGCGCCGCCGATCGCACTGCATGCGCGGGCGGAAAAGCCAGAGATCGTCGCAGGTGTGCGGATCGGCATCACAAAGGCCGTCGAACTGCCCTGGCGATATGGGCTGAAGGGGACGAAATTTCTGAGCAAGGGATTTTGACGGAGAGCCCTACCGTTATTGCGAGGAGTTCTCGCGACGAAGCAATCGACGTCGCAACGCCAACCGCGAGGGCGGTACGTGATCACCGCCGAAAACCGATTTTCGGCGAGCTCTGCTTTTGCATGCATGGCTCCTCGTGCCTTGAATCATGAAACGATGACCAAGGTTGCCAATGGACCGTGAACCCCTTTGATCCGACAGGGTTGCTTGGTAGAATACTTCGATGAACCAGCAGGGCGTTGGGGTGCATTTGACGATCAGTGATGATCCCATCGTGATCGATGCAAGCTCCGATGTGCCTGAAGCGCGTGTCGCAAACCGGCCCTCGCTCGGCTTGGCATTCGGAATGATCGCCGCATTGTCCATGGTCTCAAATGCGAACGCCCAGGAGGCAGAGCCGCGATCCTATTCGAATACGCCTATCGGGTTGAATTTCCTGATCTCGGGTTACGTTTACGCACAAGGCAAGCTTGCGTTCGATCCCAGCACGGCGATTGCCGACGCCACATTCCGCTCCGACACCGGGGTGTTGGCCTATGTTCGGTCCTTCGAACTCGCGGGCCAGTCCGCCAAGCTTGATGTGATCGTGCCGACATCGTCATTCGCCGCGCATGGGCTCGTGAACGGCGAGCCGCGCGAGCGGGAGATGTTGGGCCTGGGCGATCCGCGATTTCGTGTCTCGGTCAACTTGTTTGGGGCACCCGCGCTCTCGGCGAAGCAATTTGCCAGCTATCGGCAGGACCTTATCGTCGGAGTAAGCATGCAGGTCTCTGCGCCTGTCGGGCAGTATGACAACACGAAGCTGCTCAACCTCGGCGGCAATCGTTGGTCATTCCGGCCCGAGCTCGGGATCTCGAAGGCATGGGGTCCATGGACCGTCGAGCTCGCCCCCAGCGTAACATTCTTCACCGACAACACCGACTTCTTCGGCGGCAATACATTCTCGCAGGCTCCGATCTATGCCGTGCAGGGACATGTCATCTACACGTTCCAGTCCGGCATATGGATGGCGCTGGACGGACACTATTTCGCGGGCGGCCGCACGACCCTCAACGGCGTCAAAAGTGATAACGAGCAGGCGATGACGCGAGCCGGCTTGACGGTCGCTTTGCCGATCAATCGACAGAACTCTCTCAAGCTCTCTGCCAGTACCGGCATCACGACGCGCACGGGAAGCGAACTTACCGCTGTCGGTATCGCATGGCAGTATCGTTGGGGCGACGGATATTGAAGAGAATGGCGGGGCGGCCGTTGGTAGCGGCCGAGCCTGCTTGCCTTGCTGCGCTCAGATCATGGCCAGCGACAGCATCAGCCGCACCCCCGGGCAGTTGGCCTCGCTGGGCGGCGGGGCGACCGTAGTGGCGTCATTGGCGGCCAGATCGGCTATAGCTGGCAGGTTCAGCAATTCGTGCTTGGCGTGGAAGCGGATTTGCAAGGCGCGGACCTGAAGGGATCGAGCGCTACCGCCGCCGCAGCTTCGCCGGCGAATATCGCCATGCCGATTTCGGCTCGCGAGGTACGACCGTCGAGTTCCCCGATGGATTGGGCGGCACTTTCGCACCGGTCACGACCAACTCCACGGTTCACGGTCGATCAGGCAACCGCGCGTCTCAACTACCGGTTCGGCGGCCCGGTGGTGGCGCGTTATTGATCCGCAAGTCCGGGTTCAAACTCGCCTGAACAGCCTCCCATTTGGGCTGGAACCGTTTGAAGCCGCTGCCGTTCCCTCTCCTTTGGGGGCGCGTTCATGAACATATCTACCCGGGACAATGAGACGCTGGCGCAGGCGATGCAGGTATTGCGGCGCTCCAACGTCAGGGAAGGCAAGCCGTTTCCGCTGGGCGCGACCTGGGACGGCCTCGGCGTTAATTTTGCCCTGTTTTCCGCCAACGCCACCAAGGTCGAGCTATGCCTGTTCGACGACAGCGGCGAGACCGAACTGGAGCGGATCGAGCTTCCGGAATATACCGACGAAGTCTGGCACGGCTATCTTCCCGCCGCCCGCCCCGGAACCGTCTACGGCTACCGCGTCCATGGACCGTTCGAGCCGGATGCCGGGCATCGCTTCAATCCCAACAAGCTGCTGATCGATCCCTACGCCAAACAACTGGTGGGGCAGCTGCGCTGGGGACCCGAACTGTTCGCCTACCGACTGGATCACGCCGACAAGGACAAGTCGTTCGACGAACGCGATAGCGCGCCGCTTGTGCAAAAATGTCGGGTCATCGACCAGGCCTTTACTTGGGGCGCCTCGCGCAAACCGGAAATCTCCTGGGAGCGCACGATTTTCTACGAGATGCACGTCAAGGGTTTTACGAAACTTCATCCCTTGGTCCCCGAGGCCGACCGCGGCACGTTTGCCGGGCTGGCTAACCCGAGCATCCCGGCCTATCTGCGCTCGCTCGGCGTCACCAGCGCCGAGTTTCTGCCGATCCATGCCTTCGTCGATGACAGCTATCTGGTCGACAAGGGGTTGAGGAACTACTGGGGTTACAATTCGCTGGCGTTCTTCGCGCCGGAGCCACGATACCTGCAGTCACCGATGGTCAGTGAATTCAAGGAGATGGTGAACCAGTTTCACGCGCATGGCATCGAGGTCATTCTCGATGTGGTCTACAACCATACCGCTGAGGGCAACGAACTCGGACCGACGCTGTCATTCAAGGGCATCGACAATGCCAGTTACTATCGACTGCTGGCAGACCAGAAGCGCTACTACATCAACGACACCGGGACCGGCAACACGGTCAATCTATCGCATCAGCGCGTCCTGCAGATGGTCGCGGACTCGCTTCGATACTGGGCCACAGAGATGCATGTCGACGGATTCCGCTTCGACCTCGCCACCATCCTGGCGCGCGAGCCCTACGGCTTCGACGAAGGCGGCGGCTTCCTCGACGCCTGCCGGCAGGACCCGGTCCTGTCCAGCATAAAGCTGATCGCCGAACCCTGGGATATCGGCCCCGGCGGCTACCAGGTCGGGCAGTTTCCGCCGGGATGGGCGGAATGGAACGACAAGTTCCGCGACACCGTGCGCAGCTTCTGGAAGGGCGATCCCGGCGTGCTGCCCGACTTCGCCAAGCGGATTACGGGATCGGGCGACCTCTTCAACAAACGTGGGCGCAAGCCGTGGTCGAGCGTCAATTTCGTCACCGCGCATGACGGCTTCAATCTCAACGACCTTGTCTCCTACAACGAGAAGCACAACGAGGCGAACGGCGAGGCGAACCGGGACGGCCACTCCAACAATCATTCGTGGAATCACGGCGTCGAGGGGCCGACCGATGATCCCGACATCGTCGCGGTGCGGGAGCGCCAGAAGCGCAACTTCATCGCCACCATGATGCTGTCGCACGGCACCCCGATGCTGCTGGCGGGCGACGAATTCGGCCACAGCCAGCATGGCAACAACAACGCCTATGCCCAGGACAACGAGATCAGCTGGCTGAACTGGCTCGGCATCACCTCGCAGGGCCGCTCGCTGCGTGAATTCACCCGCAAGGTGATCGCGATGCGGAAGGCGTTTCCGATTCTCTATCGCGGACGCTTCTTCGTCGGGGCGCACAATGAGGAGCTTGATGTCAAGGACGTCACATGGCTGTCGCCATCGGGCGAGGAAATGACCACCGAGAACTGGCTCGACGGCAACGCGCGCTGCTTCGGCATGTTGCTCGACGGCCGCGCGCAGGAGAGCGGGATCCGGCGGCGGGGATCCGACGCGACGCTGCTGCTTGTCTACAATGCCCATTTCGACGTGGTGAATTTTGCGCTGCCCGCGGTCGCCGAAGGCAAGGAATGGCTGGGATTGATCGATACCAACCAGCCCGAGGCGCAGCTTGCCGCCTTCCCGTTCGGCCACAGTTACGAGGTGACTGGCCGTTCGCTGGTTGCGTTCGGCCTGTCGGCGGAGGACAGCGCCACGCGGCGACTGCGCCAGGGCGTGGGGTCGATCCTCGAGGTGATGGAAACGCCGCTGCCCGGGACATGAGCGGGCATGTCAGCCCGCTTACACCGCGTGGTGGCAGACCGCCTCGACCCGGTTGCCGTCGGGATCCCTGAGGAACGCGGCGTAATAGGATGGATGATAGTCGCGCAACCCGGGCCGACCGTCATCGCTGCCACCGGCGGCGATCCCCGCGTTCCAGAACGCGTCGACCTCCGCGCGCGACTTCGCCTTGAAACACCAGTGGCGGCTCGAACCCGCTTCGGGCTTCGGGCCCGTGTAGATGGCGATGTAAACCCGATCCGGATGGTCGGCGCGGGCGCGTTCGCCGTAGCCCAGCCAGTTGTAACGGCGGCCGACCTTGACGACGCCGAGCGCCCGCATGATGGCGTCGTAGAACCGCTCGGCGGCGTCCAGCTCCGACACGGTGATGGAGATGTGGTCCAGCATCCCTGATCCATCGCAGAGATCGTCATGGCCGGCCAAAAGCGCAAGCGGGTCTTCGCGCCAGATGTGCCGGCCAAGACGTAAGCCTAAGCCGCGTTCTTGAGTCGCTCCAGCGCCTCGAGGATCTTGGCCTTGCGCGCCGCTGCCGCCTCGCGCTTTTCTTTTTCTTCCTCGACGATTTCTTCCGGCGCGTTGGCGACGAATTTCTCGTTGCCGAGCTTGGCATCCACGCGTTTGATGTCGGCTTCCGCCTTCGCCAGTTCCTTGTCGAGCCGCGCCTTCTCGGCTGAGAGGTCGATCACGCCCTTGAGTGGCAGGGCGGCGATCTCGCCGCGCACCAGCAATTGCACGGCGCCTTCCGGAGGACGGTCGGCAAAGGAAATATCGCCAAGACGCGCCATCCGCCGGACCACGTCGTTCCAGCGCTCTGCGCGGTCCCTGGTCTCCGCCGAGGCACCCGCCAGCACCAGCGGCGTCAGCGTCGCCGGCGTGATGTTCATTTCCGCGCGCACCGATCGGATCGCGGTGACGAGGTCGACCACCCAGCCGATTTCGGCTTCGGCGGCGGGGTCGCTGAAATCGCCGCTATCGAGCGCCAGCAGCACCGGCGGAAGCAGCCCGTCATTCGGGCTGGTGGTCGCCATCATCACCGCTTCGTCCGCCGTCAGACCGGCCTTGCGCGGCCATGGCGTCAATACCAGCAGGCCATCGCGGCTGGCCGTCACCGCCCACAATTCTTCGGTGATAAAGGGCATGAACGGGTGCAGCAGTTTCAGAATCTCGTCGCGCGCCCACGCCACCATGGCCAGGGTTTCCGCCTTGGCGGCACCCTCCTCGCCCATCAGCACGGGCTTTGCGAGTTCGAGATACCAGTCGCAATACACGTTCCAGACGAAGCGATAGATCGAGGCGGCGGCATCGTTGAAGCGATAGGCCTCGATCGCCTCGGTGACCTCCCGGGTGGCGCGCGCGGTCTCGTGCGCGATCCAGCGGTTCAGCGTTTGCGTCGCCTTGGTGGCGTCGAAATCCGGCGGCAGCGCGCAACCGTTCATTTCCGCAAAGCGGCAGGCATTCCACAGCTTGGTCGCGAAATTGCGATAGCCCTCGACGCGCTGCGAGGCGAGCTTGATGTCGCGGCCCTGGGCCGCCATCGCCGCCAATGTGAAACGCAACGCGTCGGCGCCGTAATCGTCGATCAGATGCAGGGGATCGATGACATTGCCCTTCGACTTCGACATCTTGGCGCCCTTCTCGTCGCGGACGAGGGCGTGGATGTAGACTGTCGGGAACGGAACGTCCTTCATGAAGTGCATGCCCATCATCATCATGCGGGCGACCCAGAAGAAGATGATGTCGAAGCCGGTGACGAGCACGTCGGTAGGATAATAGCGCTTCACATCGGTCTCGTCGTCGGGCCAGCCCAGCGTCGAGAACGGCCACAGCGCCGAGGAGAACCAGGTGTCGAGCACGTCCTCGTCGCGGGTGATGAAACCTTGGCGCTTGTCCGGATCGCGCGCCATCTCGGCGCCCTGCTCCGGCGTGATGACCTCCTGTTCGACATAATAGCCGAGCGCGTTGCCGACCGCTTCCTCTTCGGTCTCGGCGACGAACACCTTGCCGTCCGGCCCGTACCACGCCGGAATCTGGTGGCCCCACCAGAGCTGGCGCGAGATGCACCAGGGCTGGATGTTCTCCATCCACTCGAAATAGGTCTTTTCCCAGTTCTTCGGCACGAACGCGGTGGCGCCGCTGCGCACCGCCGCGATCGCGGGCTGGGCCATGGTGTTGGCGTCGACATACCACTGGTCGGTCAGAAAGGGCTCGATCACAACGCCGGAGCGGTCGCCATGCGGCACCATGTGCGTGTTCGGCTCGATCCGCTCGAGGAATCCGAAATCCTCCAGCCGTGCCACGATCAGTTTTCGCGCGGCGAAACGGTCGACGTTGTGCAATTCTTCCGCAAGCTGCGCCGAGCCTTCCGGCAGGCCGCGCAGATAATCCTCGTTGTCGACTAAAGCGACGCAGCCCCCCTGGTCGAGCACGCTGATCTGCGGCAGGTTGTGGCGGCGGCCGACCTCGAAATCGTTGAAGTCATGCGCCGGCGTGACCTTGACCGCGCCCGAGCCTTTTTCGGGATCGGAATATTCGTCGGCGACGATCGGAATCCTGCGACCCACCAGCGGCAGGATGACGTGCTTGCCGACGAGATCGGTGTAACGCTCGTCGTCCGGGTTCACCGCGACCGCGGTATCGCCCAGCATCGTCTCCGGCCGCGTGGTGGCGACGACGATGAAGGTTGCGGGGTCATCCGGATTGAAGGTCTTGCCTTCCAGCGGATAGCGCAGGTACCAGAGGCTTCCCCTGACCTCGATCTGCTGCACCTCGAGATCCGAAATCGCGGTCAGCATTTTCGGGTCCCAGTTCACCAGTCGCTTGTCCTTGTAGATCAGCCCCTCGCGATGCAGCGCGACGAACACCTTGGCGACCGCGCGCGACAGGCCCTCGTCCATCGTAAAGCGTTCGCGCGACCAGTCGCAGGAGGCGCCCAGCCGCTTCAACTGGTTGACGATGACGCCGCCGCTCTCGGCCTTCCACTGCCAGACCCGCTCGAGAAATTTGGCGCGGCCCATGTCGCGGCGGCCCGGCTCCTGCCGCTCCATCAATTGCCGCTCGACCACCATCTGGGTGGCAATGCCGGCGTGATCGGTGCCGGGCTGCCACAGCACGTCGCGGCCGCGCATCCGCTCGAAACGGCAGAGGATGTCCTGCAGCGTGTTGTTGAGCGCGTGCCCCATATGCAGCGAGCCCGTTACGTTCGGCGGCGGGATCACGACGGTGAAGGGCTTGGCGTCACGGCGCTCGGGGCGACCGGCCTGGAACGCGCCGGCTTCCTCCCAGAGACGGGTCATGCGGGTTTCGATATCGGCGGGCTGGTAGTTCTTCTCGATCATCGCGGATGCAATCTTTGGGCTGTGGAACGGGCTAGAAAGCCGCCGGAACGCGCCAAGTCAACACGACTGGCACGCCGGACGCCGGATTAGACCGGATCTGGGACTGAATGAGGGCCGGCATGCCGCCCAGGACGGCGGCGGCCGCCATAAAAGGTACCGAAAATACCCTAGCGCCCGCCGCGGGAAACCCGCTCGATTTCGGCTTTGACGATGCGCTCGACCAGGCCCGGCAGATTATCGTCGAGCCAGGACTTCAGCATCGGCCGCAGCATTTCCTTGACCAGGTCTTCCAGCGTCCGCGCATTGTTGCTCAGCACGGTGTTGGCGAGCGAGTTGAAAGCGGATTCAACGGCGGACACGGTCGAGTGCGACAGGATCTGCTGGGCCGGCGTCGCCATGCTGTCGAACGGCGATGGCTCGAAGGCGGGCTGCCGTGGCGTCCCCCGGGCGGCCGCCTCGGCAAATTCCAGGTCGTCGTGGGGTTCGACCTTCTGGAACGACGGTTGCGGCGCCGGCGCCACCTCCGCCATCGCCACGGCCATGTCGTCGGTGAGTTCGAACACGTCGCCGTCGGGTAGCGGCGCGCGTATCTCCTCGGGGGCGGTCGCCTCGTCGAGGCCGTTCAGCAGCGCGTCGATGTCGTCCTGGCTGTTGGATGCGGCGGGCGCAGCCGGCGGCGTGGGAGCCGGCGCCGGCTTGGCTGGCGCGGCCGCGAGCTTGGCTGGTGCGGGCTTGGCGCCGGCCGCCTGCGCGGCGGGAATCGACGACGGCGGAATATCGGCCATGGCAGGCTTCGCAGCGGGGCCCGCCGGGCTGGCCGGCTTTTCGGCAACCGGAGGCTTGGCTTCGTCGTCGGCAATGATGCGACGGATCGACGCCAGAATCTCCTCCATCGAGGGTTCCTGGACCTTTGCAGGTTGCGTCATCGCCGACTCCACATCATCAACGCCTTCTTGTGCGTTTTACACCAAGCCAGGCAGGATTTGCCGGTTCTGGAGACGCAGGCCGGGCTTTTCACCGCACAAGCCTGACTTGTCCCCAGATCAAGCGCCGCTCACCACATCGTGCGTGATCCCGCCCCTGCTCAGGGCATCGAAGCGTCGCCTTGTTGCCAGATGTGAAGCGAATCGCCCTGCTGCCTCCAAGAACGGTATGTCATGGCAACAATTGATTGCAAGCAAGGCGGCGTGACGATCAGCGGCCGTCGGGCGTGCGCACACCGTACCAGCTGTCGCGGACCTGATGATAATGCACACTGGGGTCGTAGACGGTGGTCGACAGATTGAGCACGATCGGCGACAACCGTCCGACCTTGTCGAGCACGGAGTACGACGCCACCACGCGGTCATGCTGCGCGGTGACCAGCGCGACGCGGGCGTTGACCAGCGCCTGCTGGGCGTTCAGCACGTCGAGCGTGGTGCGTTGTCCGGCCTTGGCCTCCTCGCGCACGCCATTGAGCGCGATCTCGGACGCCGCCACTTGCGACTGGGCGGACTGCACCTGGGCCTTGCCCGCCACCAGTTGTCCCCAAGCCGTTACCACGTTGGCGCGGGTCTGGTCGCGGACCTGTTCGAGATTGAGGCGCTGCTGCGCCAGCGTTTCCTTGGACTGGCGGATCAGCGCGTATTCGGCGCCGCCCTGGTAAACCGGGACCGAAAGCTGACCGATCACCGAGGCGCCGAACGAGCGCTGGATCGTCATGGTCTGTTCGTAGGACTGCTGCACGGAGGCCTGCAGCGTCACCGTGGGCAGCAGCGCGCCTTCGTTGACCCGGACCTGGAGATAGCTGACATCGATGCCGAACATCGCCGCGGTCACATTGGGATTTTGCGTCAGGCCGAGATCAACCGCGGAGGGCAGCGTAGCCGGCAGAAAGCGGTCGACCGGCGAGCCCGGCGCGAGGGCCGACGGCTCGTTGCCAATGATGCGGCGGAAGTTCGACCGCGTCGTCGTCAGATTGGCTTCGGCGGTCAGCAACTGGGTGTTGCCCGCGGCGAGCTGCGCCTCGGATTGCGCGACGTCGGTGCGCGTGACCTCGCCGACGTTGAAACGGTCCTTGGTCTGCTTCAGCGTCTGTTCGAGGACGCGGACGTTGCTCTTCTGAACCTCGACGATCGCGGAGTCGCGCAGATAGTCCATGTAGATGGTGGCGGCCTGCAGCAGCACGGTCTGTTCGAGCACCCGCAACGCTTCACGCGCGCCCGAAACCTGGCTCTCCGCCGCGCGGGTCCGGTTGGCGGTCTGCTGGCCGTTGAACAGCGTCTGCGTCGCGGTGGCGCCGATGCTGCGCGGCGAGTTGGCGCCGTGGATGCCGGTTCGAACGATGGTGGTGGGCGTGCCGCCCGCCGTGCTCAGCGTATCGGTGTACTGGTAACCGGCGCTGCCTGTAATCGCGACGCGCGGGCGATAGCCGGACAGCGCCTGCGGCACGTTTTCGTCGGTCGACCTGACCGAGGCGCGCTGCGCGTTGAGCTGCGGATTGTTCTGATAGGCGCGCACCAGCGCTGCCTCGATGGTGTCGGCCAGGGCAGCCGTCGGCCCCATGTACGCTAACAGAAGGACCGCGGTCGCAGCTCCGGTAAAGACCTTCACACCACGCATCCCTGGAAATCCATTCATTGTCGTTCGTCGGCCCAAACCCTGAGCCCGACGTCACTGCAGTGCAAGTGAGTCCGGGCTCACCTTATTCCGCACATCGGCGCTACGGAACCACCCAGCACCCTCTGGGCAGTGGAAACTCTCGACGTGGGGCATCTGGGCCACACTTCTGATTCGGAACGGTATTTTAAGGTATCGCGAGGGACTGAAATGGATTGGCAGGGCCTGACGGGGCCCGGAATGGGCTAAAAAACGAAGGCGGCGCGCCGCTCCAGACCGGGAATAACCGGAACCACGGCATCGAACAACGCCCGGCTGCCGAATTCGTCCTGCGAGCGCGTCACGATGGTAGCCCGCGGTGGCTGTGTCATGGCGAAAACGCCGACCAGCCGGCCACCCTCCCTGAGCTGCCGATACAGCTGCTCAGGAACGATCTCGGTGGCGCCATTGAGCACAATTGCATCATAGGGCGCGCCTTCAAGGTCCCCGCCGCCCGCAGGCCCCGAACGAACCGTCACTTTTCCCGGCCCGCCGAGCCCGGTGAGAGTTTCCGCGGTGCTGACGGCCAGCGCCCGGTCGGCGGCCACCACCGTCACCTGCCCGGCCAGTCCGGCAATAATCGCCGCCGTATAGCCA
>Ga0307297_10000351_pt1 | contig 11059 bp, 11 predicted proteins | sample ER_DNA_157_FD_194464 | JGI IMG/M metagenome (GOLD analysis project Ga0307297, IMG submission 194464) | Bulk soil microbial communities from the East River watershed near Crested Butte, Colorado, United States - ER_DNA_157 | ecosystem: Environmental > Terrestrial > Soil > Floodplain | place...
GGACCGCTTCGGGGTGTTTGCGGAAGCTGACATCACCAATCTGGAGCGGCTGAACCGCGAGCAGGGCGAGCGTGAAAGCGCCCGCCATGCTATGACGACCGTGGCGCGTGTGCCCTTTCCGATCTGGGAAAAGGCCTATCATCAGGATTGGGACGAGGCCGACTGGACCAGGTTCTTGAACGACAGCGACAACGCCGTCTTCAGGGTCTGGAAGGGCCGGCTCTAAAGGGACACGCTATGGGCGGCGCGGGCAACACCGGACAGGAACCAGGCGACCAGACGGCGGCCACCGGCGGCGGCACCACCCCGCTGCCGGGCTGGGGTACTTCCGGGGCGACGCCGGGCAATCCGACCGGACCGCAGACCGGTGTGCCGCCGCCCAACACCCTGCCTGAATCGTTGCGGCCGTATGAGCTGGAGACGCCGAGCGTCGGCAGCGGCCCCTCAACCGGCTTGCTGGCCCCTGGTGCGCCGAGCGGGGCGCTGGGCTTCAACTCCACTCCTTACCCGACCCATAACGAGGTGCCGACCTATGGCGCCCCGGCGCCGCCGCCGGCTGCGGCTGCAGCGGATGGCGATCCCTGGTCCGGCCGGGTGCAGATCTATGGTACTGGCGCGGAGGGCTTCGCCACCGACACCCAAAGCTCGTACATGCAGCGCTGGCCGAGCTGGGCGCAGGCCGAGCAGAAGCCGGGGACGGACACCTGGTGGCTGCCGAAGGGCGTGACGCGATGACCGCGCCCTTCGTCCAGATCTTCATGGAGACCCTGAAGAGCTGGGTCGACGACCATGACGTGACTGACGAGATGCTGTTGTCGTGGATCGCGATGGCGGAGGAGCGGCTCAATAATGAGCTGCGGGCGCAGGAGATGGTTTCGACCCGGCGGGTGCAGCTCGACCATCAATGCGTGCCGCTGCCGTCCGACTTCCTCGAGATGGTGATGTGTCGTTACACCGAGAGCGGGTTGCCGCTGCGGCACGTGTCGCCGGATGAGTATTACCGTTTGCGCAGTGCCTCCGAGTATTATTTGTCCGGCCCGCAAACGACCGCGATTACCTATCTCGATCCGATGACCGGCGCACCGCTCGGGCCGCTGCCGCGGCAGCCGGCCTTCATCGACTATCCTGGCCGATCCGGCCCGCAGCTGCCCTTGGCGCGCAATGTCTACACCACGCTCGGCCGGACGATGCACATCCATCCGACCGTGGTGGTGCCCGAGGCCGGGGTCGTTCCGACCGAGGTCGAGCTGACCTACTACGCCACGCTGCCGCCGCTGGCTGACGCCCTTGAGCCGACCCCGGTCTTTCGGAGGGCGCCGAAGCTCTACCTGTTCGGCTCGCTGGCCGCTTCCGCTCCGTACTTCGTCGAGGATCAGCGCTCGCAAGTTTGGGACACCAACGTCACGGCTCTGATCCAGGGTATGAACCTGGCGGCCCGGCAGGGGGCGATGATCTCTTCGCCCCCGGTCATGCAAGTGCGGAGCTTCGGCTGATGGCCTTCCGCTACGGGGACTACAGATATTCGGAGCATGAATATTCCTGGCTCTGGCGTGTGGCGTGGATGCTGACGGTCTGTGACCCCAAGAATTGGGAGCCGCATACATGCGCGCCGGTCCCCTTAGAGGAACAGCTTGATGGCAACGACAACTCCGGTCCTCAAGCTGGTCAAACCGGCAATCCATGGCGAGGAGACCGACAACGTCTGGGGTTACGACCTCAACGCGAATTTTGACAAGCTTGATACCTGGGTTGGGCCGCTTCCGGATCGTATTACCGCTCTGGAGACGGGAGGGGCCGCGACGGCTGTCGTGTCGATCGGTGACACACCGCCGGCATCCCCCGTCGCGGGCCAACTTTTTTGGGAGAGCGACACTGGGGGATTGTACGTCTTCTACAATGACGGCAACTCCCAGCAATGGGTGCAGATCAATGGCGCTCAGGGTCCTGCTGGACCGGCTGGGCCGGCGGGGCCCGTAGGACCACAAGGACCTGCCGGGTCCGGAGGTGCGTCGGCTCCTGTCAACACGGCTCTGCCGGAGATCACCGGCAAAGCGATCGAGGGCTGGCCTCTATATGTGTCGATAGGCACCTGGGAAGGGACCCTGACGGGCTACAGCTATCAATGGTTCCGGGGGGCTACAGCCATCGCTGGGGCGACCACTGCGAGCTATGTCCTGAAAGCCGCGGATGTCGGGGCCACGATCCACTGCAAAGGCACCGCGACCAGTGAGGGGGGCTCGACCACGGTCCAGAGCAACAGCACCGGGGTCGTTACGGCGGCGCCGTTGGTCTATGCGGACTTCATCAATGGCAAGTTCTGGTACAACGGGGTGTGGCATTCGACCTTCGCGGCCTGGCTGACCGCGCTTGGCGGCAGCTATTCAGGGACGGCCCCACCCACCTTCACCCCCGCCGGAATGGGACTGCGCATCACCGATACGGCGACTATGCCGCTGGGACCGACCGGCATGTGGCCGGGCTGGAATGCCACGGCCGGCACGCTGCTCTGGGAAGGTACGAAGACCGACGGCGGCGGCGGCAGTATGTTTGTCGATATGGGGTCGGGGACTCGGTATATCACGGAATACTACCAGCAGGGCTACGCGAGTTCGTATATTCCGGGGGTCAGTGAACTATACACAATCGCCGGGGGTAACCATTGGGACAGCCCTCACGGGGCCAAAGCCGGCCAGACCTGGGACGCCACTGACCGCCGGTTGTGCATGAGCGGTGGAGCGGTCACATCCGGACCGACAAATCCGGCGCTTACCGGACGGCTGCAAGTCGGGGGACCTCCTGGAAACAGCATCGACGGGTACTGCCGGTCGCTTAGCTACTTCCCCAAGAAGATTAGTGATGCCGAACTTCAAGCCCTGACACTGGGTGAGACGGTCTGGGATGACGCTCCGCCGCCGCCGCTGCCGCCGAGTTTCAGTCATCTGATGCTGCTTGGGACCGCCTCGATGAAGAAGGACCCACAAGATGACTGACGCGGTCCTTCCCAACCTACCCGCTGCTACGCCTCTGACTGGCCCAGAGCTGCTGTACGGGGTTCAGAACCTTGCGGACCGTAAAGTCACGGCGGCGCAGATCAAGACCTATGTCAGCGGCACGCCTCTCGCGGTCAATTTTGTCGATAAGTTCGGTGGTAAGGGGGATGGGGTCACCGACAACGCTCCTATGCTAATGGCCTTCAACACCTGGGCTAAGGCTGAAAGCGCTGCCGGACGAGCTGTGTTTCTGGATGTCCCACCCGGGACTTACAACTTTAATCATAAGTACTGTCAAAATTATCTCCAGGGCATCCGCAAGCTGTATATGCGTGGCTATGCGGCGATCTTTCAGAACACTTACGACCGGTTGACTGATCCCTCCGGCAACAACGCGGGCTTTGAATGGCCTTGGGGGCCACCAACCTTTGTTTATATGTATAATGGGGTCGGTCCGAAGATTAACAATACTGTGCCTGGGGCGACCACCGTTACGCTCAAAACCCTGGCGGATCACACTCAGTTCGCGGTGGGTGATTGGATCGTCGTTACATCGCTTGACATTCAATATTACGGCATTCCGCCGAACCCGGATCTGTTCGAGTTCACCCAGATCACGGCCATCAACACCACGACCGGCGTGCTGACCGTCTTTCCAATCATTCGCAACGAGCACCGGGACGATTATCCTGATGGCGGTGATGTGCACCGTTGCGGTGTGGCCCGTATTTGGCAGACCAGATCTGGCGATGCCATGTGGGACATCGACCACACTTATGAGGGGTTGGAGATCCGGATCGCTCCGAATACGGACTTAAGCTATATGAACATTTCGGGGCAGCGATTCAAATTATTGAACTGCATCGTCCCCGGTACAAGCCCCAGTGTCTGCGAGCGCTTTGAGATGATTGGCGGCGTGGCCACCGGCTTCAACGAGCCGGATAAGATCGTCACATCGTGCCTGTATGATAACGTCTGGATTAAGAACGAACTCAGGTTTCAGTCGTCCAGCATCGACCATGTGATCGTCCGCAACTGCCGCGTCGACGGGGTACTGGCGTCGGGCTGTGCGAAGAACGTCCTGATCGAGAACTGCGATGTGAATTACTATTCCGAGGGCGTCGCTGGGCAGCCCTACGGTATCGGCCGCCGGACGACGATCTTAGGGGGCCGGATCAGAGGCGGAGGATTTAGCGGCCTCGGCCAGGGTATCGCCATCGACGGGACCAATGTCAGCTACGCCAATGGGACCTTTGCGGTTCTGAAAGCAGGGGCTCTTTACCTGTGGGGCATTCCTCCTGGTACTATCCTCAACCTGATCGCGGCAGCTCACGGGGCGCATAGCGGCAATCTCGGCACCGGCGTTGTGGTGCGGATCTATGAGGACGCGACCAAAGTCTATTTCGAGACCACCCTGCCCTACGCCACGCTGCCGGCCTGGGCCAACGGCGATGTCAGTTTCAAGCGCAATGGGCGTCTTACCGCGTTCAACGTGACGGGCTGTCTGGCGCTAGAACAAGCGTCGGCGGCCTGCGCGGCGGGTAAGAACCCCGGCGAGGTCCACGAACTGCTGATCCTTAATCCTGCAGGTCAGGGCGGGAATGATGTGGCAGGTAAGTTCGGTAAACTGGTGCGTGCTCGTTTCGATGTCATCAAGCCGATGGCGGGGAGCAGACTCCGGAATACGGGAGGGGGAGCGATGCTGGCGGCTGAAATGACAGCTGCAAACGAAAAGCTGCTAGAGTTTACTATTGATACTACAGTGACAGGAACGCGCGATTTTACCATTGCGGCGCTCACCGGAAAGACCCCCAATGATACTGTCAAATTGCTAAACAGTGATTATTCGGTCCTGAGCGAGCTGACCGCCCTTCCAGCGGACCGTTGGTGTACCGGCGGCTTCGACTGGTTCTTCGATTTTATCGACGTTGCGGGCTCCACAGCGGCACAGCTTCCCATTGTGCGTATCCGCTGGGAGTACGAACAGGGGCTCTGGACGCAAATCTTGCTGAATGAGAAAGACGCGAGCGGCAGCGTCGCGTTCGATTTGGTCGGACAATTGTAAGGAACTGCCATCGTGTTCGACTTCCCCAGCAACCCGACTCAAGGCCAGGTCTTCACTGCCAACGGCGTCGCCTACGCTTGGAACGGCTACGCCTGGGCCGGCGGCGGAGCGACCATTCCGCCCCCCAGTGCGGTCGGGATACCCAGTGGTGGGGCCAAGGATCAGGTGCTGACCAAGCTCTCAGCCAGCGATTATTCCGCCGGCTGGGCCAATATCCCGGCTGTGCCGCCGCCGTTGCCGATGGGGGGTACCAAAGATCAGGTGCTGACCAAGCTCTCGAGCACCAGCCAGGACGCCGGCTGGGTAACGCCGGCCGCTGGGGGTGGGCCTGCCTACGTTCACCCGACCGGTGACGGCAACTTGCACGTGCCGGCGACGGGCACCACCAACAAGAACCGGCGACTGACAGCGGGCTCCACCGCCGGCAATCTCGCCTGGACCCGGCCAGGGGCTTACCAGGGCAATTGGGACGCGGCGGCCAATTCCCCGGCGCTGGTTTCCGGCACGGGCACGCCGGACGATTTCTACACCGTCAGCGTTGCCGGCTCGACCAGTGTGGACGGTGTCGCTGTCTGGGCCGTGGGCGATCAGGTCCGGTTCAATGGTTCGATCTGGCAGAAGGTGCCGGCGCCTGCAGGGACAGGCGGCGGGGCTCCTCCTTACGTCCATCCGACCGGGGACGGCAATCTGCATGTACCGGCCACCGGGACGGCCAACAACGGCAAGGTGCTAACCGCCGGGGCCAGTGCGGGGGCTCTGAGCTGGCAGACGCCGGCGGCGGGCGGTGGCAGCGGCAGTACGCTGCTCCCCGACATCTTGTCCCTGGGCGGGGTCGGTGATGGGTCGACCAGCTCCAATGCCGCCTTCACGGCGGCTGAGGCGACGCCTAGCTCCCGGATCTGGCTGCAGCACGGGACCTATGTCAGTTCCGGCCAGGTGCTGAACAAGCGCTACACCGGGGTCGGCAAGCTGCGCTACGGCGGCGCCCTGTTCGACGACACGGTGTTCATCAACAGCCGCCCGACCTTCAACTGGGCTTCGCCGAGTCAGTATTACGACGGCGACACCCGCAAGATGAACGGGTTCAACGTCCAGATCGGCTCGGCCTCCGCTGTCAATCTGTGCGACGGCTGGAATGTCAGCAATCCCTGGGAGGGTATGCATCCGGATGGCGGTCTCGCCATGTCGTATTTCAATCCGGCTTTCTATCCGTACTTTACCTCGGTCACCAGCTTCTGCGGCCATTCCGGCGTCTCGGCGCGGCTGAACACGATCGCCAACAACGGGGCGCTGACGATCCAGGTGCAGAGCCCCGGCACGCAGGTGGTGGCGGGCGCCAGGATCCGGCTCTGGAACGGCAACACCGGGCTGCATTCCGATCACACGGTGGTCGGGGCGCCGGTTCTGGTCAGCGGGTCGAACTACAACATCAACCTCAATCGGGCGGTGGTGAACGGTCCGCACCCGGCTTATTCGTCCTGGCTGACCACCTCGTCACGGTCGATGCAGACCGCGCACGAGACGGTGTTCGAGCATCAGGGCGGGGGCGACGCCTACTGCCACATCGCTCGGATGGCCGTCTACTGTACGCACAACCGCAACACCGGGCAGACGCACTTCTTCGACACGGCGACAGGCGGTCTCTACGGCGGCGATCTCTATGGCGCAAGCGACGGCGTCTACCTGACCGCCATGGAGATGCAGTACGTCCAGGACGAGACGAAGAACATCGCCGTCATTCACGAGCCGATCGACTTCGGCCGGATGAAGGACAATGGCGCTTACGGCTGCACCTGGGTCGGGGATCTCTTCAAAGGGGCCGGCCTCTATCCCGGCGATGCCGGCTGGGTGGCGCTCGGCAACTGGAAGAACGGGCTCGACACCGTCAGCGCCGTCAATCGGCCGAACGGCGTTGAGAGCCCGAATGGGTTCACGGCGCTCAATATGAGCACTGGGCAGAAGATCCGGCTCAACTCCCGCATCTCCGAGGATGCCTGGGGCAAGGCCTGGTACGGCAACGTCCTCGGCGATTGCTACCTGACGCATAACCCGGTGAACAATGCCTTCGAGATCTGGAACGGGGTAGGGACCGACGTCAAACCGATCGCCCTGTTCGGGGGCGGTTCGATTTTCTTCGAACGGCCGGTCATCTGCCAGAAGGACGTCATTCACCGGGGCCGCAGCTACTTCGAGAATGACGTTTCGGTCTATCGGACGGCGACGCCGGATCTGGGTTTTATCTTCCTGAATCAGTCCGAGACCAGGCTCGTCGGCTATGACGGCTCCTACTACAAGATGCCGGGCGCCGACCTCCTGGTGAATGGTGTCATCGCTACCTCCGACGAGCGGCTCAAGGAAAACGTCCGCGACATGACGGGCGGCTTGGTGGTGGTCGACGGGCTGCATCCGGTCGTCTTCGACTGGATCGGTGAGGGCAAGAAAAACGATCTCGGCCTGATCGCCCAGGAGGTGCAGGCCATTGCTCCCGAGATCGTCGCCGAGACCGGCGGCGAGAACAACTACCTAGCGGTCGACTACGGCAAGGGGGTGGTCATGCACCTGGTGCTGGCGGTCCAGCAGCTGTCGGACAAGGTTGCGGCGCTCGAAGCGGCGCTCGCGGCGAAGGGTTAGTTGGGATGGTTAAGGAGGTGGTCGGGCAGGTCGTTGAAAGCTTGAAGTCCTCGCCCGTGATCCTGGCGGTAATCCTGCTCAACGCCATCATGGTCAGCGGTAGTGTCTGGTTTCTGACGGCGCTCGCTTCGGCGCAGCAGGCGCGGTTCAACACGCTGCTGCAAGCCTGTATCGGCAAGCTGTCATGAGCTTCGACACCCGCCCCCTGCTGCTGCTCGACTTCAACGGCACGGTGCATCGCTATGGGCGGGGCTGGCAGGATGGGGTCTATTACGATGTGCCGACCGACGGCTTTAAGGATTGGGCCGAGGAGGCCGCCCAAGAGTTCCGGCTGACGCTGTTTCCAGCCCGGGCCAAGACCCACGGCGACATCCAGCGCGTCCGCAAATGGCTGCGGCAGCATAAGCTCGGCCACATCGCCTTCGATGTCGTGACCTCCGTGCCGATCGGTCCGCGGCTGAAGATTGACGACCGGGCGCTGACCTTCACCGGCAACTGGGCGGACTTCCCGATGCAGCGCTTGCGCGATTTCAAAACCTGGTCGGGCCGATGAGCTTCGACCGCACCATCTTCTTCAACGCCGTGCGGGGGTCGATCTTTCACGGCGCGATGACCCAGCAGCAGGTCGATGGCATGAACGCCATCCTGGATGCCTGGGAGGTCAATCCGCGTTCGGACAACCTGCGGCACCTGTCATACCCGTTCGCCACCACCGCGCACGAGACCGGCTTCACCATGGCGCCGATCGAGGAGTACGGCAAAGGCAAGGGCATGGCGTATGGGGTGCCCGACCCCGAGACCGGCCAGACCTATTACGGTCGTGGGTACGTTCAGCTCACTTGGCGCGATAATTATGCGCGGGCTGATGAAGAACTCGGGTTTGGCAATGTCGACAGCCTGGAATGGCACGCGGAGCGTGCTCTCGATCACCACGTCGCCGCTCAGGTGATGTTCGAAGGCATGTGTGAGGGCTGGTTCCGCAGCGACAGCGAGGGCTGCCAGGACCTCGACCGCTACTTCAACGAGGACACGGACGACTCCTACGGCGCCCGTGAGATCATCAATGGCGACAAGCATATCGTGCCATCATGGTCGGGCGGGGTCTCAATCGGCAACCTGATCAAGGGCTACCACATCCATTTCCTGGCTGCTTTGGAAGCGGCCTCGATGCCCGCCCCAATGGTCGGCACGGTCTACATCAAGACGATCACCATCACTTCGAGCGCGCCGATCCAGATTGTGGTCGAGGACGAGCTTGTGGAGATGGCCTCGGATAGCTCAGTATCACCCCCACCTTTGGAGCCTGTAAATGCCCCGCGACGCGATCGGCCGGACCGGCCTGAAAATGAGCCAGCTCAAGGCCAAGGGGAAGCCGGAAAACCCGTTCGCCAAGAAGAAGGGGTCGGGCGAGTTCCCAAGCTTGGAAAGTACAAACTTCTTCGATCCCAAGTCGCTCGGCATGCAGGCTGGCCGTGGCTCTTCCTTGCCCCGCCGCAAGGCCGCTCCTCTTGAGATGGAGTTCGGGGCCGTATCCGGACCGACGCGCAAGCCACCCGTCAAGAAGCCGCTTCGTCTGAAGGGTACCGATCCCACGGAGGTCTATTAGATGGCAAAGAATAGCGCGAAGCCGATCGCCAAAGGCGCGTCGAAGCAGTTCGGGGGCAAGACCTCCATGGGGGTTGGTCAGAAGCAGGCCACGGCCGCCATGTCGGGGAAGGCGCCGCCGAGCGAGGCGCCCCAGAAGTCGATCGCCCGCAAGGACGCCAAGAAGAACACCCTCAAGGGCGGAGGCAAGTCGGTCTTCTGATGCCCTGGCGGAGCAAAGACGTCCCGACCAAGACCAGCAAGGCCAAGAGCGCCGTGGCCAAGAAGCAATGGACCAGCACGGCCAATGCCGTGCTGGCCAAGACCGGCGATGACGGCAAGGCAATCCGCATCGCCAATGCGGCTGTGAAGAAGCGGAGGCCGCCACGTGCCCGATAGCATCACCGAGTATTACGACTTCGTTAAACCTGAAGTCGACGCTTCGGCCGACACCTGGGGCGAGAAGCTCAACGCCAATCTCGACAAGCTCGACCGGGCGCTGCGCAACTGTCTTGTGGTGGCGAGCCCGCCCGAGTTTGCGACGCCGCTGACGGCGCAGGGTTCGACGATCCCGATCTACGTGCCCGCCCAGGCGGACGGGGCGGTGATCGCCAATCCGCAGCTGGTGGCGACGCAGGGCTGGGTCGATCTTCGCATCCGGCAGCTGCTGAACCAGTTCATCCCGGTCAACACCATCATGCTGTGGTGGGGCGCCTTCGGCTCGGTCCCGGCGGGCTGGACTTTCTGCGACGGCACGCTCGGCTCGCCTGACTTACGCGACCGCTTCGTCCTCTGCGCCGGCAATTTCATCGGGCCGCAGACGGCGGGCGGCAAGACCTCGGCCTTCCCTGGTGAGCACGGCCACGCCAACCAGTACAATATCTATCCGGGGCCGGAGGGCGACTTGTTCTATCCGGTGCATAACGGGGTGGCGCTGTATCCCGGCGACACCGCGACGCTGCCCTATTTCGCGGTGCTGTACATCCGCAAATACGCGGCCTGGTAATGACCCCGATCGCCGTCGACATCCCGCCCGGCGTCGTCCGCACCAAGACCCAGGCGGGCGTCGGCCTGCACTGGTACGACTCGCATCTGATGCGCTGGGTGTCGGGCCGTATGCGGCCGATCCTCGGCTGGGAGACCATGACCTTCCCGGCCTTCTCCGACTTCCCGACGCCGATCCGGGCGCTGCACCGCTGGGTCGATCTGCAGGGCGCCGAGCGGATCGCCGTCTTATGCGAGACGAAGCTGTTCGTCATCGAGGGCGAGACGGTGATCGATGTCTCGCCGCTCGAGGAGAAGAACCCCGACGGCAGTGTTCGCTACGCGGCGGGCATCAAGGGCCCGACCAGCGCTACCGTCGGCGGCTACGGCAACGATAAATACGACACCGGCACCTACGACACGCCGCGCGGCAACCGCCTCACCACCCGCAAGACCGGTGAGATCTGGCGGTTGGCAAATTGGGGTGAAGACCTGATCGCCATGGCCTCCTCGGACGGCCGGCTGCTGCGCTGGATGCCCAACACCCCCAATGCCGACCGGGTCAAGGGTCAGCTCAGCGGCAGCCTGTTCTTCGCCCCGGAAGGCAACCGCACCTTCGTCATTACGCCCGAGCGCTATGTCATTCTATTCGGCATCGATGGCAGGGTGAATAAGTTTGGCTGGTGCTCGCAGGAGGATATCGAGGACTGGGACTTCGCCAACGTCGTCAATACGGCTGGCTTCTACGAAGTCGAGCCGATGAGCCGCATCATCGACGCGCAAGTGGCCCGCTACACGACGATTT
>Ga0307297_10000355_pt1 | contig 11047 bp, 13 predicted proteins | sample ER_DNA_157_FD_194464 | JGI IMG/M metagenome (GOLD analysis project Ga0307297, IMG submission 194464) | Bulk soil microbial communities from the East River watershed near Crested Butte, Colorado, United States - ER_DNA_157 | ecosystem: Environmental > Terrestrial > Soil > Floodplain | place...
GAAGGCGGTCAAGGGCAACCCGTACTGCGGCGTGCCAGGCACCAGGAATGTAGGCAGATGCCAGAGGCCCCAGAGCACGCCCAAGATCAAGCTCGCCGTCAGGGCGGATCGCTTCTCCAGCAGCCGCGGCAAGGCGTAGCCACGCCAGCCCAGCTCCTCGCCGACGACAAGTACGAAGAGCACGAGCTCAATCGGTGCCAGCGCGCCGACGCGAATGAACTCGGTCGCACCGGCCAGGTATGCCAGAGCCGCGGTGACAAGCGACAGAATCGTCGGCAGGCCGAGCGCGATGACGTACCAGGGCAGTCCGACACGCCACAGGACGACCCGGCCCAGCAACGCCTTAACGCCCGATCTGCCGTCTGTCACTGCCGCCATGATGATCGCGGCAATGGCCGGACCGAAGAGCCCAAAGATGCCCAGCAGCGGTGAGAACTTCAGCAGCGGGTAGATCCACCAGGTAAGCAGGTACGCCAGAACAAAGAACGCAATCAGCGGATGCTTCCTCATCAGCCTCCCAATCACTCTTAAGAAGTCAGCCGGCCTGTGCGGGCTGCGTGACGGCCGGCTCGGCAACTCCCTCACGTCGTGCCAAGAGCGCAACGCCTACAGATCCCCAGAGCAGGGCTAGCAAGAGATTTTCAGCGGCACTGAAGATCGCGTTCGCGACATCGCCCAGTGGGAAAGCCACAATGAGCAGCACGCCGCACCACCACGGCAATATCCGGGCACGGAGAATGATCACGCCGAGCAGCACAGAACCAATGAGCACCGCCAGTCCAGCGCCAATGCGAACGTTGCCAAGTGACTCCCGACCCGCCACCATACTGATCATCCTAACGACAATCATGATCAAGTAACCAGCGATGGTGAGCACCGTTCCGGTGGTCCCCAGTCGGCCGTACCGCGGCCTTCCGCTGTGCAAGGCGTGAATCCCGAGCACGGCAACGATGACGGCGATGTAGGCCGCGACGACGACGCCGAGGTAAAGATAGCTAGCGACCGAATCGTAAATTCTTTGGAGGGGACTCAACTGTTCGAGAATGGCCGACACAATGAAGAGCGCGGCGGCCGCGATACCTGCTATCCCGCCCCATTTGATCCTTGATGACATGATCACACTCCTTATCTGTTGAGTCTGGGGCGGCTCGAGACCGTCGTTTTGTTCAGACGACTGGTCCGACCCTCTCCGGCTCTGTCTGAGGAAGCGATTCCTCCTGCTTATGGTGCTTGCGCGAGAAATTCGCGGGTCCGCAGATGGCAATTACTAGGACCGCTACGACAATCCACACCAACGCCAGCAACCATGACTCACGAGTGGAGTCCGCGCCAGAGAACATCGGGGAGAAAAAACTTCCGGAAACTGCGTTGTTCGCCGCGTGCATCAACATGATGATCAGCACGCTGCCACGGGCGTTGTTGAACACCCAGTTGAAAACGATCACAGCAGCAAGAATCAGCACGATATCTGAATAGGAGACCTGCCCAACCACCATGAGAGGCAGATGCCAGACGGCGATGAGAACGCCGAGGATCAAGCTGGCAACGAGTGCCGACCGGCGGTACTGCAAGCGAGGCACTGCGTAGCCCCTCCAGCCGGGCTCCTCCCATGCGCCGCCGACGCCCGGAACGAGAAGGACGATTACAAAAGTAGAAAAAAGGCCAGGCCAGGCGCCGAGTTGGGCTGGAGACGGAGCTTGAGCACCCAGCATGACGTTGAGCACTGTTGCGACAGCGGTAAGCACTACCGGTAGCAACAGCGCCACCGCGTACCATCCGGGCGCAACACGCCAGCGAACCATCCTGCGGAAGAGCCCGACTAGTCCGGCCTTGCCCTCAGTTAGTGCGAGTACCACGATCGCAGCAAGGAAAGGTCCGAAGCTCGCGACCGGATTCGGAAACAGTCCGAGTGCATACAGAGGCCATGCCCACCATGACAATGCATAGGCCAGCAGAAAGAACGTTGTCAGCGCATGGCGCCGCACGAGGGCTGATATTGCAGACATATCGGGGGCCGCCTCTCTGCGTCAGGTATTTCGGTTGATCATTTCATTCACCATGCTGGCCCGCTACGGGCAGGCGGCGATATAGGGTGCGCCGGTACGGGGCCGGGCGGTCTTCTGGCATATCGGTCGACCGTTGAAAAACCGAGCTGATCCGCGAATTTCAGGGGGACACGTTCGTAGCCGGCTGCCCTAGCATCAGCTCATGGGTCGACGAGTCCTGATCCTCGCAGCCGGGATCGGCTCGGGTCACAACATCGCAGCTGGTGTTCTCGAGTCGTGTTTTCGGGCCGCCCCTGAAGTCGATGCTGTGCAGCGGCTGGACATCCTCGAGTCGACCAACGAGGTTTACCGCACGCTCTACGACGACGGTTACTTTGCCCTTGTCGAAGCCGCTCCATGGCTAGTCGGCTGGGGATACGACGCGAACGATCCACCATTCAAGCTGGCGCACTGGACTTCGTTGTGGGATCGCATCAATACGACTGCGACCTCCAAAGCGATCCGGGCCTTTCGCCCCGACATCGTGGTCTGCACTCATTTTTTGCCGACGCGATTGGTATCGCTGATGCTGACTCGTGGCGTTCTCGAGGCGACACTGGCGGTCGTCACCACCGACTACGACTTTCAGGGACTGTGGTTGAGCAGTGCGTTCAATCACTTCTTCGTTGCTCGGGACGAGACCAAGGCACACATGGCCGCAATCGGCGTGCCATCTGATCGCATCACCGTCTCTGGGATACCAGTTCGACCAGGTTTGGATGACTCAGTCAACCGGGAGGCGATCCTCCAGCGTTATGACCTCCGGCCTGATCGGCCGATTCTGCTGATTTCAGCGGGAGCCGCCGGTGGCGCATACACCCAGACGATCGTGCAACAGACATTTCGAATCCACAACGACTTCCAAGCCGTGGTGGTGTGCGGACGCAATGAGCAACTGAAGAATCAAATTGAGGGCCTGGTGGCCTTGCGCCGCAACCAGTATCGCGTGCTGGGTTACACCAATGACATGCCCGATCTCATCCGGGCGGCGACGTTGTTCGTCGGTAAGCCTGGCGGGCTCAGCTCTTCAGAGTGCATGGCCGCCGGCCTGCCTATGGTCTTGATCCATCCGATTCCGGGTCAGGAGGTCCGAAACAGCGACTTCTTGTTAGAGGAGGGCGCTGCGGTGCGCTGCAACTACGAGACGACAGTGGGATACAAGATCGATCAGCTGCTTGCTGAACCCGATCGGATCACGCACATGGCTGAAAGCGCCAGGCGGATTGGGCGGCCCGAGGCCGGCCCGCAGATCGCCTCCCATGTGCTGCATGATCAATCCCCACCGCTGTGGATCAGCCATGCCGCCCAGAAGTCGGTGCTCGCCTCTAGCGAGCGGGGAATTGCCGCTGCCAATCTGTACGCCGGCCGTCGTGTCCGGACCTTGATCGACGCTCCGACCGGCAGGTCAGCCGGAGTGATCACAACTGCTCAGCTGGACGAGCTGCTACCAGCGGAGGCGGAGGCCTCGTCCGGGACCAGTCTCTCGCTGTCAGCTGACCAGATCAGCAGGCTGCGCGGCCGCACCGAACCTGGACTTTCGTTTACGCTGCGTCGAATGCTGGGGAAGGCGAGGGCATTGAAGCTCGAGCTCCGTCCATGAGCAGAATGGCTCAAACTCCGGACTGTGCCTCGACTTTGCCTGCTGCGACAGCATCAGCCAGCGCTGCGTGGTCACGTTCATTTTGATCGGCGTACGCCTCGGCGAAATCGGCTATCGCGTTGTCGAACTTGCTTGAGCCGCCGAGGTACGAGGCGATGGCAATCCGGTCACCGGCACGGGCGTGGGCGCGAGCCAGAGTCCAGCCGCAGAGCTGCGCGTACAGCAGCATGCCCGCAGGAATCATGTCTTCGATTTCGGCAGACATCTTCCAGTCGCGTAGCTGTCGGAGGTAGTAGTCCTGGTATCGCCCACCTGTCGGTCGCGCCCGCAACCAACCGAGGAAGATGTCACTCGATGCCTGCATGAGGTGCTGACCGGCGACCACACGCTCTCCGTTGTTGCGGTACTCCGATTGACCCGCGTAACCGGCGAGGGCCGAGGGTCCGGCCTCTTTGGCCTGGAGCAGTAGGGCCTCCGACTCGACGCCGGCCTCCAACAGCAGAATCCAGGCCCGGGTGCCGACACTGCCCACTCCGACAACTTTGTGCGCAATGTCGGTAAGCGTGAAGTGATCAAGCAGGTGCCGCCGGTCGGACTGCAGGGTCTTGCCATAGTTCCCGACTAAGCCGCGAAGCCGGTCGAACAGAGTGTCTGGGTCCAGCTCAGTCATGTCCTCAAAGCGGATGATCAGCGGCGGATTGCTGATGATCCGGCGCTGGCCATCGACGACGGCGGTCAACTTTCCAATTGCCTGCAGGCTGTCGCGAGTGTGGGCCTTCGCCAGCGCATTCTCGGTCGCCTTGAGCCTCGCCTTGTGCTTGTTCAACTTCCGCGCGCTGAGGGTGGCCTTGTAGTCAGCGATAGCTTGTTCGATCTCGAGGTGCTCATACCAGACTGTGAGGACCGGCTCCTCTGCGAAGGTCCGCATTGCTGTGCGGTAGGTCTCTACAGCCGCCAACGTGGCCTTGCGGTACTGCTTTCTTGAGAACCCGTTGTCGCGTCCCGCGACCACGAAGCTTGCGGCCAGTCGCTTGACATCCCATTCAAACGAGCCCGGCAGTGTCTCATCGAAATCGTTGATGTCGAACACCAAGCGACGCTCCGGCGAGGCGTACGCACCGAAGTTGGACAGATGTGCATCGCCGCAGAGCTGGGTTCGCAAGCCTGACGTCGGGGTCGATTTGAGATCGGCCGCCATCACCAGTGCCGCGCCGCGATAAAAGGTGAATGGTGATACCAGCATCCGGCCATGTCGTATAGGAACTAAGTCAGGTACGCGGTTCTCGTCTTGGCCAAGCAGTAACCGGATTGGGTCGCGTGACCGCTTTGGCCGGAAATCTGCGTGCGCTTCCAACGGAACCTTCGCTCGTACGGCCTTCCCAGATGCGGCGCGTTCTTCGGGCGTTGGTCTATCGGCAGCGGCAGCTTCTTGAGTCGGGGCGGGCGCCCGCTTTCGAGCCGTCTTACGGGACACCTCGAGCGGTTCAGCAGTCTTGGCTGTCATGTCTGCCTTTCTCCCACACCTGAGATCAGTAAGCATCACCCGGCGGAGGTGAATTGCGGCCGTCGCCCTCAACCCTGACGAGCGTGTTGGCACGGCATCGACTCTGGCAATGCCCTTCGAGTCGCAGTGCCTTCAAGCCGCGGTCTTGCGCCTTCGGACACCGCGAATGGGTATCAGGTTGTACACCGCGATGATGAGATAGCCCAACACCGCCAGCACTGGCAGGAACAGGCCGAGCATGATCATCACCGCATATCCAACGAGCCCAGGCGTAAGCCCCCTAGTGATCAACTTCACGTCCTCGTCAGCTGTATCAGACCGGATCAGGCCTTCGCGTGCCGCATAACGCCATACCACCGACACGAGGACCGCCGCCACGAGCAAATTGAGGCCATAGATTGTCGCTGCAATCCCTGATCGTCTGTGACCTATCTGTGGAAGTACCGACTGTGGTCGAATGGCTTTATGGAGCCAACTCGTAGAGGAGACGGCGATGAGAACGACGCTGCGATTGTTCTCCGCTGACTACTACGACGGGCAGATAGAACGGACGCTTGCCGCCGCGTACGCCGACGCCGCCGATATCGGCGAAGTGCTAGCCGTTGCCCGCCGGATTCGTCCCGGGTGCGTTTCGCAGCACAGCCGTTAAGACGACCGTCAGGACAGGCTTAAACAGGGTCGTTTCCAAGCACAGGCGTCAAAGCGGTCCCCGCTGGCGACAGACCCAAAACGCTCGCCGGCCAGCTCAGGCTTCGGGCAACCCGTGATCGGCGAGCTAGCCGCTGAACTGCTCCGGTGTTCGGACGTCATTCTCGAGAACGGCGGTGTAGATCTCGATCACATCAAGATCGCGCCAGCACATGAGGTGAGAGACATAGCTACCGGCCACCGCCATAGGGCCGCTGTCACTGAAGACCTTCGATTGGTCCAGCTCATCCAGGAGCGCGGTCGCCTCCGCCTGCAACGCCGATTGCCTGGTCGCGAGCTCCTCGTCGTTGCCCGGTTCTCGCACGAGCGCTGAGACTAGCACCGGCGTTTGAGAGGCGGGATCGAAGTCGCGGCCCTCAGACCTTGACCGCGACAGCCGGTCGACTGCTGATCGCAACGAGTCCGGACGCGATCATGAGCAACACCGCAAACACCAACATCAAGCCGCTGAACCCGATCGGCAAGTGAGCTGCGAGCGGACCACAGGAGGCTCCAGCAAACACGACCAAACCGTTGAGTGCGAGTGCGCCGGCGCGAGATGAGCCGCCGCGGCCACCGACCAACGCAATAGTCGAGGGAATGATCGCGGCCACACCGAGAACGAAGATCACGCTAGTGATCACGAGCGCCCACAGAGCGCCGACTGAGACAGCTTCCCCGACGAGCCCCATCGCAGCAAGGACGAACCCGACAATCGCAACCCGGACGGGGCCGTGATGTCCAGCGAGCCAGCCGGCAACCGGGGCCAGCAACATTGCCGGGAGACCGGCGAGGCGCACGAAGAGTACACCGGTTTGGTCGAGTCGGAAATCGTTCTGGAGCAGCGGGCCGAGGGCCGCGTACATGCCGACGAAGCTGAGCAATACAGGGAAAGAAGCGGCGTTGACAAGCGCAAGCTCCCGTCGGACTGCCAACGTTCTGAGAGCTCGGTACTTCTCAGCCAGGCTTACCGGCTGCCCAGGGCGCGCCGGCTCCTTCAAGATCGTCGCCAACGCGACGGCCAAGATCACAAACGCAGGTGCTGCCAGACCGAACACCCACCGCCAGCCAAGGGCATCAACCACCGCCTGCGCATAGACCTGACCAACGATCCCGGCGGACAGGAACGCGGTCGACATCGCACCGATTCCGGTGGACCGCCAACGGGGCGGGAATGCCTCGCCGACGTAGGCCAAAGCCGCCGCCGAGAAGCTCGCCGCCACCAGTCCCTGGACGGTTCGCAGCACAGCGACCACCGGCAGTGATGATGCCGCGGCCAGCCCTCCAGTGACGACAGCTAGCGCGGCCATCCCAGGCACCAAGATCGGCTTTCGCCCATAGCGGTCGGACAATGGTCCGAAGATCAAAAATCCGAGGCCGTATGCCAATGCGTATGTTGTGCCCATGGCGGCCGCGGCCGCGGAGCCGTCAGCCCTGAGCACGCGGCTGATTACCGGTGCCAGTGGAATGGCCAGGTAGAGCTGCGACAACACAAGCAACGCCGAAGCGACCAAGACGGCCAGCGGAGCGAGAACCGGCGCATGTTCGCTCTCCGCGCTTGCCCGGATATGTGGTGTCATGGCTCCCCCGATCACGATCATCGCAGACCGCGAACGGTGCGCCACTGACTATTGGTCCCTCAATCCACAGCACTTGGCACGCCGGTTCAGGCCAAACTGGGGCTGTGGATGGTGAAACGAATGTCTTCGGTACAGAACTGCAGTCCTGCGGCACTGATCCGCTCACCGGCTTTTATCGCGACGGCTGCTGCAGCTCCGGGCCCGCGCAGGCCCGCCATCTGGTGTGCGCAGTGTTGACAACGGAATTCCTTGATCATCAGCGCAGCGTCGGAAACGACTTGATCACCCCGGTGCCGGAGTACGGCTTTCCCGGTCTGCAACCGGGGGATCGGTGGTGCGTGGTTGCTGAACGGTGGACTCAGGCGTACGAGGCCGGCGTTGCTCCACCGGTGGTGCTGGCCTCTACCAACGCCTATGCCCTGGAGGTGATCGACTTGGCCGTACTGCGGCCCTACGCGGTTGATGTCCCGGAGGACCTCAGCTCCTTGGAGTGAGCCAATGCTCGCGTCGCGCCTCGAGATAGGCAGTCGGGCGACCTCACTGGAGTTGTGCCACGCCAGCTGGTCGGCGTAGCCAAGTCCAGCAAGTGCTCTATGAGGTCAGCTGGTCGAGCAAATCGGCGAGCTCGCCCGGACGGGCAAGAAAGGGCGAGTGGGCACCAGGGATCTCGATGGGGTCGACACCAAGTCGCGGCTTGGTGACTGCACGGCTGAACTCAATAGTGATGGCCGCGTCGTCCAGAGCAGCGATGGCTGCGCGGGAAACCTCCGGAAGTCGCCGCAGCGGGTATGGACGATCCCAGAGGCTGCTCGAGTTTTGCGCGCGCAGCCGCTCGAAGGCCCATCTCGCATCCTGCTCGCTGCAATCGGCATAAAAAGTGGCTTGTGCGGACTCCAATGTCGGAAAGATGCTTGACCCGTCGGCCAGCGTTTTCGTTTGGTACGCCTCGGGTCGACCCATAGGCGGAGCGTCATGCCAAGGCTTGCCATCGAGGTTCGGGATCAAACCGCAGAGAAATACCATCAGCGACGGTGGCCGAGACGCGGCCACTAGTGGCAGCACCATCGCTCCAAGCGAATGCCCGACCAGTACGCCGTCTTCCAAATTTGCCGGGTATGACGCAAGCACCGCCTCGGCATAGTCCTCGAATGTCGCGTCACCGTCCTCGACGGGAAGATCCATCACAACTGAGCGGTGACCTCGGGCTTCCAGCTCTAACGCCAACCGCTGCCAGCACCAGCCGCCGTGCCATGCACCATGTACCAAGATGAATGTGCTCACCGCGCACTCTCCAGAATCACGCTCATGCTCCGGCCAGCCTGTCGCTAATGCTGGCGCATTTGTTGCACCATAGGCTCGTTCACTGCAGAGGACGAGGCATCGTGTGGCTAGGACTTGTATTAGTTGTCAGCTTGATTAGCGTCGGCTATTACTACTCGTTAAAGCTCAATCCGTGGGTAGTGTGCAAGAAATGCCACGGTACGCCCAGGTTGAAGGGCTTGGTATTCAAGCACGCACAGCGCATCTGTCCTAGGTGTGGAGGGACCGGGCAAGAGCTTCGACTGGGCCGCCGGTTGTTTGGCATGGGACGGCCCCGCTAGTGGGCGCCGTCTATTACAGCTCGATAGTTACGCGGCGTGTCGGTTTGCGCCGCTTTCCCAACGTCTAGTTAGAGTGACGCGCTCGCACTCAATTTTTGAAGAGCTGCGCGCAATGCCGATGCTCCCAGCTAGACAGAGTTTGAAACGGAACTTCCTTCCTTCCCCCGTCGAGGAGAACCGTGAGAAATCACATCCGTACGCTTTGCGCAGCCTGCGTCGCTCTAAGTGCTCTCGTCTTTACAGCGCAAATCGCGGACGCGGATTCAATGGAGGAGATCACGGTTGCACACCGTGGCGCGGCGACTTCGCAATTGGGTGAAGGCACGCTGCCTGCCTATACGTACGCCGTCAAAAACCATGCGGACATGCTGGACGGCGACGTTCGCTGGACGAAGGACGGCCCCGACGCAGACAATGTTGGAACGATCGTGATCTTGCATGACGCCACGCTTGATCGGATAAGCAACTGCACAGGGACCGTCTCCTCATGGCTGTGGTCGGCCATCCGCGACAGGTGCCGCACCAAGGTTGGCGGTCAGAAGTTGATGCGTCTGGTTGACCTGCTCAGGTACGGCAACTCAGTTGGAAAGTCGTTCGCACTGGAGATCAAGGTTTCCCCCATCACCGACGCACAGGCCAATCAGCTATGGAATGCGATCAAGAACTCCAGGGTGCAGTTGCAGGCGACATCGACCCAACTTGCTGCTTTGGACAAGATCAAGAAGCTGGATGTCGCCGATCCCACCCACCGCCTCAGCTACGCGCTGATCACCTTGGGGACTAACGGTTGGCCATCAGCCTCGACGATCAAGAAGGTTGGTACCGCTGTGCATGCCAAGCTCACGATTCCGGCAGATGTGGCGCGCAGCTATCGAGAGGCGGGCATCAAGGTGTTCCTCTTTACTAGCAGGAACGACTCCGATAACGCGAAGATGATCGCGTTGCAGCCGTACGCGGTCGTCGTCAACGACGTGGCTCGCTTCCAGCGTTGGCGCGACGCAGCGAGTGGGTCCGCATAGCAGAAGCAGGTGCTCGGCCCTTCGAGGCTCAGGGTCGGCTCCGGTTGTGCGCGGCGGGTTACAGCCACATGAAGGCGGAAACGATCAATCCGACGCAGACGAGGACGGGAATCAATATCAGGCCCCACGAGTCGTCCGAAAACGTTCGCTCGGGGGAGGGAGCTCGTGCCATGGGGAATCTCTATCTGTAGCTGCCGCATCAGTCTGGCATGCCGCGGTGGGCTTCCCCGAGAACTCGATGGTAAGTAGGCCGGCGGTCACTCATCACGCACTTAAGTGACGAATCTCGTAGACCGAACACATTCACACAATCGTTACCGTCTATCGCGCACTGAGGACCGGAGTCAGCGCGACACCGGCCCAATTGCCCTTCTTGGGCTTGTTGGACTTTTTGATCTTGTCCCTGTACTTTCGTCTGATCCGCCAGTCTGTTGACTGGTGTCGCTTTGTTGCGATTGCAAGCTTTCGCCTGATCCTCCAGCCTGTTGACTGGTGTCGCTTTGTTGCGATTGCAAGCGCTGCGCACCGGCTGAGCCGGTCTTTGCGCTCGACTGCCCATCGTCGGCAGCCACGCTTGGTTGCCCAGTCCAGGGTCGGAAATCAAGATCGCGAGCCGTCAGACTCGGCGGTGCGATCTCTCGGCGTGAACCGATGTTGATCACAACCGTCACAGTGCTGTCGATGGCGGCCATTTCGCCGCCCGCAGGAATCTGCTTGATCGCAGTGTCGACCGACGCACGATCCGAGCCGTAAACGAACTTGAACCGCGGTACCAGATCAGCATTCTGCAGCAAGCTCTGAACGCCTACCTTGCCAAGGCCTAGTACGGCGGGCACTTCGGTCGTCGTCACAGCAGCCGCCTCTGGCCGCTGGGGCTGGTAGATGGCGAACGCACCGGCGCCTGCCACAACGAGGAGCGCTGCAGTCACGCTCGCAACAAGGCGGCTCGCCCCCGGCCTGGCGGCGGACTTTTCGACACCGCGTCGATCGATTGATCCCTCACTGTTCCCA
>Ga0307297_10000362_pt1 | contig 10930 bp, 9 predicted proteins | sample ER_DNA_157_FD_194464 | JGI IMG/M metagenome (GOLD analysis project Ga0307297, IMG submission 194464) | Bulk soil microbial communities from the East River watershed near Crested Butte, Colorado, United States - ER_DNA_157 | ecosystem: Environmental > Terrestrial > Soil > Floodplain | place: USA...
CCGTCGATCGGGCTGCGGCCAGTATGTCCTCAACAGGAAGGGGAGCGAGCCACCGCAAGTCCAGTACCTGGGCGTTGATGCCGGCGGCCGCAAGTCGGCGGGCAACCCGCAAGCTCATCGGTACGCCATTGCCGAAGCTGATCATGGTGAGCGTTGCCGACCCGTTGCCGTGGCGGCGCGCTGAACCAATCTGCACATGCCCGTCATGATCAACAGCCAGCCAGGCCTGATCGCCCGGCTCGTAGAGGTCCCGTCGGTGGTACAGCGCAATCGGCTCAAGAAAGATCGACAGCGTCGAGTCGGTGATGGCAGCAGCAACACAGGTCCGCAACATGGCAGCTGCGTCGTCGGCCCGGGCAGGGCAAGCCACCACGAGCCCGGGAATGTCGCGCAGTACCGCGAAAGCGTTGTCGTTGTGGAAGTGCCCGCCGAAGCCCTTCTGGTAGCCAAGACCCGCGACTCGGACAACCATCGGATTGGTGAAGCGACCACGGGAGAAGAAAGGCAGAGTGGCGCCCTCACCACGTAATTGATCTTCGGCGTTGTGTAGGTAGGCGAGGTACTGCAGCTCAGGGATGGGGATCAGCCCCGCTAGACCAGCGCCTAGCCCAAGACCGAGAATGGCCTGCTCGTCGAGCAGCGTGTCAAAGACCCGGGCGGCACCATGTTTGCGGGCCAGGCGTGCGGTGACGCCATAGACGCCGCCCTTGACGCCGACGTCTTCACCAAAAACGATCACTCGATGATCGGCCGCCAACAGCTCATCGAGCGTGGCATTGATCGACTCGGCGAGCGTGCGCGGCCTGGCCTCTTCCACGGGTCGAGTGGATCTGAGCGCACGAACGGTCTCCGCAACTCGGTCAGGGTTGCGAGGCGCGATCGGCGCCATGACCTCTGCCGCCGAGCTGAGCCGGGGGTCGTCTGCGAGCCTTTCGACCTCCTCGTCGATTTGAAGGCGGATCGCCTCGTAGCCCGCCACGATGTCAGCAGTGCTTGCGCCGCCGGCACGCAGGCATGATGCGGTAGCCAGCAGCGGGTCACGTGCGTAGTCCGCCTCAATCTCCCGCGGTTTGCGGTAGCTGATCTCGGCGTCGCTACCGGCGTGGCCTCCGAAGCGTACGGTCCGCAGGTGCAGAAAGACTGGTCGCCGCTGCTCCCGTACGGTGTTGACCGCTTGCATGATCTTCGGCCAGGCGGCCACCGGGTCAGAGCCGTCGGCCGCTACGTACGCGAGTCCCGGCCGAGACTCGTATGCCGCCTCGATCCAACCCTTCGGCGTTGGTACCGAGATGCCGAAGCCGTTGTCCTCGCAGACGAACAGGATCGGTACGGGCAGGCCGCGGAATGCTGTAGCAAGGGCGGTGTTGATCGCGCCAGCGGCGGTCGAATGGTTCGCCGAGGCGTCTCCAAACGAGCACACCACCACTGCGTCCTGGGGCCACTGGCAGTCCACCCTGAGCCGGTGTGCTCGGTGCAGCGCGATAGCCAGACCAACGGCCCTCGGGAGATGAGAGGCAACCGTAGAGGTCTGCGGGATAACGGCCAGGTCGGGATGGCCGAAGACCTTGTGCCGACCGCCGGCAATGGGCTCGTCTGCCAGGCCCATCAGCCCCTGCAGCACGTCCCGGACTGGCGTCGATCCCGGCAGCTGTCGGGCCCGGGCGACGTAGAACGCCCCCGAGCGGTAGTGGAGCAAGGCCGGATCGGTCGTACGCAAGGCCAGAGCAACCATGGCGTTGCCCTCATGCCCCGCCGAGCCGATCGTGTAGAAGCCCCTGCCAGCTTGCTGCAGCTCCCGCGCCACAAAATCAAGGTGCCGGCTGGTCGCCTGCGCCTCAAACAACCCCCACCACCACGCCGACTTGTCAGAATCTGACCACCAAATATGGTGCTCAGATTCTGACAAGTCGGCGAGAGAGTCGCGGAAGTGACGGTCCAGCGGGTCCATCGAGAGCTCTAGAGGCGGAAGGTGGTGTCCGGAGTGAGCTCGACGATATCCATCTGCGCCTTCTGGAGCCGGCCGGAGTAGTCCCAGTTCACCGCTTGCCAGCGAGTGAACTGGTCCAGCACCCAAATGCCAGACTGCCGCGATCCATTACCCGACTTGCCGTTGCCCCCGAATGGCAGGTGGGCCTCGGCGCCCGAGGTCGAGTTGTTGATCGACACCATGCCGGCGCTGATCTTGTCACGAAAAGTGAATGCATCCTTGGGATCCGTGGTGTAGATGGAAGAGGAAAGACCGTACCCAGGGGCATTCGCCATCTCGATCGCCTCGTTCAGCGACTGATAGCTGGCCACCCCGACGAGCGGCCCGAAAGTCTCCTCCATGAAAATCCGGTCACCGGGGCGTACGCCGTCGACCACCATTGGGTGGTAATACAGCCCGGTGCTCGGGTCACCAACGAAGCCGTCTCGCGGATTGTCTTTCGTGATCCTGCCGTACACCGTCTGGACTGCGTGGTGCGGCTGGACCCAGCCCAGAAACTCCTCGAAGCGTTCCGCAAACTTGGCGTCCATCATCGGCCCCATCAGCACGTCCTGAGTCGGATCGCCAACCCCGGCGGCAGCCACGGCCGCATTGAACCGTGCCAGGAACTGATCATGGACTGACTCGTGCACGATGACCGTGCCAAGCGAGGTGCAGCGCTGCCCAGCAGTGCCGAAACCCGAGAAGAGCGCACCCTCCACGGCAAGATCAAGATCGGCGCTCGGAGTAACGATCAGCGGGTTCTTGCCGCCCAGCTCCAAGCACGCTGTCTGCAGATAACGCCCGGTCAGAGCTCCAATCTCCCGGCCGACAGCAGAGGAGCCAGTGAAGCCGACCTTGTCGACGAGGCCAGCTTCCAGCGCTTGCTCCAGCCCTGAGAACGTCGCGGCGCCGCCGGCGTGTACGACATTGAAGACCCCATCCGGCAGTCCGCCACCTCGGACGAAGAGTTCGTGAAATGCTGCGCTGCTGACTGCTGAGTATTCGGCGGGCTTCCAAACGACGGTGTTGCCCGCCAGCAGCGCGGGCACGATGTACCACGCCGGCACGGCCACCGGAAAGTTCCCGGCGGTGATCACTACGACCGTGCCGACTGGCCGGCGGAAGGTGAACAACTGCTTGTCCGGCATCTCGCTCGGCACGGTTTGCCCGTAGAGCCGCCGGCCTTCACCGAGGAAGAAGTCGCAGGTGTCGATGATCTCGCGTACCTCACCCAGCGCTTCTCCGTACGGCTTGCCGATCTCAGCAGTGACCAGCCGTGCAAGCGCCTCCGCATTGTCCTCGACCAGTCGGCCGATGTGTGCGATGGCGCGGCCTCGGATCGGCGCGGGTATCGCCGCCCACTCTTCCTGTGCCTTCTTGGCTGACTCGGCGGCCCTCACGAAGGTGGAGGCATCGCCGAAGGACACCTCACCGACAACCTCGTCAGGGCGCGCCGGATTCGTGCTCGGCAGCGTACGGCCACCGGGCACTGGTGCGCCATCGATTACTGAGGTCACCAACCCGCGACGCTCGGGCGGTCTCAGGGCGATCGCCTCCCCTGACGTAGCTTCATTCACGAGTACTGCAGCTCCTTGCTCGCGACGCGTATCACGGAGCGGCGGGTCGCTCCGAGCGCCTCGTCAATCTCATCCTGACTCACTGATAGCGCAGGACGGAAGCGGATCGAACGCTCGCCACAAGGCAGCACGATGACCCGCTCCTCAACTCGCAGATCGGTGACCACGGCATCCCGCTCTTCGCGGCTTTCCAGGTCGAAGGCGACGAAGAGACCGCGACCGCGGACGTTGCTGATCAGGCCCCACTCATCGCGAAGCTCCTCGAGCCCGGCCACCAGTTGCTCACCCTTCGGCCCCGCCTGCTCGATGAGGCCCTCAGCCTCGATGATCTCCAGGGTCCGGCGTGACCGAACCATGTCGACCAGCCCGCCACCCCAGGTGGAGTTGATCCGTCCGGAGACGTTGAATACGTTGTCTGGCACCTCGTCGACCCGGCCGCCGGCCATGATGCCGCCGACCTGCGCCTTCTTGGAGAACGCGACGACATCGGGTTGGATACCCAGCTGCTGATACGCCCAGGCAGTTCCGGTGGTGCCAACTCCGGTCTGCACCTCGTCCAGAATGAAGAGCGCATCGTGGGCATGCACCAGCCGGAGCATGGCCTGCAGGAACTCCGGTCGTATGTGGTTGTCGCCGCCCTCGCCCTGGATCGGCTCGGCAATGAACCCCGCAATGTCGTGTGGATTCTCCGCAAACGCACGCTCCGCTTGACGCAGGGCGCGTTCCTCCGCCGCGATTACTTCCTCGAGATGATCACTGAGCGGATGCGTGATCGCCGGCACGTCGATCCTCGGCCAGTTGAACTTCGGGAATCGGTCGGTCTTGTTGGGTTCGGTGTTGGTCAGCGACAGGGTGTAGCCGCTCCGGCCGTGAAAGGCGTGCGTCAGGTGCATGATCTGGGTGCCCAGGTTTCGGTCGCGCCCAGCGGCCTCGTTCTTCCGGCTCTTCCAGTCAAAGGCGACCTTGAGGGCGTTTTCAACGGCCAGCGCTCCGCCCTCGATGAAGAACAGATGGGGGAGCGCGGGATCGCCGAGCACACGTACGAACGTCTCGACGAACTCGGCGTAGGCAGTGCTGTACATGTCCGGATTTGCCGGCTTGTTGACAGCGATCTCGGCAAGTTCGGCCATGAACGTCAGGTCGTCTGCGATGCCGGGCGGGTTGAGCCCGAGCGGAGCTGAGGCGAAGAAGGTGTACATGTCGAGATAGCGCTGCCCGGTTTGGGCATCGAGTAGCCGGCTACCTCGGCTGCGCCGCAGATCGAGAACCAGCTTCATACCGTCGGTCAGAACGTGCCGCGCAAGCACCTCCCGCACCTCCGACGGCTGGAGGTGGGTCTGTTCGGCCATTGGAACTCCTTCCCCGAGCAAAAAAAATCCATGTGACCCCCACACAGGTGCCATAGATTCTAACGCAGATACGCCGATTTGCGCCAATATGGCGAAGGCTGAATGGAGGAAGTCGTGCATACTCCGGTCCAGCTGGTTTGCCGGTCTACTGGAAGGAGGATGTCGTGAGTCCCAGGGCTGCCGACGTCTCCGACCGGATGGTCGCCAGGAGGGAGCGCGCCTCGGCCCGAGCGGTCATCAGGTTTGCGCTGTGGGCGGCAGGCAGATGTGCCTCGAGGTAGCACTTGAGCTTCGGTTCGGTTCCTGAGGGTCGGACTACGACCCTGACCGTTTGGCCACTGATCAGCACCGCATCGGTGGGTGGCAGATCGGCACCACCATGGGCCAGATCGACCACCGAGGTGGGTTGCCCAGCAAGCATTCCTGGCGGCTGCGCCCGAAGCCGGGCCATGGCCGCCGTGATGATCTTGGGATCCTGGACGCGTACCGACAGCTGATCGGTCTCGTAGACCCCGTAGCGGCGTGCGATCTCGTCCAGCCGGTCTGTGATGCTCCGTCCCTCCGCTTTCAGGCCAGCAACGAGCGTCAGCACCCGTACCAGCGCGGATATGCCGTCCTTATCACGCACCGCTTCGGGATCGACGCAATAGCCAATCGCTTCCTCATAGCCGTACGCGAGGCCAGGCGCCCGTGCGATCCACTTGAATCCGGTCAAGGTGTAGACGAAGGGTTGACCGTACGCGGTAGCTATGACCGAGAGCAGGGAACTGGAGACGATCGAACAGGCGTACGTCCCGAGTACGCCGCGCCGTAGCGCGTCCTCGCCAAGCAGCACACCGAGCTCGTCACCGCGTAGCATCCGCCACTCTCCATCCACCACCGCGGCAACCGCGCAGCGGTCGGCATCCGGATCGTTGGCGATCACCAGGTCCGCGCTGATCTGCCGTGCCCGAGCTAGAGCCAGGTCGATGGCACCGGGTTCCTCTGGGTTCGGAAATGGCACCGTCGGGAACCTCGGATCCGGGTTGGCCTGCTCGGCAACCACAGATGCAGCAGGAAACCGGCACGCATCGACCGCGCGCTCCACCAGTGGGCCGCCCACGCCGTGCAGTGGGGTGTAGACCCAGCGAAGTTCTCGCGGCGCGTCAGGTGGTACGAGGGACGTGACCCGATCCAGATAGGCGGCTACCAACTCCTCTCCGAGGACTGCGTAGGACTGGGAGCGTGGCACGTCGTCCAGGCTGTGCTTGGCGACCTCCTCAATCCTGGAGGAGATGTCAACGTCGGTGGGCGGGACGATCTGCGAGCCGTCGCCGAGAAAGACCTTGTAACCGTTGTCCTGAGGCGGATTGTGCGACGCGGTGATCACGACGCCGGTCACACAGCCCAAGTGGCGGATCCCGAAGGCCACCACGGGTGTCGGCAACGGCTCTGGGGTGATCAAGGTCTGGAAGCCGGCACCCGACATGATCTCTGCCGTGTCTCGAGCAAAGACATCAGAGTTGTACCGCGCATCGAAGCCGATGATCACTTTTCCGCCAGCCAGACCATGATCAAGAAGGTAGCTGGCCAGCCCGGCGGTCGTCTGCCCCACAACGACCCGATTCATGCGATTCGGTCCTGGACCGAGCGCCCCGCGAAGCCCGGCCGTGCCGAACTGGAGTCGGGAAGAAAACGCGTCCACAAGCTCAGCCATCGCGCGGGCGTCTCCCGAGTTGGCTGCTACCAGGAGATCGTCCAGCTGCAGCCGAGTCTGCGGATCCGGGTCCTGCTCAGTCCAACCAGCGATTGCGCGCGCGAGGTCGTCGGAGAGAGCCGGCGCATTTGATGTCACAGTGCCGCCGCGATGCCGGCGAGTAGCCGCCGCAGCCGCGGCGCAGCTTCCCGCCCGGCTTCCAGCACCTCCTCATGGCTGAGTGGTTGCGGCGAGATGCCCGCTGCCAGATTGGTGACGAGGGAGATGCCGAGCACTTCTGCGCCCATCTCCCGTGCAGCGATGGTTTCGAGCGTGGTTGACATGCCCACCAGGTCTCCGCCGAGCACCCCGGCCATCCGCACCTCTGCCGGAGTCTCGAATTGGGGTCCCCCAAACTGCACGTAGACCCCGTCCGGCAGCCCTGGATCGACCGACCGCGCAAGATCACGGAGCCGCGCCGAGTAGGCCATGGACAGGTCGATGAAGCGCGCACCGGTCAACGGAGTGGTGCTCGTCAGGTTGATGTGGTCGCGGATCAGCACCGTTGAGCCGGGTGCCCAATCCACGTTCAGACCACCGCATCCGTTCGTCAGCACGATGACATTGGCGCCCGCACACACGGCCGTGCGTACCCCGTGCACCACCTGGTCTGGCCCTTGGCCCTCGTACAAGTGGGTACGGCCAGTGAAGATCGCCGCGGTCCTGCCCGTTGGCGTCGAGGCGATCCGGAGCGCTCCTCCGTGACCAACGACTGTGGGCTTCGCGAAGCCCGGCAGCTCGGCTAGCTCGCAACTGCCCATCGGCTGACCAAGATCATCAGCGGCGGCCGACCATCCGGACCCCAGCACGAAAGCGACGTCAAGCTGCGCGATGTCGAAGCGTTCAATGATGGCTGATGCAGCGACCTTGGCGAGGGCGTACGGGTCGGACGGCAAGCCAGCATTGGGCATGGTCGCACTCTAATCGCGGGAGGATCGCCAGTCCCTCGACGCCACGTGGCTCGTTCTTGCTTCCCACCCCATTTGGCGGCCAGCCGTCCATGGTTTGCGGGGCGACAGTGTCGGTGCTGATCTGTACGTTCTTCCTTGTTTGGTTGGGTTTTCGGGGAAGGCGCGCATGTTGAGCACGAATGTGCAGGTGTTGAGAACCTGGCCAGGACTGGTCCGGACGTTCCCGCAGGAACGGTTCAGCCGGCTGCGGCGGTGTGTCAGGTTGAGGGGGTGGCTGGCCTGCGACAGCGCGGTGTTGGGCGCCATCGTTGACAAACATGGTGGCGCATCATGTGATGCCGTGGAGTCTGGGTGGCCGCACCGATTTAGATAAAACCGCACTTCCTCCGGTTCGCCAGGCTCGGCAGGCCAGAATGGATTGATGGCGGCGCTGCTCTGCACCATCGCACGCCATCCCGTACTGGCGTTCATGGTGCTCGGCCTCGGCGCTGGCTTCCTGACCGCGGCGATCCGGCCGATTGCAGAAGCCGACGTCCTGCCGTACGGCCTGCCCCTGTACGGATTCTTGGGTACGGTGCTCGGCGTCGGATTAGGCGCATTTGTGGTCACCGCGGCGCTCGCAGGCCGTGAAGGCGTCGTTGATCTTGCTCGGCGCAGTGTGCGGTGGCGGGTCCCGGTGCGCTGGTATCTGGTCGCACTGCTCACCGTTCCGGTCGGAGCGACGCTTATTTCACTCGCCATCTACGGCCCACAAGCGCTCGCGTCGCCAGCCGGTGGCTGGCCGCGAGCGCTGGCGGAGGTCGCCGCCGTCTTCCTGCTCCAGCTGGTGCTCTTTCAACTTGCCGAAGAGATCGGATTCACCGGGCTCCTCCAGCACCATTGGCAGGACCGGTATCACCCCATGAAACTCACCTTGTACGTCGCGCTGCTGTGGGCGCTGTGGCACGTCCCCGACCACTTCGCCGAAGTAGGCTGGGGCGTCGAGGCGCTGATATCGGCACCTGTGGTTTTCGCTATTGGGTTCGTCTCGTTGTTCTTCGCCCGCGCCTTGTTCGTCTGGTTCTACAACCGGACCGGGTACAGCGTGCTGCTGGTGGCGATCTTCCATGCCAGCTTCGATGCCGCAATCAGCCAGCTCTCCTCCGACGTGGTACCGGGGTCGAACACGGCAAGATTCCTGATCTTCACAGCCGTCATCGTTGTTTTCGCGGCGGCGGTGATCATCGCCACCAAAGGCCAGCTCGGGCGAGCCAAAGAGGCTGTTGAAACTCAGGCTGGTGTCTCCGATCTAGACATGTAGCCGGAAGCTGAGAACCGGGCCGCACACCCAACCGCGGTGACATGCGAGGCGATGTGTTGGAGTTGATCGACTCGGCTGGGAAGCCAATTCATTCATGCCGAGGCAACCGAGCAGTGCCGGTTGGCAGCAACGCGGCAGACACGCCTCCCTGGAGTGGCGGCGCTTGAACTTCGATGTGTCCGCGGAGGACGTGGTTCGTAGGATCGGACGGGAGAGAGCGCGTCATGACCGTCAGGTAGCCGCAGGTACCAGACCTTTGGGAGTCGCCATGGACGAGCGCGCAACGACCAACGACCACCACTCCAGCCCAGTTCGCAGGCTCGCCCGCCGTCATCCAATCGCGATGTTCCTTGTCATCGCGCTGAGCCTGTCGTTGCCTGTGATGATCGCCTTCTTGGTCAGCGGCCGGGACGTGTCACCCGGCGCCCTTTTGGGGGTGATCTTCCTGCTGGGCGGCGCCATGTTGGTCACCGCGCTGAGCGAGGGCCGCGCAGGTGTGCGGCGGCTCTTCGCCGGAACGATCCGGTGGCAGATGGGTGTGGCGCGGTTCGTGGTCCCCGTGACCGCGGTGCCGTTGTTGACACTGCTGGTCGGCGCGCTAGCCGGTACCCTCGTATCGCCGCCCGAGGGCTGGCTCGGCCTCGTTGGATCCTATCTTTTTCAGACCTTCATCTTCGGCCTGCTGATCGTCAACCTGTGGGAAGAGACTGCGTGGCGCGGCTTCAGGTCGACTCATGGCCACGCGTGGCCTGCTGATCGGATCCCTGCTCACCGCTATCCCGTTCTTCGTGTTCCACATCCCGCTCGCCTTCGCCGAACATGGTTTGAACACCACCTGGGACCCCGCTGATGGTGGTACGCCGCGCGCATCATGACACCCATCAGCAGCCGAACCACAATGCCCAAGATCAGCAATCCAGCGATGCCGATCAGTACGGAGAACGCCGACACCTGATCATCGAGGAGCAGCAGCGGGACGTGCACACCGGCGAACGGCAGTGCGGTCAAACCGACGGCCACCACGAAGTTGAAGCGGGCCTCCAAGCGGGTTTGGAGAAAACCAGCCCACACCGTTTCCTCCCACAGATTGATCACCACGACGGCTAGCACGATCGAGCCGAGTTGTCTGATCAACACCTGCCCGAGATCCGCGGTGTGCAACGAGCCTCCGAAGATCAAGCCGAGCAACAGGGCAATCACCGGCAGGCCAACAGCACCACCAACCACCAGCCAATGCCGAACCGCCACCGAAACACCCGAGCAAACAGCACACGCACCCCGGTCCGTCCGTCGGTGATCGACGTGACCCACAAGGCCGGTGGCAGCAAGATCAACAACGTTGCCGCCAGCGCGAAAACCTCCACCGGCAGATTGGCACCGGGAATGACGCCATGGAAGGCAAGAACCGGTATCGATAGCAGCAGCCAACTGAGGCCAAGCACGATCACCAAGAATCCAGTCACAAGAGGAGGCAGGTCCAGGAAGACTCCAGCCGGCCCAGACCTACGCCGCCACCCCGACTGGAGTCCCTTCCCCGGTATCGACCCCAGATCCAGTAGTGCGCAAAATTCGCCAAATGTCTAGATACTGGCAGCGATTTATCCGAGATCAATAGCATTTGCGGTAAAACTTCGCTCGGTGTTACGTAAATACGCCAGGCGCGCCGAGAGGAGAAGCCAAGGGCCAGATGACTTGCGCAACGGAGGCTGGCCCCATCTCTCACTCCGTCAGCACACAGCGGCGTTGTTTAGGATCGGTCAGCTCAAGCGGTTGTCTGTGCGGGGCTTGGTCATCTCGGTGTTTGTGCTGATGCCTGGGTTGCTTCGTCGACTTTGGAGCGTCGCCGGAGCAGCGCGATGCCCATGCTCAGCATGAAAACGAAGAAGCCGATGAAGCCGATGCTGGAGATACCCGAGATCACCGTAGAGGCTGGGCTGAGTAGCCCCAACCATCCAGCGAGCGCACCGACGAGCAGGCCAAGCCATCCGATCCACCGCGGCAGCGCGCGGGTGGTAAGGATGGCCACCGCATACAGCGGAACGACCACGCCGAAGCCGAGGAAGTTGCCGGCAGCGTTGGTGACCAGGGC
>Ga0307297_10000364_pt1 | contig 10923 bp, 11 predicted proteins | sample ER_DNA_157_FD_194464 | JGI IMG/M metagenome (GOLD analysis project Ga0307297, IMG submission 194464) | Bulk soil microbial communities from the East River watershed near Crested Butte, Colorado, United States - ER_DNA_157 | ecosystem: Environmental > Terrestrial > Soil > Floodplain | place...
TTGAAAAGACGTCTCCAACCACCGATTTGGTCGGATAGATAATCCTCAGCGGCCCGACGCGCGACGTTCTCCGGACAAACACACGTCGGGCCTGGCCAAAACGCGGCGGGTCGAGGGGCGCCAATTTGACCGAATCGTTGATAGCCAAACTTCGTGGCAGAAAGCGGCCCGACAGCCAGCCCATGACGGGGCTGCGTTCGGAACACCGCTGATATGTGGTGAGGAAACAGTCCACCCAAATTGGCCAACGCCTGAGCAACGCCTTCGCCGCCTTTGAAGTCGCCAACCTGCGGCTGCGCGGTATTTTTCAAGGTGGTGCGCTCGGAGGGACTCGAACCCCCACGATTTTACTCACTGCCACCTCAAGGCAGCGCGTCTACCAATTCCGCCACGAGCGCTAGTTTCAGTTCGGCACAGGATCCGGCCGAACCCGGTCAAAGACCGGATCAATGGCGCGGATGTAACAAATCAAGGGTGGAGGGACAAGGCCTGCCGGCGCATCATTAACCTCTGCCGAAAGCTGTGGAAATACAGGAGAATTCCGTCCCGGAGGGGTGGCCTAGCGGGTGCCCGGCGATTTCGACAGCATCTGCTTGACCTCGACCGCGATACGGTTGCGGTCGACCAGCACCACGCCGCTGGCGATCGGCAGGTTGTTGGCGAGGATCTTGACCTCGTCCGCCTCGGTGGCGTCCAGTTCGATGATGGCGCCGCGGCTGAGGCGCATTACCTGATGGATGGGCATCGTGGTGGTGCCGAGGACCACCATGAGGTCAACGCTGACTTTATCGAGGGTTGGCACGGCTGACCCGGACTGACTGACGACTGCAAAATTGCGTAATTTGAGATCACCACGTTATGGTTAGCCAATGGTTAATGACCGCGAAAAGCTCGATTTGACGGCGTTTGCCGGCCCCGCCGGCGGTGCCGTGGAATGGCTGATCGCGGACGCCCCGGTACCCTATCCGGAGGCCATGGCGGCCATGGAGGCCCGCGTCGCCGCCATCGCCGCTCATCAAGCGCCCGAGCTGGTCTGGCTGCTGGAACACCCCCCGCTCTACACCTCTGGCACCAGCGGCCGGGATACCGACCTGCTCGATATCAGGTTCCCGCTGTTCTCAACCGGGCGCGGCGGCCAACTCACCTATCATGGCCCCGGCCAGCGGGTGGTCTATGTGATGCTCGACCTGAAACGCAGGCAGCCCGACGTGCGGGCCTATGTGGCGGGTCTGGAGCAATGGATCATCCGGACACTTTCGGCCTTCAACGTCCGCGGCGAGCGCCGCGAGGACCGGGTCGGCGTCTGGGTCGGACGCCCGGACAAGGGTGCCGGCCATGAAGACAAGATCGCCGCAATCGGCGTCCGGCTGCGGCGCTGGGTCTCGTTCCACGGCATCTCGATCAATGTGGAACCCGATCTGACCCATTTCGAGGCCATCGTGCCCTGCGGGGTGGTGGATCCGCGCTATGGCGTCACCAGCCTGGCCGATCTCGGCCTTACCCTGACCACGGCCGACGTCGATATCGCGCTCCGGCAGGCGTTTGGCGAGGTGTTCGGTTCGGCCAATTCCCGCCTGCCGGAAGCGACGATCTGACTTAAGCCGCCGCACTCCTCGGAGCGACCTCCAGCTTGCCGGCGATATAGCGCCGCTCCTGGGTCAGGCCGCCAAAACCGTAGGCATCGCCGCGCACCTCGTCGACGTGGAGGTAGCTCTCATGGTGCAGCGGCCCCAAGAGATCGCCCATCCGCCTGAAGGTCGCGGCGATATAGTCCGCCTTCTCGTCCTTTGTGTTGGTGCCCTCGCTGACATGGACGTCGAGCCAGAAGCTGGCGAGGCCCTGATCGGCCAGCGAACGGCCGCCGGCGAACCAGTCGGCCGCATCGACCGATTTCACAATGACAGCGGTGACCTTGGGATCCTTGCGAAGGATTTTGGCGGTGAGGTCGGTGACCACGGCGGCGACGTCGGCCTTTAATGACGGCGCGTGGCGCGAACTGGAATAGGTGACCGATATAAGTGGCATGATCTTTCTCCTGGGTTTCAACGCAACCGATGGCCTGAACCCAAGGGTAGACCTGCCGCCTTCATTTTGATACCTTATTTATACGTATAGCAATGATAACCATTCATGATGATAACCACGCTCGACATCGCTACGGTGCAGGCCTTCCTCCTAGTGAGCGAATTACAAAGCTTTACCCGGGCCGCCGAGGCGCTGGGCACGACGCAGGCCGGCGTCAGCATGAAACTGCAACGGCTGGAGGCCCTGCTCGGCAAGCGGCTGGTCGAGCGATCGCCGCGCGCGGTGCGCTTGACCGCCGAGGGGGCCGTGTTTCTCGATTCCGCGCGGGCGCTGATGCAGGCACATGACCGCGCCCTGTCGGGGCAGCAGCCTGCGCGCCAGCAATTATCCCTCGGGATCAGCGACCACGCCGCCGGTCCCGACCTGGTTCCGCTGCTGGAACGGCTTCACTCCGTATCGCCAAAACTGGCGTTCGCCGTGACGATCGATTTTTCGCGAAAGCTGCTCGACGCGTACGACGCCGGCGAACTCGACGCCGTGATCGTGCGCCAGGAAGCGGGCCGGCGCGGCGGCGAGAAACTGACCGAGGACGAATTCGGCTGGTTCGCCTCGCCCAATTTCCAGTGGCGGCGCGGCGAAAGCCTGCCGCTGGCGACGCTGGCGCCACCCTGCGGCGTGCGCGCCCTCGCCGTTCGCGCGCTCGACAAGGCCGGCATCGCGTGGAACGAGGCATTCGTCGGCGGCGGCGTCACCGCCGCTGCCGCCGCCGCTCTCGCAGGGCTTGCGGTCGTGCCATTGGCGCGGCGGATCGCACCGGCGGGACTGGTCGACATCGGGCCGGCGCACGGATTACCGCGGCTCGGCGCCTCAAAAGTGATGCTGCATTCGAAGGTCGGCGATGCCGCAAAACTCGCCGCGCTGCGGACGCTGGCGGCGACGTTTCGCAGCGTGGCTGCGGCTGGATGAGACGGACGCCGCTGCGTTGACGCGGCGAAGCGCCGAGCTTGCCGGCGAGTTCGCGCCGGACGCGACGCGCTGCGTCAGTATTTCGCCACCACCACCGGCATCGGGTTGAAGTGGTAGTTTACACCGAATTTGATCAGCTGCAGGTCCTGCGGCATCTTGCTGAAAGTCTCGGCGGCGACGATGCTGCCGACCTGCGGCGGCGCGTTGACGGATTGGCTGCCGGTCGCGGAGAACGCCTGTGCGGCCATCCGGATGTAATCGTATTCGATCTTGGCCGACCAGTTCCCGCCCAGGGCATATTCGGCGCCGACGCCCACCACGACGCCGGTATGCGCCGCTTTCGCATTCAAGGCGATGGTCGCGCTGCCGCCGGCGGCGGTCTGGGTCGCGCTGAGCGCGTGCCTTTCTCCCGCGATCGCCAGGCCGCCCTTGCCGTAGAGCAGCAGCTTGTCGCCGACGACGAAGCCGGCACGCGCGCTGGCGACCGCCAGCCAGTCGATGCCCGTTTCGAGCGTGATCGTCTGGCTGAAACCAGGAACCGCCTGGGTAAAGGTCTGGCCGCCCTTGATGCCGGTCCACATCCATTCGCCCTCGACGCCGAACACGAACACGCCCGACTGCACGTTGACGCCGCCGGTGCCACCCGCGAGCCAGCCGTCCACATTGTACTTTCCAGTCGCCGTATCGAGCGGATCGAAGAAATCGGGCCATTGCTTGCGGCCAAAGCCGTAGCTGCCCTGGGCGCCGATATAGGCGCCGGTCCAGTTATAGCCGGGCGCTGCGCGTACCGGCGCATAACTCGGACCAATCGCGATCCCGCCAAAGCGATAATTGGCGCCAATCTTGACGACATGTAGCGCCTGTTCGATCGGAAGGTCAGCGACAACCGGCGTGGTGACGGCGCCCACGCTCTGCGAACCGGCAAATGTTACGTTCCGGTTGCCCAGATGAAAGTAGTCGTATTCGCCCTTGACGGACCAGTTTCCGCCCAGTGCATATTCCACGCCGAAGCCCAGCATCGGCAAAATACGGCGGGTCTCACTCCCGCTTGCGGTAACCGAGATGGTGCCGCCAGGCACCGCCGGAATGACAGATTGGTTGACTGCCAGGGAATGCTCTTCGTGCGCGACGGCAATGCCGGCCTTGCCAAACACGAACCAGCGATCGGCCGCCAGACCGGCTCGTCCGGCGACGGTCACCAGGCCATCGATTTTGGAGGCCGCTGTCTGGTTGACCAGCACCCCGAGGAGCGGTCCACCGATGGAGAGAGTTTGCGAACCCTTGATATCAGCCCATGATCCGTCGATCTCGAGGCCAAACACAAGGCTCGCGATCTGCTTGTTGATGCCGACCTGTCCGCCGGCAAGGAATCCGCGTGCGGCAAAATCCGAGAACGCCTCGAAATCCTTCATGCCGCCGCCATAGCCTGCATGCACGCCGATATAGACGCCGCTCCAGTCGATGAACGCGGGTGCCGGTGCTAGCGCCTTGACTGGCATGTCGGCGGCAAGCGCCGATCCCAGCGAAAGCATCGCCCCGCAGGCGGACGCGACAAGCGCGATGCTGGATCTGTCCATTGCCCTGCCCCAAAAGTAATCTGTGAACCGTCCCATGCTACCGTTTCCCCTGCGCGATAGATGTGTCCCGGAGGATACATGCGGGACAAATTACCCGGTTCGCTTGTGGCGCGGCGCTCAGATCGTCGGCAGCACCGAGAACCGCTCGCCCGGCCGCCGCAGATTGAGCGCATCAGGATCGGCCTCATGTTCCGTGACCGCATCGACGCGTGCCGATGACGGCCCGCGCCGGCACCGCTCCACCATGGCGGCGACGACATCGGCCGGTCCGGAAAACAGCGCCTCGACGCTGCCGTCGCTGAGGTTGCGCACCCATCCCTCAAGATCATGCGCCTTCGACCGGTGCTCGACCCAGGCGCGATAGCCGACGCCCTGCACCCGGCCCCGGATCCTCACCTGAGTGATCGCGCTGCTCATCTATTTCCGGAGCCCCAAAAATTCGGCGCTGCGTGCTTTCGCGTCGGCATCGCGTGTAACGCGGCCGGTCAGGCCGGATGACGCCAGGCCTTTCAACGTCTTGGGCGACTGTCCCTCACGCAACGCTTCAAGCGTTTCGTAAACCGCCTGCGTGGCGGCGGCGAACGGCGCGTGGCCCTGCAGCGCGATCCGTACCCGCTGGCCCGCGAGAGTGCCGGGATCGGCCATCTCCTCGGGCGCGCCGCCGAGCACGATCGGCAGCGTGGTGGCGGCGGCGATGGCGTCCAGTTCGCCTGGCGCCTTCACGCCGGTGAAGAACAGCGCGTCGACGCCAACCGCCTCATAGGCGCGGGCGCGAACGATCGCATCCTCGATCGAGGTTATCGATGCCGCTCCCGTGCGCCCCATGATCACCAGCGTGGGATCGCTCCGCCCGTCCAGCGCCGCCTTCATCTTGCCGACGCCCTCCTCCAGCGAAATCAACTGGGTCTTCGTCATGCCAAAAGCCTGCGGCAGCAGGGTGTCCTCGATGGTGAGGCCTGCGGCGCCAGCCGCTTCCAATTCCTGCACGGTGCGGCGGACATTGAGCGCATTGCCGTAGCCATGGTCGGCGTCGACCAGCACCGGCAGCTCCGCCGCGCGCGACATCCGGCGCATCTGCTCGGCGAGTTCGGTGAGCGTAATCAAGGTAATATCGGGATCGCCTAACACCGCGAGCGAAGCCACCGATCCGCCGAACATGCCGAGCTCGAAGCCGAGGTCCTCGGCAATGCGGATCGATGTGGCGTCATAAACGGAACCGGGCCGAATGCAGGCCGATCCCGACAGGATCGAACGCAACGCTTCGCGTCGCTTGCGGAAAGCCATAGTCACCTCTCTTGAGACTTTGTCATTCCGGGATGGTCCGAAGGACCAGACCCGGAATCTCGAGACTCCCCGATGTGCAATTGCACATCTGTGGTTCGATGCTCACGCATCGCCCCCGGAATGACGGCATCAGGCGAATTCGAGAATCAACGCATCCACCGCCAGCGTCGCGCCGGCGGCGGCGTGGATTTTCTTCACTGTGCCGTCGCGCTCGGCGCGCAGCACGTTCTGCATCTTCATGGCCTCGACCACCGCCAGGGTTTCGCCGGCCTTGACTTCCTGGCCTTCGGCAACCGCGATCGACACCACTAGCCCCGGCATCGGACACAGCAGCTTCTTGCCGGTATCGGCCTTGACGCCGACCGGCATCAACCGCGCCGCCGCCGCCTCGCTCTCGGTGAAGACGTTGACCGCGATCTCGAAACCCTGATGCGCGAGGCGGATGCCATTCGGAATCGGGCGCACCTGCATCGCCACGAGATGGCCGTCGATGGTGCCGTGCCAGACCGGATCGCCCGGCGCCCAGGCTGAGACGATATGATGCGGATGACCCTGGGTGCCGTCGGGGTTGATGAACCGCACCGCGATGCCATCGGCTTCGCGCAGGATATCGAGCGCGATCTCGTTGCGTTCCAGCCATACCGAGCGGCGGCCCTCGCGCCGCACCGCCCTGCCCGTCAGCTGGCCCGAAATCTGCCGCTTGCGCTCGCCGAGGACGTGGTCGATGGCAGCGCCGACCGCCGCCAGCCTGCGGGCGATTTCCCCTTCGGGCACGCGAACCGCGAACCCCTTGGGAAACTCCTCGGCGATGAAGCCGGTGGAGAGATTGCCGCCGCGCCAGCGTGGATGATTCATCAGCGCCGACAGGAACGGAATGTTGTGGCGGATGCCGTCGATGTAGAATGAATCGAGCGCGGTCGACTGCGCTTCGATCGCCGCGGCGCGCGATGGCCCGTGGGTTACCAGTTTCGCGATCATCGGATCGTAATAGATCGAAATCTCGCCGCCTTCCTGCACACCGGTGTCGTTGCGCACCGTGATGCCTTCGCTCGAGCTCTCGACCGGCGGACGGTATTTCACCAGCCGGCCGATCGAGGGCAGGAAGCTGCGGAACGGATCTTCCGCATAGACCCGCGACTCCACCGCCCATCCGGTCAGGGTGACGTCTTTTTGCGCCAGCGCCAGCTTTTCGCCGGCGGCCACCCGGATCATCTGTTCGACCAGGTCGATCCCGGTGACCAGTTCGGTAACGGGATGCTCGACCTGCAACCGCGTGTTCATCTCCAGGAAGAAGAAACTCTTGTCCTGGCCGGCGACGAATTCGACGGTGCCGGCGGAATCGTAATTGACCGCTTTTGCCAAGGCGACGGCCTGCTCGCCCATCAGGCGGCGGGTGGTCTCGTCGAGCAGCGGCGACGGCGCTTCCTCGATCACTTTCTGATTGCGGCGCTGGATCGAACATTCGCGTTCGCCGAGATAGATCACGTTGCCGTGCTTGTCCCCCAGCACCTGGATCTCGATATGGCGGGGATCGACGATGAATTTCTCGATGAAAACGCGGTCGTCGCCGAACGACGATTTGGCCTCGGCCTTGGCCAGGCCAAAGCCTTCGGCGACTTCGGAGGTCGAATGCGCGATCCGCATGCCCTTGCCGCCACCGCCGGCGGACGCCTTGATCATCACGGGATACCCGATCTCGTCGGCGATCCTGACCGCGTGCTTTTCGTCCTCGATGACGCCGAGATGGCCGGGCACGGTGGAGACATTGGCTTTCGCCGCGGCCTTCTTCGACTCGATCTTGTCGCCCATTGCGGCGATGGCGCCGGCGTTGGGGCCGATGAAGACGATCCCGGCCTTATCAAGCGCGCGCGGAAAAGCCTCGCGTTCGGACAGGAATCCGTAGCCGGGATGCACCGCTTCGGCGCCGGACTTGCGGCAGGCCTCGATGATCTTCTCCATCACCAGATAGCTTTCCGAGGCCGCCGGCGGCCCGATCAGAACGGCATCGTCGGCCATCTCGACGTGGAGCGCATCACGATCGGCCTCGGAATAAACAGCGACCGTCTCGATCCCCATGCGGCGGGCGGTCTTGATGATCCGGCAGGCGATCTCGCCGCGATTGGCGATCAGAATTCGTTTGAACATGAGGTTATTTACTTGCAACCGAAGGGCGGGGTCCAGCCCCGCGGGCCGGCACCACGGGGGACGATTTATCCGTTCCGTCGTACAGCAAAACCGAACGGAGGCAACGGTCGATATCGGCCCGGCAAGGCGGCTCGTCGGCCAAAACGGCGGGTCAACCCGAATAGGTGTTAAATCGGCCGCGCGTATAGGCGTGGGAGACCGCCTTCATCAGCTCGCCCGCCCCGGCTTCCAGGTATTCGTTGGCAACGATCAAGGCGCGGATGGTGGATCGCATGTCGCCTCCGCATGCCGCTATCGCCTGATCGACGGCGGCCTCCAGCCCGTTATCCTCCTTTGCATTGGCTGGTGAAGGGGCGGATATCATGCGTGTTCCATCGGAGCGGTGATGGCGCATGTTCTTCTTTTGTTCTCATGAAGTCAACCGGCCTGGGCGGTGTGGTCGAGCCATCCCTGAGGCGTAGCGCAAATATGATGCGCTCCCGCCTCCAGCAATTCCGCCTCACTTCCGTAACCGTAGAGAACACCAACCGCGGTCATTCCGTTGTTTCGCGCGCCAACCATGTCGAAGCTGCGGTCCCCAATCATGACGGCCTGCGCCCGGTCGATAGCCATGGACTGCAGGGCATGGCCCAGCAGGTCGGTCTTGTCGGAATGGGTGCCATCCAGTTCGGCGCCGAACACGCGTTCAAAATAGCCCCGCAATTTGAAGTGATCGATAATCCGCTCGGCATAGATGCGGGCCTTGCTGGTCGCCACGAAAAGTCGCTGGCCGGACCGGGCAAGCGTGGACAAGGTGTCTTCAATGCCGGGGTAGACCTCGTTCTCGAACAAACCGATGTCGGAAAACCGTTCGCGATAGAGTGTCACCGCCCGGTCGGCCAGTTCGTCGGTGCCAAGCAGTTGTTTCAAGCTGCCGCGCAACGGCGGGCCGATGCACCAGGTCAATTCATCCGCGAGCGGAATAGGCCGATCGAGCTTGCCGAGGGCGTATTGGATCGAGCGCGTGATGCCGGGCTTTGGATCGGTCAGCGTCCCGTCGAGGTCGATAAAGATTGCGCTCATGCCGGGCAACGCTTCCGTTGAGACGTGGATCATCCATACTGCAATTCATGTCGCGGACGGCCGCACAAGCCGGTTATTCGCAACTTTTGGCGCCACCGGCGGCTTCCGAAGACCGGCAGACCCCTCGATCAACGCGTAGACTTCCCGTAACGTTTGCCGCAGCACTGTAACACCAAACAGAGGCAATGGCCTGGATGCGTTCCTTAATCCTGATACTGGCATTTCTTTGGACCACCCCAGGCTGGGCTGCCGGCGCAGCCGTCAAGGACGGCGGCACCGTCCAGGTGGGCGGCGTGACCTACCGGCTCGACGGCATCGATGCGCCCGAGTTCGACCAGATGTGCATCGACGAGCACGCCGATGCCTGGGCCTGCGGCGTCGAAGCGCGCGATCAACTGACCAAATTGATCGGCGACCGCGCGGTCCGCTGCGAGGATCTCGGCCTGGCCCCTTATAAGAGCCGGCATATCGGCATTTGCACCGTAGAGGGCGAAAAGGCCACGCTGAACCAGCTCGTTGTCCGCCAGGGCTTTGCACTGAATTTCGAACCCTACGCCAGAGGCCGTTTCAAGGGCGACGAGGCTGCCGCCAGGGACAAGGGACTTGGTCTTTGGAAAGGCTGTTTCGCGTCGCCTTACGAATTCCGCCGCGGCCGCAAGGACGGCACCTTGTTGGGGGATTCCTGCAGGGCCGACAAGGACCCGCAAATACGCGCGGTGCTGTTTCCCGAGCATCCCGCGATGCCGCCGGGCTGCAGCATCAAGGGCAAACTCGCGGTGCGCGCCCGCGTCACCGGCAATGTCGGCGTCTATCACCTGCAGGGATGCCGCAGTTACCCCGGCACGACGGAGCCGGATCGCTGGTTCTGCACCGAGGAAGACGCCCAGGCCGCGGGATTTCGCAAGGCGTATAATTGCCGGGCCAAGGGCAAATAACGACCAGCCACGGCCCGTGCCTGCCGGGCCGGTGCCCGCCCCTCACGCCACCTCTGCGACAGTCTCCCGGTCGCCAGCCAGCATACCCTGAATTTCATGCGCCGGGCGTGCGGCGCTGAACAGATATCCCTGCATCTGCGTGCATCCGAGCGACTGCACGGCTTCGCGCTGCTGCTCGGTCTCGACCCCCTCGGCGGTCGTGATCATGTTGCGGTCGGCGGCTATGCTCACCACGGCCTTGATGATGGACGCCGAGCCGGTGCCGTGCATCAGTTCCTTGACAAAGCTGCGGTCGATCTTGATCTTGTCGAACGGAAACCGCTGCAAATAACTCAGCGACGAATAACCCGTCCCGAAATCGTCCAGTGCGATGTGAACACCCAGCGCGCGGAGCTGGTTGAGCGACACCAGCGCGGCGTCATCATCGGCCATCAGCACCGCCTCGGTGATCTCGAGCTCCAGCCGGCGCGGGTCGAGGCCCGAATCGGCGAGCGCAGCGGCCACCTTCAACGACAGCGTCGGCGACCTGAACTGAACAGGAGAAACATTGACGGCAAGGCGGATATGGGCAGGCCAGGCCACCGCTTCGGCGCAGGCGGTTCGCAGCACCCAATGCCCGATCTCCTCGATCAGGCCGGTTTCCTCGGCCACCGGAACGAAGTCGGCCGGCGAGATAATGCCACGCACCGGATGCCGCCACCGCAGCAGCGCCTCGCATCCGGTGATCTCGTCACTGCGCAGATCGACGATCGGCTGGTAATGGATCTCGAAGCCGCCCTGGGCGGCCGCCGTCCGCAAATCCCGCTCGAGTTCGCGGCGGAGGTTGGCCTGCGCTTCCATCGACGGCTCGAAGAAACGATGGGTCCTTCGGCCGGCCGCCTTCGCCGCATACATCGCCAGATCGGCGCTCTTGAGCAGTCCGAACAGGT
>Ga0307297_10000366_pt1 | contig 10908 bp, 11 predicted proteins | sample ER_DNA_157_FD_194464 | JGI IMG/M metagenome (GOLD analysis project Ga0307297, IMG submission 194464) | Bulk soil microbial communities from the East River watershed near Crested Butte, Colorado, United States - ER_DNA_157 | ecosystem: Environmental > Terrestrial > Soil > Floodplain | place...
AGGCCGACCTGGCCGCAGCTTGGAGGATGATCTTGGACCAGGTGCGCCCTGGGACGACCTGGAGCGCCCGTTGCTTACCGTGGTCGAGCAGCTGATCGACTTTGTCACCGAAGATCATCACTGAGGGGCGGTCAGCCCGAAGGCCCACGCCTTGCCGCGCTTCTAGTCGGGCAGGCGACATTCCCGGAGCGGAGCTCGTCAACCCGCCAGCCGATCCCCGACTCCGGGCAGACAGCGTCCCGCTGACCCTTGCGGTCGGCGGGACGCTTTGTTACTCAGGTGACCCGCATATTGACCCAGGGCACCAGCCACCGGTCCCGGGTCTGCGGGACAGCCCCCGCCAGCCTCTGACCGACCGACCGAGGCGATTTAGACGACCATCGAGGAGCTGAAAATCGATGACGCTCGTCTGGGCGCCGTGGACTGCCCGTTCACGCGTTTCCCTGTGGATGCGGAGCTTTCGATGGCGGCGATGACCTGGTGGCGCCGGACGGCGTCGACGAAGTCCGGCACCGTGTGGGTCCCGTTGTCGATGTCTGCCGCGAACGCCGCGTAGGCACGTCCGACGTTGTAGGCGGGCGTGCCTTCCAGGCTGGTGAGCGCGGGCCATTTGTGGATCAGCGCCGCCGGGGCAGCAAGTTGGGTGGGCTCGTTCCGCCCGTGCGCTCCGGTGACGGTCAAAGGATAAATTTGAGGCTGTGCGGCGTCAGCGGTAATCCGGAGTGTTCCTTTGGTTCCGTTGATTTCCCACAGGAACCCGGTACCGCCGGCCACGGCTTCACGGAGGTGGATGCTGGCGGTCGCTCCGAAGGTGAGCGTGCCGATGACCGCGATTTGGTCGGCCGCCGTTTTCACGATCTGCTGCCCGGTCTCTTCGAGGGTGATGAGCGGCCTGCGAAGATCCGCCACGGCCGACAGCTCGGCGAATTCGCCCAGTACATAGCTGAGGGTGTCCAGGCTGTGACCGACGGCGATCGTAAGCAGGTTGGCCCCGTTTGTCTTGTCGAGCATGTAGGCGTTGGGCTGGCCCACGATGTTGCCTGGGACCGAGAGTCCCACCATGGTTGTGGAGAGGACCTCGCCGAGGTATCCGTCGTGGATCAGCTGTTGGATGAACTGGATCGCCGGGGCCTGGCGGGCCTGCAAACCGACCACCACGGGCGCTCCTTGCTGTGTGGCGAGCGCGGCCATTGCTCGCGCGTCGTCCAGGTCGCGGCCAAGGGGCCACTCGCAGTAGACGGCCTTGCCGGCGTCCAGTGCGGCGGCGACGAGCTCTCGATGGTGTGGCACCTTGACGGTGACGGCGACCAGGTCGACGTCTGGTTGGGTTACCAGCTGCTGGTGGTCTGAGAACACCGCAGCCACCTCGAACAGTTCGCCTGCCGCGCGCGCGGATTCGGTGTTGTGGGCGCTGAGTGCCCGGATCTCATAGTTCGGCAGCGCTCGCAGTGCCGGGATGTGTGCGGTGGCGGCCCAGCCGCGGACGGGGCTGACCCCGACGATGCCGACACCCAGCCTCGATTCAGGCATTTGCTAGAAACCCAGCGGCTCATCGCAGAGGACGACGGTGATGCGGTCCGGTGTCCACTCGCGATTGATGATCAGTACCTTGTTGACGCCGCTGTGTATGCCGTAGGCAGCCTGAGCACGCGCGTCCTCGAGAGGGAAGGCGTATTCGTCGATGCGCCCCAGTGCGTCCTCGAGGTCGGGCACGATCTTTTGCGTCCCAACCAAGAGGATGACCTTCCCGGCGCCGGATACGTAGGGGCCGAGTTGGCTGCCACTGGCGGACGCGGCGACCAGTGACCCGGTCTCGGTGAGGGCGTGGACACTACCGAGCATGATGTCGGGCGAGGCGCTGAGGCGGCGGATCTCGTCGGCCTGTGTCGCGCGGTCCATGCTGAAGACCCGTGGTCGGAGCGGCTCGTATCGCCCGGACCTTTCGATCTCATCGCTGATGCCCGCCGCGTCGAGCGACTGCGACGCACCCTGATGCACCTGCGCCCCCGCCGGGATGAGATCCAAGACGAAGCGTTTGGCTTCCGCTTTGTTCCGGGCGCGCAAGACGGTGATTCCGTTGGCTACTAGCGCGGCGGCGGTTCGCCTCACGCGGGCGTCCTCCGCCGGGGCCGCGTATCGATGCCTGAGCGTGCTGTCGAGGTCGGGCTGGACTTCGATCATGAAATTGTCCTTCTCACCGGTGGATGTACTTGCAATTGCAAGTACTTTACCTAGTAACTTGTTGCATATGCAAAAACATTCCCCACTGGGTGATGTGGCTGCTCTCTTCGACCGGCTGATCGAGGAATCGCTGCCGGGTCGGCGCGGAGAGCCGGCGTGGCGGGCTTTGCTGCAGGCGCATGCCACCCTCATGCGCCAGCTCGATACCGATCTCAGGGAGCACACCGGTCTGCGGCTCGCCGACTTCGACGTATTGGCTCAGCTGGCCGCCGCCGACGGCGAGCTACGAATGACCGAGCTCGCCGCCCGCACCCTCATCTCACGCTCGGGGTTGACCCGCCGCGTCGCCAGGTTGCTTGATGAGGGTCTGGTACGACGAGCAGACTCCACCGACGACGGGCGCGGGGTGACTGTCGCCTTGACCGGGGCCGGACTCGCACGTGTGACCGAAACCGTGCCGGTCCATCTTCGCGGTGTGTCGAAACTATTCGTCGAGCGGCTCGACGACCACGAACTCGCCGTTCTCCAGACCGCTCTGAGAAAAGTCATCGTCGACTGCACCTTCGGCTGAGCACAGCTGCCGACTGCTGGGCATGTCGCCCGACCAGCTTGACAACGCGTTTCGGGGTTCGCCCGGCGGCGGCCGATTCCGGTCTGGGAAGGTGACGGCCTAGCCGTATTGGCTGCGGGGCCGTCATGAGGATGATCTCCTCAGGCGCATCCGGATACTTCACCGAGCGTCAAAGACCACTTCGCCATGGTGGACCCAGCTACCGTGTCTGGACCGTCTGACGTCGGGAGTGATCACGTCATCAAGGCCGATCAGCCCGAGCATCGTGGCACGAAGGTTCCCAGCTCCTCATGATCCGCAAGACGGTCGGCTAGGGGACGATGACCGCACATTAGCGTTGCTGCTCCATCGCCAGCGGTGTGGACCCAAACCTTGCAGCACCTGTGACCGCGTGGTTGCTCTCCAGCAACGATCCGCAGCCTCATGATCAGGCCCAGCGAGGGCGGTCGGGAGGGCCCGGAGGATTGGTGTCGTCTCATGCGATTGGTCCCTAGGCTGGCGGCATGCAGACAGAGATCAGTTCGGGCCCCGCATTCGCCTTCGGTGAGATCACCCTGGCCCCCGGCAGCAGTGTTCGCGTCGAGGCCGGCGCGATGGCGATGACCCGCGGCGACGTGGCGATGACCACATCCACGCGAGGAGGTTTCCTCAAAGGGTTGCGGCGCTCACTGGGCGGTGAAAGCTTCTTCGTCAACGACTTCACCTCACAGGCGGGCGGCCTTGTAGCGGTGGCTGCGCCGCTGCCCGGTGATATGACGCACATTCCTCTCACGGGCGGGACGCTCCTGGTGCAGTCGGGGTCCTGGGTGGCGTCCGATCCCACGGTCGAGGTCGACTCGGCCTGGGGCGGCAGCAAGTCGTTCTTCAGCGGCGAGGGCCTCCTGCTGCTGCGCTGCAGCGGGCATGGCGACCTCCTGATCGCCAGCTACGGCGCGATCCGCGGCTACACCCTAAATGAGGGCGAGACGATGACGCTCGACACCGGCCACGTGGTGGCCTTCGACGACACAATCCACTACGCCGTCCGTAAATCGGGGGGCTGGAAGTCGACGCTGCTGGGTGGGGAAGGGCTGGTGACGGACTTCACCGGACCCGGGCGGCTGTGGCTGCAGACGCGGAACAGCAGTGAACTGGTGAGCTGGCTGGCCGTACGGTTGCCTTCCCAGCGCGACTCCTCATCCTAGATCACATCAGGCGGCTGACCGCTCGGTGTGAGCTTCTTCGGCATGCGTCTCCCTCGAACGGCGTAGTCGCGGGACTCGTCGACTGGTCAGGGCGAGCCGCATCAAGATGGCTGGCCCGGCTGCGACCGTCGCAGAGCAAATCTGCGCCGCCGGTTATAAGACCGGACTGGGCCGGTTGCCGTTCCCTGGGTGCGACGCACCGGTTGCCGCGGCAGGGTGGTGCTGTGGATCAGCGGCAGTTCATAAACTTCGTCCGTCAACGCGGCCTAGCGGTCATAGCTACTCGCGCGGCTGACGGCGCACCGCAAGCGGCGTTGATTGGCATCACTGCTACTGAGCGAGGCGAGTTAGTCTTCGACACGAGTCGAAGTTCTCGGAAGTACCGCAACCTGTCCGCTTTTCCTCAAGTAGCGCTGGTCATCGGCTGGGACAACGAGATGACCGTGCAGTGCGAGGGTACCGCCGACGCTCCGACGGGCGCCGACCACGATCGCTGTCTGCAGGCCTACCTAGCCCAATACCCGGACGGCGCGGAGCGCGCCCATGATCACGACATCGTGCATGTGCGCGTCCGCCCAAGCTGGCTGCGGTACAGCGATTACCGGCCAGGGTCCTTCACCGTCGAGGAGACCAGTCTGGGACATTGACTCCGAGGCGGCCAAGCGACACAACGTCCCGCAAGCGCTCCGCATTTGACGTAGCCAAGTGCCCGCAAGCCGGTCCTCAAATGGACGTGACCATTATCGAATTCGATAATGGTAGGATTGAGCTGTGGCGTACCTGGTCGACCGAGACACGGCCGAGGTCATGGCCCTGCTGCGGGAGGCCGTGACCACCAGCGGCCTGTCCCAGGCCGCGTTCGCCCGGGCGCTCGGCACCTCCGCGCCGCGCCTCTCGACCTACCTCACCGGCGACACCCGACCATCCGCGCAGTTCCTGCTGCGGGCTCGCCGGATGGGCCGAGCGCTCGGGGCGGCGGTTGCCCGAGGCCTGATGTCTGCGCCGGTTACCGCCGCGGCGATGAGGGAGTATTTCCTGTCCGATGAGGTCGAGTGGATTTGGCGGATGCTGCTCCAGGGCCGCGACCACCTCGCCGTCATCGCCGGGGAGCGCGACCAGGTCTTGCTCGACGCATGGGAGGCCGAGCCAGGCACAGTCGGGTCGGCCGAGTGGGATGCAGTGCTGGCCGCGGTCGCCGCACACGAACTCGAGGCCGCTGGTCTCCAGGCGCCGGCGTGGTCGCTGCGGGAGCCGTTGGCTGACCCGTGGATGCCGGTCCACCCGTTCCTCAGTCCCGACCGTGTCCGAGCCCAGACGCCGGAGTGGCTCAGCCGTCAAAACATCTATGTGCCCGCACGCGACCTGGTGACGGCGTGACGAGCCGTCGGCATGAGTTCACCGCCGAGGAGACCGCCAACCTGCTCGACGAGCTCGACGCCCGGCTCCGGCGGCGTGGGGTCGCGGCCTCGATCTTCGTGGTGGGCGGTGCGGCGATCGCGGCCAACCACAAGCGCCGTGACCGGGTCACCGAGGATGTCGACGCGCTCACCCGCGACACCGCAGTCCTCGAGGAGGCCCAGGCGCTGGCCCGGGAGCGCGGTCTGCCGGAAGACTGGTTGAACCCGAACGCCGGCAGGTGGATGCCTCCGCTGCCCGGTGGCGTCCTCGACCAGCCGGCCGAACCTGGCCTCCGGGTCACCTACGCCGACGACGGATTCTTGCTGGCCACCAAGCTCATCGCGCAACGTGCCAAAGACGCCGACGACGTGGTGGCCCTGGCCGGCAGCCTCGGGCTCTCGACCGCCACACCCGAGCAGCTCGAAGCGCACATTCGCAGCTACTACACCGACCCCGCACCGCTGGAGTTCATCGTCGACGGCCCCGACGTCGACCGCGAGATCACCCTGCTCGCCCACGACGCCTCCCGGATGCTTCACCGCGCCGGGCTTGCGGCCGCCGACGACATCGACCCCACTCAACCGGGCGAGGATCCCGCAACCGAACGGCCTCGGCGGAGCATCGAGAGCCAGAAACGCACTCCCCGGTCCCCACGTGACACCCCGGGCCGCAGCCCCACCCGGGAGCGCTGACAACGGTTCCTGTTTGGAACGGAGCGTATGCAGACTTCCCTCAAGCCCACGTACGCATGCCCGTTCGCCGGTCCTCTTGCGGGTCACCCTCCCTGACGCAGATGGAGCCCGATACGGCCCTCGAACCGCGAATCGGGCGGACTGAGGCGCTTGTAGTCAAAGGTGGGTGGTGAAGCTACGCCGGTGCGGCTTCTTGCCTTGACTCGCCGCCGATCACGCAGACGACTTTCCTTGGGGTATGGGGTGGCGGTCCATAAAGGCGGCCAGGCTCGAGGCGATCGCACCGGGGTGGCTTATCGCGAGTGAGTGATCGGCTCCGCCGATGACCACATCCTCCGGTCGCGGCAGCCAGCTCAACAAGAGCTCCCTGACTTCGGCGAACCAACGACCGCTGTCACTGCCGCCGACGTAGAGCACCGGGGCTGCGATGAGGGCGGCATCGGCTGCGGTGTAGGTCCACGTGAACAGGGCGGGTATGTCAATGTCGAAGAACGTGGCTGCGTCGCGCTCCATCTGGGTGACCGAGCCTGGCAAGTTGCCCTGCATACTGCGGCGACTCTCCTGCAGACGTGCATTCGCCGCCCTGAACTCCGCCGCACTCGGCACGTGCACCGGAGGTGGTTCGATCAAGATGAGGCTGTGCACGCGGTCGGGAACAGCCGATGCCAGCTGCAAGGCGATTGCACCGCTGAAGGAGAGCCCGACAACGTGAGCTTGCTCGATTCCCAAAGCCTCGAGCAACGCAGCAGCGTCCTTGGCGTCTCGGACGATCGACCCGGGAGCGCTCGACGAGCTACTGCCGGCGTAGCCGCGGCGGTGATAGAGGATCGTCTGTAACGGTCCACGAGCACCGGCTGCTGGGCAATGGGCAGCAACTCATCAGCAGTCAGCGCCGTCTGCACGAACAAGACGGGTTCGCCGACGCCGCGCACATCGACCTCGAGGTCCGCCCGCTGAACCAGCCGACGGCCTGTCACGACGCAATTATCGGTCAAACACGTGTCATTCCAGCCCAGATCATGCAGCTCGACGAGGCGCTTGGCTTGATTGGCTTCAGCTTCGGCTGCTTGCCGCGCAGGCGCACCTTGGCTTTCGCCACCTTCATCCATCCCCTCGCTCGAGTGCGCATCCGGATCAGATCAGCCTCGAACTCCGCCACCATCGCCAGCACGTTGAAAAGCAGCCAGCCGACCGGGTCGGTCGGATCGTGGACGACCCGCCAGGACTGAGCTTCACGTTCCGCCTGGTCGGCTCCTCCCGCGCAACAACATCGAGCCGACAAGGCCGTCGGGCTGCGGACCGTTGGTCAGCCGCCGATACCCCATCGAGCAGTTCATGTTCCCGCCTGAGTTCGGTTGCCCCCGTACCGTGGGTTGCATGCGCTTCGAGGCAACCATGACGTCGCCGCTCCCGCGCAGCTCCTCTTCGAGGTCTACACCGACGTCGAACGTTGGCCCGAGTGGACCGCCAGCGTGACCAGCGTTGAACGGCTGGATCAAGGACCGCTGAGCGTGGGATCACGTGCTCGGATTAAACAGCCACGCCTTCCGGCGGCCGTGTGGGAGGTGACTGAGGTGGTGGCTGGCCACTCCTTTACCTGGATGGCTCGGGGTCCGGGGATTATCACTACAGGCAGTCATGTCGTCACCGCGCCAGCGGGTGGGGGCCCGGTCAGAGTCACCGCATCACTGGAACAGGCCGGGCTGCTCGGTCCGTTGCTCGGTTTCCTGACTAAACAGTTGACCAATCGCTACCTGCAGATCGAGCTCCGGGGTCTGAAAGCTCACTGCGAGGGGTGAAGTGGTCGGAGACCGGGGTGGCCGTAAGGGGGCGTTTGTGCTCACAGTCATCCACAGTTCCGCCGTGCCCAGGTGGTTCCGCAGCTGACACGTCATTGAGTGGCGATTCGGAGTGTTAGCGAGCCGTGGTGTTGGCTCGCTGTACTCGACACTAGCCCGCGGGGCGGGACCGGCCGGCGAGCGCGCCGTTCACGCCCTAGGATTCGAGAGATGTGCGAATGGCCGCTCCGGTTCTGGTGGTTTGGGTCGGATCCGCTCGATGGTCCGGTAGATAGTGGATCGGCCGACGCCGAAGAGTTCGGCCAGTTCGGCTTGGGTGTAATTTCCTGAGTCGTGCAACTCGAGCAGGTGCTTGGCCTGGTTCGGCTTCAGCTTGGGCTGCTTGCCGCGCAGCCTGCCCTTGGCCTTGGCTACCTTCATCCCTTCCCGGGTGCGGAGTCTGATCAGGTCGGATTCGAACTCCGCCACCATCGCCAACACGTTGAACAGCAGCCGTCCAACGGGGTCGGTCGGATCATGGGTTGAGCCGCCGAGGCTGAGTTTCACGTTGCGCTTCGTCAGCTCGTCCAAAATGTCTCGAGCGTCGGGCAGCGACCGAGCCAGCCGGTCCAGCTTGGTCACAACCAGCGTGTCACCAGCGCGGCAGGCGGCCAGGGCTAGTCGCAGACCAGGTCGGTCCCGGTTGGTGCCGGTTAGGCCGTGGTCGACGTAGATGCGATCATCACCGACACCAAGCGCGTGCAGACCGTTGCGCTGGGCGGTGAGATCTTGTTGCTCTGTTGATACGCGTGCGTATCCCACCAGTAGTTCGTTCATTCACCAGCGATGGGACTCACGGCCATGCCGGTCAAGTTCTCATCGCGAATGCCCGCAAGCGGGTCGTCCAACGGCGCACCGAAGGCGGATCCGCCCGGCGCACGAGCGAAAGGAAGCGGTCGACCTGTGGTCAAACTGGCCAGCGTGGGCCATGTTCAATACGGATAAACGCCTTAGAAGTGGGCTAATACCTCATAGATGTCGGCACTCTCCACTTGCATCGAGGGCGGTCTGGGTGCGGTGCGCACCGGCTCCAAAGCCGATCTCGCGGCATCTTCGCTTTCGAAGACCATTACATTCAACGTCGCGCCTGCCATGTCCGTCATCCAGAAGCCGGAGACGATCCCCGCTGCCTGCCGGGCGCGCGGCAGGACGTTCGCCTGGACGTGTTGTCCACTTGTGTTGATCTGATCAGCCTGTCCACTCTCCCGAACCACAACTGCGTACATCGCTTTCTCCTGTTCTGTACGTGACGTATTGGGGTGACACGGTAGCGAGAATCGCGCTGGGATTGGACCCCCACCCAGCTCGATCCGCGTCCATGTCAGGGCTGCGACTCGGCAACCGGTGAGGGGTCGGCTTGCGGATCTCGATCGTGTCGGAGATGTCCTGCACGACAAGGTCGGAAAATCCATTCGGCCACCTATCTCGTTGTAAATTTCTGAGTCTCGGTAGGGGGCGAGCAGGTTCCGAGTGATGAGATGTGGTCGGGCATCTCCCCTTGCCCTTGGTGGTAGAGGTGTACCGAGCGGGGACGGAAATGGTGGGCTCGATCTGTACCAGGACTCGGCCACAAGGTCAGCATTGCCGGTGTTCTCGACGTAGCCGCGGAGGGCGATGACCGGGACTCCATCCGGGGTGGCGTTTGAAGTCACCCGCGTCAACGATTTGGGCGTCAAGGTCGGTGTCAAGGATCTGGTCGTTAGCCCTCCAGAGCCTGCGACATCCGTTTCATCGAGGATATGAGAGAGCCCGCGGATCAGGCGTCGGCGGCCGAGACAACAAGGTCTGGACTGGGCGCGGCTGGAACCGACGGCGCTGATAGCGATCGGGTTACCCCTCTAGCTCTGGAATACGCAGCTGCCGCCCCGGGGCAGCGGAAAATGATGCAGGCCTGCTGGTAGGTCGCTGGGGCCGTCCGAACGGGGGACTCCGAAGCAGTCGGTGACGGCCTCGACCATGGCTGCTGAGGTCATATTCACCACCACGGTGTCGTTTCCTGTGGCGTTGGCGATCGTGGCCCGGCCGGGACGGACGTTGATCACGCTCTCTGAGGCATAGCTGATGGTCACCGAATGGTGGTCCTTGACTGAGGTGACCAATGGGTAGCCGAGATCGGGTCGCGGCGCCCACAGCTGCCCCCACAGAAGCACGTCACGGTTGGCGGCCCACCATGCCAGATAATGTCGCAGCATCGCCGTGTGATCATTCGGCAGTTGAGACACCAACATGCTGATCTGCGGGACTGAGAACGCAGTACACAGAAGCTGTTCTGCAGCATCCTCGGCCGGATCGGTAGCAGCCCACATGACCATGTCCGCGTGCACTGCACGCTCTTTGATCACGTGGCGCAGATCGAGGGACGATACACGATTCCGGAATCCGTCTGCGGGGCAGTCAGCGACCCGGAACATGTTGCCGTACCGCATCATGCGCGGACCGCTGTAGGGCTGTCGGAACTCGATCATCGGGTTGTCGACTACGGCTTGCAGTTGGGTCACAATCGCGGCCAGCAGCCGGTCGACGCCCACGGTGTAGCTGGAGGTGTCCGCGGCGGCAGGGGTGGGTGTCGATGGGTAGGAACTCCATTCGTCGATGAAGTCGATCTTCAGTCCGTCGAGGTGATGGTCGGCGACGAGCCGGCCGCAAATTGCAGCGAGGTGGGATCTGGCTTCGGGCAGGCGGACGTCCCAAAGCCGCGCCATCCGCCCGTCATCGGGTAGGAGCAGGTGCGTGAGCTGGCGGGCAGCGGCGGATTCTCTGCCGACGAATGGCAATGAGATCCATAACAGCTCTGCCATGCCGAGTCTGTGAGTTCGATCCACATGGGCCGACAGGTCGGGGAATCGGCTGCCTGCTACTTCCCAGTCTCCGGTGAAGGCGTAGCCGCGTTGATTGTCGATGGTCTGCCACCCGTCGTCAATGATCACCGAGCGCATACCCATATCGGCAGCCAACGTGAGCTCGGCGTCGAGCTCCTGCTGCTTCAGCTGCTGGTGCATGCTGTACCAGGTGGAGTACACCGGTTGGGTTGCGGCAGCCGGGAG
>Ga0307297_10000367_pt1 | contig 10897 bp, 11 predicted proteins | sample ER_DNA_157_FD_194464 | JGI IMG/M metagenome (GOLD analysis project Ga0307297, IMG submission 194464) | Bulk soil microbial communities from the East River watershed near Crested Butte, Colorado, United States - ER_DNA_157 | ecosystem: Environmental > Terrestrial > Soil > Floodplain | place...
GACGGCCAGTAGACCCCGAGGAAGCGCGCCGAGGCCGGTACGCCGGGACTGGCCTGCAGCAGCCCGAACATCCCGCGGTAGAGCTGGTCGGCCACCTCCTCGGAGTTGCCCCAGCCGTGCGACATGACAAAGAGGTCCTGGGTGCCGCTGTCCCGGACCTGCTCCACCAGTGCGGCGACCTCGCCGCTACGAGGCGCCACCGTGCCGTCGGCCTCGAACCGCAGCTCCCAGTACGCGCCAGCCGATCCGTCCATCGTCCGCTCCTTCTCGTAGGTCGATCAGCTGTCGGCCAGCATCCGCATGGCATCCACCAGCCCGGCGCCCTGCGCATACCGGTCTCGTCCGAGGTCGGTGGCGGTGCGCATGAGCAGCGCCTTCACCTCCGCCGGCCGACCGATGAACTCCGGCCGGCACGACAGGAATCCGGCGATGACTCCCGACACGTGTGGTGCCGCCGCGCTGGTGCCACTCTGCTCCGCGTACGTCAACGACTTCCGCATCCCGCGCCCGGCGATGCCGGCGCTGGTGCGGACCAGCCCGGTGGCCGCGGAACAGATCCACTCTCCCGGGGCGACGACGTCCGGCTTCGGGCGGCCGTCGAGCGTCGGACCTTTCGACGACGTCCAGGACACGCCGAAGATGTGCGGCGCCTCCCGGTGCGTCGAGCCGACGGTGATGCAGGTGGCCGCATGCCCGGGTTCAGTGACCGACGCGAGCACGCCGACCGACTGCTTGGAGGACTGCGGCGAGATGGTCTGCCCGTTGTTGCCCGCCGAGATCACGACGACCACCCCGGAGGCGCTGAGCTCGTCGATCCGCTGGCACAGCGGCGAGAGCCCGGCCGCGTAGTGTGACGGGTCCCAATCTGCGCCCAGGCTGAGGTTGACGCCGTGGATCCGCAGGTTCTGGCGGCTGGTGTTGACCTCGCGCAGGATGTACTCGATCGCTCGGATGACCGCGGCTGAGGACGTCACGGCGGCGCCCGAGATCTGGCGAAACACCTTGAGGCTGACCAGCTCGCACTCCTGGGCCATCCCGGCGAGCGGTCCGACGTTCGAGCGCCGGACGAAGCCACCGTCGGCCGGCTCCATCGAGTCCGCCACGACCGGTTTGCTGCCCGCGGGACATGCGCCCGCGATGATGCCGGCCACGTGGGTGCCGTGACCGACCTCGTCGGTCAATGGAGATGCGGAGTCGCCGTCGGCAATCGGAATGTTCGGCTGGACCAGCCGGGAGAAGTCGCGGTGCAGGCCGCCGGTCCGCTGGAGCTCGTCGTCGGGGGCGTGCCCCTCCTTGGCCAGCTCGAGCCCGGAGAAGTGCCCGTGAGCGGCGTCGATGCCGGTGTCGATGACCGCCCAGACGATCCCGGACCCGTTGGCGTTGAAGGCTCGTCGAGCCGCGTCGACCTTCACGGTCGGTGCCGACCGGTCGACCTGGGCGTAGAGCGTGTAGTCCGGCCACGCGTGCCGCACCACTGGTGGGCCGGTGGTGCGGTCCTGGTCCATCGTGACGAGCCGCTGCAGCCCGGCGCGGGTGAGCACGCACTGGTACAGCGATCCCGTGATCGGCTCCTTGGTGGCCGACGGGTCGTCGGCCGAATGCCACCACGAGTCCCACAGCGCCTCGAAGGTCTCCTGCTGCGCCCGCAGCCCGCCGGGAAACGAAGAGTCCAGCTCGATGACCACGACGACCGGCTGTTCATCCGCTGGCTGGGCCCGGTCGAGCGACCGGTCCCGCGGCGACGGGGTGACCGGGTAGGCCAGGTCACCGATGATCGGCGACCGGCCGCGGCCCGCCGAGACGCCGGTCACGCGGACACTGGGGTCCGGCGGCTCCTGCACAGTCAACGGCGACCCCTTTCCCCTGAGCGGGACTCAGCATCCCGCAGCCCGAGGTCGGGCCGCACCCTTATGTCCGAAGTCGGCGGGTCAGCCCACGACGCCGGCCACACGGAGCGACCCAACCCGCTCCGGCGCATACCCGAGCTCCGCGAGAACGGCGTCGGTGTGCTCGCCGACCCTGGGTGGCGCGGGCGGGACCGGGGTATGGCTGCGGCTGAACCGCGGGCTGACGGCCGGCTGCGGGAGGTCGTACCCGGGCATCGGCTGGTATGCGCCGCGAGCCACCCCCTGCTCGTGGCGCGTGGCCTCGTCGAGGTCGAGGACCGGCGTCACGCAGGCGTCGTGGTCGCGGAAGGCGGCCGCCCAGTCATCGCGAGGCCGGGTGGCGAAGGCGTCGGTGAGGGTGGTCCGCAACGCGGCCCAGCGGGCGGGGTCCTTGTGCGCGCCGCGCAGCGGATCGTCGGCCGCGACGCCGAGCACGTCGAGGGCCACGTGGAAGAACCGCTCCTCCACCGTGCCCATGGCCACCCACCGGCCGTCGGCACAGACGTACACGTCGTAGTACGGGCAGCCGGTGTCGAGGAGGTTCTCGCCGCGGCCGCCGGACCAGACGCCTTGCGCGCGAAGTCCCTGGACGAAGCCCATGATGGTCGTGGTCGCGTCGAGGACGTTGGCGTCGACGACCTGCCCCCGCCCGCTGCTACGGGCTTCGAGCAACGCGCAGACGATGCCGAAGGCCATCGACGCGGCCCCGCCGCCGAGGTCGCCGACGAGGTTGACCGGGGGTACCGGCCGCTCCCCGGCGCGGCCGATCGACCACAGGGCGCCGGTGAGGCCGATGTAGTTGATGTCATGGCCGGCGACCGTCGCCCAGGGTCCGTCCTGGCCGAAGCCGCTGAGCCGCGCGTAGACCAGCCGGTCGTTGACGGCGTGGCAGGGGGCCGGGCCGATGCCCAGCCGCTCGGCCACGCCCGGGCGGTAGCTCTCGAGCAACACGTCGGCGCCGCGAGCCAGGTCGAGGACGACCCGCACGCCATCGGGCGACTTGAGGTTTACCGCCACGGAGCGCCGGCCTCGCTCCACGACGGGGTTCACCGGGTGGTCCGCGTCGGCCGGGCCGAGGCGGTCGACCCGGACGACAGAGGCCCCCATGTCGGCGAGAAGCATGACGCAGAACGGTCCTGGTCCTATCCCGGCCATCTCGACGACACGAACTCCGGCAAGCGGGCCAGCAGTATCGGGGACGCTCGACATGCCGTCGATTCTGGCGCGGCGCGCCCGCAGAACCGTCAGGGCAGGCGGTCAGCCGCCACTCTCAGGTCGGCCACGAGGGCCGCGTGGTCCTCGTCGCGGTTGCGCGAGCGCAGGATCGAAGAGGGGTGCACCGTCGCGAAGAACTTCGGCGGCGTATCGGGAGCGCGCCAGCCCGCCGGCGGGTCCAGCGCTCGGCCACGGGAGACGCCGACCCGGAAGCTCGGCCCGAAGACCGCCTGTCCGGCCGTCGCGCCGAGGACGACGACCACCTGCGGCTGCACCGCGTCGAACTCCGCCAGCAGCCAGGGTCCACAGGCGGTCACGTTCCACCGCGTGGGAGTGGCGTGGATCCGCTGCTTTCCCTTGGTCTGGAACCGGAAGTGCTTGACCGCGTTGGTGACGTACGCGCGCTCCGGCCGGATCCCGGCCTCCTGGAGGGCGCCGACCAGCAGCCGGCCGGCCGGCCCGACGAACGGCTTGCCCTGTCGGTCCTCCTGGTCGCCGGGCTGCTCGCCCACGAGCATGAGGTCCGAATGCGGGTCCCCCCGCCCCATGACGACCTGCGTCGCGTCGCGGTAGAGCTCGCAGCCCCGGCACGACGGCGCGGCGGCCTCGAGCGCCGGGATGCTGTGGTCCTCGGGCACCCACGGCTCGGCACCCGGATACTCCTGCCTCGACAACGATCCTGCCGGCATCCGTCCTCCAGACGACGTTCCTGCTGCGCCGCATACCCCGTCCCTGACCGGCCGAACCTACCGACCAGCGCGCTCCTCGAGCCGCCCGAGCAGCCGGGACGGCACGACGACCCATTGGACGAGGAAGAACGCGCCGGCGAGGACGCCACCCACGACGGCCGCCGCCGTCCCGGCCACGAACCCGAAGACGAGCACCACGACGGCGACGATGGTGACGGCCAGGGTCGCGAGCCCCGCCTTGGTGAGCCGGTCGGCCGCCGAGACCAGCTCGGCCTTGGCCCGCCGGCGGAAGAGGATCCGGTGCGACGCGACCGGTGCCACGACGAGCACCGTCGACACGACGGCGAGGCCGAGCGCCACGAGGAAGACGACGCGCAGCGACGGCGCCAGTTCCGCGAACCGTTGCTGGAACGGCACGGTCAGGAGGAACCCGGTGAGGATCTGGATCCCGGTCTGCGTGACCCGCAGCTCCTGGAGCAGCTCGTTCCAGTTCCGGTCCGCTCGTTCCGTGGCGGTCTCGTTGCGCTCGCGGCCGTCCGGGTCGTGCGGGTCACCTCGATCTCTGCGCCGGTTCTCGTCGTCGGCCACGATGCCGCTCCTCTCGTCGTCGCGTGGGAGCGCAGCCTGCCACGGACCGGCCCTGCGCGGCATACCGTGAGGAGATGAACGGCCGCTGGGCGAACCTCTCGCTGGCCGTCCTCGTGCCGCTGTCCCTCCTCTCGGGGGTGGGGCTCTTCCTGGTCGGCGACGGGCCGGTCATCCTCGTCGCCGTGCTCCACGGCGGACTCGGCCTCGGGCTGCTTGCTTTGGTGCCGTGGAAGCGCGTCGTCGTCCGCCGCGGGCTGCGCCGGAGTCGGCCCGGGCGCGACCTGTCGATCCTGCTCACCTGGGTCGTACTGGTGGCGCTGTTCACCGGCGGCGTCCACGTCGTGGGCCTGACCGCGGCCGACCTGCCGGTGACGACGATGCAGCTGCACGTGGCCGCCGGCGTCGCCGCCACGCTGCTGACCGTCGTCCACGCGTGGCAGCGGCCCGTCCGGGTGCGGCGAACCGACTGGAGCCGACGCGCCTTGCTGCGCGGCGGCGCGGTCGCCGCGGCGGCAGCCGGGCTGGGCGTCACGGCGACGGCCACCGGCGCGGCGCTGGACCGCGCCGGAGACCGGCGGTCGACCGGCTCGTTCCGCGCGGCAGAGGTGCCCGTGACGCAGTGGTTCCTCGACGCGGTCCCGACCATCGACCCGGTCACCTGGCGGCTCACCGTCGACACCCCCGCCGGCGAGCGACGCCTGTCGTTGGCGGACCTCGGCGGGGGCGACGAGGTTCAGGCGGTGCTGGACTGCACCGGAGGCTGGTGGACCAGCCAGGTCTGGGGTGGGACGCGGCTCGCCCGGCTCCTCCCCGAGGTGGCGCCCGGCACGACGGTGGTGGTGACCAGTGCGACGGGGTATGCGCGCCGCCTCCCGTTGGCCGACGACCTGCTGCTGGCCACCACCATGGCGGGCGCGCCGTTGTCGGCCGGCCACGGTGCGCCGGTGCGGCTGGTCGTTCCCGGGCGGCGGGGCTATCACTGGGTCAAGTGGGTGGAGCGCGTGGAGGTCGTCGAAGGTCCGTGGTGGGCCCAGCCACCGCTCCCCCTCCGCTGATCACCGCCCCGCCACCGCCCGACCCCCGTCCCACCCCCCGCCCCGCCGCCTCGCCGAGAGGCCAAGTTTGGTCGTTCTCAGGGCACCAGAACGACGAAACGTGGCCTCTCGGCGTCAAGGTGGGTTGACACAACGAATGCTGTCAAGGTAGGTTGACACGCATGACCTCGGCCTCCGACCTCGCGACGACCGCGTCGAGCGGCGACCCCGGCGAAGGGCTGCGCGCCGTCGTCGCGCTGCGCGAGCTGCTCGAGCGCCTCGAGTACCTCCATGTCCGCCGGGCCCGCGAGCAGGGTTGGTCGTGGCAGGACATCGCCGGTGTGCTCGGGGTCTCCCGTCAGGCGGTCCATCAGAAGCACGGCCCACGTCTCACGATCACCGGGAGGAACTGACCATGTTCGAACGCTTCACCTCGTCCGCCCGTGGCACGGTCATCCGGGCGCGGGACGAAGCAGTCCAAGCGGGCCACGACCGAGTCGGGACCGAGCACGTCGTGATCGCCCTCGCGGACGACACCGGCACCGCGGGTGAGGTCCTCCGAGATGCTGGCGTCACCGCCAACGCGTTGCGCTGGGCCCTACACGAGACGTCCCCCACTCCAGACGTCGACCTCGACGCGGACGCGCTGCGAACGCTCGGCATCGACCTCGACGACGTTCGGCGGTCGGTCGAGGAATCCTTCGGCGCCGGGGCCCTCGACATCCCCGCTCGGGCGGGAGAGCGCGCCCGAGGGCGTCAGCGCGGAGGTCATGTTCCCTTCTCCGCTGACGCCAAGAAGAGCCTGGAGCGTGCCGTCCGGCAGGCCCTCACGCTCGGCCAGAACCGGCTGGGCTCGGAGCATGTGCTCCTCGGGGTGCTCGACGTCGAGGACGGCCTCGGTGCCCAGCTCCTCACGACGCTGGACGTCGACCTAGGACAGCTCAGGGCTGCGGCGATCGAGCGGTCGCGGCGCAGCGCCTGACCACGGGAGGTGGGCGGCCTCCGCATCTGGGCGCGCCCACCCCGCCGGGCGGCCGACCAGGTCATGAGGCAGATTGGCCGGTGTGACCGAGGACGTCGACCGCCGCGCCGTCGCGTCCCCGAGCCCACGGAAGGACGCCGACTGGGTCCCGAACCCACGCCGTTGGCGGATCCTCTCGGTCTCCCTGGTCGTCGGCTTCATGTCACTGCTCGACGTCTCGATCGTCAACGTCGCGATCCCCTCGATGCAGCAGGGCCTCGGCACCTCGCCCAGCGTCATCCAGTGGGTGGTGTCCGGGTATCTGCTGGCGTTCGGGCTCACCCTCGTCCCCGGCGGCCGGCTCGGCGACGCTTACGGCCGGCGTCGAATGATGCTCATCGGCCTGGCCGGCTTTCTCGTCGCCAGCGCCGCCGTCGGGTTCGCGCCGAACGTCGCCCTGGTCATCGTCGCGCGGCTACTCCAAGGTGCCACCGCCGGCCTGTTGACACCGCAGAACTCCGGCCTCGTCCAGCAGCTGTTCCGCGGCGCGGAGCGGGCACGTGCGTTCGGCCTCTTCGGGGCGACCGTCTCCGTCTCGTCGGCCTCCGGTCCGGTTCTCGGCGGCCTCATCCTCGGTGCCGCCGGGCCGGAGAACGGGTGGCGGTACCTCTTCCTCGTCAACGTCCCCATCGGCCTCGTCGGGATGGTCGCCGTAGCGCGTCTCGTCCCGCCGCGCCCTCCGACGGCGGAGCCCGCGGACTCGCGCATCGACGTGGTGGGGGCTGTGCTGCTCGGCCTGACCGTGCTCTGCCTGCTCTATCCCGTGGTCAGTGCCGAGGGCGGACACCGCTGGCCGCTGCTCCTGCTCTTGGGAGTCCCGCTCTTCGCCTGGGCCTTCGGGCGATGGGAGCGCCGTATCCGAGCCGCCAACCGCCCGCCGCTGCTCGACCTCGGCCTGCTGCGCGGCCTACCGGGCTACACCAACGGGCTGCTCGTCGGCACGACATACTTCGCCGGCTACACCGGCATCCTGCTCGTCCTCTCGGTGTACCTCCAGAACGGACTCGGGTATGCGCCGCTCAGCGCCGGCCTCCTCCTGATGCCGTTCGCCGTCGGGTCCGCGATCTCGTCTCCGCTCGCCGGGCGGATCGTCCCGCGGCTCGGGCGGCGGCTCACCGTGATCGCCCTGGCAGTGACGATGATCGGGGTATGCCTCCTCGCGCTTCTCGTCGCCGGTCGCGAACCCGCCGGGCTGGCCTGGGTGGCGGTGCCGATCATGCTGCTGACCGGTCTCGGGGGAGGCGCGGTCGTGTCGCCCAACATCAGCATCACCTTGGCCGACGTCCCGCCGCAGATGGGTGGCGCCGCGGGGGGCGCGCTGCAGACGGGTCAGCGCATCGGCTCCGCGATCGGCGCCGCCGTGCTGCTGACCGCCTACGAGGCGAGGCTGTCCGCCGGCCCGGGTACCGCCCTCCGGCTCACCCTGAGCACCGCTCTCGCGGTGCTTTCCGTGGCCCTCCTCCTGTCTCTCCGCGCCCTGCGCCAGGACGACGGTGTCTTCGACACGGACGCGCGCCGGTCCACGTCGCGTGAGCCGACGCGCGACCGGCGGCCACACCGGCGGTCTCGCGGGGGTTGAGCCCCGGGCGGGCAAGGGAGTGGGCCGTCGCCCGCCCGGGGGGTCAGTGGGCCGGGGATCCGGTCAGAACCCGTTCGACCGGCTAGCCGGTCTCAGAACCGTTCGACCGGCGAGCCGGTCAGGGCAGGTCCACCGGCCGCAGGACGGCGGTGATCCCGTGCGCGATCTGCTTGTTGCCCCTGTTGATGTTCAGCGCGAAGGGGTTGAGGTACGGGTTCGCGTCGGTCGGGTCCTGGTCGACCAGCTTGACCACGCCTAGCCGCTTGACGATCACGTCCACCGTGATCGTGCCGCCCTGGGCCGTGGCCAGCTTCGCTCCGTCGGCGTTGACCGCGTCCTTCGAGGTGATCGTGGCCCCGGGCACCACATGGAAGAGCAGGACCGTCTCGACCGTGTCGACGCCGGCCGCCGTGACCAGGGCGGCGAAAACGTCTTTCTCGCTCGCGTACGTCGTCCCTGTCAGCTGCCGGACCAGGTCACGGAAGGCGAAGTCCGACGGCAGGAACGCGGTGAGCGCGACGTCACCTTGCGTGAGGACGCCCACCGGGCTCGCGGGCTTGGCGGCGAGGACGGCGAGCACCGCCTGGGTCACGATGTCGTAGTCGAAGGGGTTGCCGTCGAACTGGCCGTTGCCGTTCGCGGTGAGCACCGCGGCGAGGCTTCGGGTGCCCGTGGGGGCCGAGGAGGACGGGGTGGCCGACGCCGTCGTCGGCGCGGCCAGCAGGAGGGCGGCCCCCGCCGCGACGGAGAGGGCGATCGAGCGACGCAGCTTCATCAAGACTCCTCCGGTCGATGACCTGCCGAGCGGCAGTGCCGGCAGGTACGCCCTCATTTCGCGTGTCGGCCGGTGTCGAGATGCACCCACCGGCGAGAATCTGCGCCCCCGCTCAGCCGGGGCGTCTCCTCGCCCGCGCACTGGCCCTGGGGTGGATCACCCACGCAGGAGCGTCGTCGATCCACCCCGTTGAGTCGTCAGCGACGCCGTCGGCGCCCCGTGCTCCGGCCGCCGTTACCGTTGGCGCGGTGGGCGCCGCTGGAACCGACCTGGCGACGCTGCAGCGCCGCTTCGCCGAGTTCGCCGCGAGCTACGCGGAACTGCCCATCTACAGCGCGGTATGCCGCGGCGTCGCCACCGATTCGCACTGCGCCGCCCTGCTCCAGGAGGCGGCCCCCGGCCAGGACCGCCCGGTCCTCTGGCTGGCGGCCGTCCACGATCTCGTGCTGCGGAGACCGGATGTTCCAGCGGCGCGCTGGTACGCGAGCGTCGTGGGTCGCGACCACTTGCCCATCGGCGACCCATGGCCGGACGTCCGGCGAACCGTCCTCGCCCACGAGGACGAGCTCCGCACCGTGATCGCTTCGCGAACCACGCAGACCAACGAGGTGAACCGCTGTGTCTATCTCGCCCCCGCCCTCGCACTGGCGTGCGCAGACCGACCGGACCAGCCCGTGCTCCTCGTCGAGATGGGCGCCAGCGCCGGCCTCCTGCTGTCCCTGGACCGGTACCGCGTGGAGCTGGTCGGGTCCGACGGCCTCCTGGTCCTCGGCGACCGCACCTCGCCGGTCCGCTGTTCCGGCGAGGACCGCTCGGACCGCCCGCTCGCTGGTCGTCACGCCGCGCTGGCGTTGCCGCGGGTGGTCGGCCGAGTCGGCGTGGACCGACACTCGGTGGACCTCGCTGACGTGGACGCGGTGCGGTGGTTGGAGGCGTGCCTCTGGCCCGACGTCCCCGGCCGCGTCGAGCGGTTCCGGTCCGCCGTTCGACTCCTCGCCGACGCGCCGAGCCCGGTCGTCGCGGGCGACATGGTCGACGACCTGCCCGCGGTGCTGGCGGGTGCCGCGGACGCCGCGCGCGCGGAGACCCATCTGGTCGTGTTCAGCTCGTGGGCGCTGACCTACGTCGACCGGGCGCGGCGGCCGGAGGTCGCGCGGACGCTGGCCGCTGCCGCCCAGGAGGGTCGGCCGGTGAGCTGGCTGACCGCCGAACCGCCGGGCTGCGTTCCCGGGATCGAGGCAACACCCGAACCCGAGGCAGACCGCGGCCAGACGACGGTGCTGGGACTCCGGCGATGGCGCCACGGAGCCGAGCAGGCCTCCTCCGTTCTGGGTGCCAGCCATCCGCACGGCCAGTGGGTGAAGTTCGGGTAGCCCGCTAGGCCAGTGCGGCGCAGACCTCGGGGAACGCGGTGTCCGCGAAGTTGGGCGTCTGCATCTCGATGGTCACCGTCCCGTCCGGCTGCGCCACCTCGACGTACCGGCCGACGTACCCGGTCAGCCGCCCGGTGCCGCCCTCCGTGAAGTTGAGGTCGTTTCCCGCGATCACCGTCCGCGTCGTCCCGTCCGCGTCGAACCAGGTCGTCACCGTGCCGGCGAGCCGCGACGTGAGCGCCGCTCCGTTCGCCGGGTTGCGCAGCGTATAGGTGAACGCGCTGACCCAGCGCTGCTCGCGGGTGACGAACCCCGAGTCGTCGGTGTAGGTACGGGTCCACAGCCGCCCGTCGAGCACGCGCTCGATCGGGAACGCGCAGAACGGCACGCCGGCCGGGATGAGCCGGACGTCGTTCGTGAAGTCGACGAACGTCGTGGACGGGGCAGCCGCATCCGCCTTCGTGACGGGAAGGACGGCGGCAGCCAATGCCGACACCAGAACGGCGACGGCTCGGGCGCGTGGGGACATGGCGCTCCTCTCGGGTAACCTATGCGGTACGCATACTTATGAATGCATCGTGCATAGTTCAGGCCGAGTCGTCAAGAGGAGCTGTCGATGAGTTCGCCCGATCTGGCCGAATTGCGCCACGGCGCCAACGTGCTGCGAGCGCTGGCCCGGAACCTCGGCACCGACGATGTGGCGAGCGCCGCACCGCTCGACCACCCGAGTGCGCGCG
>Ga0307297_10000371_pt1 | contig 10859 bp, 8 predicted proteins | sample ER_DNA_157_FD_194464 | JGI IMG/M metagenome (GOLD analysis project Ga0307297, IMG submission 194464) | Bulk soil microbial communities from the East River watershed near Crested Butte, Colorado, United States - ER_DNA_157 | ecosystem: Environmental > Terrestrial > Soil > Floodplain | place: USA...
GTGAACTCGACCTCGGCGGTGGCTTCGGCATTGCCTACACGAGTGCAGACACGCCCGCTACCCCTGCTGCTCTTGCGGAGGATCTTGACGGAATCATCGTGAAGGAATGCGGAAACCTCGGAATCAAGGTTCCGCATCTGTCCATTGAGCCGGGCCGCGCGATCAGCGGTCCCAGCACCTTCGCGCTCTATCGAGTGGGCACTGTCAAGACCGTCGCGCTGGATGGGGGCGCCAGCCGGCTTTATGTGGCTGTCGATGGCGGCATGAGTGACAACATCCGGACCGCGCTGTACGCCGCGGAGTATTCCGCCACCTTGGCTTCACGTCTCTCCACCGCTCCACCGGTCCTAGCACGAGTGGTCGGCAAGCACTGCGAAGGCGGTGACATCTTGGTGCGTGACGAGTTTTTGCCCGCCGATATTGCCCCTGGCGACCTACTCGCAGTGCCGGGCTCCGGCGCCTACAGCCGCTCCATGGCGAGCAACTACAACCATGTTCCGCGACCGCCCGTCGTTGCGGTGCAGGATCGCGAGATCAAGACGTTGATCCGGCGGGAAACGATTGAGGATTTGCTGGCGCTCGACGCTGGCTCGTAAAGGATTTGGGTTTCGCGGACCGAATGCCGATAGTGAACAATTGAAACCGCCACGATTCGGGGTCGTGGTGTCGTTGTGTAAATGAGGTTTCCGTGACTTTAACCAGTGTGCAGCCCTCGCCACTTCTGGACGGTCCAGTGCTAACACCACTCCGGGTAGCCCTACTCGGCTGCGGAATCGTGGGCTCGGAGGTGGCGCGCTTGATCACCGGACAGGCAGAGGATCTCCGCGCTCGTGTCGGTCGACCACTCGAGCTTGTCGGTATAGCGGTGCGTCACGACGACCGGGAACGCCCCGGCATCGACGCTGCGCTGTTCACCACCGACGGGGAGTCATTGGTCAGCCGGGAGGAGGTCGACCTCGTCATCGAGGTCATCGGCGGAGTCGAACCGGCCCGCTCGTTGATCTTGACTGCGCTGCAGCACGGGGCGTCTGTGGTCACCGCGAACAAGGCGCTGCTTGCTGAGGATGGTGCCACGCTCTTTGCAGCTGCCGAACAAGCTGGCGTGGATCTCTACTTCGAGGCCGCGGTGGCTGGCGCGATCCCGATCATCCGGCCGCTACGGGAATCGCTCGTCGGTGACGAGATCACTTCGGTGATCGGGATCGTCAACGGCACAACGAATTACATCCTCGATCGCATGGACACCGCCGGCGTCAGTTTTGATGTGGCATTGGCGGAGGCACAGCTGGCTGGTTATGCGGAGAAGGCCGACCCGACAGCCGACGTCGAAGGCTTTGATGCCGCAGCCAAGGCCGCGATCTTGGCCAGCCTTGCATTCCATACGCGGGTCACCAGTGCCGATGTCTACCGGGAAGGCATTACTCAGGTCACCCCCACCGACATCGCCTCCGCTCATGACATCGGTTGTGTGGTGAAGCTGCTTGCCATCTGCCAGCTGTCCCCACCCGCTATCCCGGGCGGCAATGACCGGACGGTTTCAGTGCGGGTTCATCCGGCAATGATTCCGCGGTCCCACCCGCTTGCAGCGGTTGGCGGTGCCTACAACGCAGTGTTCGTGGAGTCGATGTCTGCCGGACGGCTAATGTTCTACGGCCCGGGTGCCGGGGGTTCGCCCACCGCGAGTGCCGTGCTAGGAGATCTTGTCACGGTTGCCCGGAACCGGCTGCGAGGTGCCGTCGGTCCTGGTGAGTCCAGCTACGCGGCCCGCCCGGTGACCAGGATCGGCAGTGTTCTGACGCGTTACCACCTCTCGCTTGAGGTGGCTGACGTGGTCGGAGTTCTTGCCACTATCGCCCACGTGTTCGCTGAGCACGGCGTCTCGATTGAGACCGTGCGACAGAACGGCCGTGGTGCAGACGCTCAGCTAGTGATCGTGACCCACCATGCACAGGATGCTGCTTTGAGCGCTACGGTGCGCGCCCTGCGGGACCTCGATATCGTCCGCGAGGTCACCAGCGTGATGCGAGTCGAGGGCGACTGACGTGATCCCGGAATCCTTTGTCGGGGACCAACACACCGCTCTCAAACACCGGCCTGGGTACGGAGTGATCGCGCATTATCGGGACTGGCTCCCGCTGTCCGACAGCGATCCGGTGATCTCTCTAGGTGAAGGAGCTACGCCTCTGGTATCAGCCGAGAGGCTCTCGGAAATCTTGCGATGCGAAGTACGTATCAAGGTCGAGGGAGCGAATCCGACTGGTTCGTTCAAGGACCGGGGCATGACCGTAGCGCTCAGCGTCGCTGCCGGACAGGGTGCCCAGGCTGTGGTGTGCGCCTCGACTGGCAATACGTCCGCTTCAGCCGCGGCGTACGCGGCAAGGGCGGGGCTCTCCACCATCGTGCTGTTGCCAGCGGGACGGATCGCGACTGGCAAGCTGGCCCAGGCAATCGTGCACGGTGCCAAGGTCGTGCAGGTCGACGGCAACTTTGACGATTGCCTGGAACTCGCGCGCAAGCTCGCCCATGAATATCCAGTAGCGCTCGTCAACTCCATCAACCCCAACCGAATTGAGGGGCAGAAGACGGCCGCCTTCGAAGTAATCGACGAGCTGGGCGATGCCCCCGATGTGCATGTCATCCCAGTTGGCAACGCCGGGAATATCTCGGCGTACTGGCGTGGTTACAAACAGTACGCATCCGCTGGCAAGGCCATGCGAACCCCGAGAATGTGGGGCTTCCAAGCAGCTGGTGCCGCACCTCTGGTGTTAGGACATCCGGTTCTGGAGCCGGAGACGGTTGCCACTGCTATCCGCATCGGTAATCCAGCCTCCGCCGAGCAGGCGAGAGCCGCTCGTGACGAATCACGCGGACTCATCGAAGCTGTCAGTGACCAGCAGATCCTTGACGCCCAAGGTTTTCTGGCGCGTCAAGAGGGCATCTTTGTTGAGCCGGCTTCTGCAGCAGGAGTTGCCGGCCTGTTAGCCAAGCACCAGCGCGGCGAAATCGAGTCAGGTCTGCAGATCGTGGTCACCGTCACCGGACACGGCCTCAAGGACGTAGACACCGCATTGTCGCGAGTCGGACCGATTCATGCCGAGGTTGTGACGGCCGATCTGCTCGCCGTTGCGTCAGTCTGCGGCTTGGTGGACTAGGCGTTCGGGATGACATTGGTTCGAACGGAACCAGACCATGCGTCCTGACTCCGACGATCAGCGGGTGTTGATCTCCGACAGGTCGGTAACGGTGGAGGTGCCAGCCACGAGCGCCAACCTCGGCCCGGGGTTTGACTGCTTTGGGCTTGCACTCGACTGGCGGGAACGGGTGAACCTGGCGGTGATCGAGCACGGCTATCAGATCGAGGTGTCGGGCGAGGGGGCAGCCGAGCTGCCACGAGACGAAAGCCACCTGATCATCCGCGCAGCCCTCGTTGGCTTAGCGGATTTAGGCGCGCGCGCGCCCGGCCTGTGGCTTGGCTGCCGCAACACGATTCCGCATGGTCGCGGCCTCGGCTCCTCATCCGCGGCGATTGTTGCAGGACTTGTCGCAGCGGCGGGACTTGCCGACGTAAAGGTCACGCCGAATTGGCTTCTGGGGCATGCGACCGCTATTGAGGGTCACCCAGACAATGTCGCGGCTGCGATCTATGGCGGTTTTGTGCTGGCGTATCAGGGTCGGAGCGGCGTCACGGCCGCGCAGGGCCGTGTCGATACCTCTATCGGCGCAGCCCTGTTTATCCCCGAGACGTCGTTGGCTACCGGGGCCGCTCGCGGCCTGCTTCCAGACACGGTTCCCCATATCGACGCAGCAGCCAACTCCGGCCGAGCGGCTCTGCTAGTCCACGCCATGGCGTCCGAGCCGGAACTCTTGTACGAGGCCACCCATGACTGGCTGCACCAGGGATACCGCGAAAGCGCCATGCCGCGTTCCTACGAGCTCATGAAATCGCTGCGTGGACAGGGATTTGCGGCGATGATCAGTGGTGCGGGTCCAAGCGTCCTGGTACTAGGGCGCCGAGCAGATCTTGCAGTACTTCAAGATCAACATCTGCCAGGATTCTCGCTCCGGCTCAGTGGCATAGGGTCAGCCGCATCGATCACCGAGCCAACCATCCCCGAAGATGGACGAGATCCGACTGTGCTGGAAACTTCGGATGCAGGTGCTAGCCTTAGAGAGCCGACACGGTCAGGGCAGCTGCGTTGACCGGCTTCCCAAGCAGCCAAGTCACAAAGACGCACGTCTGACCAGGTAGCGCCTTAAAGGTCAGGTGCGACGCGGACGAAGCTTTACGGCCCCTCCCGTCAGCCACATCTCGAGAACAGTCGTCGCGATGCGCTGAGGACATCAAGAAAGACCCGTTGGCCGGGGAGATCACCCCGAGCCATGGATGGGCACGGATGACGTGCCCTAACCGACAAGGACACAAGTTGACAGAAATCGCCGAAGTGACGAGCGCATCCCCAATTGAGGAAGGCGCCGGCGAACAAGGTACGCAACTCAGCAATGATCGTCGCAATCGCAAGGGCTCCGGCTTGGACTCCATGGTTCTCGCTGAGTTGAAGCAGCTAGCCAGTTCCCTGGGCATCAAGGGCACTGGCGGCATGCGCAAGAGCCAGCTCATCGACGCCATCAAGGCCGCCCGGAGCGACGCCGGCACGCCGGTCTTAGCGGGCGGCACCAGGCCAGACAATGGTCAAATTCTGGGGGGCCAAAGCCAGGCGGAGCGCGAGACCGGTGGTCAGCGCGAGGACGTACAGGTGCTTCAGCACCCCGCACAGCCAGAGCTGGTGACAGCGACTCAGACGACTGATTCCACGCCAACCGAGGGACGACCGCGCACCGAGATCAGTGACGGGGATCAGGTACCCGGGCAGAACGGCACACCGCAAAACCGCGGTGATCAAGTTCGGGAAGACACCGGTACTCAGGAGACCGGCGACGGGCAGCGAGAGCGGAACCGCTCCGATGAGCAGGCTCGCGGCGAGGAACAGGGTCCGGAAGCCCGCAGTGGCGACGGTGAGCGTGGCGAGGGCTCACGCGAGGGTCGGCAGAACGACCGTCGGGATCGCCGGAACCAACCGGCACGCGAGAACCAGCAACGCGACAATCAAGGTCGAGACGGCCAGGGGCGCGACTGGGATGAGGAAGGCGGCGGCCGCCGGGGTCGCCGGCGTCGCAGTCGGGATCGCCAAAACCGGCGTAACCGCGGAGGCGGCAATCTAGAACGCTACGACTCCGAGCCAGTGGTTTCTGAAGATGATGTGCTCGTTCCGGCCCGGGGCATCTTGGATGTGCTGGACAACTACGCATTCGTCCGCACCAACGGCTACCTTCCGGGACCTGACGACGCGTATGTCTCGTTGTCGATGGTCAAGAAGCTCGGCTTGCGGAAGGGCGACTTGGTCACTGGTGTGATCCGTACGCCACGTGAGGGCGAGCGCAAAGAGAAGTTCAACCCGATGGTCAGGATCGACACCATCAATGGTGGCGACCTGGAGTCCTTCAAGCAGCGGCCAGACTTCGCAAAGCTCACGCCTCTCTACCCGCAAGAGCGGTTCAAGCTCGAAACGACAGCGACTCAGATGACCGGCCGAATCATCGACCTCATGTCGCCGATCGGTAAAGGCCAGCGCGCGCTGATCGTCTCTCCTTCCAAAGCCGGCAAGACCATGGTGATGCAAGCCATCGCCAATGCCATCGCCACTAACAATCCCGAGGTGAAGCTCATGGTGGTGTTGGTGGACGAACGGCCGGAGGAAGTCACCGACTTCCAACGCCAGGCCAAGGGCGAGGTGATCTCATCTACCTTCGATCGACCGGCCGAAGACCATACCGCCGTTGCAGAACTGGCGATTGAGCGGGCGAAGCGTCTCGTTGAGCTGGGGCATGACGTCGTGATCTTGCTCGATGGCATTACCCGACTCAGCCGCGCCTACAACTTGGCGGCCCCCGCTTCGGGACGGATCTTGTCTGGTGGCGTCGACTCCGCTGCGTTGTATCCACCGAAGAAGTTCCTCGGGGCGGCACGCAACATCGAAGGTGGCGGATCGCTCACCATCATTGCCACTGCCCTGGTCGAGACCGGCTCGAAGATGGACGAAGTGATCTTCGAAGAGTTCAAGGGCACCGGTAACTCTGAAATCCGGCTGCGGCGTGAATTCGCTGAGAAGCGGATCTTCCCCGCGATCGATGTGGACGCCTCCAGCACCCGCCGCGAGGAGCTGCTGATGAGTCGCGAGGAGCTGGCCATCATGTGGCGGCTTCGTCGCGTGCTGTCCGGCCTGGAGAGCCTGCAGGCTCTGGAGATGTTGCTGGACCGGTTGCGTAGGACCCAGAGCAACGCCGAATTCCTGATGGCAATCACGAAGAGCATGCCTGCGCAGGAGTAGCTGGGTCGACGGGACTAAACCCGGGCACTTCCCCGTTGAGCATGGTGCCCAGGCATTTGGCGCTCAGCACAGCCTGCGGCAGAATCACTCTTTGGTGCCGGTTCACGCCGTAAACGCATATGCAAGGCGACCCGGCGCACATGATGAGGAGACAAGCATGAAGCCCGACATTCATCCCGTGTACGTGGAGACGCTGGTGACTTGCACCTGTGGCAACACCTTCACTACGCGCAGCACCGCACCGAACGGCGTCATCCACGCTGACGTGTGCTCGAACTGCCATCCGTTCTACACGGGCAAGCAGAAGATTCTTGACACCGGCGGTCGTGTCGCCCGCTTCGAGAAGCGGTACGCGGCCAAGCAGCCGGCCAAGAAGAAAACCAGCAAATAGCTTTATACGCAGCGCCGGGAGGCAGGGAAATTGGCCCCTGCAGCCCGGCGCTTGCCGCGTCTCGACCATGCTGAATTTGGAGAGGAGTGAGTCGGATGTTTGAGTCGGCGGCTCCTCTGCGCGCTGAGTTCGGTGAGCTGGAGACGGCGCTTGCTGATCCAGCGGTTCATGCTGATCTTGCTCGGGCCCGCAAGGTCGGACGTCGTTACGCCGAGCTGATGCCGATCGTGAAGGCGCTAGACGAGTACGACCGAATAAGTGATGATCTTGCCGCCGCAAGGGAGTTGGCCGAGGAAGACGCTTCGCTGGCTGCCGAGGCTGTCGAGCTTGAAGCACAACTGGAGCCGATCACCGAGCGGCTAACTCGACTACTGGCGCCTCGCGATCCCAATGACTCCTCAGATGCGTTGATGGAGATCAAGTCGGGTGAAGGTGGGGAGGAGTCAGCCTTGTTTGCCGCCGATCTGCTCAAGATGTATAGCCGCTATGCCGAAAGCCGGGGTTGGAAGATCGAGATTCTCGATGCCCAGGAAACTGATCTTGGGGGCTACAAGTCGGTGACCGTTGCGATCAAGGCGCCTAGCGTCGGCGAACCTGACTCCATGCCTTATGGAGTGCTCAAGTTCGAAGGCGGGGTCCATCGAGTGCAACGGGTGCCGATTACTGAGTCCCAAGGTCGGGTCCATACCTCCGCCGCCGGCGTACTGGTCATGCCGGAAGTCGCTGAAACCGAGATCCAGATCAATGAAGATGATCTTCGAATCGATGTTTACCGCTCATCGGGTCCGGGTGGCCAGGGCGTCAATACCACCGATTCTGCGGTGCGAATCACCCACTTACCGAGCGGCATTGTTGTTTCGTGCCAGAACGAACGCTCTCAGCTGCAGAACCGTGAGCAGGCGATGCGCATGCTGCGGGCTCGGCTGATCACGGCTGCTGAGGAAGAAGCTGCAAATGCTGCCTCGGCCGCTCGACGCAGCCAGGTCCGCACTGTCGACCGGTCGGAGCGTATCCGTACCTACAACTTTGCCGAGAACCGCATCTCTGATCACCGAATCGGCTTCAAGTCCTACAACCTTGATCAGGTGTTGAACGGCGATCTGGACGCGGTGGTCAAGGCGCTGCAAGAAGCCGACACTCAGCTGCGGCTCTCTCAGGCGGGTGTACCCAGTCCGTGACCAAGGGTGTCCGGCCACTATTGATTTCGGCTGCAAGCCAGCTACGCGAGGTCGGCGTCGAGTCACCAGAGCAGGACGCTCGGCAGCTGCTGGCATACGTCGTAGGAATTGAGCTGGCTCGGCTGCCGCTGCTCGATACAGTCGAGGATGCTCAGGCCAGCCATTTTGAGACGTTGATCAACAAGCGAGCGCGTCGGATTCCACTGCAGCACCTGACCGGTCGGGCGCACTTCCGCTACCTGGAGCTTGAGGTGGGCCCAGGCGTCTTTGTGCCAAGACCCGAGACCGAAGTGATGACAGGTTGGGCAATCGAGCAATTGCGTCCGATGGTCTATGCGGTGGCGCGTGGTAAATCGCGACACTTGCCGGTGGTTGTCGAGCTCGGCACGGGCTCGGGTGCAGTTGCCAAGGCAATTGCCACTGAGTTGACCGGAACCCGAGTACACGCGGTCGAGGTATCCGAGGAGGCGGCGGCCTATGCCGCGCGCAACTTGGCAGACACGACAGTTGAGCTGTATGTGCGGGACATGATCGGCGCCCTTCCTGAACTCAATGGCGCGGTTGACCTGGTGATCGCCAACCCGCCTTACATCCCGCTGGATGCCTTCGAGTCAGTGCTCCCCGAGGTGCGTGATCATGACCCGGTACTTGCCTTGTTTTCCGGTCAGGATGGCCTGGATGCGATCCGAGTTGTCGTCACCGAGGCCGCGCGGCTGCTACGTCCGGCAGGCTTGCTTTGCATTGAGCATGCTGATGTGCAAGGTGAGTCGGCGCAGCAAGTGCTCATCCAACATGGTGCTTTCGCCGCCGTACGCGACCACCCAGACCTCAGCGGCAGGCCACGATTTGTCACCGCTCTCCGTGTTTGATTGCTCCGCTCGCTGCCGCTCGCTCCGCGCGGATCGCGCTTCATAGCCGCCGACTTCGTCGTCACTCCAGGACGAAAAGCGTGTCCCGTCGCTCCTCCTCAGCACGGCGGCGCGCGATCCGTTCCAAACTGAGTGATCTTGTCGCTGCCCCGTCGACGACACGCGATTCTGGCAAGATTGACCGGTGACCACGACCGCCGGGCCCGGCGAACCCGACCCGAGGGAGGCGGCCGAAACCGACCTCCAGGCGAGGTATCGGCGGTTCGACTGCACGGCCGGTGATACATCGCGCAACGCGGAGGCGACCGAGGCCGCGCGCCAGGCTATAGAGGCTGGCGAGTGCATCGTGTTGCCGACCGATACCGTCTACGGGATCGGTGTTGACGCGTTCAGCGCCAAGGCGGTACAGCGACTGCTGGACGCCAAACAGCGCGGGCGCGATATGCCGCCGCCCGTACTGATCGGCGAGCCAACCTTGATTCGGGCGCTGGCAGTCGACGTGCCCGAAACAGCAAAAGATCTTGTCGAGAAGCACTGGCCGGGGGCGCTCACGGTAATCTGTCGCATTCAGCCGAGCCTGCGAATGGATCTCGGTGAAACCGAGGGCACCATCGCCCTCCGAGTGCCTGATCACGAGCTTGCTCGCGAGATCTTGCGTCGTACCGGTCCGATGGCCGTGAGCAGCGCCAACATCAGCGGTAAGCCAGCCGCGCTGACCTGTGATGAGGCAATTGAGCAGCTCGGAGACTCAATAGCGATCTACTTGGACGGAGGTCCGCTGCAGGATGCGGGTGGGGCGCCGTCGACCATCGTGGACTTCACCCGACACGAAGACGGTCAGGTGTTGCGGCGCGGTGCGATCAGCGTGGAAACACTGCGCCAGACGGTACCGAATCTTCTTGATCTGACCGACAGCGAAGTCAGCGAGGAGGCCCCTTCGACAGGCTCGGACCAGGATGATGAGGATGGGCCAGCCCAGGGCTCAGGCCCGGACGAGGATGGGTCTGCCCCAGGCTCGGGGCCGAACCCCGCATCGGGAGGCTGAGTGCGCGAGTATCTTCTGGTCCTCTGCATTGCGGCCGCGGTGACTTATCTGCTGAGCGGTGTATGTCGCCGCTTGGCGTTGCGCACCGGGGCGATGGCCCGAGTGCGGGATCGGGACGTGCACACAATTGAGATGCCGTACTTCGGTGGCGTCGCCATGCTCGCTGGCGTCGCGGCTGCGATCTTGATGTCGTGGCAGCTGCCGTTCCTCGGCCGACTTGTGACCGTTCATCAAGATTCCCGAGCGGTCCTGGTTGCGGCCATCGTGATTTGTCTGGTGGGTGTGCTCGATGATGTCTTCGAGCTGCCTCCGCTGACCAAGTTTGCAGGTCAGGTCTTTGCGGCTGGTATCGCCGTCGCGCTGGGCGTGAAGATGCTGTGGATTCCGCTGCCGAACAAGATCGTCTCGCTCGACGGCATAACCTCGGTGGCGATCACCGTGTTTTTCATCGTGCTGTGCTCGAATGCGGTGAACTTTGTCGATGGGCTGGATGGACTCGCGACCGGGGTCGTGGGCATCGGGGCATTGGCGTTCTTCGCTTACTCATATCTGCTCACAGTCACCGAGGGCCTCACCAGAGCGACGACTTCGAGCCTTGTCACAGTAGCGATCGCTGGCGCCTGTCTGGGGTTCTTGCCGCACAACTTCTTTCCGGCGCGGATGTTCATGGGCGATTCAGGGGCGATGTTGCTCGGTCTGCTACTTGCCACCTCGACCATTAGCCTGACTGGCCAAATTGACATCTCGCAGCTTCAAGACGGCCGTGGCGGATTGGTGCCGACCGTCCTTCCCTTGGTACTGCCGCTAGCCATCCTCGCACTGCCGTTTCTCGATCTAAGCATGGCGTTCATCCGGCGCACGTATGCCGGCAAATGGTGGTTCCTGCCCGACAAGCAGCACCTGCACCATCGGCTTCTGGAACGCGGCCACAGTCAGCGCCGAGCCGTCATGCTGATGTACGTCTGGTCGGCGCTGGTCTCCTTCGGTGTG
>Ga0307297_10000373_pt1 | contig 10844 bp, 6 predicted proteins | sample ER_DNA_157_FD_194464 | JGI IMG/M metagenome (GOLD analysis project Ga0307297, IMG submission 194464) | Bulk soil microbial communities from the East River watershed near Crested Butte, Colorado, United States - ER_DNA_157 | ecosystem: Environmental > Terrestrial > Soil > Floodplain | place: USA...
CCGCGGATCACAACGACCCGGGTCTCTTCCGGGTGGGTAGCATCGATCAACATTTTGTTGGGCATTTTGCAACTCATGGAGGCGGCGGGCGCGTATGGCCGTGGGCGCATGTCGCGCCGGCGGTTGACGCGACGGTCCACCTGATTCGGGGGTGAGGGGAAGGCCAAAACGTACCCCGCGGCGCCGGGCCGAACGGGATCCCGTCGGAGCAAAACGACGCGCGGAGCTTTCGCTTCGCTGCGGCGCGATTCTTCCGTGGATCATGGTCGGCAACACAGTCTGGCGCATCGAGCGTCGGCCCGTCTGAACACGTTGGCGGCAAGAATCGCCGCCTTTGTCTATCGCTGAAGACCCGGCGCGGCGCCTAAGCGCCCGCCGGCCATCGCATATCGGACCCAGTCGGACCCGGATAATCAGTTATGCCGTATCTGAAGCCGTCCCTGGAACAAGATGGTAACCTGGGACCGACGCCGCTCGGGCTCGAAACCGCCCTCCGTTTCAGCCGCGCGCTGCGCTGGCCTGTGAAGGGATCGGAAAGACGCTGGAATCCTCTGGGTTCAGAGAGTTCCGGCGCTGCACCGGGAGGCTGAACGCGACACAACCGGGAGTTTTAGCCGTCAGCCCCTCGTACATACGTGGATTGGGGGCGGGGTGCAAGGGAAGTAAAGGGCAGCGTCGCTGCCCTGCAACACCGCACCTTATTCGTGGTCGGAGGCTTAAGCTCTCGTTAACCCTGCGGCTCTATTGCGGTAAGAGGGCTGCTCGGAGGCACGGATTCGTTGGCGGGCCGCGCAAATCATCGTGTTCTATACGGCTGGGTGCTGTTGTGCGCCGCAGCATTGCTGTGTTCGGGCGGCACCATGGCGGGCCCGGGGGAGAGTGACGCGCCGAATTCGGTCGCGGCGTCGACCTTTCCGATCGCTTCCGAGGCGCGGCTGGCGGGCGATGCCAGGCAGACCCGGTTCGTACTCGACCTCGACAGGCCGATCCAGTTTCGCGCCTTCACGCTGCCCGATCCGTATCGGGTGATTGTGGATATTCCCCAGGTCAGCTTTCAGCTCAAGGCCGGGGCGGGCGCCGTCGCGCGCGGCCTGATCAAGACCTTCCGCTATGGTCTCGTAATGCCGGGTGGCTCGCGGATCGTGTTCGATCTGACCGGTCCGGCCAGAATCGCAAACTCCTATGTGCTGGAAGCTGCCAACGGCCAGCCGCCGCGGCTGGTGCTTGAGCTGGAACAGGTCGACCGCACCGCCTTCGTTCAATCGCTCAGCGCCGAAAATCGGCCCGAGCTGAAGCCCGCGATCACCGACACGACGGCGGCCATTGTGCCCGTCGAGCCGGGCGCCGCCGCCAAGCCCGCCGAGCCCGTGGATATGCGGCCTGTGGTCGTGATCGATCCTGGCCATGGCGGCCTCGACAATGGCACCCAGGCCGGCGGCACCAATGAAAAGGAACTGGTGCTGGGATTTGGCCTGACATTGCGCGATCGCATCGAGAAATCAGGCAAATACCGCGTCGTCATGACCCGCACCGACGATACGTTCATTCCGCTCGCCGATCGGGTCAAGGTCGCCCGCAACCAGTCGGCGGCGCTGTTTGTGTCGATCCATGCCGATGCCTTGCCTCGGCGCGAAGGCGACGCCCAGGGAGCCACCATTTATACGCTGTCCGACCGCGCCTCCGATGCCGAGGCGGAGCGGCTGGCGGAAGCTGAAAACAAGGCCGACGCCATTGGTGGGGTCAACTTGACCGAGGAGCCGACCGAGGTCGCCGACATCCTGATCGAACTGGCGCAGCGCGAGACCCGCACGTTCTCGAACCGGTTCGCCCGCCTCTTGATGGGCGAGATGAAGACCACGGTGCGGATGCACAAGCATCCGCTGAAGTCGGCGGGTTTCAAGGTGCTGAAGGCCCCCGACGTGCCGTCGGTTCTGGTCGAACTCGGCTATGTCTCGAACAAGGGCGACCTCGAACACCTGGTCTCGGAGAACTGGCGTAACCGTACCGCCGGGGCGATGGCGCAGGCGATCGACGCGTTCCTCGCCAAACGGCTGGCGACGGCCGGATCGGCCAACTGAAAAGGGGAGCGCCCGCGCGGGAAGCCCTAGTTTGGCCACAGCGACCGCATTATAAAAATGACCGCGAGGACGCCGGAATCGCGCTAAATTCTCTCGCGGCCGGGTATTTGTTTATTCTCCTGCGGGCGGCTCGTCGCCACGTGGGACTTTGCTGAGGAAAGCGCCGGCTATTGCGGCGCAACGGTCGGAACGGAACTGAGATAATGCGCCTGCTGGTTCGGTTCATGGGTTTCTTGTTCGCCGCCGGAACCGTCGTGTTCCTGGTCGGCGTGGCCGCCGCGGCGGGGCTGATCTGGCATTATTCCAAGGACTTGCCGGACTATTCGCAGCTGCAGGATTATGAGCCGCCTGTGATGACGCGGGTCCATGCGTCGGATGGTGCGCTGCTCGGCGAATATTCCAAGGAGCGCCGGCTGTACCTGCCGATCCAGGCGGTGCCGAAAATGGTGATCAACGCCTTCCTGGCCGCCGAGGACAAGAATTTCTACGAGCATGGCGGCATCGACTTCACCGGCATGGCGCGCGCCGCGGTGCTGTATGCGCAGAATTACGGCTCCAACAAGCGGCCGCAGGGCGCCTCGACCATCACCCAGCAGGTCGCGAAGAACTTTCTGCTGACCAACGAAGTGTCGTTCACCCGCAAGATCAAGGAAGCCTTGCTGGCGATGCGGATCGAGCGAACCTATTCCAAGGACAAGATTCTCGAACTCTATCTCAACGAAATCTATCTCGGCCTTGGCGCCTATGGCGTCGCCGCGGCCTCGCTGGTCTATTTCGACAAATCGGTCAACGAACTCACCATCGCGGAAGCCTCCTATCTCGCCGCGCTGCCGAAGGCGCCGGCGGCGTTGCATCCGGTGCGCAACCGCGACCGCGCGGTCGAGCGCCGCAATTACGTGGTCGACCGCATGCTGGAAAACGGCTGGATCAAGCAGACCGATGCCGACAAGGCGCGCAAGGATCCGATGTCGGTGACCAGCCGGAGCAACGCCGCGCATATCTTCGCCGGAGAATATTTCGCCGAGGAAGTCCGCCGCGACGTGTTCGAGCGCTACGGCGAGAAGAAGCTGTATGAAGGCGGGCTGTCGGTACGGACCACGCTCGATCCGAAGCTGCAGGTGATCGCGCGCAAGACCATGACCGCCGGGCTCGTGAAGTTCGACGAGGCGACCGGCTATCGCGGCGCCGTCAGCAAGCTCGACATATCCGGCGACTGGGGCGTCAAGCTCGCCGACGTCAAGTCGTTGTCGGATATTTCGCCGTGGCGGATGGCTGTGGTGCTGGAAGTCAGCGACCAGTCGGCGCGGATCGGTTTTCAGCCCGGCCGCGAACTCGGCGGTGCCGTCGCCAAGGAACGACAGACCGGCCTCGTTACGCTCGATGGCGTGAGATGGGCGAAGCCCGCCTCGGGGCCGGCGCGCAACAAGGTGCCGACCAGCGTCTCGCAGGCGCTGGCGCCGGGTGATGTCATCTATGCCGATCCGCTGCTCGCCAAGGACGGTACCATCGTCGAGGGCCAGTTCCGGCTGCGCCAGCTGCCGGAAGTGTCCGGCGCAATGGTGGTGATGGATCCATGGACCGGCCGCGTGCTGGCGATGGTCGGTGGCTTCTCGTTCGACCAGAGCCAGTTCAACCGTGCGACCCAGGCCTATCGGCAGCCGGGTTCGTCGTTCAAGCCACTGGTCTATTCGGCGGCGATGGACAACGGCTATACGCCGTCCACCATCGTGGTCGATGCGCCGATCGAAATCGACCAGGGGCAGGGTGCCGGCGTCTGGCGCCCGGAAAACTATTCGACCGGCAAGTATTACGGACCACAGACGCTGCGCAACGCGCTGAAGCGCTCACTCAACACGGTGACCGTGCGGCTGGCGCAGGATGTCGGCATGCCGCTGATCGGCGAATACTCCAAGCGCTTCGGGGTCTATGACGAATTGCCGAACTACCTGTCGTATGCGCTCGGCGCCGGCGAGACCACGGTGATGCGGATGGTGACGGCCTATTCGATGTTCGCCAATGGCGGCCGGCGGGTGAAGTCCACCTTGATCGATCGTATTCAGGACCGCTACGGCCGTACCATCTTCCGGCACGACGCGCGCGAGTGCCGCGGTTGCGATGCGCCCGGCGGCTGGAAGAATCAGCCCGAGCCGCAGCTGATCGACCGCCGCGAGCAGGTGCTGGATGCGATGACCGCCTACCAGATCACCTCGATGATGGAAGATGTGGTGCAGGGCGGCACCGCCACCGTGCTGAAGGAAGTCGGCAAGCCGATCGCAGGCAAGACCGGCACCACCAACGACGAAAAGGACGCCTGGTTCATCGGCTTCTCGCCTGATGTCGTGGTCGGCATCTATGTCGGCTACGACAAGCCGCGCGCGCTCGGCAAGGGCGCCACCGGCGGCCATCTGGCCGCACCGATCGCCAAGGACTTCCTCAAGCTCGCGCTCGCCGACAAGCCGGCGATCCCGTTCAAGGTTCCCGCGGGAATCAAGCTGATCCGGGTCGACGCCAAGTCCGGCATGCGCTCCGGTCCGGGCGGCGGCGGTATTCTGGAAGCCTTCAAGCCGGGCACGGCGCCGCCGGATAATTACTCGGTGATCGGCGTCGCCGCAGACACCGACGGACGGTCGATGATTACGCCGGATGCGGATCGCAATTTCATGGGCTCGGGCACCGGCAGGCTCTATTAGCCGCTTGCGGGAAAACACCTGAATGCAACGCAAGCCGATTGCGCTTTGGCGCGGTCGCCGCTACATCCCGTCATCCCAGCCAATGCGGTTTGCGCCGCAGATCAGAGAACAACATGCGCGCTGAAGTCGAACGCCTCGTCGAAGAGATCAAGCAGTCAGTCGGGCTGCTGAGGAGGCATCTTTGACGTCGATGCATCCACGGCGCGCCTCGCGGAGCTGAACAAGCTCGCCGAAGACCCCAATCTCTGGAACGATCCGCAGAAGGCGCAGAAGCTGATGCAGGAGCGGACCTCGCTGGAGGATTCGCTCCAGGGCATCGGCAAGGTCGAGCGCGAACTCGAAGACAATGTCGGGATGATCGAACTCGGCGAGGCCGAGAACGATGAAGGCGTGGTGGCCGAGGCCGAGGCCGCGCTGAAATCCCTCAAGAAGGAAGTCGCCCGCCGCGAGCTCGAAGCGCTGCTCGGCGGCGAAGCCGACCGCTTCGATTCCTACCTCGAAGTCCACGCCGGCGCCGGCGGCACCGAAAGCCAGGACTGGGCCTCGATGCTGCTGCGCATGTATACGCGCTGGGCCGAGAAGCATGGCTTCAAGATCGAATATCTCGAGGAGACCCAGGGCGAAGAAGCCGGGATCAAGTCCGCTACCATCCAGATCAGCGGCCACAACGCCTATGGCTGGCTGAAGACCGAGGCCGGCGTGCACCGGCTGGTGCGGATCTCGCCGTTCGATTCCAACGCCCGCCGGCATACCTCGTTCTCGTCGGTGGCGATCTTTCCCGTGGTCGATAACAGCATCAAGATCGACATCGCCGAGTCCGACGTTCGCGTCGACACCATGCGCTCGGGCGGCGCCGGCGGCCAGCACGTCAACAAGACTGAGTCCGCGGTGCGCCTGACGCACATTCCGACCGGAGTCGCGGTGGTCTGCCAGGCCGGTCGTTCCCAGCACAAGAACAAGGCGCAGGCCTGGGACATGCTGCGCGCCCGGCTGTACGAGATCGAACTGAAGAAGCGCGAGGCGCAGGCCGCAGCCGATCAGGCCGCCAAGACCGATATCGGCTGGGGTCACCAGATCCGCTCCTACGTGCTGCAGCCCTATCAGATGGTGAAGGACCTGCGCACCGGCGTGCAGACCTCGGACACCTCAGGCGTGCTCGACGGCGACCTCGACGAGTTCATGGCGGCGACGTTGGCGCAGCGCGCCTTCGGCACCGCGCCCGCGGCGGTGGAAGATGTGGACTAGTCCATGGCAAAAGTCGCCTTCATCGGTTTGGGCCGCATGGGCCACGGCATGGCCGGCCGCTATCTCGAAGCCGGCTTTGCCGTCACGGTGTGGAACCGCAGCAGGTCCAAGGCCGAGGACCTGATCGCGCGCGGGGCGCAATGGGCGACGTCGCCGGAAGATGCTGCGATCGATGCCGACGCGGTGGTGACCATGGTGGCCGATGACGCGGCCTCGCGCGCGGTGTGGCTGACCAGGGACGGCGCCGCCGCCACCATGAAGGCCGGCACGCTGGCGATCGAATGTTCCACGGTTTCTTACGGCCACGCGCTCGAAATGGCGCGCGAGCTGCGCAGCCGGGGTCTGGTTTATATCGATAGCCCCGTCACCGGTTTGCCGGACGCGGCAGCGGCCGGAAAGTTGACGCTGCTGGTCGGCGCCGACCCGGCCGATCTCGAGCGGGCGCGGCCGTATCTGGCTCCGCTGTCTGCGACCATCCGGCATTTCGGCGCGGTCGGCACCGGCACGGTCTACAAGCTGATCAACAACCTGATGGGCGCGATCCAGATCGCGGGGATCGCCGAGGGCCTCGCGATCGCCGAGCAGGCGGGTCTCGACATGAAGCTGGTACTGGAGGCGGTGGAAACCGGCGTCGCCGCCAGCCCGCAAGTCATCCGGCATTCCCGGCGCATGGTGGACCGGAATTTCTCCGGCGCGACGTTCACGGCGGCGTTGCGGCACAAGGATGCGGCTTACGCGGTTGCGCTGGCTGAGAGCCTGCTCGCCGACGCCCCCTTGATGGGACGTGCTGCAGTGCAAGCGTATGACCGCGCGAAAGCCAATGGTCCCGATGACGACGAAGGAAAGATGATCGAGCTGGTGTCGCAGCCGCGAGACGGCAAGACGAAATAGCGCGCTTGAATGTAGCGCGGCGCTCCTGCATCATCATAACCTCTAGTTCGAAGTCCTTTGTCTTGATGCCGGCTTCGGCAGTCGGCCAACAATCTTTCGTTGGGGAATCGTCATGAGAATTTCTGCAATCATCGCTATCGGAATCGCACTCGCACTGGCCGGCTGTGGCAAGGATCCGGGACCCGCGGGACCTAAAGGTGAGACGGGCGCCCAGGGTCCGGCCGGTCCGCAGGGGGCGCAGGGTATTCAGGGCATCGCCGGCGCCCAGGGACAACCCGGCGCGCAAGGTCCGCAGGGGCCTCAGGGCGCACCTGGCGGCAAGGGCGACAAAGGCGAGAAGGGTGACAAAGGCGAGAAGGGTGACAAGGGCGAAAAGGGTGATGCCGCTGTTGCCGGCCTGAGGGTGGTCCAGGGCGACGCCGCCGCAAGCTGCGATGCGAACGAAACCCTGGCATCGGTGTTCTGTCCGGCCGGCGGCGCGGCCGATGGGCCGAAATGCGTGACGCCACCGACGGTTGGTCTGTGCCTGCGTAAGTAAGACGTCGCACTCGAAAGTATCGCGCGCGGCGGCGCGCGCCTGCTCAAGGCTGGTCCTTGCCGGCGCGCGACGTCGTTTCAGGAGACGTGTTTTTCAGAAATCGGGTGGCCGGCATCCGCTCGCTGCTCGTGATCGACGGGCGTGTGTTCGGCCTCGTCAGCGGTGTTGGTTCCACTCCGAAAGCCAGCCGGTGAACCGGCCGCTGTCGCGCTCCCCGCCGTGCCAGGCCGCGGTGACCGATCCGTCGTCGGCCACCAGCAGCACGGCGTCGAGGCCCTTGGAGCGGCGCAGCGTATCGATCGCCTGGTGCGGGGTCTGCGCGATCGGGCCGGCGACATTGAACGAGGTATTGACGGAGATCTCGACGCCGATGTGGCGGCCGAGCGCTTTCAGATAGGCGTAGGTGAGGGGATCGGCGTCGGCGCGCACGATCTGGATCCGGCCGGTGCCGTCGGCATGGATCACCGCCGGAATTTTTTCGCGCGCGCCCCGTTTCGACGGCGCCGTCAGCACCATGTAATTATAGGCGTTGTAACCGGCGTCGGAGGCGCCCTCGTGCAGATCGAAATATTGCACGGCCGCCTCCAGCGTCGCCATCGGCGCCAGCGGTCGGATCGCCTCGCGGTATTTGACCCGTTCGTTGAGCCGTTCGCGCGATTGCGCATCGCAGGGATTGGCAAAGATCGAGCGATGGCCGAGCGCGCGCGGCCCGGTCTCGGCCGCGCCCTGATACAGCGCGATGATGCCGTTGTGCGCCACCACATACGCCATCAGATCCGCCACGGCGTCGCGCCCCTCAGGGGCCGAGATGTCGCCGATCCGCTGTGAGGCGATGTCGGCGGCCTGCAGCGCGGCAGCGATGTCATCATGAGTCGGTGGTTGCCCGCAGTAAAAGGCATGCGTCATCGCAGCGCCGCGCGGCGCCCCCGCCAGATGCGCGAACAGCCAGGCGGCGCCGATGGTGACGCCGGGATCGCCGGGGGTCGGCGGCACCCACAGATGCAGGCGGCCCTTGCGCTGCTGGTTCTTTTCGAACCATGCCGCGTCAAAATGCTCCAGCAGCCGCATGTTGCCGACCGCGTTCAGCGCCACGCCGCCGGTCAGCACCAGCCGATGCGCGCCGGCGGCGCGCAGCAGATGATCGACGACATGAATCATGGCGTCTTCGAACACCAGCTGCGTCGCGGCGGCCTTGTCGAGCCGGTCTTGCGTATCGGGCCGGTGCTGGATGTCTTCGACCCGCAGCACCGCGTCTGGATTCCAGAGCTGGTCGGGTTTCAGGGGCACGCCGAGGATGTCGATCAGCGGCGTCTTGTAGGGATGATCGAACGGGTCGCAGTACCAGTTGGCGAGCGCGCGGTTGATCCGGACCTCGCCGTCAGCACCGCAATCGAGAACCTCGCGCAGCCCCGCATAATAGGGATTGCTGGCGCGGTTCATGTTGCCCCAGGCGGCGGCGCCCATGTAGCGGCCCTCGCTGGACAGCCAGGTCCAGCCGCCCTGGGTCGATGAAATGACGCTGTAGAAGGCGCCGAGCGAGTCGAACATGCTGTCGTTGCAATAAAGCTGCCGCATCGCGCCGTTTTCGGCGACGTAGAGCGAGACCGATCCCCGGTCGCCGGTGCCATCGAGCACCGCGATCGCGACGGGCTCGGCATCATCGGCGAATGGCGAGGCCGCGAACGAAAACCAGGCGTGGTTGTCGTGGTGTGGCAGGCAGATCAGCGGCAGCCGCTCCGCAAGCGCGAGCTGCCGTCCCAAAATCTTCGGCGTGCGGGTCATCTGGTCGAGCCGGCGGCCATCGAAGCCGGCGGCCTCCGTGGTGCGCAACAGTTTCAGGCTTTGCGGCACCTCCTCCAGCACCGAGCGCGCGATGGTGCCGGCAAGCGTGGGGTAATCCCAGCTGGTGAGCCAGGCGTCGATGTCGCCGATGTCGCGGCCTATGCCGCGTAGCGTCGCCACCATGGCGTCGATCGAGGCCTTCGGATATTCGGTGGTGTGCTTGTTGCCGGAAAAGCGTTCCTCCTCGTTGTTGACGATCAGGCGCGGTCCGTTGGCCTGCGTTACCTCGACCAGCGCCACGCCTGAATTGTGGGTGCCGGGCAGTCCCAGCCCAGCCAGATACACGGTCTCGCCGCGTTGCAGTTTTTCGCGGACATGCGCGATCCGCTGCTCGGCGAATGGCGAGCCGAGCTGATGAACCCCTCCGGCCGCGAACAGCCGTGCGCTGAGCCAACGCGCGGCGCGAAATCCGGCGGCGCCGAGCCGCGGATGCTTCGGGCCAATTCGCTTGTTCGATGGAGTCAACGGGCGATGCCTTGGGGCGCGGGGAACCAGAATGATTTTGAGATCGCATCAATCACAATTGCAGCGGCGCAACAATGCCTGTTTCGTCCGGCGGAATAAGCCGGCGCTTGCGCGGCCGCGCCCGGCTTGCGACACTTCGGCAAAACAAGGACCACACAGGGAGCAGACGATGTTGGACCGCGCGATATCTGTTGTTGCCCTGGCCATTTCGGCAACCGTCGCCTTGACGACAGCGGCGTCGGCCCAGAAAAAATATGATCCCGGCGCCAGCGATACCGAGATCAAGATCGGCAACATCATGCCGTACAGCGGTCCGGCTTCGGCCTATGGCACCATCGGCAAGGCGCAGGCGGCCTATTTCAGGAAGATCAATGACGAGGGCGGCATCAACGGCCGCAAGATCAGCTTCATCAGCTATGACGATGCCTTCAGCCCGCCGAAAGCCGTCGAGCAGGCGCGCAAGCTGGTGGAGAGCGACGAGGTGCTGCTGGTGTTTCAGTCGCTCGGGACCCAGTCCAACTCGGCGATCCAGAAATACATGAACGTCAAGAAGGTGCCGCAGCTCTTTGTGGCCACTGGCGCCACCAAATGGGGCGATCCGCAGAATTTTCCATGGACGATGGGTTGGCAGCCCAATTACCAGAGCGAAGGCCGCATCTATGCCGCCTACATCCTGAAGAATTTCCCGAACGGCAAGATCGCCGCCCTCTGGCAGAACGACGACGCCGGCAAGGACCAGATGAAGGGGTTGCGCGACGGCCTCGGCGCCAAGGCCGGCATGATTATCGCCGACAAGACTTACGAGGTCGCGGACCCCACCATCGACTCCCAGATCGTGGCGCTGAAGGATTCCGGCGCCGATATCTTCGTGACATGGGCGGCGCCCAAGGGCGCGGCGCAGGCGATCCGCAAGGTCGCCGAGCTCGGCTGGAAGCCGGTGTATTTCGTCGGCAACGTCTCGACCTCGGTCGCCACCGTGCTCAAGCCGGCCGGCCTCGACAACGCCAGGGGCATTATCTCGACGGCCTACATCAAGGATCCGACCGATCCCCTGTGGAAGGACGATGCCGGAATCAAGGCGTGGGCGCGTTCATG
>Ga0307297_10000380_pt1 | contig 10782 bp, 10 predicted proteins | sample ER_DNA_157_FD_194464 | JGI IMG/M metagenome (GOLD analysis project Ga0307297, IMG submission 194464) | Bulk soil microbial communities from the East River watershed near Crested Butte, Colorado, United States - ER_DNA_157 | ecosystem: Environmental > Terrestrial > Soil > Floodplain | place...
CCGTCCGGGCGTGAAGATCGAAGCCGAGGCGCTGTCCTGGAACGACCTCGAAGGCAAGATCATGGCAGCACTGGCCGCCGGCAGCCCGCCGGAATTATCGCACGGCCAGCCGGTGACGTGCGCGGCTCATGTCGCAGAAGCTGCTGTTGCCGATCGACGATGTCGTCAACGCCATCGGTGAATCCAACATATGGGAGCACTACAAGAAGCTCTGCTTCGCCGACGGCAAATGGTACGGCCTCGTACATGCGTCCGGCACCTCGCTGATGATCTATCGCAAGGATCTTGCGAAGAAGCTGGGCATCGAGCCGCCGAAAACCTGGGACGACTTCGTCAAGATCGCGGAAAAGCTCACCATCGATGAGAACAAGGACGGCAAGCCCGAGATCTACGGGCTGACCATGCCGGGCGATAATCTGTTCATCAATATTCTGGTCGGCGAAATGATGGCGGCCAACGGCGGCAAGCTGTTCGACGACAAGAACCGTCCGCTGTTCGAATCCAGGCAGATGCTGGAGACGCTGGAGTACTGGAAGCGGCTGGCCAAATTCATGCCGCCGGGCTGGGAGGGCCACGGTTACCTCGACACCTTCGCCAATCTGTACGGGCAGAAGGCGGCGATGATGTATGCCGGCTTCGGCCGCGGCGCCTCGCTGATCGAGCAGTATGCGCCGGAGAACATGCGCAACTCCGAGACCTATGATGTCTGGCGCAAGCCTCATGGTCCGAGCGGAACGGTGCCGGCGTCGCAGGTCGACGAGGAAACCTGGATGCTGTTCAAGGGCTCGGCCAATCCGGAGCTGGCGAAGGAATTCCTGGCCTTCTTCTACAAGGATGAAAACTACGTCGAGTACATCAAGTCGGTGCCGATCCATTTCTTTCCGATCACGAAGTCGCTGCGCAATTCCGCCGAGTACCGTGACATTCCCATGGTAAAGCGCTGGGCGAACTGGCTGCAGGTCCAGCAGGAGGATCTCGACAAGGACCAGGCCCGCCCGACCCTGATCATCGATTGGGAAGATCTGACCAACAAGCCGTATCTGCTGCAGATCCTCGGCTCCGGTGTGCTGCGCGACATGGTGCTGGACGTCGCGGTTGAGGGCAAACCGGCGGCGGAGGCGGCCAAGCGCGGCCAGCAGCGTGCCGAGCAGATCGTTCGCCAGGCTGGCGCAGCGAAGTGGTGATCCGGGATTGAACCCGCGCCGGCGGCAATGCCGGCGCGGACCTCTTGTTGAAGTTTCACAGATCAACGTTGCGGATCGGGCGCGGCGTGCGGGTAACGAGACATGCAAACGCGCGGCCTTCCTGGCCTTCTCCTGGTGTTGCCGGCGCTGTTGCTGCTGACAACGCTGACGCTGTATCCGGTGGGATACGGCTTCTGGCTCAGCCTCCACGCCAAGCATTCGCTGTTTCCCCAGCAAACCTTCGTGGGCCTCGATAACTACCTTTATCTGCTGAACGATCCCGAATTCTGGGAAAGCCTGCGCATCGGCCTGATCTATTCGGTGAGCACCATCTTGCTGCAACTGGTGCTCGGGGTGGCGGCGGCGCTGTTGCTCCATCAAGGCTTTTTCGGCCGCAACATCGTCCGCGGCCTCGTGCTGTTTCCCTACATGATTCCGACCGTGGTCGCGGTCATCCTGTGGAAATGGATGCTCAACAACCAGTTCGGCCTGATCAATTTCGGGCTGGTCTCGCTCGGAATCTCGAGCGGGCCGATCAACTGGTTCGGCCGCAGCTACATCATGATCTCACTGATCCTGGTGTCGGTCTGGCAGTTCTTTCCGTTCGTGCTGCTCGCGGTGCTGGCGCGGCTGCAGAGCATTCCGACCGAACTCTACGACGCGGCGCGGGTCGATGGCGCGGGGCCGGTGAACCGGTTCCTGTTCGTGACGCTGCCGCAACTGGCCTCGGTGTTGTTCATCATCATCCTGCTGCGCTCGATCTGGATGTTCACCAAGTTCGACACGGTATGGCTGATGACGCAGGGCGGGGGTGCCGAGCGCTATATCCGCACCATGCCGGTCTACGCCTACCTGCGAACCTTCAACTATTACGAGGCCGGCATGGGGGCCGCGGTCGCGATCGTGATGTTCCTGATGCTGGTCGTGGCGGCCGCCACCTACTTCTTCCTGTTCCGGCAGGAGGATCAGCTATGATCCGGCGATCGGCATGGCAGCGGCTGGGGCTCGGCCTTGCGGTCGCCGCCCTGCTGGCCTTTGCGGCGTTTCCGCTGCTCTGGATGGGGCTGACCGCGCTGAAACCGTCGTCGGAAATATTCGCCTGGCCGCCGCGGCTGCTGCCGGAGGCGCCGACGCTCTCCAATATCGGGCGGCTGTTCGAACAGACCCATTTTGTCACTTATTTCAGGAACAGCGTGATCGTCTCCTCCGCCGCGGTGGTGCTGACGCTGCTGCTCGCGGTGCCCGGTGCCTATGGGCTGACGCGCTACCGCTTCTTCGGCCGCGAGATGATCGCAGCGACCGTGCTGTTCACCTACATGTTCGCGCCGATCATGATCATCATCCCGTTCTATATCGTGATGCGGACGCTCGGCCTTGCCAACACCCACATGGCGCTGGTGCTGGCCTATTGCGCGTTCAGCCTGCCGTTCGCGCTGTGGATGTTGCGCACCTTCTTTCAGTCGATTCCGATCGACCTGGAGGAGGCGGCGATGACCGACGGCGCCAGCCGCTTCCGCGCGGTGATCCATGTCGTGATCCCGATGGCGCTGCCGGGCATCATCGCCACCGGCATCCTGACCTTCATCCTGGCCTGGAACGACTACATCTTTGCGCGGATCCTGATCTCGTCGGACAATCTGAAGACGCTGCCGGTCGGAATCGCCGATCTCTACAATGCCAGCGTGATCGACTGGGGCATGATCATGGCGAGTGGCCTGCTGGTCATCATTCCCGTCGTCATCGTTTTTTCCTACGTGCAGAAATTTCTGGTGGCCGGCTGGGGCAGCGGCGGCGTCAAGGGATGATGGGATCTAACATCAATGGCTGAAGTGAAACTGGTCGGACTGGAAAAGAAGTTCGGCGACGTCAGGGTCATCCATCGCATCAACCTCGATATCGCCGATGGCGAGTTCGCGGTGCTGGTCGGGCCCTCAGGCTGCGGCAAGACCACGACCCTGCGCATGATCGCGGGGCTCGAGGAGACCAGCGGAGGCAGCATCCTGTTCGACGGCAAGCCGGTCGAGCGGCTGGAGCCGAAGGATCGCGACATCGCGATGGTGTTCCAGTCCTACGCTCTCTATCCTCATATGAGCGTGCGCGACAACATGGCCTTCAGCCTGCGCATGAAGGGCGTCTCCGCATCGGAGAAAAAGCGGCTGGTGGGTGTCGCCGCCGAGATGCTCGATATCACCGATCTGCTCGACCGCAAGCCCCGGCAGCTGTCCGGCGGCCAGCGCCAGCGCGTCGCGATGGGACGGGCGCTGGTACGCGAGCCGAAGGTCTTCCTGTTCGACGAGCCCTTGTCGAATCTCGATGCCGCGCTGCGCGCGCAGATGCGCATCGAGATCAAGCGCATCCATCAGCGGCTGCGCACCACCATCATCTACGTCACCCACGACCAGGTCGAGGCCATGACGCTGGCGGACAAGATCGTGGTCATGAACGGCGGCCATATCGAGCAGGTCGGCGATCCCCTGACGCTGTACCGCCGTCCGGTGAGCCGCTTTGTGGCCGGCTTCATCGGCTCGCCGAAAATGAACTTCTTTCCGGCGAAGTTACTGTTCGACGAGAGCGGCCTGCATGCCGACCTCGGCGACGGCATCCGGATCGACATGCCGCGGGAGCGCGACGCGGCCTATCGGCCCTATGCCGGCCGCAGCGTCGAGATCGGCATCCGTCCCGAGCACCTGCTCGACGATGCCAGGCTGATCGACTCCGGCGCCATTGCCATGGACGTCACTATCGACGTGGTCGAGCCGCTGGGATCGACCAGCCTTCTCACCTTTGTGCTGGGCGGAACCAGCTACACCGCGATCGGCGATATCGCCCTGATGCGCCGTCCCGGCGCCAGGGTGCGGCTCAAGGCGGCGGCCAGGGATATCTATCTGATCGATCCGCTAACCAGCGCGGTGGTTCCTCCTGCCGATTCAACCATTGTCCGCCTAGCGGTCTAACCCAGGGAAATATCCAGATGCTCTATGTCGATCACCGAACCTATACCTTCAAGCCGTTGAAAATGGGCAAGTGGCTGGCGCTCTATGAAGAATGCGCGCTGCCGGTGCAGCTGAAATATCTCGGCAATCTGATTGGCTTCTTCCAGACCGAAATCGGAACGCTCAATCAGGTGGTGCACCTCTGGGGTTTTTCCGATCTCAACGATCGCGCCCGGCGTCGCGCCGAAATGGCCAAGGATCCGGCCTGGCAGGATTTTCTGCGCAAGAACGAGGAACTCGCAGCACTGTTACACCAGGAATCGAAAATCATCGTTCCCGTCAAGTTCTCGCCGCTGCAATAAGACGTCCTTTAAGCGCAGCCGAACACAAAGTTCATTGGGGGCAAGAATCGTGGGAAGGTTGGATGGCCGGTTCGCGCTGGTGACCGGGGGCGGCCGCGGTATCGGCGCCGCCACCGCAAAGTTGTTCGCCCGCGAGGGCGCGACCGTCGGCATCATGGGCAAGGGCCAGCAAAGCCTGACCCGGACCCAGGCGGAATGCCGTTCCGAAAACCTCGAGATCGAGACTTTTGTCGGCGACGTCGCGGTCAGAGAGGATGTCGATCGCGCCATCGACGGCTTCGTCGAACGTTTCGGCCGCATCGATATTCTCGTCAACAACGCCGGCATGACCATGCCGAGCGCCTTTCCGGACAAGACCGAAGCAGAATGGATGCGGGTGCTCCAGGTCAACCTGATCGGCCCGTTCCTGTGCAGCCAGGCCGCGACGCGGCACATGCGCAAGGCCGGTCGCGGCAAGATCGTCAACGTGACCTCGGTGCGGGCGATCGAGCATTGCGGCCGCGCGCCGGTCATGGATTATTCGGCGGCGAAGGCCGGCGTCGTCAACATGACGAAGACGCTGGCGAAGGAGCTGGCGCCTGAAATCAACGTCAATGCCGTTGCACCCGGGCATACCGCCACCGACATCATCGGCGGCCTGCCGGAAGCGACGCGGCAGGGGATGCTCGCCGGCACCCCGCTCGGGCGCTTCGCCAGCACGAGGGATATCGCCAATGCGATCCTGTTCCTCAGCAGTGACGAATCCGACTTCATCACCGGTCAGCAGATCGTCGTCGATGGCGGCTTCTCGCTCAAGGCGGGGTGAGGGTCAGGGGTCGTCAGGGCGCCGCCGCCGCGGCTTCCGCTTCCGGCACCACATCGTAACTGTAGAGCTGCTTGCGGAATTCGGCGTGCGCGGTGATCTCGGCGTCTCTCACGCCAAGATCCGAATAGGCTGAATCGTAGCGCATGCCGCTGGCGCGCGCGCCGCGCTGCACCTCGGCGACGCGTTCGCGCCGCAGCCGCTCGTAGGCCAGCAAGGCGAGGGGAGCCGTGCTCCTGTCGGCGCGTCCCAGGATGATCGCCAGCGCCATGCCGTCCTCGATCGACTGATTGGCGCCCTGTCCGAGATGCGGCAGCATGGGATGCGCGGCGTCGCCGAGCAGGCCCAGTCTTCCCTTGGTCCAGCCCGGCAGCGGCTCGCGATCGTACAGGGCCCAGCGAAACGTCTGCTGCACCTCAGCCAGCACCTGCTCTATGCGGGGATCCCAGCCGGCAAATTCCCGCCGCAACGTGTCGGGATCGCCGGGGGCCGACCATGACTCCTTCATCTGCTCGTCGGTCGGCACGAAGCCGACATAGTTGATCAGTTTTCCGGCACGCACGGGAAAGGTGAGGAAGTGCCGGCCGGTGCCCAGCCACATCTGCCAGCGGTCGGTCGGCCAATCCGGCAGGCGCTCATGCGGCACCAGCCCGCGGTAGGCGACCGAGCCATGGAACACCGGCCGCGAGGGCGGAAACACATATGGTCGCAACTCGGAGTGGATACCGTCCGCGGCGATGACGATGTCGGCTTCTGCCGACGCGCCGTTGCTGAACGTCACTCGCGCGGTGTTGCCGTCTTGGGCGAATCCGCTGCAGCGATGTCCGGCATGCACCGTTCGCGGCGGCAATGCCGCGGCTAGCATGTCGACGAGGTCGGCCCGGTGCATCCCGAAGGTCGCGTTCCAGCCGGAGGCGTCCGTCACCTGCACCGGGGCGATCCGCGCGCCGTCGTGGCGAAAGTAATGGGAGTCGCGGCCGACCCGCGCGCCCCATTTTTCCACGGCCCCTTGCAGTCCGATCCGGTGCAGGTGTCGCACGCTGTTCGGCGTCAGGAATATGCCGGCGCCGATCTCGCCGATGGCAGGCGCCTGCTCGTACACCGATACGGTGATGCCGTGCGCGGTCAGCGCATTGGCTGCGAACAGTCCGCCGATGCCGCCTCCGACGATCGCGACAGCGGGACGGGACTGTGCCATGATCTGATCCTTGTACTTGGTGCTTCGGCGTGAAGAATTCTATCGCGGCGTGGTATCCTCACACAGGCCGAGGACACAGGCCAAGGCATTTCGCTACCAGGCGCGACCAGGGCGGCCGACACCGGGAAGGCATCGATGCGCACAAGGGTTTTCGTTGGCCGCGCCGTGGCCTCGCTGCTGCTGCCGATCGCGGTTGCCGCGGCCGCCACCGTTTCGGCGTCGGCGCAACATTATCCGGATCGCGCCGTCAAAATCGTCGTACCGTTCGCCGCCGGCGGGACCGCCGACGTCATTCCGCGCTTTGTCGGCGAATGGCTGTCGCGCAAATGGGGACAGCCGGTCACCATTGAGAACCGCACCGGAGCCGCCGGCAACATCGGCGCCGAATTCGTCTATCACGCGCCGCCGGACGGCTACACCTTGCTCTCGTCGCCGCCGCCGCCGCTGGTGATCAACCAGAATCTCTATCCCAGGCTCGGGTTCGATGCGGCCAAATTCGAGCCCGTCATCGTGATGGCCCATGTACCGAACGCGCTGATCGTCAATCCGAAGAACCTGAAGGCCTCGAGCGTATCGGAACTCGTCGACTATCTGAAACAGAACCCCGACAAGGTGATCGCCGCCACCCAGGGCAACGGCACCACCTCGCATCTCACCGCCGAGTTGTTCCAGGTCATGGCGGGGGTGAAGATGCGCTTCATCCCCTACCGGGGCTCGGCGCCGGCGCTGCAGGGCCTGCTCGCCGGCGACGTCGACCTGATGTTCGACAATCTCGGCGTATCGCTGCCGCTGGTCGAAGCCGGCAGTCTCAAGTTGCTGGCCGTGGCGGCGAGCCGGCGGCTGCCGGCGCTTCCCGATATGCCGACCATCGCCGAGACGCTGCCGGGCTTCGAGGCGGTGGCCTGGTATGCGATCATGGCGCCGCCGAAAACGCCGAAGGACATCACCGCCAGGATCAATGCCGATGTGAACGAGGCGCTGCGTCAGCCCGAACTGCAGGACCGGCTGCGGAAGCTGTCGGCGGAGACCTTCGGCGGGTCGGTCGAAAAGACCGCGAAGTATCTGCAGGAAGAGGTGGAAAGATGGGGAAACGTGATCAAGGCGGCGGATGTCAAGCTCCAGTAAGGGCCAACGGCTGACCTGACGCCGGCTTTCGGCTTGCTGGTCTAGCTCCCGCAGGGCATCAATTCCGGGTAACCATTCTTTCGTGTGAGGCAATACCGCATGAGTTACCGTTCGTCATGGATGACCGAGGAACTGGACGTCTTTCGCGACCAGTTCCGCAAGTTTCTCGGCAAGGACCTGGCACCGCACGCCGAGGGCTGGCGCCATCAAAAGCTGGTCGACCGCTCGGCCTGGCGGGCGCTGGGCGAGATGGGCGCGCTGCTGCCGAGTGTGCCCCAAATCTATGGCGGCCTCGGTGCCACCTTCGCCTATGACGCTGCCGTGATCGAGGACATCGAAAGTGTGGTGCCGGAGGCGACCGCGGGGGTTTCGGTGCATAGCGGCATCGTGGCGCATTACATTCTGAACTATGGTTCCGAAGAACAAAAGCTTCGCTGGCTGCCGAAAATGGCCACGGGCGAGTTGATCGGCGCCATCGCCATGACCGAGCCGGGAACAGGATCGGACCTGCAAGCGGTGCGGACGACCGCGCGCAAGCAGGGCAACAGCTATGTGATCAACGGTCAGAAGACCTTCATCACCAGCGGCCAGGCCGCCGACCTGATCATCGTTGTGGCGCGCACCGGCGGGCCGGGTGCCAAGGGTCTCTCATTGATCGTGCTGGAAGCCGACGGCAACGAAGGTTTCAGGCGCGGGCGCAACCTCGACAAGATCGGTTTGCACGCCTCCGACACATCCGAGTTGTTTTTCGACGATGCGGTGGCGCCTCCGGAAAACCTGCTCGGCGGCGACGAAGGCAACGGCTTCGCCCAGTTGATGCAGCAATTGCCGCAGGAGCGTCTGCTGCTTGCCATCGCCGCCGTGGCTTCGATGGAGCGCGCGGTCAGGCTGACGGTTGATTATACCCGGGAGCGCAAGGCCTTCGGGCAGCCGATCATCGAATTCCAGAATACCGCTTTCAAGCTCGCCGAGCGCAAGACCGAAGCCATGATTGCACGTGTCTTTATCGACTGGTGCGTGGAACGTCTCGTCGCCGGTGAACTCGATACCGTCACCGCCTCGATGGCGAAGTGGTGGTGTTCGCAAAAGCAGGTGGAAACCGCCGACGAGTGCCTGCAGCTTCACGGTGGCTACGGCTACATGCAGGAATATCCGATATCGCGGATGTTCGTCGACGCGCGGATCCAGAAGATCTACGGCGGAACTAACGAGATCATGAAGCTCGTGATCGCACAGTCCTTGTAGAGCCGCTGCCCTTGGCTTGCGTTTGCGGGCGGCTGGTGCAGAATATCGAACGCGTTGGAAATGATTGCAAATTGGTTCCCGTAACCGGTGCCTGGTAATTCTGCGGGGCGGGATTTGATAAAGGCGTCGCGGCTCGAGCGGGGCTTCAACGAAAACAAGGCGTCATAAAAGGCTGGGAGAATGAAAATGAAACGAACGGGCAACACACTCAAATTGCTGGCAGGGGTTTCGCTGCTGCTGGGGGTCCTCAGCGGGCCGGCGGCTGCACAGGATAAGCCAAAGGAAATCAAGGTCGGAATCACGACGTTCCTGTCGGGACCGGCAGCCGTGTTCGGCGAACCTGGCAAGGCCGCCGCCGAAATGATCGCTGCCGATATCAACAAGAAGGGCGGTATCGGCGGGGTGCCGTTGGCGCTTTCCTTCATCGACGAAGGCGCCGGCGGTGAAGCGCTGGTGTCGAACTATCGGCGTCTGGTGCAGGACGAGAAGGTCGATGCGACCTTCGCCTCGATCTCGTCGGGATCGTGCAACCAGTTGGTGCCGCTGGCCGAAGACCTCAAAATGCTGAACTTCATGTGGGATTGCGGCGCCTCCTCGATCCTCGAGACCAAGAAATACCGCTACAATTTCCGCAGTCAGGCCAATGGCACTCCGGAGATGCTGGCGGTCCTGATCTATCTGCTGAAGACCAAACCCAACTTCAAAACCATTGCCGTCGTCAATCAGGACTACGCCTGGGGCCGTGAGAGCTGGGAGATATTCTCGACCGCGCTCAAGCAGATGAAGCCGGACGTGCAGATCGTCGCCGAATTGTTCCCGAAATTCGGCGCGCCGGATTATTCGACCGAGATTTCGCGGCTGATGGCGCTACGTCCCGACGTGGTGCTCACGACATCATGGGGCGGCGACCTCGACACCCTGGTACGGCAGGCCGGCCAGCGCGGCCTGCTGCAGCAATCAACCTTCGTGCTCGGGATCGGCGAATCCTCGATCCAGCGGCTCGGCAAGGATCTGCCGGAGGGGCTGATCATCGGCGCCCGCGGCGACCACTGGTTCATGCATCCGGAGAAGAAGAACGACGCCGAATTCAAGGCCTTCAACGAAGCGTTCAGGGCCAAGACCGGCAGCATGCCGATCTATCCGGTCTACCACATGGTGCAAGCCTTTGCGGCGTTGCAGGGCTCTTACGACAAGGCGATTAAGGCCAACGGCGGCAAGTGGCCGAGCCGTGAGCAGGTGGTCGACGCCGCCTCCAATCTGGAGTTCGTCGGTTTCGGGCGGCCATTGAAACTCCGCGCTGAGGACAATCAGGGGCTCGAGGCGCAGTTGGTCGGCGTCAGCAAGAAAGCCGACGGCTTCAACCACATGGTGCTCGACAACATGATGATCTTCGACGCCGCCGCGATCACCACGCCGGCGGGCCAGAAGTCGGTGGAGTGGCTGAAGACCCTGAAGCCCGATTTCGCCAAGATGGACGTGCCGGTGTTCCAGCACGGCAAATAAATCAGGATGCATTGTGAGGGGCAGGCACCGCGCGCCTGTCCCCGACCTCTCCTCGAAACTCCGTGTCCTGATGAATTCCACGCTTTTCGTGCTCGCCAGCCTCGACGGCCTGTCTTATGCGGCGCTCGTGTTCCTGGTGTCGGTCGGCCTCAGCCTGATCTTCGGCGTGCTGCGCATCGTCAATGTCGCGCATGGCAGCCTGTATGCGTTTGGCGCCTACCTCGCGGCGACGCTCAGCCTGCTGGTGACGCCGATTTCGCCGTGGCTTACCTATCCGGCCCTGCTGGTGGCCTCATTGGTGATCGGTATTGTGGCCGGAGGGCTTATCGAGCGCCTGCTGCTGAGCCGGGTCTATGGCCGCGAGGAGGTGCTGCAGCTCCTGATCACCTTCGCCGTCTTCATGATCATGGACAACCTGCAGCGGATGATC
>Ga0307297_10000381_pt1 | contig 10781 bp, 10 predicted proteins | sample ER_DNA_157_FD_194464 | JGI IMG/M metagenome (GOLD analysis project Ga0307297, IMG submission 194464) | Bulk soil microbial communities from the East River watershed near Crested Butte, Colorado, United States - ER_DNA_157 | ecosystem: Environmental > Terrestrial > Soil > Floodplain | place...
TGGTCAGCGACGACATTGCTAGATCGATTCAGATGCGCTGTTTGTGACCACTTTCGATTGTGGGGCCGGCTATCGCGTTGAGTCCATCACTCCAGGTGCTTGTCGAAGAAGGCGACTGTGCGCTCAATCGAGCGCTGCCATCGGCGCTCGAATGTGTGGCCCTCCCCCCGGTATTTGACGAATGTGACATCTTTGCCGGCGGCCTTCAGCGCCTTGACCGTCGCTTCTGACCAGCGGATTGGGCAGGTGTCGTCTGCGGTGCCGTGGTGGACCAGCACCGGCTCAGTGATCCGATCGAAGTACGGCCGCGGCGACGCTGCGCGCCAGAATTCTGGCGACTTGTCCGGCAGGCCGTACGTCCGGGCGATCCGGCGGTTGGTTCGCGACCGATCTTCCGACGGCCGATAGAACTGCTTCCAGTTGTCCGCGGCCATCGAGCTCACCGACGCGTAGATGACGGCGGCATCGACCAGGCCCGGCTGGACCACCAATGCGGTCAAGGTCACACCGCCGCCCATGGAGCGTCCCAGCCAACCGATCCGATCTTTGTCCAGGAACGGCAACTTGGAGGACTTGACCGCCTTGACGGCGTTGATCGTGTCAACCGCGTACGGCAAGCGGAGCTCGTAATCGACGTTCGGGTCATTGTCGGAGGAGGCATGGCCTCGATAGTCGGTGTGCAGTACGACGTAGCCGTGTCGCGCCAGGTAATCGTGTTCGCGTGGCATGCCTTGACCCGGGAAATACGTGTCGGGGTCGATATAGCCGTGGTTGAGCACCAGGACTGGAAACGGGCCCTTGCCGTCCGGGACGTTCATGACCCCAGAGATCTTGAGGCCGTCGCCTCGATAGGTGATCACGTAGCGCTTGTACGCGCCGTAGTCGGCAAGTAGCCGACCCAGTTTCAGGTTGTGTCCGTCGTACTTCTTGTTGATCAAGGCCTGGACTGAAATCGGATGCGGCTTGGGCTTGTTGGTCGCCTTCGGCGTCGGAGTCGTGCTCGGCCGAGCCGTCGTTGCGGAAGCTCGTGGCGCTGTTGCGACAGTTGAAGTGGCCGCTGGCGCTGGCGACGGCGACGTATTCGGCGCTGCGGCACTGCACGCGATCAGTACTAGGGTGGCTGGCAGCACCCACAGCACCTTCATTTAGCCAGTATTCGCGCTTTCCAAGGCAACGACCCAGCCTGCGGATCGGGTAATACCTTGATGTCTGACGGACTGAGTTATGGCGAGAAGGAGTATCGAATGCCCGCGACCACTGGAGCAACGGCGGCGGACGCCGGAACGGTCGACATCGGTGGGGATATCACGGTCAACCGTCTGGGCTTCGGCGCGATGCGGATCACGGGTCGAGGCATCTGGGGCGACCCGCCTGACCGGAACCAGGCCCGGGCGGTGCTGCGGCGCGCTGTCGAACTCGGCGTCAACTTCATCGACACGGCTGATTCGTACGGGCCCAACGTGAGCGAGGAGCTCATCGCCGAGGCGCTGCATCCCTATCCGGACGATCTGGCGATCGCGACCAAGGGTGGACTCGTACGCCCCGGGCCGGGGCGGTGGGATCCAGACGGGCGGCCGGAGCATCTACGTGAGGCGTGTGAGGGCAGCCTGCAGCGCCTGCGGTTGGACCAGATTCCCCTGTACCAGTTGCATAGGCCTGACCGCGCAGTGCCGCTCGAGGATTCGATCGGCACCTTGGTCGCTCTGAAGGACGAGGGCAAGATCCGCCATATCGGCCTGTCCAACGTCAACGAGGATCAGCTGCGGCGGGCTCAAGTGTTGACGCCAATCGTGTCCATCCAGAACCGCTACAACCCGGGCGATCGCAAATCGGACGGGCTTGTCGACCTCTGCGAGCAAGAGGAGATGACCTTTCTGCCGTGGGCGCCGATCCAGAACCTCGACCGACTTCCCACGCTGATCGACATTGCTGAGCACCACGGCGCGACCGCGCATCAGGTGGCACTAGCTTGGCTGTTGGCACGGTCAGAGACGATGCTGACGATCCCCGGCACCGGATCGATCGACCACCTCGAGGAGAACGTGGCCGCCGCTGGCCTGCGTCTCACGCCGGAGGAAATCACCGCCCTCGACGACATGGGCTGACGCCGAATGAGCGGATGGACGGACACCGAGCTCTCCCGGATCGGTCCCGCCGATGAGCTGGAGATCGCCTCGTATCGACAGGACGGGAGCTTGCGTCCGTACACGACCATCTGGGTCGTGCGCGTGGGAGATGAGTTGTATGTGCGGTCCTGGCGAGGACGCTCCGGCGTCTGGTTCCGGCGGGCGCTGCAGCGTCACGAGGGCCGCATTCGAGCCGCCGGCGTCGAGCGTGATGTCACCTTCGAGGAGCCTGACGACAGCGTGCATCCCGCGATTCACGACGCGTACCGCAGCAAATACACCCGATATCCAGACAGCTATGTCCGACCGATGGTCGAGCCGGACGCCACTGCAGCCACGTTCCGGCTCGTACCGCGCTGAGCAGCTCTCGCCCGAGGACGTTGTGTCCTAGCGAACTGTCAGGATGAGCGCTATGGCGCAGACCGCTCTGATTACCGGCGTCGGACGGCTCCGAGGGATCGGCGCCGGTATCGCAGCTGGACTGGCTGCCGACGGCTGGGATCTCGGGCTTTCGTTTTGGCGGCCGTATGACGAACGGCTCCACATGGCTGACGCGGGGAACGACCCAGATCGGTTGGTAGAAGAGCTGCGAAGTCGTGGCGCGAAAGTAGAACTCATCCCGGCCGACCTCGAGGATCCAAGCGCAGCGTCGGCCTTGATCAACACCGCCGCGGAACGAATCGGCCCGCTGGACGCAGTGGTGCTGTCGCATTGCGAGAGCGTGAATTCGGGCGTACTCGACACCTCCGTGGAGAGCTTTGACCGGCACTACGCCGTCAATGTGCGAGCCTCCTGGCTGCTTATCGCCGGATTCGCCCGTCAGCTCGGCCCCGAAGGCGGTGCCGTGATAGCGCTGACCAGCGATCACACCGTCGGCAACCTCCCCTACGGTGCTACTAAGGGGGCACTGGACCGACTCGTACTCGCCTCGGCGCACGAACTAGCTGGCCTTGGATTGCGCGCGAACGTGATCAACCCCGGACCTGTCGACACCGGCTGGATGGACGACGCGACTCGCGCCAGTGCTATCGCCGAACAACCGACAGGACGCCTCGGAACCCCCACCGACACTGCCAATCTTGTCCGCTTCCTACTGTCCCCGAGCGGCGCCTGGATCAACGGACAGCTGCTCTACAGCAACGGCGGCTACCCGAAGGGTCAGCTGCCACATTGAGGGCACCGCTCAGATCTGCGACGGCTCCTCCAGAAGCCTCATTTGCGGGCGTCGATGTCGGTGCTCGTACTGAGGCGCTCCCAAGCTTCAATGGTCTCGAGTCTGGCCTCGGCTAGCCGGCGGTAGGTCTTGAGCGCATCATTGCCCAGCAGCAGAAACGCCGGCGGCTCGTCGGACTCGACTGCGACGATGATCGCTTTGGCTGCCATTGCCGGGTCGCCGGGTTGGGTGCCGTGCGCCGTGTCATGTTCCTTGCGGCGTTTGCCGGCGGTGTCGGCATAGTCGTCGATGACGGTGCTCGACTGGGTGAGTGAGCGGCCAGCGAAGTCAGTGCGAAAAGCGCCAGGCTCGACGACGGTGACCGAGATTCCGAGCGGCTGCAATTCGCCGCGGAGCGCGCCGGACATGGCTTCGAGCGCGGCCTTGGACGCGGCGTAGTAACCGGAGCCCGCCGGCATGATCTGGACGCCGATCGTGGAAATGTTGACGATCGCGCCGGAGCGGCGGGCACGCATCCCTGGGAGCGCCGCCTTGATCATCGCGACCGCACCGAAGAACTGCGTCTCGAACAGTGCACGGATGTCGGAGTCGTCACCTTCCTCGACGGCTGCGCGGTAGCCGTAGCCGGCGTTGTTGACAAGGACGTCGATGCCGCCGAACTGCTCCTCGGCCTTCCCGACGGCGTTCCTGATCTGGGCGGTGTCGGTCACGTCAAGGGGCAGTGGGAGTACGCGGTCGGTCTTGTCAGCCGCCAAGTCGGCGACCTTCTCGACGTCGCGGGCAGTGACGACCGCGTTGTGACCCGAGGCGATCACCGCCTCGGCCAGGGCGCGACCCAGACCTGTGGAGCATCCGGTGATCAGCCAGGTGGACATGTGATTCTTTCTTTTCCGCTGGTGGTGGCGGCCGAACTAGTCGCCACAGCTATGTCTACTGGTGAAGTGCCCGGTATGCCAGGTAGTGACAGAACCCCCCGGTCATTGAACAAGAAGCGCCGGTCAATGACCGACGCTTCTTGCTTACTCAGTGTTTGGAACTAGATGGCGCGAACCTTGTCCGCCTGGGGACCCTTCGGGCCCTGGGTGGTCTCGAACTCCACCCGCTGCCCCTCATCCAGTGAGCGGTAGCCGCTCGACTCGATCGCGCTGTAGTGCACGAACACGTCCGCGCCGCCACCATCGACCGCAATGAAGCCGAAGCCCTTCTCGCCGTTGAACCACTTCACGGTTCCTTGTGCCATGTAAATCTCTCCTAGCATCTAGAGGTCGCACCGCGCGACTCTCTGACTGCTGTCGGACGGCAGTTGATCGCTAACGCCCACGCAAAGTTCCAGGGCGTAGCACTTACCACGGCTCAAGAATTGCAACAGCACGTCCTAGTGTGTCACACCTGGGTAGACACGTGGAATTTCTCGGCTGGTGGCCTCCCGACCCCGGGGCGCAACAGCGTCGCGCAACGGTTTAGGTTTGAAGCCGTGCGAGTAGCCATAGCAGGAGGTCACGGCCAGATCGCTCGACGCCTGGCCAAGATCTTGTCGCAACGTGGCGACCAGGCCGTCGCTCTTATACGTAATCCCGACCACGCCGAGGACATAAGGCAAGTCGGCGCCGAGCCCGTAGCGGTCGACCTCGAGCACGCGACTGAGGATGAAGTCGCGCAGGCGATCACGGGCTGTGATGCCGTCGTCTTCGCCGCCGGTGCCGGTCCAGGCAGCGGGTCGGAGCGCAAGGAGACGATGGACTACGGCGGTGCGGTGAAGCTGATTACGGCGGCGAAGCAGACCGGGATCAGTCGTTATGTGATCGTCAGCAGCGTGGGGGCGAATCCCGAGGTGCGTGGTGACGACACATTTAGCGTCTACCTGCGCGCGAAGGGCCGCGCGGACGAGGCTGTGCAAGCGAGTGGGCTCGACTGGACGATCGTGCGGCCGGGCGGCCTCACCAACGACGCCGGCACGGGCCGGGTCAGTCTTGGTGAGAGTGTTCCGCGGGGACAGGTGACGCGCGATGACGTCGCGGCGGTGCTCGCTGCCGTGCTCGACTCGCCGACCACAATCGGCCGGACCTTCGAGCTCATGGGCGGTGACACGCCCGTCGGCGAGGCCGTCGCGGCGATCTAGTGTCGCCGCCTACCCTGAGGTTCATGCCGAGGATCCTTGTCGTGGGCGGCGGAGCGATCGGGGGCGTCACCGCTGCCCAGATGCAATGCGACGTCGTGGTGCTCGACGCGAACGTTGAGCACGTCGCCCGGCTGCGTGATCCGGGGCTCGTCTACGAACAAGAGGGTGTCGCGCATACCGTCGTGCTGAATGCCGTCAGCAGCATTGACGGACTTGATGGCGACTTCGACTTCGCGTTGATAGCTGTCAAGTCGCCGCTGCACCAGGAGGTGCTGGAACCGCTCGTCGCCCGCGGCGGCATCGAGACCTTCGTATCGCTCGGCAACGGACTGATCCAGGACCGCATTGAGAAAATTGTCGGCAAGGGCAACCTCCTGGCCTGCGTTGTCGAATGGGGCGGCTCGAATGTAGGTCCGGGGCGGCTGGTGCGGGATTCACTCGGCGGCTTCATGATCGGCGAGCTCAACGGCTCCGACAGCGAGCGGTTACGAGTGCTTGCCCGCTGTCTCGAGACCGTCGGCCACGTGCGGATCACGCACAACGTGCGCGGGATGATCTGGTCGAAGCTGTTGATCAACAGCACGTTCACGGGACTCTCGGCGGTGTCCGGGCTGCGTTACGGCGGAGTGGCGGAGCAGGGCCGCGACGCCGTCTTCGCGCTTTGGGCTGAAGGCGTGGCTGTGGCCGACGCGCAGAGGCTGGAGCTCGAATTGATCCATGTCGATCCGCACCGTTTCGACGACGCGGCGCTTGCCGAGTACATGAGGGAGGGCGGCAATGTTCGCCCGTCGATGCTGCAGGACCTCGAGGCGGGACGCGCGACCGAGGTCGACGTCGTCAATGGCGGCGTGGCGTTGCGTGGGCGCGAGCTCGGCGTACCGACACCGTGCAACGACCGTGTCGTGGAGCTAGTGCACTCGATGGAGCGCGGTGAGCGCTCCCCCGATCCGCGCTGGCTTGCCTATGTCATGAATTAGTGCGGCCAGAGAGGTAGTGGCTATAGCCGTAGCTGGTCACAAAGGAGGGGAACTCCGCATCCAGAAAGCCGTGCTCGAGAATGTCTCGCGCGGCCGCAACCTGCCAGCTCTGCTCGGGATCGGTCTCCTCGAGCGCCAGCTCCACCTCCTCGGTCAGCATCGCAGCGACCAAGTCCCGAGTGACTGCCATCCCTCCAGTCATGCGCGCGCTGTGACGGATCCATTGCCAGATCTGCATCCGCGAGATCTCAACGGTGGCTGCGTCTTCCATTAGGTGGTTGATGGCCACCGCGCCTCGGCCGCCAATCCAGGCCGACAGGTACGCCAGCGGAACGCGCAGGTTCGTGCGTACGCCCGCCAGGGTGATCGTGCGCGGCAGGTCGCCCAGCTCGATCAGTTGCTCGACCGTAACCGCTACCTCGTCGCGGCGGCGCTCGATTTGGTGCGGCCGCTCCTCTAGGACCGAGGTAAACACCTCGGTGCAAGTGGCCACGAGGGCGGGATGGGCTACCCAGGAGCCATCGAAGCCATCGCTGGCCTCCCGTGCCTTGTCGGCTCGAGTGCGCTCCAGTGCGACAGATGTCGCATCCGGGTCGGCTCCACTGGGCACGAAGGCCGCCATGCCACCAATGGCGTGGGCGCCACGCTCATGGCAGGTCTTGACCAGCAAGTCGGTGTACGCCCGCATGAACGGCACCGTCATGGTGATCATCTCACGGTTCGGCAGCACCCGGCTGGGGTCGTCGGCGAAGTTCTTGATGAAGGAGAAGATGTAATCCCAGCGACCGGCATTGAGCCCGGCGGAGTACTCGCGTAGCTCGTAGAGGATCTCGGTCATCTCGAACGCGGCCGGAAGGGTCTCGACCAGACAGGTGGCCCGGATGGTGCCGTGCGGAATGCCGAGCGCTTCCTCCGACCAGGCGAATACGTCGTGCCACAGCCGAGCTTCGAGGTGCGACTCCAGCTTCGGCAGGTAGAAGTACGGACCCTGCCCGTTGTCGATCAAGGTTTGCGCATTGTGGAAGAAGAACAGAGCGAAGTCCACAAAGGCCGCTGGAATTGGCTGACCGTCCATCACCAGGTGGTTCTCGGTTAGGTGCCAACCGCGGGGCCGCACCATGATCGTTGCCGTCTCCAGGCCGAGTTCGTGGCGCCGGCCGTCGGCGTCAGTAAAGTCGATCTGCCGGCGGATCGCGTCGTACAGGTTGAGCTGCCCGTCGATGATGTTGAACCAGGTCGGCGAGGTGGCGTCCTCGAAATCAGCCATCCATACCCGCGCTCCGGAGTTGAGCGCGCCGATGGTCATCTTCTGAGTTGGCGGTCCGGTGATTTCGCAGCGACGGTCCGCGAGCCCGGGAGCGATCGGCGCGACTCGCCAGGTCGGATCCTCGCGGACTTCTGCCGTTTCGGCCAGAAAGCGAAACGGCAGCCTCTGGTCGTCGCGGCTGCGCCGGACCGCCAACAGCTCGGCCCGCCGACCGGCGAACTGGCCGTGCAGCCCACACACGAAGTCCAGCGCGTCGTCGGTAAGAATCGCTTCGAAGCGATCATGCATGGTGCCGACCACGCTTAACCGGCTAGTCAGCGGGTTGTCCGTGGCGTGCAAGGGCTGGTGCCGGTACTGCGGCAGGGTTCGGGGTGGCGGTTCAGCGGTGATGGTCATGATTATTCTCCTGGCGATGCCGTAATCAGTAGAACTGGGTGATCAGTGAAACTGGGCGGCCTCGGTCGAGCCCGCCAGGGCGGTCGTCTCGCTGCGCGGATTGAGCGCGGTGGCGACCTTGTCGAAGTAACCGGTGCCGACCTCCGCCTGGTGCCGGGTGGCGCTGTAGCCATACGGCTCGTCGGCGAACTCAGCCTGCTGCAGCGCCACATAGGAGGTCATCCCATCCTGGGCGTACCCGCGGGCCAAGCTGAACATCGCGTGGTTCAGCGCGTGGAAGCCCGCCAGCGTAATGAACTGGAAGCGATAGCCGAGCTCGCCAAGTCGATCTTGGAACTCCGCGATCTGGCGATCATCAAGGCTGGCCTTCCAGTTGAACGACGGCGAGCAGTTGTACGCCAGCATCTTGCCGGGAAAGTCCTTGTGCAGCTCGGTCGCAAACTCCCGTGCCAGCCCGAGGTCCGGAGTGCCCGTCTCGACCCAGATGAGGTCGGCGTACGGCGCGTACGCCTTGGCCCGGGCAAGCACCGGCTCCAGACCTGACCGGACGCGGTAGAAGCCTTCGTTAGTGCGTTCTCCGGTACAGAAAGGCGTATCCACCGGGTCCACATCGGAGGTGATCAAGTTTGCCGCGAGCGCGTCGGTGCGCGCGATGATCAAGGTCTCGGTGCCCAGAATGTCGGCGGCGAGCCGTGCCGCGTTAAGAGTGCGAACGTGCTGTCGGGTGGGAATAAGCACCTTGCCGCCGAGATGCCCGCACTTCTTCTCCGAAGCAAGTTGATCTTCCCAGTGCACGCCGGCCGCGCCAGCCATGATCATCTGCTTCATCAGCTCGAACGCGTTCAGTGGACCTCCGAAGCCCGCCTCGGCGTCGGCGATGATCGGGATGATCAACTCACCGGGTCGGTCGCGGTTCTCCCCGTTGGCCCAGGCGATCTGATCAGCCCTCATCATGGCGTTATTGATCCGGCGGACTACAGCCGGCACCGAATTGGCCGGATACAGGCTCTGATCGGGATAGGTGTGGCCGGCCAGGTTTGCGTCCGCGGCTACCTGCCACCCGGACAGATAGATCGCCTGCAGCCCGGCTTTGACTTGCTGTACGGCCTGGTTTCCGGTCAGCGCCCCAAGCGCGCGGACGTAGGTTTGCTCACGCAGCAGTTGCCAGAGGCGCGTCGCGCCGTTCCTGGCCAGTGTCTGCTCCTCCACCACCGATCCGCGCAGGTTGACCACGTCAGCCGATGTGTAGCTGCGCTCAATGCCCGCCCAACGTGCGCTGGTAGCCCAGTCGCGCTGCAGCAGTTGTTCAGGCGTGAGGTGGGTCGTTTCCCTGGCGGGCAGCATGGTGGTCATTCCGAACTCCCTTGTTCTGGCGGCCGTCGATGGTGGCCGTGACACCCACTCTGGTGGCTTTGAGTAGTCCAGTCCGAGGTCCGGTCTGGTCAAGATCCGCTGTTCTTGACGAATCCCAGGACTTGCAGAATCCTGCTGCAAGGGTTGAGATCGAGGTATGACATCGACGTCGCGCTCCCGACCGTCAAGGTTTGCGAATATTGACAAGGAGCCGGCGTTACGACTTGTGGCCGCACGGGACGGCGACGCAGCCAAGGTCAACCATCCGAGCGGACTCGATCCGCTGATGATCGGAAAGTCTGTCAGGCACCGGCGCAAGAAATCCGGCCTCACTTTGGACGCCTTGGGTGAGCGGATCGGACTCTCCGCCTCCGCCGTATCGCTGATCGAAACGGGCAAGCGAGAGGCCAAGGTCTCCACCCTTGTTGCGCTCGCGGAGGCGCTCGACTGCGAGCTGGCCGATCTACTGACCGAGGCTGCACCTAGCCGGCGAGCTGCGCTGGAGCTGAAGCTCGAGCGAGCGCAACGGTCACGCTCCTTCGCCGAACTGGACATCCCTGCCGTGAAGACTGGCCCCCGACTCCCGCTGGATGCACTGGAGTCGCTGGTGGCGCTGCATGATCGTCTTGCCGCGTACGGCGCCGAGCGGGACGGCACGCCGGAGTATGCGCGGCGGGCCAACGCCGAGCTGCGAGCCAGGATGCGCGCTTCGGATAATTACTTCCCGGCCATTGAGGAACTGGCTGACGAGTTGCTGATCGGCGTTGATCATGACGGCGGGCCGTTGACCCGGCATCGAGTGAATGCGATTGCCGACCGGCTCGGCTTCACCCTGCACTCGGTGCCCGATTTGCCGCAATCGACGCGGTCGGTAACTGATCTTGCTGGCCGACGGATCTTTCTGCCGACCAGCGACAACGCGGCCCAGCGCACCCTCGCCCTCGCCGCGCTGGGACACGTGGTGCTGCAGCACCGACCGCCGGCCGACTATGCCGAGTTTCTGGCACAGCGGGTGGAGGTCAATTACTTCGCCGCGGCCGTGCTGATCCCACAACGGTGGGCGGTGGCGTACCTGCAAGATGCGAAACGCAACAAGGATCTCGAGATCGAAGACCTGCGCGATCGTTATCTGACCTCGTACGAAATGGCAGCGCATCGATTCACCAACCTGGCCACCATCCACCTGGAGATCCCGGTGCACTTCATGAAGATCAACAAGGCGGGAATCATCTACAAGGCCTACGCCAATGACGGGGTCACTTTTCCGGCAGACAGCGCCGGATCAGTGGAAGGCCAGCGGGTCTGCCGGTTCTGGACGGCCCGCGGGGTCTTCGAGCAGCCCGATTGGACCAAGCCGTACCAGCAGTAC
>Ga0307297_10000385_pt1 | contig 10714 bp, 11 predicted proteins | sample ER_DNA_157_FD_194464 | JGI IMG/M metagenome (GOLD analysis project Ga0307297, IMG submission 194464) | Bulk soil microbial communities from the East River watershed near Crested Butte, Colorado, United States - ER_DNA_157 | ecosystem: Environmental > Terrestrial > Soil > Floodplain | place...
CGTCACCGTGGTGCAATGGCTGCGCTTCGGCGGCCAGACCTCGTTGCGCATCATCGGCAGTGCGCCGCGCGAGGAATGGACCAAGGCATTTCCGCGCTTCCGCGCCGTGCGCGACGGCATTCAGCCACGCTGAAGCTGCGCCATCCGGCGAATATCTGCCGAAGATTGATGCGCTCGGCGCCGCCTAAACCCGCTTTACGCTCTTCCGATGAGATGATTTGCTGGCGACGGCGTATCTGACAGGGAGATGGTGCATGTTGGACCGAAGGCAATTTCTCGCGGGCCTGGGCACGGTGGCGATCGCCACCGGCTCTGCAAACCAGCTTTGGGCGGCGGCGATCAAGCCCGACGAGGCCTCGGCGCTGCTGGTGATCGATGTGCAGAACTGCTTCCTGCCGGGCGGCAGCCTCGCCGTCAAAGAGGGCGATCAGGTCGTTCCCGTGATCAACCGCATCGCCAAGGGTTTTGCCAATGTGGTGCTGACGCAGGACTGGCACACCCCGGGCCATGTCTCGTTCGCAACCAGCCACGACGGCAAGAAGCCGTTCGAAACCGTCGATCTCAAATACGGCAAACAGGTGCTGTGGCCCGATCACTGCGTGCAAGGCACCGAGGGCGCGGGACTGTCCAAGGAACTCGCGATTCCGCAGGCCGCGCTGATCATCCGCAAGGGGTTCAACAAGCAAGTCGACAGCTACTCCGCCTTCACCGAGGCCGACGGCAAGACCACGACCGGGCTCGCCGCCTACCTGAAGGCGCGCAAGGTGAAGCGGCTGTTCCTGGCGGGCCTCGCCACCGATTTCTGTGTCGCGTGGAGCGCGCTCGACGCGCGCAAGGCCGGCTTCGAAACCTATGTGATCGAAGACGCCTGCCGCGGCATCGACACCCAAGGCTCCCTCGCAAAGGCCTGGGCGGATATGGCCAAGGCCGGCGTCAAGCGCATTCAATCGGGCGATATCGCGGTTTGACCAAAGCGCTTTCAAGCGAAGTGGGTACCGGTTCGCGTTAAAAATCGCGTAAACGAGAAAGCAGCATGTCGGATCCCGCTGCTCCAGTCGCATTCGAGATGGTCCGCCGTCCGCCGTCGCAGCGGACCGCCGGGCTGATCTCGGGAATGACGGGTTACCGCGAGACAGCGCGTGGCCGGTTTTCTCAGCGCGAGGCCGCACCGCTGGCGGTGCCGCTGATCATCAGTTTCGGCACGCCGTTCACGATCGCGCTCGGCCGTCAGCCCGATGCGGCCGACCGCCAGGGCAGTTTTGCGGCGGGGCTCTATGCCGGCACCGTCTACATCGAATCCGACGGCGGGGCCGAATGCGTGCAAGTCGATTTCACGCCGCTCGGCGCCTTCAGATTTTTCGGCGGCGCCGTGGTCGACCTCGCCGCGCGCATGATCGGGATCGATGACGTGCTCGGGAGCGATGGCGCACGGCTGCGCGAGCGTCTCGGCGCCACCTTGGGCTGGCAGCGCCGCTTCGATATCGTCGAGGATTTTGTGACGGATCGCGCCAACCACCGGCCGTCGCCGGAACTCGAATTCGCCTACCGCCAGCTGACACGCAGCGGCGGCGGCATCCGGATCGCCACCCTGGCGGATGAGATCGGCTGGAGCCGCAAGCATCTGGTCGATCGCTTTCGATCCGAATTCGGTCTCGCTCCCAAGCCGCTGGCGCGGATGTTGCGCTTCCACCGCGCCTGCGGCCTGGCGCGAACCGGAACGTCGTCCGGCTGGGCCGGGATCGCCGCTGATACCGGCTTTTCCGATCAGGCTCACATGGTCCGCGAATTCACCGCGCTGGCCGGCGAGCCTCCGACGGCGTGGGCGCGACGCCTGGCGCTGACCGACAGCCGGCTGACACGCCCGGAGCAAGCCGTTTCGGGCTGGTAACAAATCTTCAAGCGGATGATGCCCGGCTTGGCGCATGATCGCGTGGACAGAAAATCCAGCAGGAGCTTTCCGTGACCGATCAAAGAACCATCGAAGCGCCGCGCCTCTATCCCACCCTTCGCTGCAGGGATGCCGAGGCGATGATGCGCTGGTTGAAGGACGTCGTTGGTTTCACCGAGCGCGTGGTCTATCGCAATGACGGCGTCGTGCACCATGCCGAGCTTGCCTACGGCTCCTCGATCCTGATGCTGGGCCAGAGCCGGGAGGACGAATACGGCAAGCTGGTCGGCGATACTGGCGGCCGCCGCACCGACTCGCTCTATGTCGCCGTCACCGATCCCGACGCGCTGCATGCCAGGGCCAAGACCGCCGGCGCCAGGATCGAGATGGAGCTGCACGACACCGACTACGGCAGCCGCGATTTCGCCTGCCGCGATCCGGAAGGCAATCTCTGGAGTTTTGGGACGTACTGGCCGAAGACCAACGAAAAGCCGCTGGCGGGATAGATTGGGGTGGCACCATCTCACAACTCGTCGTGGCCGGGCTTGACCCGGGCATGACCAAATTGAGCGTTAGCTCAGGCGGAGACGTCGGCGCCCGGCGCCGCTTTCGCGCCGCCCTTCGATACCGCAACCAGCGCCGGCCGCAGCACGCGCTCGCCGATGGTGTAGCCGGCCTGCACGACCTGGACCACGGTTCCCGCCGGCACCGAGGGGTCGGGGACCTCGTACATCGCCTGCTGAAAATTCGGATCGAACTTCTCGCCGGCCGGATCGAATTTCCTAACGCCGTTCTTCTCCAGCGTGTTGAGCAGCGAGCGCTCGGTTAGTTCGACGCCCTCGATCAGCGCCTTCAGTCCGGGATCGGCGTTGGCCTTGGCCTCGGCCGGAACCGCATCCAGCGCACGCTGCAGGTTGTCGGCGATATCGAGCACGTCGCGCGCGAAACCGGTGATGCCATAGGCCCGCGCGTCGGCCACTTCCTTCGCCGTGCGCTTGCGCAGGTTTTCCATTTCCGCCAGCGTTCGCAGCATCCTGTCGCGGGCTTCGGCGAGTTCCTTGGTCAGGGCTTCTACTGAGCCTTCCTCGGGATCGTCGGGCATGATGTATGGCTTGGACACCACGGGCTCGGCGGCCTTCGCCGTATCCGCCGGATTGTCCTTCTGCCCGTTACCGTTGGAATCGGTCATCACGCTGCCTTCTCAAAATCGTCTTGATGGGATGGGGTGGGGATTTGCTGGCCCGGATATCGTGCTTTGGGCGGAGAAAATCAAGCGCAACCGGGCTCATTAAGGACCGGATCAGCCGCCCAGCAAGCGGCTGACGATGCGCGCGGCATAGTCCACCGTCGGGATCACCCTTGCATAATTGAGCCGCGTCGGCCCGATCACGCCAAGCACGCCGACGATGTGGCCCGCGGCATCGCTGTAGGGCGCGATGATGGTGGAGGAACCGGACAGCGAAAACAGCTTGTTCTCCGAGCCGATGAAAATCCGCACCCCTTCGGCGCGTTCGGCGCGGCCCAAAAGATCGATCACGCCGCGCTTGGTCTCGAGATCGTCGAACAGCGATTTCACCCGCTCCAGATCTTCCAGCGCGTGCAGGTCTTCCAGCAGATTGGCGTGACCGCGCACGATCAGTTGCCGGTCGTCGCTGGTGCCGCCGGACCAACTCGCGATACCCGCCGCGATCACCTTCTGCGTCAGCTGATCGAGCTCGGTCCGGCTTTGCGTCAGCGCTGTTTCCAGCTCCAGCCGCGCCTCGGCCAGAGTCCGCCCCCTGATCCGCGCATTGAGAAAATTGGTGGCTTCGGTCAGCGCCGAGGAGGGAACGCCCGGCGGCAGCGTCAGCACGCGGTTCTCGACCTGGCCGTCCTCGCCGACCAGCACCACCAGCGCCCGCTCCGGCTCCAGCCGAACGAATTCGATGTGCTTCAGCCGCGAATTGGATTTGGCGGTCAGCACCACGGCCGCGGCCCGGGTCAGGCCGGACAGCCGGGTCAGGGCCTCGCCCAGTGCCGCCTCGACCGATTGCGCCTTGCCGACGGAGGCGAGCTGGTTCTGGATCGACTCGCGCTCCGGCTCAGTGAGGTCGCCAACCTGCATCAGCGCGTCGACGAAGAACCGCAGGCCGAGCTCGGTCGGCAGCCTGCCGGCCGAGGTATGCGGCGCGTAGATCAGGCCGAGCTGCTCGAGATCCGACATCACGTTGCGCACCGAGGCCGGCGACAGCGGCATCGCTATCAGGCGCGAAATGTTGCGGGAACCGACGGGTTCGCCGGTGGCCAGGTAACTCTCGACGATTTGACGAAAAATATCGCGCGAACGCTCGTTGAGCTGGGCAAGCCCGGCATGCGGAGCGATCAGGCCGATCGGATCGTGGTGGGCCACAGGATACTCCCCCTTAACTCAGCCCAATCTGTCTATCACAGGTGGCGGGGACAAGGAGGTATTAGTCCCGACCCGGTGTCCTGGGGGTTCAAGGGACTTGCCGCTGCCGCTCCCCCCTCCTACAAGCACCGCGAACCTGTCTTTACTGGATTTTCGAAAGGATTCCTCATGCGGCCAAGCCGCCGAGCGCCGGATGAACTGCGCGCCGTGTCGCTGGAACGCGGCGTGGTCAAATACGCCGAGGGTTCCTGCATGGTCAAATTCGGCGACACCCATGTGCTGGTCACCGCAACCCTCGAGGAACGGCTGCCACCATGGTTGAAGGGCCAGGGCCGCGGCTGGGTCACCGCCGAATACGGCATGCTGCCGCGCGCCACACTGGAACGCACCCGCCGCGAGGCCGCCGCCGGCAAGCAAGGCGGCCGCACCGTCGAGATCCAGCGCCTGATCGGCCGCAGCCTGCGCGCCGCGGTCGACCTCGAGGCGCTTGGCGAGCGCCAGATCACGGTGGATTGCGACGTGATCCAGGCCGATGGCGGCACCCGCACCGCCTCGATCACCGGCGCCTGGGTGGCGCTGGCCGACTGCATCTCCTGGATGAAGACCCGCAACATGCTCAAGACCAACCCGCTGCGCGACAATGTGGCGGCGATTTCCTGCGGCATCTACAACGGCACCCCGGTGCTCGATCTCGATTACGCCGAGGATTCCGAGGCCGATACCGACGCCAATTTTGTCATGACCGGCGACGGCCGCATCATCGAGGTGCAGGGCACCGCGGAAAAGACGCCGTTCTCGCAGGACGAATTCCTGGCGCTGATGGCGCTGGCGCGCCAAGGCGTGGCGCGGCTGGTGGACTTGCAGAAAATGGCCGTGGCGTGATTTGCAATAAAACGTGGATGACCGGGACACCTTCGCGAAGACGCGCTTCGCGCTTTTGCCCGGCCATGACGGAATATAACTATCCATGACCGAACACCGCCGAATCACCGGCAAGATCGTGATCGCGACCCATAATCCCGGCAAGCTCGCCGAGATGCGCGAACTGCTGGCGCCGCATGGCGTCGAGGCGATCTCGGCCGGCGAACTCGGCCTCGGCGAACCCGACGAAACCGGCGACACGTTTCGCGCCAATGCGGTCATCAAGGCCGTGGCCGCCGCCAGGGCGGCGCAGCTGCCGGCCTTCGCCGACGATTCCGGCCTCGTGGTCGACGCGCTCGATGGCGCGCCCGGCATTCTCTCGGCACGCTGGGCCGGACCATCCAAGGATTTCGCCACGGCGATGGCGCGGATCGAGCGCCTGCTGCAGGAGCGCGGCGCCACCACGGCGGAGCAGCGCAGAGCGCATTTCGTTTCCGCGCTGTGCGTGGCCTGGCCCGACGGTCATCTCGAAGAGGTCGAGGCCCGCGCCGACGGCACGCTGGTGTGGCCGCCGCGCGGCAGCGCCGGCTTCGGCTACGACCCGGCGTTCCAGCCCGATGGACACGCGCGCACTTTTGGCGAGATGACCAGCCTCGAAAAGCACGGCCTGCCGCCGCTCGGGCTCGGCCTGTCGCACCGCGCCCGCGCCTTCGTCAAACTCGCGGAGATCTGCCTTGACCAGCGCTGACCGGGAAAAAGCGTTCGGCGTCTACGTGCACTGGCCGTTCTGCCTGTCGAAATGCCCGTATTGCGATTTCAACAGCCATGTCCGGCACGCGCCTGTTGACGAGGAGCGCTTTACCCTCGCCTTTGCGCGCGAGATCGAGACCACCGCGGCACGCGTGCCCGGTCGCGGGGTTTCCTCGATCTTTCTCGGTGGCGGCACCCCGTCGCTGATGCAGCCCAAAACCGTCGGCGCCATTCTGGATGCCATTGCAAAACATTGGCGCGTCGCGCCCGACGCCGAGGTCACGCTGGAGGCCAATCCGACCAGCGTCGAGGCGACGCGCTTTCGCGGCTACCGCGCCGCCGGCGTCAACCGGGTTTCGCTCGGCGTGCAGGCGCTGGATGACGCCTCGCTGAAGGCGCTGGGACGCCTGCACAGCGCACGCGAGGCACTCGACGCCGTCGCGATCGCCCGCACCGCGTTCGACCGCTACTCGTTCGATCTGATCTACGCCCGCCCCGACCAGACCCCGCAAATGTGGGCCGACGAGCTCAAGCTCGCGATCTCGGAAGCCGCCGAGCATCTGTCGCTGTATCAACTGACGATCGAGGAAGGCACGCCGTTCTTCGGCCTGCACGCCGCCGGCAAGCTGAAGACGCCGGACGAAGCGGTGGCCCGCGCGCTCTACGACGTGACGCAGGAGGTCTGCGCACAGCAGGGCCTGCCGTCCTACGAGATTTCCAACCACGCCCGGCCCGGCGCCGAGTGCAAGCACAACCTGATCTACTGGCGCGGCGAGGAATATGCCGGCATCGGTCCCGGCGCCCATGGCCGTCTCGACATCGACGGCGCAAGGCACGCCATCGCCACCGAGAAGCGTCCCGAGGCATGGCTGATGCGCGTCGAGGCCAACGGCCATGGCGTTGTCGTCGACGACCACCTCAATAGCGAAGAGCGCGCCGATGAATTTCTGCTGATGGGGCTGCGGCTCGCCGAGGGCATCGATCCCGAGCGCTACGCGGCGCTCTCGGGCCGCACGCTGGATCCCGGCCGCATCGCGATCCTGCGCGAGGAAGGCGCCATCATTGTCGACGCCAACGGCCGACTGCGGGTGACGCAGGCCGGATTTCCGGTGCTCGATGCCGTAGTGGCGGATCTCGCGGCGTAGATTCATGTCCCGGACCCGTAGCCCGGATGGAGCGCAGCGCAATCCGGGAATGTCTGCGGTGGGTCCTATTGTCCCGGATTTCGCTGCGCTCCATCCGGGCTACATGTTGCGATGGCTGCAACGACGAGTTTACGCCCCAAAACTCTTCGGCGATCCAGCGACCGGCGTGCTGCCGCCGGTTGCCACCTTCATCACGGCGAGGCCGCGCTCGTTGGTGCCGTCGGCGCGGAACCGAAACAGGCCGTCGATGCCGGCAAAGCCCGACGGATTGGTCAAAACCTCGGGCGAGAACCGCGCGCCGCCCTGGGTTCGCGCCAGCGCGGCCACCAGCGCCACCGCGTCATAGGCCAGTGTCGCGGTGCGCACCGGATCGGCGCCGAATCTGGCGCGGTAGCGGCCGGAAAAACTGCGGAAGCCGGACGGATCCGGCGCGGCATAGAGCCCACCTTGCAGCGCCGGGCTGGCGAACACCCGCGGATTGTCCCACAGGCCGGTGCCGAGCAGCTGGATGTTTCTGAGATTGGCCCCCGCCGCAGTCATTGCGTCGGCGGCCTGCACCACCGAGTCGCCGTCATCGGCGATGAACAGCGCATCGGCCCCGCCCAGCGCCTGCGCCACGGTGCGCGCCGCGGTGGCGCGGTCGGCGCCGTATTTTTCGAATGCGACGATTCGTCCGTTCCGGCGGCCGACCGCCTGCTTGAAGGCGGCCTCCACCACATTGCCATAGGCATTGTCGGGCAGCAGCGCGGCGAACGACCGCTTGCCGTTGCTGGCGGCGTATTCGACGATCCGGTTGACGTCGGACTCGGGCAGGAAGCTCAGCAGATAGACGCCGCGGCCGGCCACGCTCGAATCGGTCGAGAACGCGATCACCGAGACGCCACGGGCGCGCGTCAGCGCAGCCGTCGACGGCACCGACGTCGCGAACAGCGGACCCAGGATGATCTCGGCGCCTTCGTCGAGCGCCTGCTGGGTTCCCTGGCTCGCGCCCTGCGGACTGCCGGCGTCATCCTTGATCAAGAGCTGGATATTGGGATTCTGGAATTCCGCCAGCGCCATCTCGGCGGCATTCTTCATCGACAGGGCGGCGACGCCGGCATTGCCGGATGCCGACAGCGGCAGCACCAGGCCGACCTTGACCCCTCCAGTGCCGACGGCCTGCGGCTGCTGCGGCGGCCCGGCCGGCGCGGCATCCGAGCTGAACGGGTTTGAAAGCGAACTCATGCCGGCGCAGGCCCCGAGCAGCGGCCCGCCCAGAACCAGGCCCACCGCCGCGCGGCGGGTCGGCCCCGCCAGCGGGGACGTGGAAGGCAAGGATTTGGGTTCGCGCGGCCCCAGCATCGCATCTCTTCTCTTCACGGCCCATTTCGGCCGGTACTTCAACCTCCCAACGATCAGGGCGGCGGATTCAGGCATAATGTCGGCGAATAGTTAACCAAATCAAAAGGATTGTGGCAGCGCCGCCCCGGCCCCGGTTGCAGGATCCTGCTCCCTTCTCGCGTGCCGCGACCTGCCCTGTGGCAGCCGCCTCACGCCAGCCTTGTGGCGTCAACGCCCCGTCCCCTCTAGAATTGGCATTATGCGCCCAAAACCCGCGTCCATAAATACGTCTGATCGATCAGCGGATCCCGCAAGCCGTACATTTTCTTTGGGCGAGCACGTTTTGACCGCGCCCAAGGCGGTTCCCGGCCTCCATCTGGTGGCAACCCCGATCGGCAATCTCGGCGATATTACGCTGCGCGCGCTGGAAACCCTGGCCGGCGTCGATATCATCGCCTGCGAAGACACCCGCATGACGCGCCGGCTCACCGAGCGCTATGGCATCTCGGCAGTGTTGAAACCCTATCACGAGCACAATGCCGCGCTGGCGCGCCCCGTGATCCTGCAGAAGCTGGCGCAGGGAATGTCGATCGCACTGGTCTCGGATGCCGGCACGCCCCTGATTTCCGATCCCGGCTTCAAGCTGGTGCGCGAGGTCTGCGCCGCCGGTCATGCCGTGATCGCGCTGCCCGGCCCGTCCTCGGTGCTGGCGGCGCTGTGCGTGGCCGCGCTGCCGACCGACCGCTTTTTCTTCGAGGGGTTTTTGCCATCGCGAGGGACCGCGCGCCGGGCCCGGCTGACCGAGCTGTCCCGGATCGACGCCACGCTTGTGATGTTCGATTCCGGCAACCGCGTGCAAGACACGCTGGCCGATCTCGCCGCCATCATGGGCACGCGCGATGCCGCGATCTGCCGCGAAATGACCAAGCTGCACGAGGAGATCAGGCGTGGTCCCGTCTCCGACCTCGCGGGCATCGCCGGCACGCTGGAGACCCGCGGCGAATTCGTGCTGGTGATCGGCCCGCCGGCGGCCCGCGCCGAGGCGATCACCGAGGAGGCGCTGGACGACCTGTTGCGCAGCTCCCTGCAACGCGACAGCGTCAAGGATGCGGTGGCGCATGCGGTCGAACTGTCCGGCCGGCCGCGCCGCGAAATCTATGCCCGCGCGCTCGAACTCGCCAAGGAGACGCACCAGCAGGCAAGGACCGGCGATGACGAAGACTGACGGCGCCGTGCCGCCCGACAAGCTTGCAAAAGTCGCGGCGCCCGAGCGGGTCGCAGCGTTTCGCGCGGGCATATCGGCGGAAGCCCGCGCGGCCGCCTATCTGATGGCCAAAGGCTATCGCATCCTGGCAAAACGGTTTCGCTCGCCCTATGGCGAGATCGACCTGGTGGCGCGCAAGCGCAACCTGGTGGCGTTCGTCGAGGTCAAGGCGCGCGCCAGCCTGGACGACGCCGCCTATGCGGTGACGCCGCGCCAGCAGGCCCGCATCATCGCCGCCGCCCAGGCCTGGCTGATGGCGCATCCCGAGCATGCGGAATTCGAGCTGCGTTTCGACGCCGTGCTGATTGCGCCGCGGCGTCTGCCGCGCCATCTGTTGGCGGCGTTCGACGCCAGCACCTGACGCTTCCAGCCCATCACACGTATCCCACCAACCCGCGGACCCCCTTAAATGAAATTGAACGTCGTCGTCCAGATGGACCCCATCGCACGCATCAACATCCGCGGCGATTCGACCTTTGCGCTGTTGCTGGAGGCGCAGCGACGCGGCCATTCGCTGTCCTATTACACCCCGGACCGGCTGTCGCTCCGCGGCGAGGAGGTGGCGGCGCCGGTGCAAGCGCTCGCGGTGCGCGACGAGGTCGGCGATCACTGTACCCTCGGCGAGCCCAGGCGCACGCCGCTCACCGACTTCGACGTGGTGCTGCTGCGGCAGGACCCGCCGTTCGATCTGGCCTACATCACCTCGACGCATCTGCTGGAGCGCATCCACCCCAAAACGCTGGTCGTGAACGATCCTGCCAGCGTGCGCAACGCGCCGGAAAAAGTCTTCGTGATGGATTTCCCGCAGCTGATGCCGCCGACGCTGATTTCGCGCGACCTCGACGAGATCAACGCGTTCCGCGACGCGCACGGCGCGGTCGTGATGAAGCCGCTGCACGGCCATGGCGGCGCGGCAGTGTTCCGCGTCATGCCGCAGGACATGAATTTCGGCTCGCTGTTCGACATGTTCTCCGTGACGTTCCGGGAGCCCTGGGTGATCCAGCGCTTCCTCCCCGAGGTCAAGCACGGCGACAAGCGCATCATCCTGGTCGACGGCGTATTCGCCGGCGCCGTCAACCGCGTGCCGGCGGCCGACG
>Ga0307297_10000388_pt1 | contig 10656 bp, 10 predicted proteins | sample ER_DNA_157_FD_194464 | JGI IMG/M metagenome (GOLD analysis project Ga0307297, IMG submission 194464) | Bulk soil microbial communities from the East River watershed near Crested Butte, Colorado, United States - ER_DNA_157 | ecosystem: Environmental > Terrestrial > Soil > Floodplain | place...
CCTCTCGACATATGTAGAGTTAAGTCATGCCACGCCCCGCCGGGGATTCACCGCAGACCGTCGACGTGTTGCGGCAGCTGGTCGTCGAGTCGGAGACGTGGAGCTACGGCTACGACCTGAGCCGGACGACCGGGTTGAAGTCAGGCACCCTGTATCCGATTCTGATGCGGCTGACCAATCGGGGATGGCTGGAGGCGCGTTGGGCTGAGCCGGCAGGTGCCGGGCGGCCTCCCCGGCACCTTTACCGCCTGACCGCGGAGGGCAGGATGGCGGCGGCCAGGCTGACGGCGACCCGAACGGCTCGCGCGTCGCGGCGCTTGCGGCCGATCAGCCAGGCGGCACCATCGTGACGCGTTTAGCAGGAGGCCTGGACGGTGCGGCCGGATCGGTGGCCAGGTGGTTGCTGCGGTGGGCGACGACCCGACATGACGTGTCCAGGCCGTCGTGGATCCACGCGCTCAGCGCGGAGTTCGACGAGATCGGGACGGGACGGTCGCAGCTGGCCTGGGCGGTTGGCTCCCTGCGAGTGCTGTGGGCGGAACGAAGGATGAGCAGGCGGAGCAGGTTGTGGGTCGGGTTGCGGTAGATGGGATCGGCAGGCGGCCTCGGCGGCTTGCGGGTCTACACCCCGGCGGTCGTCGGCGGCATCCTGATGGCGACTTGGACCTACTGGCATCGCGACGACGACGCTCCGATCCCGCTGATCGCCGCGGTTCTGCTCGCCCCCTACTAAGTGTTGATCGCACTCTGGTGGGGTCGAAGGAGGACTGTCGAGACGGCTGCACTGGTGGGCGCCGTTACGGCGCTGGTCGGCTTTGAGATCGTCACCCTTCTTACCGCGATAGAGACCGCCGCCACAGAGACGGGCGTGAACGCGGCGGTCTGGCTGGTCTTCGGTCTGGTGTACGCGACCATGGTCGCCTTGGTGGGAGCCTTCTGCGGCTTGGCCGGCGGGACACTTGCGCGCCCCAGCTCGAGAGGTTGTCCCGGGTCTCGTGGAAGTTGAGGTGGCGGTCCCCCGCCTGATGCCTGCCTTGCGGTAGGTGTTGGGCGACCGCCAAGTCGACCCAAGAGACGAGGGACCGCTGTGAAGAAGGACTATCAGAAGAACGCCGCGACCGCGACGGCGCCGGTGCTGCCGGAGGCCGTGTCGATCACGTTGGCCGAGCTGGCCGGCGACGTGCAGGAGGGCTTGCTGGCGATGGCCGTGGGCACTGGGCTGCAGGTGATGGCGGCGATGATGACCGCTGATGTGGAGGCGGTGTGCGGGCCGAAGGGCCGGCACGACCCGGACCGGTCGGCGGTGCGGCACGGCACTGGGGACGGCTCGGTGACGTTGGGCGGGCGCCGGCTGCCGGTGACCCGGCCGCGGATGCGCGCCACGGACGGTACTGGCGAGGTGCCGGTCGCCTCCTATGAGCTGTTCTCGCACACCGAGGTGCTGGGGCGGATGGCGATGCAGCGGATGCTGGCCGGCCTGTCGACCCGTCGTTACCCGGTCGGGCTGGAACCGGTCGGCGACCGGGTCGAGAAGTCGGCTCGCTCGATCAGCAAGTCTGCGGTGTCGCGCCGGTTCGTCGCCGCGACCGAGACCGCTTTGGCCGAGCTGCTGGCCGTGGATCTGTCCGGGCTGGACCTGGTGGCGTTGATGATCGACGGGGTGCACTTCGGTGACCACCTGTGCGTGGTCGCCCTCGGGATCGGCAGCGATGGGACGAAGCATCCGCTCGGGCTGGTCGAGGGCTCGACCGAGAACACCAGCGTGGTCACCGATCTGCTGACCGGGCTACGCGACCGCGGCCTGGACACCAGCCGGGCGTTCTTCGTCGGCATCGACGGCGGCAAAGCGTTGCGCGCCGCGGTGGTGAAGGTGTTCGAGCACCCGGTGATCCAAAGGTGTCAGCTGCACAAGATCAGAAACGTGGCCGACAAGCTGCCCGATCACCTCGCGTCGACGGTGACCAAACGGATGCGTAAGGCCTATCACGCTGACTCGGCCCTGCTCGCCGAGGCGCAGCTCGAGGCGCTGGCCACGGAGCTGCAGCGCACCCATCCCGGCGCCGCCGGGAGCCTGCGTGAGGGACTGGCCGAAACGCTGACCGTGCTGCGCCTAGGCGTATCCCCGACGCTGGCACGTACCCTGCGCTCCACCAATTGCATCGAGTCGATGATCTCGATCGCCCGCACCCACTCGGCCAACGTGACGAACTGGCAGAACGGCACCATGGCGCTGCGCTGGTGCGCCGCCGGGATGATCGAAGCCCGCAGCCAGTTCCGCCGCGTCAACGGACACCTACACCTACCCGCGCTCCGCCTCGCGCTCGAGGCGCACCTCACCGCCGAGACTGTCGGTACCGTGCGTCAGGATGAACCCGTGATCGCCGCCTGACGACCACGACGACCGCCACCGAAGTTCAACGAGAAGCGGGACAACCTCCAGCGTGCCCCCAGGGTGTAGGAATCACCCTGTGAGGCGGTGGGCGGGGGCGCTGGCGGGAGTGGCGCTCATAGGAGTCATGGGCGCCTGCACGGGCGGCGGTGGCATCAGTATCCCGACGAACATCCCCACGACCATTCCCACCTCGATCACCATGCCCACCATTCCTACCCAGACCGTTACCACCGAGACACGCACCCAGACCGACACGGTCACGGTCACCACGACCGCCACCTCCCGGCCCTCGACGCGGACCGTCACCGAGACCGCCACGCCCTCCCCCACCACGACGGTTCCGGCCGAGCCGACCAGCAGCACTGGGCTACCGCTGTGGGTGTGGCTGCTCCTCCTCATCCTGCTGATCGCCGTCATTGTCCTCGTGGTGTGGCTGGTCCGCCGCGGACAGTCCCGCACGGACTGGGATGAGAAGATGGCGCAGGCCCGCCGCAACGCCCAGTGGTTCGAGGACTCGCTGGTCCAGCAGGTCATGGCCCGCGGATCGACGGCCGAGGCATGGCGGACCTGGCAGGCGGCGCAGCCGCGGCTGCTCTCGCTCGACGAGCAGCTCTACGACCTGTCGACCACCGCACCCGACGAGGAGCGGGCTCAACAGGCCGGCCAGCTGCGTTCCCGTGTCGCCGGCTTGGTGGAGGCGATGGGCGCGGACACCTCGACCAGTCCAGACGCGAACGTCGACGATCTCCGGGCACGGCGCGCCGCGGTCTGGCGCGCACGGACCGAGCTGCGCAACCTCCTCGACGCCACCGCGCCGGATCGCGCCGGACCGCTCCCGCCGCAGACCTGACGCGGGCCACGCCGCGAACGCCGCCAGACGAGACCTACGGAGCCGGCGGCGCCGGCGCCACCTTCTGCTGCAGCTCCGCCTCGACCCAGGCGTCGACCTCGGCCCAGATGTCGTCGACCCACTCGAGAATGCCCTTGACGTCAGACGGGATCGTCCCGGCCTCCGCGACCCACCAGTGAATCGACATCGGCCGGTAGTCGACGGGGATCGCCTCCCAGATCTCCAATGGGGTGACCAGCAGGTCCAGCCCGGCGTGGGCCAGCACCAGGACGTCGACGTCCGGCCGCGCCGACAGCGCCGCCGCGACACCGCCCGGACGGGGCGGGAGTACGTGCTCTTCTTCCTGCGCCTCCTTGGCTCGCTCGTACTGCCCCGTCCGTAAGAGGTACCGGACCGCGCGCTCGTGCCGCTTCGGCGTCCAGTTGCCGCCTTCGGGGAAGATCAGCAGCGCCTCGTCCCGCTCCAGCGACGTGGCGAGCCGCGCGACGTGCTCGACCCGGTCGTCGCCCGCGCCGGTGACGGACGGCAGAAAGTAGCAGTCCAGCCGGTTGAGCAGCACGTCGATGCCGGGATCCCACTGCATCGCTGCCTTCAACACGACCTTGGGCCTGCGCCGGAACGTCGTGAGGATGAGGTTGACCAGCGTGAACGAGTCCCCCGGGCCGGCGTGCCGGCCGAGGATCACCAGCGGGCGGTGCGGCGGCGGCAACGGTCCCGCGTCGACGACCACCCGGAACCCCACCATGGACCGCGACGCCTTGGCCAGCACCCGCAGCGCGAGGCGCAGCAGCGCGGTGTGCCGCTCGCGCCAGAGCGTGACGTCGCGACCCGGAAGCGGCTGTACGAACCACAGCGCCCAGCACCCGAGGAGCATCCCGACGTCGGTCCACAGGTACGCCATCGCGAACGACACGACCCGCAGCAGCCGGCGTCGCCCCGGGAAGATGGCGATCACGGCACCGATGACGTAGAACGGCAACAGCACCGCCGTCAGCAGAACGACCATCGGCAGCCACAGCACGTGGAGAACCCGGCGCGCCCACAGCGGCGGTACCCACATGGTCATCACGTCACCTCGGTCCCGGCCAAGTACCCGCGAGTCGCCGCGCTCGCCGCCTTGATCCGGGCCGCTACCTGGCTGGCGCCGCGGTAGCTCATCGTCATCGACGGCGACCGCTCCGAACCCGACGGCAGCACGTGCACGGCGATCCCCTCGGGAACCCGCTCCAGGTCCTCGTTGAACCGGTACCGCCGCGCGATCTCGAACGCGACGAGCCCCACCTCCCACGGCCAACGAGGCTCGCGCAGCGCGTGCTCGATCCGCCCCACCTGCAGCACGTAGACGGTCCGAGCCCCGAGGTCGATCGCCCGCGACACGGGAATCGAGTGGACCAGCCCACCGTCCAGGTAGTGCCTGCCGTCGATCTCCCGCGCCGGTAGGAGGCCCGGCACCGCACACGACGCCAGCACGGCATCCACCACGGGTCCCGAGTCGAACCAGCGCGCCGACGCCGTCTCGATCTGCGCGGCGACGCACTGGAACCGGACCGCCAGGTCCTCGATCCGCATACCGTCCAGCTCGTCCGCGAGCAGGCTCTCCAGCGCGTCGCTGGAGTGGAGATGGCTGGCCAGCCGCGCGACCCGCTGCGCGCGCGCCAGCAGCGAGTCGGCGAACACCCCGGACCCGGAGGCTCGGACCCAGACCTCGGCCAGCCGCCCCACCGCAGCCGGCGTGGGGTCGGCGGCCAGGAACGCGCCGTTCACCGCCCCCACGCTCGTCCCCACGACGAGGTCCGGGCGGATGCCCTCACCGAGCAGCGCCTCGAGCATCCCGACCTCGCTGGCGCCGAGAATCCCGCCGCCTCCGAGCACGAAGGCGACCGGACCGGCCTGCGCTGCCACGACCCGAGGCTAGTTGTCGCGGGCGTTCGAGAGCCTCCCGCACCCTCCCTGCCGGCACACACGTCACATACCCCGGAACTACGCTCGCCAGTATGCCGGGACCCACCTTCCGGAAGGCCGGCGCCCACGCACCCCTCGGCTACTTCGCCTGGGAGGCGGCCGGACTGCGCTGGCTGGCCGCCGTTCCCGGTGGCGCCGCGGTGGTCCCGGTCGTCGAGGTCGGCGAGGACGAGCTCCTCCTGGAACGGCTCCAGCCCACCAGCCCGAGCCGGCAGCAGGCGGAGGCGTTCGGTGCGGCCCTGGCGACGACTCACGCGGCCGGAGCCGCCGCATACGGCAGTCCGCCGGACGACTGGCGCGGCGACGGCTGGCTCGGGCCGCTCAGCGACCTCCTCCCGCTGCCCCTGAACCCGGTCGCCACGTGGAGCGAGTTCTACGCCCGCCAGCGGCTCGAGCCGGTCCTCGCTCAGGGTCGGCGGCTCGGCATCTACGACGACGAGGCCGCCGCCCTGTTCGAGAAGGTCGCCGCTCGGGTCGCGTCGGGCGAGTTCGACACCGAGGAACCGCCGTCCCGGCTGCACGGCGACCTCTGGGCCGGCAACATCATGTGGACCTCACGCGGCGGCGTGCTCATCGACCCGGCGGCGCATGGCGGCCACCGGGAGGCCGACCTCGCGTTCCTCGTCCTCTTCGGCGCGCCGCACCTCGACGCGATCCTCGGTGGGTATGCGGATGTGGCACCGCTCGCCGACGGCTGGCGGGAACGCGTCTCCCTCCATCAACTGCACCCGCTGATGCTCCATGCGGTGCTCTTCCGGGGCGGGTATGTCGGACAGAGCTTCGCGACGGCGCGGCGCTGGACCTAGATCACCCCACGAACTTCTCCGCTCCGCTCCGATACTTCGCGGGGACCCCGCCTAGACGAGCGCGAAGCCGATCTTGCCGGTCGAGATATCGGCAGTTTCCACCCGGACGCGCACCTGGCGACCGACTTTCACGTCGCCGCGCGCCGCCGCGACGATCGCCGGATCGGAGAGCTGCACCGTGAGGACGCCGCGCTTGCCGTCGACATCGACGACGTCGGCCGGGAACTCGTCACCGATGCGCGAGGCCATCACCGCCGCCTCGACCGCGTCGGTGGACTCGCGTTCGACGGCTCGGGCGCGGCGGTCGCCCTCCTGCATCGTCTCGGGCAGTCGCGGCAGCGCTTCCCTCACCCAGCCCGGGACGTCCTCACCCGCACCGATGGCGGCGCACAGCACCAGGCCGTACCGGTCGACCAGCCGTCGCAGCGGCGCCGTCACGTGGGCGTACGGCGCGGCCACCGCCGCGTGGCCCGGCTGCTCCGGGGGCTGGCCATCGAAGGACGTGTAGGCCGCACCGCGGAAGAGTGAGGCCGCCTCGTGCAGCAGCGCCAGTTGACGAGGATCGGTGAGGTCGAGGCCGCGGATGAAGTCGCCGTAAGGCAGCGCGGTCGGCCAGTCGACGCCCAGTGACCTGGCCTGCCGGCGGAACCGCGCCACACTGCCCTCATCGGGGGGCGGCATGGTCCGGAGGATCCCGACCCGAGCGTCGAGCATCATCTGGGCGGCGACCATCCCGGTGAGCAGGGACAGCTGGGCGTTCCACTCCTCGGCTCGGACCGGCGGGCGGAACCCGAGCTCGAAGCCGCCGTCGGCGCTCAGGGTCACTTCCTGCTCGGGAAGCGGCAGGCTGGCACCGCCGCGCTCGGACTCGAGGGCGATTCGCTTCCCGCCGATCTCCTTGAGCAGCAACAGGTTCTCGTCGGCGGTGCCCGCGTCGACCGCTTCCTGGACGCCGACGTAGTCGAGTCGCGCGCGGCTGCGGATCCGGGCTCGGTGGACCGAGGCCGTCGCTACCTCGCCCCGCCCGTCAAGTTCGATCTCCCAGACGAACGCCGACCGCAGCTGCCCTTCGAGAAGGCTGCCGGCGTGCTCGCCGATGACGTCAGGGTGCAACGGAGTTCGCTCGTCCGGGGCGTAGACCGTCTCGACCCGGTGGTGCGTCTCCAGGTCGAGCGGTCCACCCGGGGCGACGTACGCGGGAACGTCAGCAATCGCATACCGCACCCGGTACCCCTCCCCGGACCGCTGGAGGCACAGCGCCTGGTCGAGGTCCATCGAACCGACCGGGTCGATGGTCACGAACGGGACGTCGGTCTCGTCGCGGTCCGGCATGGCGACGTCGCGGGCGGCCCGTTCCGCTTCCGCCTCGACCTCGGCCGGAAACGCGCCCGGCACGTCCAGCTCGGCCCGGATCGCCGCGAACCGCGACAGCAGTGCAGCCCGGTCGACCTCGGTATGCGTCGGCACCGGAGTGGTGGTCCGGAACCGAATCTCGCGCTGCGGCATGGCCGTCACCCTAGGACCCGCGGCCGGACTACCCTCGCAGCACCGGTTCCGCCGACGAGTCGCAGGAGGCGCGATGGCCCTACTGCCCGATCGGACCACATTGCGGCGACGGTTCTTGGCGGAGTGGCCGCAGATCGTGCGCATCGTCATCGCGGGCGTCGTCAGCTGGGAGGTCTGCAAGCTGATCGACACGAGCTCGGTGCCGATCTTCGCCGTCGTGGCCCCTCTGATGGCGATGCGCGAACAGCCGTATTCGGCACTGAACGTCTCCTTCGACCGGATCGCCGGCGTTATCGTCGGCGTCCTCCTGGGACTCGCGGTCATCAACCTCGTCGGGTTGAACGTGCTGTCGGTCGCGCTCGTCCTGGGGATCGGCCTGCTCATCGGCGTGTTCCTGCGCGTGGGCGTCACGCTCAACATCCAGGTCTCGCTCACCGGTCTGCTGGTCTTCACCAGCGTCGACCCGAACACCTACGGGTTCACTCGGCTGTGGGAGACCCTCATCGGGGCCGCGGTGACGGTTGTCCTCTCGCCGTTCCTCCTTCCACCGGACGCGGGGAAGCTGTACCGCGCCGAGTTTCGCCGCGTCTCCGCTCGTCTGGGCGAGCACACCGCTCAGGCCGCGGTCCTCGTCGGGGAGGGGGGCCGCAACCACGAGGTCATCGTCGGCCTGATGGCAGAGGTGCGGAAGACGAACGACAGCGCGAACGCCTTGCCAACCAACCTGGAGTCCGCCCGCAAGGCAGTGCGGAACAACCCGTTGCGGCGTCGCAAGATCGGGGAGCTCGACGCGCTGGTCGAGGTGACCGGCACGGTCGTGGAGACGGCGCACTGGCTCAGGTTCCTCGTCGAGGAGCTGGTCGACCTCTCGGGGCGCCGAGACGTCGATCCGCTGTGGGCGACCAGCGGTCCGCGGGTGTCACGGGTGCTCCAACCGGTGGCGACGGTGATCGACGCGGCGCTCGTCCGCGGGACGACCGCCACCGGCGAGAAGCTCACGATGGCCGAAGCCACCAAGGCGCTGGCCGAGTGGCGTCGCGTCGACCATCATCCGATCGCCGTCATCCTGCGCCGGTCCTGCTTCCGGCTGGTCCGAGCCGTGGGCCGGCTCGTGGGTGAGGAGGTTGCTGTCCCCCCGGGAGGCCCCACGCACGTCGATGACGTCGTTGACCCGACCCTTCACGACACGTCCAGTGCGCCGCCGTAGTGATGCTCTTGGGCTGAGCCGACTTAGCCCAGCTGCTCGAGGGCGATGACGACGTCCTCGACGAGGTCGAGCGGGTCCTCGAGCCCGACCGAGATGCGGATCGTCCCGTCGGTGATCCCGACGGCGGCGCGCGCCTCGGGAGTGAGCCGGCGGTGCGTTGTCGTGGCGGGATGCGTGACGAGCGACTTCGCGTCGCCGAGGTTGTTGGAGATGTCGACGATCTCGAGGGCGTTCATGACACGGAAGGCGTCCTCCTTGCCGCCGTCGACAACGAACGTGACGACGCTCCCGCCGCCGGACATCTGACGTTTCGCAAGCTCGTACTGCGGGTGGCTGGGCAACCACGGATGCAAGACCTTGATCACCCGGGGGTGCGACTCGAGGGCGGTGGCGAGCGCCAGCGAGCTCTCGTGCTGACGGTGGACTCGCAGCGACATGGTCTCGAGCCCCTTGACGAGGGTCCAGGCGTTGAAGGGTGACATCGCCGGACCGGTGTGGCGCATGAGGTTCTTGACCGGTCCGCCGACGAACTCGCTGGTCCCGAGCACCGCGCCGCCGAGGACGCGGCCCTGGCCGTCGATGTGCTTGGTGGCGGAGTAGACGACAACGTCGGCGCCCAGCTCGAACGGCCGCGAGAACACCGGCGTGCCGAAGACGTTGTCGACGACGACCTGCGCCCCTGCCGCATGCGCGAGGTCGACCACCGCACGCACGTCGACGAGCTCCTGCATCGGGTTGCTGGGCGTCTCGAAGAAGACTGCCGTCGTGGGGACGCTCAGCGCCGACTTCCACTGGTCGAGGTCCGGTCCGTCGACGAGGACCGTCTCCACGCCGAAGCGAGGCAGGATCTCGTCGACGATGACGAAGCACGACCCGAACAGGGCGCGCGAGCTCACCAGCCGTTCGCCCTGGCCGCACAGCGCGGCGAGCGCAACCCAGACGGCCGCCATCCCGCTGGCCGTGGCGAAGCAGGCCTCGGCGCCCTCGACGAGCCGCATTCGCTCCTCGAACATCCGGACCGTCGGGTTGCCGTAGCGCGAGTAGATGAACTTGTCGATCTCGTCCTTGAACGCCGCCTCAGCCTGCTCGGCGCTGTCGTAGACGAACCCGCTGGTCAGGAACAGCGCTTCGGCGGTCTCGTCGAAATCGCTGCGGGCCAGCCCGCCCCGGACGGCGAGGGTGTCGGGCCGGAGTTCTCGCATACCGGGGAGGATAGAGCCGCGCTTCTTCAGGCGAGATGCGACGTCCGGTTGACGAACGGCACGGACATCCGTCCGTCCCGCCACATCTCGACGGCGGTCAGCGAGGCCGGGTCGGTGGACAGGGCCCAGAACCGCTCCTCGTCGATGCCGAGGACCCGGGCGAGCACGACGAGGATCGGCTTGCGGCTGGTGACGACGACGGTGGTGTCACCGGTGCCGATGGCTTTCTCGTACGCGCGAAGCACGCGAGTCTCCAGCTCCACCAACGACTCTCCGCCCGGGCGGCGGTAGTCGCGGTCGCGCCAGAGTCGCATGAGGTCGTCGGCCTGCTGCTCCGCCAGCTCGGTGAACACGGCACCGTCCCAGTCGCCGAAGGACTGTTCGTCCCAGTCGTCGTCGAGGACCGGTGCGACGCCGAGGACGTCGGCGATCGCCGCGCCGGTCTGGCGGGCACGGGCCAAAGCCGAGGTGACGAGATGGACGTCGCCCTCGACAAGAGTCCTGACTGCCGCGGCCGTCTGGTCCGCCTGGCGCCGGCCGGCCTCGCTGAGGTCGGGATCCGCGCCTCCGCGACCGTCCACCCTGCCCTGCTCGGTGAAGGGTGTAACCGCATGGCGCACGAGGAGGAGCCGGGTCGAGCCGGTGAGACTCGGGGCGGAAGGCTCGGGGTTCTCGCCGACCGCGGTGACCTCGGCCGGGTCCGCGCGTTCAGTCGCGGTGGCGACCTGTGG
>Ga0307297_10000390_pt1 | contig 10644 bp, 6 predicted proteins | sample ER_DNA_157_FD_194464 | JGI IMG/M metagenome (GOLD analysis project Ga0307297, IMG submission 194464) | Bulk soil microbial communities from the East River watershed near Crested Butte, Colorado, United States - ER_DNA_157 | ecosystem: Environmental > Terrestrial > Soil > Floodplain | place: USA...
ATTGGCTTGCGGTATTTGGTCCCGACGGCCAGCACAGGTTGTCGTCGCGGCACTGGTACTGCTCGTCTACGGAGGACTGATCTGGGGCATCTTTCCCAACGGCGCCGGCGTCAGCTGGCAGGCGCATCTGGGAGGTGCCATTGGCGGCGTAGTGGCTGCCTGGCTGCTGCATCGGCGAGCAAGCCGGCAGCAGCTCGTCACCGCCGGTCCTGTCCGCCGCTATTAGCCGTGGCCTTTATGCGTTGAGGTCTATCTCCCGCCTCGCAGGTGGTTGCGGCTTCAGGCGTCAATGACGCAGCCGGTAGAACCGCCAGAAGGCGAAGTCCTCGATCGGAAGCACCTCAACAGCGCCGAAGCCGGCCCGTGTCGCGTAGTCGGTGAGGATCGAGCGGCGCATGACGGTGCCAGTTCCTTCTGAAGGCGTCGACGATAGGCCGTCGGGAAGGCAAATCAGCGTGCTGTAGCCGTACATGGCCTGCTCCACCGGGTCGCCAGGAGCGACGAAGTCATCAGCGACCGCCTCATCCATGATCACAACCACGCCGTCGGAACGGACGGCATCGCGGATCGCTGCCAGCACCTCGACAGGGCGTGGCATGTCGTGAACGCATTCGAAGGCAAAAGCAGCATCGAACGGCGCAAGCTCTGCCAAGCCCTCTCCTTTTGCCACGGTGAAACGAACCCGATCGGCAACATCCGCCGCTTCAGCATTGGCTTTGGCTGCTTGAATCGAAGGCTCATCGACATCGACTCCAAACACCGCTACTGAGGGGTATGCGCGAGCCAGCGCGATCGTCGACCAGCCGGCGCCGCAACCGATATCGGCAATCCGCGCATCAGGTCGCTGCAACACAGCATTGATCTCCGGCACCGAGGCGAGCGCAGGAGCCAGCGCCGACTCGAACCAAGGCCTGTTGAGGGCGGCCTGTGACTCGCGGGCCTTGTCGCCCAGTTCGGCCCAGCTGACCCCGCCACCGTTGCGGTACGCCGCCAGCAACTTGTCCAAGTGGGGGCTGACGGCTGCGTACATCTGCGGCAGGGCACCGAGGTAGTTGAGGCTGTGGCGGTCGGTCAGCACTTCCGCCGCGCCCGGCGGTAGGGCGTACCGGCGCTGCAGTGGATCGCCTTCGCCGTCATCGAGGACCGTGAGGTTGCCGTAAACCGCCATCAGCTCCAACCACTCGATCGCGTAGCGCGGCTGAGTGTTAGTTCGCTCGGCGAGCTGGACTGCCGTCGCCGGCGCCTCAGCCAGCGCATCCAGCCAGCCAAGGCGGTCGCCGAGGTACAGATTGAAGGTCTCCATGGTGCCGAGAGCTGCCTTGAAGACCTTGTCGGCGAATTGCTCTGCTGTCCAGCTGGCGATTTGTTCGGGTGTCGTCGTCAACTCGAGTCCTTACCTTGAGCTCAAGCAGGTGGCTTGGCCGCCTCCCGCGGCTCCACCGTACGGCGTAGCCCGGGTCGAACTGGCCCTCGCCAGTCAGAAACCTCGAGGCCCTTGGCGCACTTCGCGGTAACTACCCACACATCGCGGTAGTTGCAAATACCGCGATGTGTGGGTAATTACCGCGAAGTTGGTCGCAGCCGCGGATTAAGCCGCGGGTGGAATGTTCTGGTTGATGTGGAAGAAGTTGGTCGGGTCGTAGCGCTTCTTCACTTGAGTCAGCCGGTCGTAGTTGCCGCGGTAGGACGCCCTGATCCGCCCCTCACCCTCGTCTTCCATCATGAAGTTGACGTACGCGCCTCCCGCCGATGTGGGGTGGAGCTGTTCCCAGTACCGGCGTGCCCACTCGGTGAGCTTTGGCAGGTTGGCCGGGTCGGGATCGATTCCGCCAATCACACCTGCCCAGCCTCCGCCACGGTAGGCGAATGCGGTCGCATTCTCGGCAACTCGGGTCACCGCGCCGCTGATCGGGTACAGGTGCATGTTGGAGTGTGGCGTGGGGATCTCCTCGCCATACCGCTTGTGCAGCGCGATCGCCTCGTCTGTGATCTCGGTGAAGAAGTCCGCCTTCCAAGACCACTGCAGGCCCTTCGGGTACAACGCGTCGAATGCGGTCTGCAGGACCGTGAACGGCATCGGCTGCAGTCCGACGAGGAGCGGCGAGCCAAACTCACGCACCGCAGCCAGCACATCGTCGCCCTTGTCGGACGCCCCGGTGTAACACCAGACGATGCCGCATGACTTGCGTTCCCACAGCTCTTCGGGGAACGGAGGCCCTGAGGGAATTACCATCATTCCGATCCAGCCGCTGAGCTCTTCCGGGAGCGCCGGCAGCAGTTCGCGATACCAGCGAAAGACTGCCTCGGCATCGGCGATGTCATAGAGCACCGGGCCGGCAATGACAGTTCCGTGATCCCCAATGTCATGGCAGGCGAATGTGAATGAGGTGACGACACCGAAGTTGCCGCCGCCGCCGCGAAGCGCCCAAAAGAGGTCTTGATGCGAGTTCTGGCTGGCGGTGACGAAGCTGCCGTCAGCAAGCACGACATCGGCAGCGAGCAGGTTGTCGACGGTGAGGCCGAACTTCCGTGACAGGTAGCCGATCCCACCACCAAGGGTCAGTCCGCCCACTCCGGTCGAGGAGAAGAACCCCGACGGGGTCGCCATGCCGAACGCACCGGTGGCGTGGTCGACGTCGGCCCAGGTGCAGCCACCGTCGACTCGTACCGTGTGAGCTTCCGGGTTCACGGTCGTGCTCCGCATACCACCGAGGTCGATCACGAGAGCGTCATCCCAGACACCCAAACCGCCTCCGTGGTGCCCTCCTCCACGGATGGCAAGTGCCATGTGGTGCTCCCGTGCGAAGTTGACGCAGGCGATCACATCGGCGACGTCGGCGCAGCGCACGAGTGCTGCCGGCCGCCGGTCGATCGCTCCGTTGTAGACGGCCCTGGCCTCGTCGTAGCCAGGGTCCGAGGGGAGCGTAGTCGGGCCCCGTACTCCGGCCGCGAGCTCGTCCAACGGGACATCTGTAGTTGATGGGGGTGCTGTTGTAGTCATGCCACACGACGCTAAAGAAGCAGCGTTCGCGCAGCGTTCGGTTCACCGGCCCAGCGGAAGAACGCTGTCCTCGACGGGGGCGCCGAGTTCAGCCAAGTCCTGCTCGCAGCGCGCCTGCAACATCCGGCTGTGTTGGTTCTTCGCAAGGATCGCGGCCTGACGCAGTACAGGCACCGCCGCATCGCGGCTCAGAAGTCGTGCCCGGGCCCGAAGCACCTCGGGCATCCACCACCGCTCGTCCTGCTGTTCGGCTGCTGCAAGAGCCGCGTCGAGGATCCCGCGCGCGGCTTGGGTGTCCCCCGCCTCGACCATCACGTCGGCCAGCAGGTATAGCCAGTACGGCATCCGTGCGTTCTGGCCCGCCGACCGAAGGGTGTCGATGCCCTGTTGGATGCGAACGACACCAGCCTCACCGCCACGCACCCAGCCGTCGACCACTACGCCCCATTGGCCGTAGTAGCTGAACGAGTAACGCTCGCACAGGTTGATGAGTTCGCTGGCCGCCTCGCCGGCGCCGGGCCGGTCGTGAACCAGCTGGTGCGTGGTCGCCGAGTAGCCCAGCGCAACGGCAAGGCTGTACGGGTGTTCTTCCGCTCTCGCGAGCTCGACGGCCTCCCAACACCTCGCGATGGCCTGCTCAGGATTTCCGAGCAGCCATTGTAAGTGGGCACTCCATGCCAAGCCGTGCACCTCGGGCAGCGTGCCGATGATCATCGACACTGAGCCCCGGGATAGCTCACGGGAGCGTTCGAAGTGATCAAGCGCTTCCTCGAGTCGACCAAGAGTCGTCAGGCACCCCGCGAGCGCATGGTGAACCTGACCAGCCATCTTCGGCTCGGCCTCCGCCAGATCAAGAGCACGGGTCGCGAACTCGTACGCATCGGTGACGTGGCCTTGCACAAAACGCACGGCAAACAGGCCGACCAAACAGGACATCAGGTCACGGGGTCGGGAAAGTTTCTCGGCAAGATGCGCGGACCGCTCGAGCGTCGCCTGCAGCTGTGCCGACGAGTAGCCGTGGATCGCATTCAACGGCGGGGACAGCTCCAGCAGCACGTCGAGCTCCTCTTCGTCGCGCGCACGCCCAGCCGGCTGCTGCGCGACGAGCTCTAGACAGCGGCGGAAGCAACGCACGGCCTCAGAGTTGGCGAACATGGCAGCGGCAAGCTGCCCCGCCGGTCGGTAGTAGTGCCGCGCGCGGTCCGGTCGCCCACCTCGTTCGTATTGTTCGGCCAGCTGAGCGGCAACGTCGTCCTCGCGCTCCCCGTGGAGGATCTGGAGACTTTGCGCAATCCGACGATGCAGCAGCCACCGGTGCGGCGGCGACACCGACGCGTACGCCGCATCACGTATCAGGTCATGGGAGAAGTCGTAGCCGGTGGGTTGTTCTCGGAAGATGCCCTGCCGCCACAGTTCATCGACCGAGCGGACCACTACGTCGACATCAAGATCACTGGCCTCGGTAAGCAGATCGAGGGTGAAGTCCCGGCCGACTGCCGAAGCCAACCTGGCGACTTCGCGTGCGTCTGGCGATGCTGCCTCCAGCCGACTGCGCAGCACCGACGCGAAGTCCGCGAACGAGGAAAGCGGGTGGTCCCCGTCCAGCTCGCTAGCGCTCCGAACGGCCTCGACGACGTACAGCGGGTACCCACCTGTTGCCGTCATCAGCAGCGAGACCTCCTCGTCGCTGAGCTCCCGCTCGAGGAGTGAGGCTGCGAGCCCCCGTACGCCGTCTCGTCCGAGCGGCGGCAGCGCCAACTCGATCAAGGAACCCGTCGACCGCAATGCGAGCAGCAGCCGGGAGACCTCGGTGTTGGCACTCAGCTCCTCCCGTCGCGCCGTTGCGGCGACCAACAACGGCGCCCCGGCCGCTCGAGCGAGCAGGAATGGCAACCACGCGGACGTCTCTTCGTCGCACCAGTGCAGGTCGTCCAGCACGAGGAGCGTTGGCTGGCCGACTGCGAGGATTCCGCGAGCCAGGGCCTCGAAGAATCTGTGCCGGCGCCATGCGTCGACCATTGCGCGGGACGCGGCGACGGGTTCGGGAAGCGGCCGCTCACGCTTTCCGCCGTCGATGCCGTCCGCCGCGCCAGGGATGAGTCGATCGACTTCCGACCGCCAGACCCCGTCGAGCGTAGCCAGCGATCGCTGCACGCGAGGATGGCGCAGCCAGTCAGCAGCCGGTTTCAGAGCTAGCGTCCCGGCCATCCCGAAACAGCGGGTGGTGGCCACGACCGCACCGTCGGATCGGGCCTTATGCGCGAGCTCAGAGATCAGCCGGCTCTTGCCGACGCCCGCATCGCCGGTGACGATGAGCAATCGAGGCCGCCCGTCGACGGCGTTGTTCCAGGACTCGAGGACCTGATCAAGTTCTCGCTCGCGCCCCACGAGCCGGGCACGCTGAGTAAGCCGCGTACGAGCATGTCGTGGGCTGCGGGTACGTGGCACGTCGAGGCTGTCGGAGCTGAGCAATCGCTCGGCAACCGTCTCGGTGGCTGGGGAAGGCTTGACTTGCAGTTCGCGCTCCAAGATCTCGGCGCACTTGTGGTAGGTGCTGATCGCACCCGCCCGGTCACCCGCAGCCGCCTGCAGCTCCATCAGCGTGCGGTATCCAAGCTCCTCAAGAGGCTCCAGTCGCACGCGGATCCTGCCATATTCAACGGCTTTCTTGAGGTCGCCCAGGTCTCGCCACCCGGCCACCAGCTGGTCGCAGAGTTCGACACACTGGCCGCGCAGCTCGTCGCGCTCCACGAGGACCCAGTCGTCGTACATCCCCGGCAGCAGATCGCCGCGATACTCCTCGACCGCCGCAGCTCCATGCTCGAGCATCGCGTGCTGGTCGCCGGCCGCGAGCGCCTGCAGCGCTAGCTGCCGCTCACGGCGGAACACGCACACGTCGACGCGGCACGATGGCCACTCTCGCCACATCAGTGTGGTGGGTTCGACGACGAGAGACGGGTCCTCACCGAGCAGCACACGGAGATAGTGCAGCTCCCGCCGCAGATTCGTCCGCGCCTGTTGCTCGGTCGAATCAGGCCAGAAAATTGCGGCCAGACGTTGCCGAGGTTGGGGTGCCTCAGCGTGCACAGCAAGAAATCCGAGCAAGGCGATGGAGCGCGAGGAGCGTGCGAGGTTCGTCGCAGTCGATCCTTCGACGTACTGCTCCCCGAGAAGTGAGACTTCCAGCAACGTAAGCCTCCTTCGTCTTTTCGAGAGTAGAGCAAGGGCCACGCCGCGCCCAGGTCGACCGGGGATCCCAATGGGCCCCGCCGGCATGGATACGCGGTGGAGCGCGCCGTTGAGCACGGCGTTGCAGATGCCAACCGGTCCCCGGCTGCCGGGCGTCGCAACCTACGCGCACGTAGATTTCGGACGGTCTGCATGGGTTGCAAACTGTGCAGACCGTCAGCAACCTATGCAGACCCTCGCTGCCAGGCCGGCTCGCGCGGCCCTCGTTGGGTCGGCTCGCGCCTACAGCGGCCTCACGCCCTACCGTGGAGCCTCCAGCGACAGGAGCTGTGCAATCCTCAAGCACCCGCTCGATCTCAAGAAGGGATTCCAGGGTGTCCAATCCGATCAGAGTTGCGGTTCTCGGATTCTGGCACGTCCATGCAGCCGAGTACGCCGCGCGCGTACGCGAGCACCCGGACACCGAACTGGTCGCTGTCTGGGACGACGATCTCGCTCGAGGACAGGCAGCTGCCGACGCCGCCGGAGTGCCTTTTGTCCATGATCTTGACGCACTGCTTGCCCGCGACGATCTGGATGCAGTCACCGTCACCACCGCCACTACGGAACATCACGCGATCATGCTGCGTGTCATTCAAGCTGGAAGGCACATCTTCACAGAGAAGCTGCTGGCGCCGACCGTTGCAGAGGCAGAGGAAGTCATCGAGGCGGCCGACAATGCGAGCCTTGCCCTGGTGGTGTCACTCCCACGGCTCTACCACGGATATGCCCAAGCGATTGTCGAACAGCTCGACGAGCAGCGGCTCGGCGACTTGACGTATTGCCGAATCCGGCTATCTCATGACGGCGCGGTCGCCGGCTGGCTGCCGGAGCGTTTCTATGACCCTGCCGTTGCCGTTGGCGGTGCGCTCAGCGATCTCGGCTGCCATCCGGTCTACCTCACCCAGTTGTTCCTCGGCGCTGCCCCGGCCACGGTGAGCGCCACATACGCCTCGTTTACCAAGCGCGAGGTCGAGGACCAGGCCGTCGTGACGCTGGGATACCCGGGTGGCGTGATCGGTGTCGTCGAAACCGGATTCGTGAGCAATAACCCGTTCACCATTGAGATGCACGGCACCAGGGCCAGCCTGGCGTACGACAGCACGAGAAACCAGCTCAAGACCCTTAGCGCTGGGGAGGACACCTGGAAGTCGCTTTCGGTGCCTGGGAACGATGCTGACGCATTTAGCCAGTGGGTGAGCCACATCCAAGACGGCACACGAGCCGATGACAATCTGACCAGGGCTGTCGAGCTGACCCGCCTGGTGTCGGCGGCTAACACCGCGGCTGCTACCGGCGCAACCGTGCGGTATGGGGTGAGTACAGCGTGAGCACGGTCAAGGTTGGCGTGCTGGGCGGCGGCGGCATCCTGGACGCACATATGCGGGGCTACCGTGCCTACGCCGATGCGATCAAGGTAACCGCCGTGGCCGACGTAGTGGAGGACACCGCCCGCAGGCGTGCGGCAGAACTGGATGCGGCGGCCTACACCGACTTTCGGCAGATGATCTTGGACGCCGATATCGACGCCGTCGACATCTGCCTGCCGCATCACCTTCACGCCGAGGCCATCGTGGCCGCGGCTCAGGCAGGTAAGCACGTCTTGTGCGAGAAGCCGCTCTGTCTGACCGTGTTGCAGGCAGACGAGGTGCAGCAGGCGGTCAGTACAGCCGGTGTGACCTTGATGTGCGCCCACAACCAGCTCTACTTGCCCGCTGTGACCAAGGCAAGGCAGCTACTAGATGAGGGCGCTCTCGGCATCGTCTATGTGGTTCATACCACCGATAGCTTTTACAACGATTTCGACCCGCAGAACATGGGCTGGCGCGCAAGTACGGCCACTAGCGGAGGCGGGGAACTGATGGACAGCGGCTACCACCCGACCTACCTGATGCTGCACTTCGCAGGAGGCTCACCTGTCGAGGCCACCGCGCTGCTGTCACAGCACCGGCTGCGCTTCATGGAAGGCGAGGACTCGGCTCAAGTTCTGGTCCGCTTCGACAACGGAGTCGTCGGCCACTTGGTTACAAGCTGGGCGTACGACCCCCCGCCGAGCACCGAGAGGTTCTCGGTCGTCGGGGAACTTGGCTCACTATCCAGTGACGGGCGGTCGCTGACGGTCACCCGGCGCGGATCGGGCAGCCAGACCTATGACTTCTCCGACGTCGACACCTACGCGTACGAAATCGGACAATTCGCTGAGTGCTTGCGTTCTGGCACGCGTCCAGTGCACACCGAGAAGGAGGGCATTGACGTACTTTGCCTGATCCTCGCCGCGTACGAGGGGGCCCGCACCCGGACCATAGCGCCGGTGTTCAGGCGTCCTGACACATGACTTAGGCGTTCCTCCCGCGGGCCGCGACCTGCCACTGGTCTACCACCACTCCGCCAGAGATGATCATGAGTTGGTCGGCGAGGTTTACCGCAGCGCAGACATGGTTCGGAGCGACCCGAACCATCGAACCGAGCTCGGGTAGCGGCGCGTCCCCGGCGAAGGTGACGGTCGCATGGTGTTCGGCGAGCGCGCCGATCCGTGCTTCTGGAAAGTCAGGCAACCGGCCACTCCCGGTAGCCCACACAGGCCGATCGGCTCCTAGCACCTTGCTTCCGGCGTCGAGGACGACGTCGCGGCCGTGGCGGCTGAGGACGGTGGCCGCCGCGGTCAGGGCGACGGCGTCCCAGTCGGCTGCCCCGAGCTCGACCTGTTGGGCGTCGTTGAAGACGTACACACCAGGCCGCATCTCGTTCAGGGCCCCCTGCTGCACCAGCGCAGCGGTCGGCGTCGATCCGCCGCTGCGCAGGCCCGCGCTCACTCCCGCTTGATGCAGTGCGGCGTCCGCCTCCAGCAGAGCGCGCGCCTCATCGACTGCCGCCTGCTCCCGCCGGCCGGGCGAGTAGCTGTGCCCGGGAAAAGTGAACACACCGGCCACGTTCAGCCCATAGCGCTGCACGGCCGACGCGACCGGGCCGACGCTTCCTGGTGCGACACCGGTGCGATGGTGGCCGCTGTCGACTTCCACCACGACCTCCGCCGCGGTCCCGGTGAGCGCGCGGGCCACAAGCTCTACTCCTTCGACCGAGTCGGCACCGACCCGGAGGGTGACTCGCTCGGCAAGAGCGCGCAATCTGAGGCCACGCGCTCCGGCAGCCCACACCGGGTAGGCGATGAACAGGTCGGTGAAACCCATGTCCGCGAAGAGCTCCGCCTCACCCACGGTCGCCACCGTCAAACCGACCGCGCCGAGTGCCACCTGGCGGCGGGCGATCTCCACACACTTGTGGGTCTTGGCGTGCGGGCGCAGCGCCAGGCCGTGGTCACGTGCAAGGTCGGCCATAGCGACGAGATTTCGTTCCAAAACGTTGCGGTCGACCATCAGACACGGAGTCTCAAGATCCGCAGGCAGCGGCGGTGAAAGTGCCATCGCGACATTGTGTCTGACCTCAAGCGTCGGCAGGGTGGCCGGGCCCGTTACAGCGGGCGTTCCGTTGCCACGGCTGGAGTCGTCCACAGAGCACGGCCCACAGAACGGCTCACGACTCGAAAATGGCGGAGAGCACAAGAGCGAGCTTGGCTCGAAAACACTCGTGCCTCCCACCAGAGGCGAGAGGCACGAGCACATTCCCCGAGCGTGAGCGGCCGTGGGCTCAACAGTGAGTACTCAACTCGCTGACTGCGAAGCGCGTTTTGCGCACTTCGCCGGCAGCGTGAAGACCACTCACCCGACCACACCCCGACGTTCCCTCCCCCAAGAGGAACGTTCAGAATGAACGCTGTCGAAGGGCGATGCCCGTCATTTGTTGGCTAACCAACTCCTGACACAGCAAGAAATTAGCGAAAGAGACCAAATCGTGTCGAGCCCCCCACCCCGTATTGTCACCTTCTGGACATGTCAAAAAGCGGACATTCGGCTGGGTGTTTGAATCTCGAAGCAGGCCCCCAAGTAACTTCCGTGCTGTCTGGCGCGGATAACGCTACAACACTTTGCTAGGCGCCGAGAAGTCCCCGAATTTCGTCTGCGGTGAGTTCGGCAGCAGCCAACGCCTCGCCTCCGACGACCGATTCAAAGAGCTCCTTCTTGCGCGCTTTGAGATCCATCACCTTCTGCTCAATGGTGCCCTTGGCAACCAGCCGGTAGACCAGAACGGTCTTTGTTTGGCCGATCCGATGAGTACGATCCACCGCCTGCGCCTCGATAGCCGGGTTCCACCATGGATCGAGAACGAAGCAGTAATCGGCCTCCGCCAAATTGAGGCCAAAGCCACCGGCCTTCAGGCTGATGAGGAACACGGATGCCACCTTGTCTCGAAACTGCTGAATCACCCGGTCGCGATTCCTGGTACGGCCGTCCAGGTACGCGTACGGGATCTCCGCATCAGCCAGGCGGGTACGGATTCTGCTCAGGAAGCTGGTGAAT
>Ga0307297_10000391_pt1 | contig 10612 bp, 12 predicted proteins | sample ER_DNA_157_FD_194464 | JGI IMG/M metagenome (GOLD analysis project Ga0307297, IMG submission 194464) | Bulk soil microbial communities from the East River watershed near Crested Butte, Colorado, United States - ER_DNA_157 | ecosystem: Environmental > Terrestrial > Soil > Floodplain | place...
CTTGAAAACAACCCCATGCACAGATAGAGTTCAGGCATCCAAATACCTTTAAGCTGACTTAGTTCTAGACGTGGTCGTAGTCGACCACGACCCTTTCCGAGGTCGGCCTTGCCTGACAGGTCAAAATGAATCCCGCCGCCAGCTCCCATGGCTCCAGCGAGTAATTGACCTCCATCTCGGCGCTGCCCTCGACCAGCTTGGCGCGGCAGGTCGAGCACATGCCGCCCTTGCAGGCGAACGGCAGATCCATACCGGCGCGCAACGCTGCGTCGAGGACGGCCTCGCCTTCCGCGACCGGTACCTCGCGCCGCTTGCCGTCGATGATGAGGGACGCCATCGCCTTGGGCGGCGTGCCCAAAGCGATCACGGCTTTGGGACGGGGCTTACCGCCGAATTCCGAAACAAACCGTTCGACATGAATGCGATCAGCGGCGATGCCGATATCCCCGCAGGTCGCCTCGATGTCCTCGCTCATGCCGGTCGGACCGCAGATGAAGACGTGATCGACATCGGAGGCCGGCACCAGCGAGCGCAACAGCACCCTCACCTTCTCGCCATCGAGCCGGCCGTGCAGGATCGGAATGTCCTGCTCCTCGCCCGAGATCACGTGAAAGACCGAGAGCCGCTGCATGAAGCGGTCCTTCAACTCCTCCAGCGCCTCGCGAAACAGCATGCCCGACGTCGAACGGTTGCCGTAGAACAGGAAGAACCGGCTATCCGGCTCGAGCGCCAGCACGCCCTTTGCGATCGACAGGATCGGCGTGATGCCGGAGCCGGCGGCGAAGCCGACATAGACCCGCGCCTCATGGGGCGCCGCTGCGACGCCGAAGCGGCCGGTCGGGGTCATGACGTCGAGTTCGTCGCCGGTCTTCAATTCGTCGGCCGCCCAGTTCGAGAACGCGCCGCCGTCGACCTTCTTCACCGCGATCCGCAACTCGCCGTCGTCGGGTCCGGAGCAGATCGAATAGGAACGGCGCACTTCCTCGCCATCCATGGTCGTGCGCAGGGTCAGATACTGGCCGGGGACAAAATGATAGTCGTCCGCGAGTTCGCGCGGAATCGCAAAGGTCATCGACACCGCATCGGCGGATTCGCGGCGCAGGTCATCAACGGCGAGGCGGTGGAAACGGGGATGCGGCGTGTTCATGCTCAGTGGCACTTGAAGTAATCGAACGGCTCGCGGCAGCTCTTGCAGCGCCACAGCGCCTTGCAGGAGGTCGAGCCGAATTCCGAGAGCACCTCGGTATCACCGGAGCCGCATTGCGGGCACGCCACCTGCTGGACGCCGAACAGCGCGCGGCGGGAGCCGGCGGCCTGTGGCGGCGCGATGCCGTATTCCCGGAGCTTGCGGCGGCCGTCCTCGCTCATCCAGTCGGTGGTCCAGGCCGGCGACAGCACGGTGCGCACCTTCGAATTGCGAAAGCCTTCGCGCTCCAGCGCCAGTTCGATTTCGAGACCGATCATGTTCATTGCGGGGCAGCCGGAATAGGTCGGCGTGATCGCGACCTCGACCTGGCCGTCCCTGATCGCGACGTCGCGCAGCACGCCGAGATCGGCGATGGTCAGCACCGGAATCTCGGGATCGACCACGGTGGCCGCCGTGTTCCACGCGTGCTGCCGCAACTCGGCGTCGGTGAAAAGCGCGCTCACCATGTCGCCCCCGGAAACGTCCGCTGCATCGACTGCAACTCACTGAGCAGATGACCGAGATGCTCGCTGTGCCGGCCGTCACGGCCGCCCTGCTGCATCCAGTTGTTGCTCGGTACATCAAGCGTCGCTTCGCCCACGACATCGGCAACGGTCTTCAGCCATTGCGGGCGCAGGCTGGCGGGATCGACGGCGATACCGGCGTCGATCAGCGCCCGCTCGCCGGCGTCTGCTTCGAACATTTCGCCGGTAAACGCCCAGAGATGATCGATCGCGGCCTGCACGCGGGCGTGGCTTTCCTCGGTACCGTCGCCGAGCCGGACGATCCATTCCGACGAATGCCGCAAATGATAGGCCGATTCTTTTTCCGATTTCGCCGCGACCGCAGCCAGTGTCGTGTCACCGGATTTCATCATCGCCCGCCAATAGGGATCGGCGAAGGCCGAGTAGAGCAATTGCCGCACCATAGTGTGGGCGAAATCGCCGTTCGGCTGCTCCAGCAGCAACAGATTGCGATACTGGCGGACGTCGCGCAGATAGGCGAACTTGTCCTCGTCATTGCCCTTGCCCTCGACCCCAGCGGCATAGGAATACAGCTCGCGCGCCTGGCCGAGCAGGTCGAGCCCCATATTGGCGAGCGCCATGTCCTCTTCCATGGCCGGCGCGTGGCCGCACCATTCCGACAACCGGTGCCCCAGGATCAGCGCGTCGTCGGCACGGCGCAGCGCGTACAGCACCAGCGGCGTTTCGGAGACCTGGATCGAAGCGATGGCCATCACATATGCCCGACTTCGTCCGGCACGTCGTAGAACGTCGGGTGCCGGTAAATTTTCGACTCCGCCGGCTCGAACATCATGCCCTTTTCAGCCGGATCGGATGCAGTGATCGCGCTTGACGGCACCACCCAGATCGACAGCCCCTCGCCGCGACGGGTGTAGAGGTCGCGGGCGGCCTGCAGCGCCATCGTGGTGTCGGAGGCATGCAGCGAACCGACATGCTTGTGCGCGAGCCCGTTGCGGCTGCGGATGAAGACTTCCCAAAGCGGCGTGTTCGGCGTGGCCATGACGGTCTCCTCAACCCTATTCGGCGGCTTGCGCCATGTGCCGGCTCTTGCGTTTTTCGGCATAGGCCGCCGCGGCTTCGCGCACCCAGGCGCCTTCGTCATGTGCCTTGCGCCGCGCCGCCAGGCGGTCGCGGTTGCACGGGCCGTTGCCGGCCAGCACCTGCTTGAATTCGTCCCAGTCGATCGCGCTGTATTCCCAATGCCCGGCTTCATTCGGCTTCATTCCGGGATCGGGAATGGTCAGTCCCAAAAACTGCGCCTGCGGCACCGTGGCATCGACGAATTTCTGGCGCAGCTCGTCATTGGAGAACCGCTTGATCTTCCATTTGGTGGAGGCGTCGCTGTGCTGGCTGGCCTGGTCGGGCGGCCCGAACATCATCAGCACCGGCCACCACCATCGGTTCAGCGCGTCCTGCGCCATCGCCTTCTGTTCAATGGTGCCGCGCGCCAGCGTCAGCATGATCTCGTAGCCCTGCCGCTGGTGAAAGGATTCCTCCTTGCAGACCCGGATCATCGCGCGGGCATAGGGACCGTAGGAACAGCGGCACAGCGGAATCTGGTTCATGATCGCCGCACCGTCGACCAGCCAGCCGATCACGCCGATGTCGGCCCAGGTCAGGGTCGGATAGTTGAAGATCGAGGAATATTTCGCCTTGCCGGCCAACATCAGGTCGACCAGTTCCTCGCGCGAGGTGCCGAGCGTTTCGGCCGCGGCATAGAGATAGAGCCCGTGGCCGCATTCGTCCTGCACCTTCGCCAGCAGCGCGGCCTTTCGGCGCAGCGACGGCGCGCGGGTGATCCAGTTGCCTTCCGGGAGCATGCCGACGATTTCGGAATGGGCGTGCTGCGAGATCTGTCGCGTCAGCGTCTTGCGGTAGGCGGCCGGCATCCAGTCATTCGGCTCGATGCGCTCCTCGGCATCGATGCGCGCCTGAAACGCGGCGGCGCGTGCGGCATCCTCGACATGGCGGTCATCCGCGTCGGAGCTGTTGAGCGCCTGGGTGTACATGGGCGGTCTCCCTGGAGGCCTTTTCTCTAATATATATCAAAATAATTCGATCTCAAGTAATTCTTGTAACACGACTACGAACCGCCGAACCGGCGCGCCAGTTCCTCGCCGGCCGTGGGCAGAGGCCCGTCCGGATTGGTTCCGTTGCGATCAAGCCATTGTTCGGACGCGGGAAGTACGCCGCGATAGATCTCGCCGCAGAGTTTTCGGGCGGCCCGGCCCGGCCAGTCCGCCGGCAGCAACGCCGTCGGCAGCAGCGGGTCGCGCAGCACCACCCGCCGGTAATGGTGGATCAGCAGGATCCGCGCGGTGAAGGCGTCGATATCCGACAATCGTTCGCGGCGGCCGAGCCAGCCGAGCAGCGGCTCGAAGGTTTTCATGAACTTCAGATAGGCATCGGCGGTGCGATCGAGCGGCCAGCTCTCGCGGAGCAGGCGGCGGCCGCTGTCGTCCTCCGCGGAAACTTCCAGGCGGATCGCGGATGCGGCTTCCTCCGGAATCGGCACGCCCGAGGGCGCCACCCACACGCCCGGCAGCGGGCTGCCGAAACCGGCATTTTTCAGAGCTTCGCGGGAGGCGTCGCGATCGCCACCGTTGCCGATCAGCAGAAGTTCAAACCGTCCGGTCCATTCGGAGGGTTGCGGATCATAGATGTGCCGGGTCGCCGCGTCGAAGGTCTGCCGCCCCTTCCCCGCCAGCCGATAAAAACTGTTGCGGCCGACCTTGTCGCGTTCGAGCCAGCCGTCGGCGGCGAGCCGCGACATCGCGGTGCGCACCACGCCGCTGTCGATATCGATCGCCTTGAAGAATTCCAGCAGCGTGCCGAGCCAGACCGAACCGCCGCGCGGCACGATGGCGTCGCCGAACACCGTGATCACGATGGAGCCGGTGCGCGAGGGCTCGCGCTTGAGCTGTTCGATGATGCGGGCAAGCGGCTGCGGCATATCAGACACATAGCGCGTTTTGGCAATTCACGACAACGCCGACTGCTTCTCCCTCGCCCCGTTCTTACGGGGAGAGGATTGGAGTGAGGCGCTGCTTCGGCATCGGGACTCGTGGAGAATCTCCCTCACCCGAAATTCGCTATCGCGAATTGCGACCTCTCCCCGCAAGCGGGGGAGAGGTAAGGAACGTGCGCCCGCACTTACCGATGCGGATCGGGATAGACGAGGCTGCGCCAGCCGCTGCGCTGGAACGGCGCCCATGTGCCTTCCGCCTGGGCCAGACGGTCGGCCACGGCGTAGACCACGGCGGGATGATGTCCCATGCCGCAATGGCTGCTTTCGACCTCGATGCTTTCCGAACTCGCCGAGGTCTTTTCCATGCAGCCCTGCCAGGCGCAGATGCCGTCGGTGCGGCTGAAGATCGCGGTGGTCGGCACCGGTGGCGTGTCCGACAGCGATCCGCCGAAAGTGTGATCTTCCTCCTCGGCGCTGCGGCCGCTGGCCATTTCATAAACCCGCCAGGCGTTGGTGGCCTTCGGGCTGCCCGCGAACGGACTGCCAAGCGTGATCACCGAGCGCACGCGATCGGGCATCATTTTTGCCAGCTGACGCGCATAGAGGCCGCCGAGGCTCCAGCCGACCAGGCTGATCTTGCGGCCATGGCTATCGTTGAGCTCATGAACCAGATCGACCATCGCGTGCCGCACGCCGTGGCGCAGGCCGAGGTTACGGCCTTGCCGCCAGCCGCTGACCGCATAGCCGCGGGTCCTGAGGAAGCTGCGCAGCGGCCGCGTCGAGGTATCGGAGGCGACCAGTCCGGGCAACACCAGCACCGGATGACCGTCACCACGGGGTGCAAGGCTCAGCAGCGGCAGGGCACCCAGAAAGGCGCCGAACTCGTGAAGGGCACGCCCCTCCATGAACATCAGGGTTTTGGACGGCGCACGCAGCGTCTCGGTCGTCGCGGACATCAAAGCTCCTCTCGGGAGCCGGCGCCTTTCAATCCGGCAACCGGCCAATGGACCATGGGAAGACGCAAATCTCTTGAAATCGTTCCGCAACGCAACATCAGCTGAATCAAGTTATGGCGCTGATTCCGTCATTCAAGCCGTTGACCAGTCTTCGGACAATAGGTCGACAAACTTAAGCGGCTTGCCGTGATGTATTGGTCACAGCAGGCGAAGCAGTAATTCCACGGTATACAGCCCAAGTCCGGCCACCCCGCCGATCAGCGCCCCGTTGAAGCGGATGTATTGCAGGTCCTTGCCGATGTTGATTTCGATCAGCGCAATCAGCTGCCCCATATCCCAGGCCTTGACCTGATCGGCGATGAAGCTCGACACGCCGCTCTTCTGATCGGCGATAAAACTCCTGAGCACCGCGACGAGGCCCTGGTTGATCTCGGCGCGCAGTTCGGTATCGGCTGCGAGCGCCTCGCCGGCTTTGACGAACATACCGGCGAGATGTTGCTGCAGCACCTGGGTCTCGCCGGAGGCGCTGCGCTCGAGGAAGGATCGCGCGTTCGACCAGACGTTGCGCGCGAGGTCGCCGAGTTCGGGACGCGCCAGCAGGTCGCGCTTCAATTCGCCGATGCGCTCGGCGAAGGCCCGATCGCTGCCGAGCCGGTCGACGAACGACAGCAGCATGCGATTGAACTCGTCGCGGAAAGGATGCTGCGGATCGCTGCGCACTTGCGCGAAGAATCTGCTGGCGGACGCGACGATCCGGTTCACCACGAACTTGTCGGCGCGATAGAGTTTCAGCAGCGTCGGCATTTCGTCGCGGACCTTCTCGCGGATCAGGGTCATGGTGTCCGGCTGCGTCAGCGACTGGTGCACCAGGCGCATGATGTCATCGAGCAGACCCTGATGCCTTCCCTCCTCCATGAAGCCGCGCAGCGTGCCGGCGGCGAGCGGCGCCAGATCGATCTCCTGCAGCTGGGTGCTAATCCGCCGGCTGATGAAGGTCATCAGCCCCGAGGTTTCCGTCGCCGACAGGGCTTCGGGCAGCAGCCGCAACGCGAAGCGGGCGAGGTCGTCGCTGCGCTTGCGGTCGCGCAGCCAGTCGGCAATGAAGGAGCCGAAATCGATCTGGCGCAGTTTGGCCTCGACGGGGGCGGCTTCGAGAAAATGCACCTCGATGAATTCGCCGAGCTTGTCGGCGATGCGGTGCTGATTGCTCGGGATGATGGCGGTGTGCGGAATCGGCAGCCCCAGCGGCCGCTTGAACAGCGCCACCACGGCGTACCAGTCGGCGAGGCCGCCGATGGTGGCGGCCTCCGCGAACGCCGCAACGAAGCCGAACGCCGGATGCAGATGCAAGAGCGCCTTCGCCGTCACGAACAGCGCCAGCGTGCCCGCCAGCACCAGCGTCGCCAGCGCCTTGACCCGGCGCAATTCGGCCGCGCGGGCGGCATCGCCGGGCGCATCGAACGAGAAGGTGCCGGGAACGGGCATGCGGGCTTTCGCAGTGAACGAATGCCCTCATCCTCAGGAGCGGCGTCTTCGCCGCGTCTCGAAGGATGAGGAGGCACCGGGGCTCTCATGGTTCGAGACGGCGCAAGCGCGCCTCCTCACCATGAGGTCTGGCTTGAATCTATGCGGATACCGCCCAAAAAGAAGGCCCGCCTAAGCGGGCCTTTGAATTTATCGAGGCTGTTTGAACGCGATCAGGCGGTCTTGGTATAGACCTTGGAGAGATTGTCCTGAGCGGTCTTGGCGCCGTCGGCGACGAGTTTGCCGAGATATTCGCTCGACGCCTTCGCCCGCGACACCAGCACTTCGCCGCGGCCACGGACCATGTCGGACTGGATCTGGACCGCTTCGTTGAACGACTTGGCGGAAGCCAGCTTGTCGATGCCGGCGAAGAATGCCTCGGCGTCCTGGTAGAGCGCGTCCTGAATGTTGCGGCTGATCCTGGCGACCTCGGAAACCGAACCGGCAACGGCGGTTTCGATCGCGGCGGTGACCTTCTCGGTACCGGCGTGGATGTCGGCGGCGCGAACCTTGGCGGTCTCGGCCTGCTTCTTCACGAACTCACGGGCGGCTTCCGGGACTTCCATGTTCTGGAGCTTGGTGAACGCCTCGGTGACGGGCGCGAAGGCTTCCTTGACGGTATTCAGCACGGAATTGGTTTCGGTGGTCATTGGGTTCTCCATCCTCAGGTTGAGCTATGGGCTCACCCCGTCCGGTCTTGGCCCAGGGCAATTTCTATATGGCACGGCTAATGGTGCAATGCAATATCAATGGTGCGCTGCAATATCACAATCTTGTGAACAGCCGGAGGATTGGGCAGTCTGTCCGTCCAACGGGCGGCAGCCTGCCTAGTGCTGCACGGCCCCCGGCAACCCAAAGGCTTCAAGCTGGGCACGAACCTGCGCCACATTGTGCCCGAGCACCACGATATCGTGGTTTCGGCCGTCCTTGTCCTTTACGTGGTCGCGCAGCAGCGCCTCCGCCTTGAAGCCGAGGCCCTCGAAGATCGCGATGGCGCCGGATTGATCGACGGTCATCTGCACCACCAGCTTCTCCAGGCCGGCGCCCAAGGCGAGAGCAAACGTCTCCTGCGACAACGCCCGGCCGACCCCCTGGCCGCGCACGTCCGCAGAGACCACGTTTCGGATTTCGCCGACATGCGGCGACCACGACCAGGGATCGCGCACCAGGGTGCCGCATCCGACCACCCTGCCCGCCTGCACCGCCAGGATACTGGTGATAGCCCCGCGCTCGATCTCCTTGACCCAGGCTGAAAGCACCTTGGGCTCGCTGATGTTGCGCGGCAGGAACAGCAGATCATGCACCGGCAGTTTTTGCGCGAAGTCGAGGACAGCCGTTTCGTCGGCTTGCGCCATCAGGCGGAATTCGATCTCGCCGGCCTCGGTCTGGACGCGGCGCGGATAGGTCCTGGTCTCGCTGCTCATATCGATCTCTCGCATAACCATGAATCGAGTTTCGGCCACAGCCGCTTGATGGCGTTGGCGCCGGCGACGACGCTGACATGGCCACCTTTCAGGATCACTTCTTCCTTGTCGGCCGAGCCGACCTTCGGGATCAGATGCCTGGCCGCGTCATAGGGCACGATGTGATCGTGCTCGGCCACCGCGTGCAGGATCGGCACCGTGATCCTGGAAATATCCGCCTTGTGCCCGCCAACGGACATGGTGTCGTTGAACAGCTTGTTGTCCCACATCAGGTCCTTGGTGATGGCGCGGAAATATTCGCCGGCCAGCGGCAAGGTGTCCGTGCCCCAGCGATCCATCATCCGGTAGGCCTTGACGTATTCGTCATTCCAGATGTTTTCCCACAACTGCACCTGGCTCGCGGCGCGCGAGGCCGGCCGCAGCATCTCGAACGAGGACAGGATCATTTCGGGCGGCACATTGCCGATGCTGTCGACCAGCCGGTCGACGTCGAAATAGCGCCGGTCCGAGAAATTCGAGAACAGCTTCATCTCGCGGAAATCGATCGGCGTGGTGAAGCAGATCAGGTTCTTCATCGGCCCGTCGTTGAAGATCGATCCATACAGCAGCGACAGCACGCCGCCGAAGCAATAGCCGATCACGGTGACGTCGGTCTCGCCGGAATCCTGCTGCACGCGGCGGACGCAATCCGGGATGAAGTCGAGGACGTAATCCTCCATCCGCAGGCTTTTTTCTTCCGGCTTCGGCGCGCTCCAGTCCAGCATGTAGACGTCGTAGCCGCGCTTGAGCAGAAACTCGATAAAGCTCTGGCCCGGCACCATGTCGAGGATATAGCCGCGGTTGGTGGTCGCCATCACGATCAGGATCGGCACACGGTAGATTTCGTCCGCGATGGGGCGGTAGTGGTAGAGGTTCATGGTACCGCGGACCGCCAGGATGTCCTTCGGCGTCGATCCCAGCGAGGGACCGGATGAGGCGATATATTCGACACCCTTGATGCTGCGCTGGATCGCGCGCTGTACCTCGGACTGGATCCGGTCCGGAATCGACGCCAGATCGAGGCCCGCGGGCGCGTTCATTTTGGCTCTCCCGCGGACGGCGGGCGTTTGGTCCGTGGCGGTCTCGGCGCGCCGGGAATTCCGTTCGCGGCGGCGGCATTGCTGTTCATCGCGTTCAGCATCGCCTTGATCTCGTTGAGCTGGCCTTCGATCGACTGCAGCCGCTCGGCCATCGAGACCATCTGCGCCCGGCTCGGCAGGTTCATGCCGACCAGGTATTTCTCCATGAGGTCGCCGAGCTGCTTCTGCGCGCCCGCCGAGACTCCGCCGACCTGATTGACGACCTTGGAAAATTCCGGCGACGCCATGGCCTGATTGGCGATGGAGTTGAAACCCTTCTCCATCTCGCCGATCATGTTCTGCCACATGGCGACGGGATCGTTGCTCTTGTCTGCCATCGGCACCCTCCAGCGTGACCACGAGGGCCTTGGAGCCCCGCCCTTCGGGCATACCATACTGTTGCGCCGGGACGGTCAACATCGCCGGCCGATTTGTCAGGCTTCCTGCCGCAGCGGAAGCCTTCTGCGACGCGAAAAATCGTGCCATAGAGTTCCCTGTTCGCATGCCATTTATGGGGGTCCACCGTGAATTCGTCAGCCCATCAGCCGCCGCAGATCGCGCGCGCCAACGGCATCGACATTTGTTACGAGATCTTCGGCGACGCCGGCGCCGAGCCGATGCTGCTGATCATGGGGCTCGGAGCCCAGATGGTCCTGTGGGACGACGAATTCTGCCGTGAGCTTGCTGCCCGCGGATTTCGCGTCATCCGCTTCGACAACCGCGACATCGGCAAATCCGGCCGGCTGAGCGGCGGCAAGCGCCTGACACTGATGGAACTGCTCAAGCTCCGGTTCCTGAAAATCCCGGTCGCCGCGCCCTACCGGATCAGCGACATGGCGGAGGACACCACGGGCCTGATGGACGCCCTCGGCATCAAGTCGGCCCATCTGGTCGGCGCTTCCATGGGCGGTA
>Ga0307297_10000393_pt1 | contig 10591 bp, 8 predicted proteins | sample ER_DNA_157_FD_194464 | JGI IMG/M metagenome (GOLD analysis project Ga0307297, IMG submission 194464) | Bulk soil microbial communities from the East River watershed near Crested Butte, Colorado, United States - ER_DNA_157 | ecosystem: Environmental > Terrestrial > Soil > Floodplain | place: USA...
TTTCAGCACCGTGCCGAGGATGGCAACGAACAGCGCCGCCGCTGCCGCGATCGCGAACGGGTCGGGAATGCCGAGCGCTTGCAGGCCTCTGGCGAAGCCGAAGGCGATGCCGAGCGACCCCAACGCCTCCAAAAACAGCAGGAAATGCGGGTAGGTGATGAAGGTCGCGAACCGCCAATGCGCCCGCCAGAACCGTGCGATCGTGCCGCGGAACACCAGCCGCCAGTAGATCCAGATGGCGTGAAAAACCGTGCTCCAGATCGGCGCGGCGAGGTCGCGCTGGATCAGGTCCTCGAACCGCAGGAAATCGTAACTGGTGCGGGTCTGCCAGTCCCCGGCCTTGGTTTCGATCGACCAGGACGCGGTCTCGCCGTCCGGCGAAGTCTGCGGCCGGCTGATGGTGGCGTTGAACTGGTAAAGCCGGCCGAACTTGCGCAGTTCGGTCCGAAACATGCGGTAATACTGCGCGAGCCCGCGCGGATCGTATCCCTGCACATAGATGATATGGCGGTGCTGAACGCGCACTAAACGAAATTCCCCGGACTGATGGCGGGACTATAACAGGCCGCTCAAGCGGCCAAGAGCTAATTCGGCCCTCGCCGGGGTCGCTCGCCGCCGAAATCGCCTAATGTTCTCACCTGTTGCCGGGACACCGTCGATCCGGCCCGGCGGCCGGCCGCTACTGCACGTCGAGTGGCTCGGTCCCGATGGGCTGGCCGCTGGCGTCGGTGGTGATCTTGTCGACGCGTGCCTCGGCCTGCCGCAGCAGCTCCTCGCAGCGCCGTTTCAGGCTCTCGCCCCGCTCGTAGATCGCCACCGACTCCTCCAGCGGCACCTTGCCGTCCTCGAGCCGCTTGACGATCGATTCGAGCTCCTCGATCGCGCGCTCGAAGGTGAGCTTTCTGACGTCCATTCCGGCGTGTTCTTGGGTATTTTCGGCCATATTGCGTGTCCCGGATGCGCCCCTTCACGAAGCGCAGACTCAAAATGATTTATGCGGGCGTATTGTGGCGGGAATTCACGCGCCCATCAATGCGGTGACGTGGGCCGCCACCGACTCTTTCAGGCCCTGCAGGTCGTAGCCGCCCTCGAGCACCGAGACGATCCGGCCGCCGGCGCTGGCATCGGCCAGGTCCATCAGCTTGCGGGTGACCCAGCCGAAATCCTCCGCCTGCAGGTTGAGCGATGCCAGCGGATCGCGGAAATGGGCGTCGAAGCCGGCCGAGACGATGATCAACTCGGGCGCGAATTTGCGCAGCTGTGGCAGGATCACGTTGTCGAACGCGGCGCGGAACTTGGCGCTGCCGTCCTCGGAAGCCAAGGGCGCGTTGACAATGGTGTCGTGCTCGCCGCGCTCGCCGCTGGCGCCGGTGCCGGGAAACAGCGGCATCTGGTGCGTCGAGCAATACATCACGGTCGGATCGGCCCAGAAAATGTCCTGGGTGCCGTTGCCGTGATGGACGTCGAAATCGACCACGGCGGCACGCGCGATGCCGTATTTGCGCTGGGCGTGGCGTGCGGCGATCGCGGCGTTGTCGAAGAAGCAAAAGCCCATCGGTTTGTTGATTTCGGCGTGATGGCCCGGCGGGCGCACCGCGACGAAGGCGTTGTCATGCTTGCCCGTCATCACCGCATCGGTGGCGGTGACCGCGCCGCCGACGCCGCGCATCACGGCTTCCCAGGTGCCCGGCGACATCGAGGTATCGCCGTCGATATAGATCAGGCCGCTCGACGGCGCGATATGCCGGAGTTCCCCGACATAGTGCTCGCCATGGCACAGCGTGACCGAATCCAGGCTCCCCTCCGGCGCCTCGCCGCGCACCAGCGCGTTGAAGCGGTTTGCGCCGAGCACCTCGGCCACCGCGCGCAGCCGGTCGGCGCGTTCCGGATGCCCCGGCGGCGTGGCATGGTCGAGGCAGGCCTGATGCGTCAGCAGCAATGTGGTCATGCAAGATCCTGGCGCGGCGAGTGCGCTTTGCGGGGTGCGACCAATCTAGGGGGTTGGCGCGGTCTGGGAAAGGGCCGAGCCCGCCGATGGCGGCATTCAGTTCACGCGCGCGATGCGATTTCCCGTGGCCGGTCCGATCGGACTGTTGGCCCTGAAATAGGCATACAGCGCGTCGACGTCGTAGACGCCGACCAACGGCGCGATCCCTTCGGTGAAGACGGTGAAGCCGTCGCCCCCGACCGCCAGATAATTGTTCACCGTGACGCGATAATGCGCCGCGGGATCGATGGGCCGTCCGTTCAGCGACATGGTGTCGGCGAGGATGCGCTGGCCGTCCGGCTTGCCGTTGTCCCAGCTATAGCTGAAACCGCTCGAGACCTGCAGGATCCGTGGCCGTTTCGGGTCGTGCCATTGCTGCTCGAGCATGTTCTTGATCTGCGTTCCCGTCAGCGTCAGCGTCACCAGCTGGTTGCGGAATGGCTGGCTGGCGAACACGTCGCCATAATTCACGGCCCCGTCTTCCTTCCGGAGAATATCGCTGCGGACGCCGCCCGGATTGGTGAAGGCGATCACCGCGCCGCCGTTGACCTCGGCGCGGGTCGCGGCCAGCTGGGCGTCGGCGATGATGTCGCCAAGCACGCTTTCGCCGGCGGCGTTGGGCGTCCGTGACAGCGTCTCGGTGATCGAGCCCGCCGGGCGGCCGGCGATCGGCGCCGCCAGCCGATCGTAGGAGGCGAGCAGCGCGGTCTGCTCGCGGTCTTTGGCGAAGCCGTCGGTGCGGACGATGACGTTGTCGGCCCGGGCGGCGACGACGTCGCGGGTGATGGGATCGAGCTCCAGGTCAATCGCGGTGACGATGGTGCCGTATTTGTCGGCCGAGGTGACCAGCCTGCCGTCGATCTCGCAGACATAGGGCCGATGGGTATGGCCGCTGACCACCACATCGACCGCGCGGCCGAATTTCCTGACGATGTCGACGATCGGTCCGGATATGCCGGGGCATTCGTTATAGTCGCCGGTCGGGAAGCCGCCTTCGTGGATCAGCACCACGATGGCCTCGACGCCGCGCGCCTTCAACTCGGGCAGCAGCGCGTTGACGGTGTCGGCCTCGTCCCTGAATTCCAGGTCGGCGACGCCGGTCGGCGACACCAGGTTCGGTGTGCCCTTCAAGGTCAGGCCGATGAAGCCCACGGCTATGCCGCCGAACTCCCTGATCTCGTAGGCCGGAAGCACGGTCTTGCCGGTGCCCTTCTCGAAGGTGCTGGCGGCCAGATAACGAAACCGGGCGCCGAGGAACGGGTGCGGTCCCTGGCAACCGTCGACCGGATGACAGCCGCCGTTCTGCATCCGCAGCAGCTCGTCCTTGCCCTCGTCGAATTCGTGATTGCCGACGGAAGCCACCGCGAGCCCCATCTTGTCGAGCGATTCGACGGTGGGCTCGTCGTGGAACATCGCCGACAGAAACGGGCTGGCGCCGATCAGGTCGCCGGCGGCGACGAAGATGGTGTTCTGGTGTCCCTCGCGGAGCTGCCTGACCGCCGTCGCCATGTGCTCGGCGCCGCCGGCTTCGACCGTGATCTTGTCGGCCTTGTCGGCGGGATTGTCGATCCGGATGCCGCCCGGCGGTGGCCGCAGATAACCGTGGAAATCGTTGATGGCCAGAATGCGCAGTTCGACCGGTGCGGACTGCGCTGATTGCGCCGACGCGCGCGAGGCCGGGCCCGCCGCTGCCACCAGCAGGACGGCCGCAACGATCAGTCCATGTCTCATGTTACGACCGGACCGGCGGCAGACGATTGCACAAAGCCTCGCCCTCATGCCTTCTTGCGCGCGAAGAAGGCCTTGAACGCCGCCACCGCTTCCGTGGAGCGCATGCGCTCACCGAACAGGTGGCTCTCCTGGTCGATCCGCCGGGTCAGATCCTCGGGCGAAGGCCGCAACAGCTTGCGCGAGATCGCGACCGCTTCGGCCGGCAGGGCGCAGATCTCGCGCGCCACCTTGCGCGCCTCGGCCTCGGTCTCGCCGGGCGCCACCACGGCGCTGACGAAACCGGCGAGCCGGGCCTCCTCGGCCGAGACCGTGCGGCCCATCACCAGGGTAGAGAAGGCGCGCTGGTGTCCCATGGTGCGCGGCATCAGCAGGCTGGAGGCGCCTTCCGGAACCAGCCCGAGATGGATGAAGGGGGTGGAGAAGGTCGCCCGGGTGGAGGCGACGACGTAGTCGCAATGGAACAGGAGGGTGGTGCCGACGCCGATCGCAATGCCGTCGACCGCGGCGACGATCGGCTTGGCGTTGTGCGCCAGCGCATAGAGAAACTTGATCGCATTGGATTTGCGCGGCGCATCCGCACTGGCGGTGCCGTCTTTCAGAAAATCCTCAAGGTCGTTGCCGGCGGTGAACACGCCGGCGCCTCCGGTGATAAGGATGCAGCGGATGGCGGGCTCATTCTGCGCGCCGTTGATCGCGTCGCTCATCGCGCGATACATGTCCTGCGTGATCGCGTTCTTTTTCTCCGGCCGCAGCATGGCGATTACGCGCGTGGCGTCTTCATCGGTGACAGTCAGGTGTTCGGGCATGATGCGGTCCCTGGCGGTGAGGCAAGTTTGGCTAACCGGATTGGCGTGGCTAATCCGGGATGCGCACCCTACATCATGTTGACGGCGTGCCAAATCGGCCCGGCCGTATTCGACGGCGACGGAACGACGCGAGGAACCAGCGATGCAATTGACCGGCATTCACCACCTGACCGCGATATCGGCGAAACCGCGCGAAAATCTGGCGTTTTATACCGGCCTGCTCGGCATGCGGCTGGTCAAGAAGACCGTCAACCAGGACGACGTCAGCGCCTATCATCTGTTCTACGCCGACGGAAAGGCCAATCCCGGCACCGATCTCACCTTCTTCGATTTTCCGGCGGCGCCGGAGCGGCGCGGGACCAACAGCATTTCCCGCACCGGATTGCGGGTCGCCGGCGAAAAGGCGCTCGGCTACTGGCGCGATCGCCTGAAGCAGGCCGGCGGCGTGACCGGGGATATCGTGGAAGTCGACGGCCGGCTGACGCTGCCGTTCGAGGACGGCGAAGGCCAGCGGCTGGTGCTGGTCGATGACGGCGGCGCGGGTTCGGCCTCGCCGTGGGAGCGCAGCGCGGTGCCGGCGGAGCATCAGGTTCGCGGCCTCGGTCCGATCGTGCTCACCGTGCGAAGTCTGGCGCGGACCGCCTCCGTGCTGACCGAGGTCATGAACATGCGCCGCGTGCGCGACTATGCCGCGCATGGCGCGCACATCGACGTATTCGCGATGGGCGAGGGCGGCCCGGCCGCCGAACTGCACGTGCTCGAGGACAAGGAGTCGCCGATGGCCGGGCAGGGCGCCGGCGCCGTGCACCATGTCGCGTTTCGCACGCCGGACGATGCGCAGTATCACGCCTGGACACAGCGATTGTCCGAACTTGGCATTCGCCACTCCGGCGAGATCGACCGCTTCTATTTCCGCAGCCTGTATTTTCGCGAGCCAAACGGCATCCTGTTCGAGATCGCCACCGACGGCCCAGGCTTTGCCGCCGACGAGCCGATGGAAAGTCTCGGCGAGAAGCTGGCACTGCCGCCGTTCCTGGAGCCGCGGCGGGCGGAGATCGAGAAGGGGCTGAAGCCGATCGGGTAGCGGCGGGTTACGCTTTCGCTGACCGGCTTTGCCGGCCGCGAGGTCAGCCGCGCCGTGCCGCCTCGATCGCGGCGACGTCGATTTTCGTCATATCCATCATCGCGTTGAAGGCCCGCCTGGCTTCGTCGCCACCGGCGGCGAGCGCTTCGGTCAACACCCGAGGCGTGATCTGCCAGGAGATGCCCCATTTGTCCTTGCACCAGCCGCACGCGCTCGCCTGGCCGCCGTTGCCGATGATGGCGCTCCAGTAGCGGTCGGTCTCCTCCTGGTCCTCGGTCGCGATCTGAAAGGAAAACGCCTCATTGTGCTTGAACATGGGTCCGCCATTGAGACCGAGGCAGGCTACGCCGGCAACCGTGAACTCCACCGTCAGCACGTCCCCCGCCTTGCCGCTGGGATAATCGCTGGGGGCGAGATGAACGGCGCTGACCGCGCTGTCTGGAAAGGTCTTGGCGTAGAAGTGCGCCGCGGCCTCGGCGTCCTTGTCGTACCAGAGGCAGATGGTGTTCTTGGCCATGCTGGTCCACTCCTGTTCGCGGTTGGGGCTGCGGCGTGCCGCGCCGCAGTCTCTGGGTCCGGCGCATCGAAGGCTCAGCCCTTGCGCATCTTGCCGAGCAGATAGTTGTCGTAATAGTTTTCCCCGATCTGCGTATAGAACAGCACTTCCTTCATATACGCGTCGTGGCTCTCCCGGGTCTTCTTGAACAGCTCGCTCTTCCCGGCGATCTCGCTCAGATGTTCCTGCGTGGCCTGGTAGCAGGCCTCCAGCACCGGCTGCGGGAACGCGCGCAGTTCGGCTCCGCCGGCGATCAGGCGTTTCAGCGCGGCGGGATTGACGCTGTCGTATTTCTCGATCATCCAGGCGCCTGCTGCCGCGCCGGCCTGGCTGAGGACGGCCTGATACTGTTTTGGAAGCGCGCTCCACTTCTCCTCGTTGACGATCATGTGCAGCATGGCGCCGCCTTCCCACCAGCCCGGGTAGTAGTAGTATTTCGCCACCTTGTAGAAGCCGAGCTTCTCGTCGTCATAGGGGCCGACGAATTCCGCGGCATCGAGCGAACCCTTTTCCAGCGCCGAATAGACGTCGCCGCCCGCGATCTGCTGCGGCACGATGCCGAGCCGCGCGAGCACATGGCCGCCCAGGCCGGCGATGCGGAATTTGAGCCCCTTGAGATCGTCGACCGTCTTGATCTCCTTGCGGAACCAGCCGCCCATCTGCGTGCCGGAATTGCCGCACAGGATGGCGTGCGCCTTGAAGGGTTTCAGCGCTTCGTTGCAGAGCTCGGCGCCGCCGCCGAACGTCCACCAGGAATGCTGGTGGCGATGGTTCATGCCAAACGGCGCGCCGGTGGCGTAGGTGAGCGCCGGCTCCTTGCCGATGTAGAAATACAGCGGGGTCTGCGCCATCTCGACGGTCGCGGTGCTCACGGCATCGAGCGCCTGCAGACCGGGCACGATCTCGCCCGCCGCAAAGGTCTGGATCTGAAACTTGTTGTCGGTGGCCTCGGCGACGTATTTCGCGAAGGTCTGGGCGGTGCCGAAGATAGTATCGAGCGACTTCGGAAAGCTGGAGGTCAGGCGCCATTTTATTTCCGGCGCCGATTGGGCAATAGCGGGCGCGGCAACCAGCGTTGTTGCGCCGGCCAACGCGCTGCCTTTGAGGAACGTACGGCGTTTCATGATGGGTTACTCCCTTGGATTGTTGGTTGATTGGCTCGGGGCGCGCGTGCCTCGCGTGACCGGTTGGTTCTCATCATAACGAATTTCGGGATAGCCAAGGAAGCGCTACCTTGTGTGATGTGAAACAAAAATTCCTGCAGCCGTCATTGCCCTGCGACAAACGCGAAACGTTTGCGCACGGGAGCAATTGCAACGAAGCAATCCAGCTCTCAATCGTCGTCGCCCGGCTTGATCGGGCGATCCGGTACGCCGCGGCTTCTCGACTCTATCTTCAGCGTCTCAGGAATACTGGGTCGCCCGATCAAGTCGGGCGATGACACCTGTACCCGTACCTGTACCTGTACCTGTAACTGGGCCGACCCGACGCGATGCGACAAATTAACCCGTCGGGTAAAATTTCGCTTTTCCCGAAGGGCAAATCACCGTTAGGACTCACGCCATCCTGTCCCCTTAGGAAGGGGCGTTGGCCATCGTCACCGAACGTTGGGATGGGATGTGGTGGACGCGGCAGCGTCGGGCGTGTGGTGTGTTCGCAGGGCGGCTTTCCGTGAGCGATCATCAGCACGCAGGACGAACGGCGCCGCAGCGTACGGCAAAATCGTGTGGACCTGACGCCTCAGTGGTCGGCGTCAAGTCTGTGGAAGGCAAGTCGGCCCGACCGGGCGCGGATGAGCCAGTTTTCCGCAGGCGACGGAGGCGAGAAGAGCCCGATACTCCGGGGTGAGCGCGAGATAAGCCGTCAAACCATTGCGCAGGGAATGTCGGATGTTCTCCGCTGCCCTGTATGCTCGTGTGCAGCTTTTTTGCACAATTTCGCACACGAGACCGCGGGTGCAGCGCGCATCCGGCATTCCCTGCTCCCTCTGTGTTCTGGAGGGACAACGTTACCGGCAAACCTCGGGCGCGATGCGCCGCGGGATCGTTGAATGATGTGCGATCGCCTTTCTTCCCTTCTCCCCTTGTGGGAGAAGGTGGCGCCCTTTGGAGCGCACTTGCGCTCCCGAGCGCGCCGGATGAGGGGTCTCTATCCGCGGGGAAAGCTGTTGGTTGAGCCAACCCCTCACCCGTCCGCGATGCTTCGCATCGCGTCCACCCTCTCCCACAAGGGGAGAGGGGAAGCTGGTGCCTTACCCCAGCAACACCGCGTCCGCGCCGTTCACGGCCTCGGCGCTGTCCATCACCGTGCGCTCCAGCGCGCCCGCCTGCACCGTGATGTTCTCGGCGAAGAACCGCGCCAGCGTGACGTAGCGCGCGGGATCGCCGGCGCCTTCGCCGAGATCGCGGGCGGCCAGCGCCTCGCCGGCCAGCATGCAGCCGCCGAGCGTCGAGCCGAACAGCCGCAGATACGGCGTGGCGCCTGCCAACGCCTCGTTCGGCGCCGAGCTGACGCGCTCCAGCAGCCACTTGCTGGTGCGATCGAGCGCGCCCAGCGCATCACGCAATTTGGCACCGGTGGTGCCGAACGCGGGATCGTTGGAGGTTTCGACCTTCTGGACGATGCCGGAGAGTTCGTCGAGCAGGGCGAACACCGCAACACCCCCATTGGCAGCGAGCTTGCGCGTCACCAGGTCGATCGACTGGATGCCGTTGGTGCCTTCATAGATCGCGGTGATGCGGGCGTCGCGGTAATGTTGCGCGGCGCCGGTTTCCTCGATGAATCCCATGCCGCCGTGGATCTGCACGCCGAGCGACGACACCTCGTTGCCGATGTCGGTCGAGAAAGCCTTTGCGATCGGCGTCAGCAGCGCGCCGCGCGCCGTGGCGTCGGCGCGCACCTTGGCATCGGTGGCCCGTACCGAGACATCCATCGCGACCGCGGTGGCGTAGCAGATGGTGCGCGCGGCGGCGGTCAGCGCCCGCATCTGCATCAGCATCCGCTTGACGTCGGGATGCACGATGATGGGGTCCATGCCGTCGCCCTTCTTGCCGATGGCGCGGCCCTGGCGGCGTTCCTGCGCGAACGCCAGCGCCTGCTGGTAGGCGCGGTCGGCAATGCCGACGCCTTCGAGGCCGACGCCGAGCCGGGCCTGGTTCATCATCGTGAACATGCAGAGCATGCCGCGGTTTTCCTCGCCGATCAGGTAGCCGATCGCGCCGCCCTTGTCGCCCATCGTCATGGTGCAGGTCGGCGAGGCATGCATGCCGAGCTTGTGCTCGACGCCGGAGGGATAGATGTCGTTGCGTTCGCCGAGCGAGCCGTCGGCGTTGACCAGGAATTTCGGAATCAGGAACAGCGAAATGCCCTTGGTGCCGGGGGGCGCATCGGGCAATCGCGCCAGCACGAAATGCACGATGTTGTCGGTCATGTCGTGGTCGCCATAGGTGATGAAAATCTTGGTGCCCTTGATACGATAGCTGCCGTCGGGCGCCTTCTCGGCACGGCTGCGCAGCGCGCCGACATCGGAACCGGCCTGCGGCTCCGTCAGCTGCATGGTGCCGGTCCATTCGCCGGACACCAGCTTTTCCAGATAAATCCGCTTCAGCTCATCGCTGCCATGGGCGTCGAGCGCCTCGATCGCGCTCAGCGTCAACAGAGGGCAGAGCCCGAAGGCGATGTTCGACGCGCTCCAGATCTCGGTGCAGACGGCATTGATCGCGAGCGGCAGGCCCTGGCCGCCGAATGCTTCCGGCCCCGACACCGCGTTCCAGCCCGCCGCCGTCCAGCGTTGATACGCATCGGGCCAGCCGGGGGCGGTGGTGACCTTGCCGTCATCGAGCTTGATGCCGTGCTCGTCGCCGACGCGGTTGAGCGGCGCCAGCACGTCGGACGCGAATTTTCCGGCCTCCTCCAGCACGGCCGCGGCGATGTCGCCGTCGAAATCGCCATAATGGCCGGCCTTTACCGCGGCCAGCAGGCCCGCGCCGTGATTGAGGGCCAGCAGCATGTCGTTCACGGGCGCGCGATAGGTCATGGCGGTGTCTCTGGCTTGTCAGGGCGGGAACGGAGGGCTGCCGTATTCCCACGAAACCCGCTCGCTCTCAACTCCCGGCTGGCGAAATCGGCCGGATCGGATGCCGCGATGCCCTGCAATTGTGGCCGAAATTCACCGGGTACGCCGGCGTCTCACGCCATATCGCGGGCAAAATGCGCCCACGTCGGTTCAGCCGGAAATTCGGCGGATAGGCGGTTGAAATGGCTGACCTCCCTCTATAGACCGGCGGTGCCAGAGGAATGCGCTGCAGCACCGTGCCGCCGCGTTCCAGACCGGTTATTGGGGCGTCGCCAAGTGGTAAGGCAGGGGATTTTGATTCCCCCATGCGGAGGTTCGAATCCTCCCGCCCCAGCCAGCCAGTCCTGCGTTC
>Ga0307297_10000394_pt1 | contig 10569 bp, 7 predicted proteins | sample ER_DNA_157_FD_194464 | JGI IMG/M metagenome (GOLD analysis project Ga0307297, IMG submission 194464) | Bulk soil microbial communities from the East River watershed near Crested Butte, Colorado, United States - ER_DNA_157 | ecosystem: Environmental > Terrestrial > Soil > Floodplain | place: USA...
CGCCAGCGGCTCGTTCGGCTCCACCATGACCGGCAAGACCGACGAGATCGTCACCTACGTGCAGCAGCAGACCGACCGGCTGTCGCAGATGATCGACGGCAAGCGCGGAACGCTGGTCGAGGCGATTGGCTCGAAGACCACCCAGCTCACGCTCGACATCGATCGGGTGACTTCCGATGCCCTGAAATCGATCGAGGCCCGCGGCCAGGCGTTTTCGCAGACGATGGCGGCCAATGGCTCCGACGTTGCGCGGACCATTACGTCGGCCGGCGAACTCGCCACAGGCGCCGTCAGCAAGTCGCTGAAGGAGCTCGAGCAGTCCTCGCGCGCGGCGATCGACCAGTCACGCCAGGTATCGATCGCAGCCGTCACCGAAATGCAGGAAACCAGCAAGATCCTGCGCACCGATACGGTCGCCCTGTTCGAGCGGCTGCGTGAAGGCAATATCCTGCTGCAGGAAGTGCTGACCGGCGCGCACGACAACCTCAACTCGCTGGAGCGCGCCTTGGTGACCCGCGTGGCCGACTTCGTGTCCGCCATGAACGATGTCACCTCGCGCAACGGCGTCGCCACCAAGACGCTGGAAGACCAGCTCGACGTCTTCAACACCAAGACCTCGAAGGCACTGGAAGACCTCGGCTCGTTGTCCAGCCAGTTCGAGCAGCACGGCCAGGCCCTGGTCGAGGCCGCGACCGTGGTCGAGCAAAGCAACCGCTCCACCACCGCCTCCGTCGCCGAACGCAAATCGGCGCTGGAATCGCTGGTCACCACCATCGACCTGCGCACCGCCGATCTCGATCAGCGGCTGTCGCGCTTCACCAGCCTGCTGGATGAATCGCTCGCGGCCGCGGAAGAGCGCGCCCGCGATATCGCCCGCGTGGTCGCCGAAACCGCCGGTGCGGGTTCGGCCACTATCAGTCATCAGTTCGAGGCGGTTCGCGCCGCGGCCGAGGAAGAGCGCAGGCTGACGTCGGAAGCCATGAGCGAGCTCTATCAGCAGAGCACGCAGGAAGCCGACGCAATGTTCAAGCAGTCCGCCGACAAGTTCGCCAACATGGTGGCGAGCATGAAGCAGATGGCGTCGGAAATGCATCACGAGCTCGACGCCACCCGCAACGAATTGCGCCGCGGCGTGCTGGAAATGCCGCAGGAGGCCTCCGAAAGCACCGCGCAGATGCGCAAGGTGATTGTCGACCAGATCGAGGCCCTGGCCGAGCTGAACCGGATCGTCGCCCATCACGGCCGCGGCCTCGACGTGGTGCCCTCGGGCCGCGCCAGCGTGCAGCGGGAGGAAGAGCCGATGCTGGTTTCCGCCGGCGGACAGTCGCGCTCCGCGCCGCGCATGGGTGGCAGCGGCAGCGCATCGACCTTGCCGCCGCCGGATCTCGGCGGGCCCGCGCCGCGCCGCACCGAAGCGCCGCCGGTCAGCCCCGCCAGCGCCGACCAGGGACGCGACGGCTGGCTGTCTGACCTGTTGAACCGCACCGATGCCGCCGGCCCTGCGCAGGCTCCGCGGCCCCGCGCGCCGCAGCCGGCCGCGAGCGACAATCCGCTGGCGTCGCTGTCGCTCGACATCGGCCGGCTGATGGATCGCAATCTCGCCGCCGAGATGTGGGACCGCTACCAGCGCGGCGAGAGCAAGGCCTTTACGAAGCGGCTGTACACGCCGGCCGGCCAGAAGGCCTTCGACGAGGTTGCCCGCAAATACCGCTCCGACCGCGGCTTCAAGCAGACCGTGGACCGCTACATCACCGAGTTCGAGCGCCTGCTCGACGAGGTCGCGCGCGACGAACGCGGACCCTCGGTGCTGCGCGGCCACCTCACCTCGGAAACCGGGCTGGTCTACACCCTGCTCGCACACGCGGCGGGACGGCTGGGGTAAGCTTGCAAATAGCGAGTGGCGAATAGAAATGGAGGCCTCACGGCCTCCATTTTGTTTTGGGAGGCGGGATTTCTGTAGGGTGGATTAGCGAAGCGTAGTCCGCCGCTGAAGAAGATTGACCGTGAAGAACCAGCATCCTCCGGGTACGAACGCGCGTCGGTAGCTGGGCATCATTCACGCCATTAACAAGGGCGGATTACGCTTCGCTAATCCGCCCTGCGACCTTCTCGGCCACACGGCAATCGCCTACTGCGCCCTGCGAGGCGCAGCGCCCGCCGCGGGCGGCCTCGCCGCTGGCGGTGCAGCGCCTGCCGCCGGCGGCCTCGCCGCCGCCGGCTGCGGCGCAGGTTCGGCCGGCGCGGCCGCGTTGTTGCTGCCGCCGAATATCACCCGGCTCGGGTTACGGTCGAAATTGTTCACGGCCCGGCTGATATCGCCGAGCGTCCTGCGGCCGTCGGCCATCAGCAGGCCGGAGCGCTTATCGAAGTCTTCGGCGAGATCCTTGATCGCCTTGACCATCGCCGCCAGCTCGCCGCCGGAATTGCCACCCGCGACCGAATTCAGACCCAGCATCAAGCTGTCGGCCTTGCCCATCACGCCGTCGACCTTGAGCATGACATTGTCGATCTTCTCGGAATTGCGCGCCAGCGCTCCGGTGAAGGTTTCCAGGTTGCGCAGCGAATTCTTGACCGATTCCTGGTTGTCGGCAACGATCCGGTTGACGTTCTGCAGCGTGGCGCGAATCGACTCGGTGACGTCCTGCAGCGCGCTCGGATCGGCAGTCAGGACCGGGATGCCGTCCTCATCGAGCGGAACCGGAGGTGCTGCCTCCTCGCCGCCCTTCAGCGAAATCGCCGCGACCCCGGTCAGGCCCTGGAATTCGAGCCCGACTAGCGAGTCCTTGCGGATCGGCGCCTTGTTCTCAACCATGGCGAGTGCGACGACTCGACGCGGGTTGTCGAGCTTCACGGAGATGACTTCTCCTACCCGGATACCGTTGAAATTGACGCTGCCGCCGTTGCGCAGGCCGGTGGCGGGGCCCTCGAACACGACACGAATCGGGCTGCGCGCCTTGGCGGTGTGGAGGCTCTGGAACCAGAGCACAAAGCCGAACGCCGCGGCAATCACTGCCAGCGTGAAGGCTCCGATCAGGACGAAGTTCGCCCGCGTTTCCATCAAACAACTCCGGTACTAGGCTCTGATCCAGCTGCGCTGCATCAGAGCCGTCGTCTGTCTTCGTTGGCGCATGATCTGTTCCGAAAACCGGCGCCCAATTTTCGGATCATGCGCTACCCCATCACGGCGCGGGCGCGTTTGCCGTGGAAATACTGCCTCAGCCAGGGATGTTGCGAGGCCTGCATGTCGGCGATCGATCCTGCCGCAATGATCTTACCGTTCCCTAACACGGCGATCCGGTCGCAGGCTGTATAAAGGCTGTCCAGATCATGGGTTACCATGAAAACGGTCAGGCCCAAAGTACGCTGCAGGGTGCGGACCAGTTCGTCGAAGTCGCCGGCGCCGATTGGATCGAGGCCGGAGGTCGGCTCGTCGAGGAAGACGAGTTCCGGATCGAGCGCCAGCGCGCGGGCCAGCGCCACGCGCTTGATCATGCCGCCGGACAATTCCGAGGGAAACCGGTCGGCGACCTCGGGCTTCAGGCCCACCATGCCGAGCTTGGCGATGGTGATCTCGTCCATCAGCCGCTGCGACAGGCTGAGATATTCCCGCACCGGGAACTGGATGTTCTGCCGCACCGTCAGCGAGGAGAACAGTGCGCCCTGCTGGAACAGCACGCCCCAGCGCCGCTCGACGCCGCGCCGCGCCTTGGCGTCGGCGGCGTCGAGATCGACGCCGAACACCTCGATGCTGCCAGAGACCTTGGGAACGAGGCCGATGATGGTGCGCGTCAGCACCGACTTTCCGGCGCCGGACGGACCGACGAAACCGAGGATCTCGCCGCGCTTCACATCGAGGTTGAGTCCGTCGAGGATGCGGTTGTTGCCGAACTGCACGGTGATGTCGCGCACCCGGATGATGGCGTCGGAGGGTTGCAGCGCCATCGTCACATTCCGATCGATGCGAAGAAGATCGCGAACACGCCGTCCATCACGATGACGAAGAAGATTCCCTTCACCACCGACGACGTCGTGTGCTGTCCGAGCGACTCGGCGCTGCCCTGCACCGCGAGCCCCTCGACGCAGGCGACGACGCCGATCACCGCCGCCATGACCGGCGCCTTGATGATGCCGACGATGAAATGGTCGATCGAGATCGCGTCGCGGAGGCGCAGCAGGAAGGCTTCCGGCTCGACCCCGCCATAGAGCCACGCCACCAGCCCGCCACCATACAGCGCGGCCATCGCGCCGAGAAAGGCCAGCACCGGCAGCGCGATCACCAGCGCCAGCATCCGCGGCAGGATCAACACCTCGATCGGATCGAATCCCATGGTGCGCAGGGCGTCGATCTCCTCGCGCATTTTCATCGAGCCGAGTTCGGCGGTGTAGGCGCTGCCGGAGCGGCCCGCCACCATGATCGCCACCAGCAGCACGCCGATTTCGCGCAGCACCAGCACGCCGAGCATATCGACCACGAAAATATCGGCACCGAATTTGCGGAAATGGAAAATGCCCTGCTGCGAGATGATGCAGCCGATCAGGAAGGTAATCAGCACGACGATCGGCACCGCGCGCCAGCAGACCTGCTCGAGATGATGCACGGTCGAGGTCAGGCGAAAGCCCCTGGGGTGGATCAGCACCCTGCCGCTGGCGGCCAGCACCGCACCCAGCATGTCGATCAGGCTGACAAGGGTGGCACCGACGCCGGCCACACTGCGGCCGATCTGGTCCAGCATTCCCACAACCGAAGCCGGACCGGCGTCGAGCGCGGGCGCGGCCTTCACCCGCCGCACTTCGTCGACCAGGCTGGAATAATTGGCCGAAAGCCCGGCGATCTTGGCCTCCACCCCGCCCTGTGTCAGGCTGCGGCGAAGCCGCTCGATCAGCCAGGCGCCGAAGGTGTCGAGCTTGGATACCTGCGAGACATCGATGAAGATGTTGGGCCGGCTGCCGGCCAGCTTTTCGGCGTCGGCGACGATCCGCTCGAGATCAGGCGCAAAGCGGGCGGTCCACGACCCGGCGGCACAAAGCGCCAAGCCGTTGCCCTGGGCAATCCGCTCCAATGTCGGGTCGCCACTCACGTTGCCAACACCCCAGCCGATCCTCCGCAGATCACGGAGAGAAACATCCAACACGCCGCCGACTTGTAGAACATGTCCCTTAACAGCCATACTTGGTTGCGCCGGGCAAGCCGGCGGTTCAGAAATTGCCAGATTTTGAAATGACTTCCAGCCAATCTCCCGATCTTGCCGCCCGAATCGAACGTTGGCCGATCGCGGGTTCCTTCACCATTAGCCGGGGCGCCAAGACCGAGGCGGTGACAGTGGTGGCCGAGGTAAGCCATCGCGGCCTTACTGGACGGGGCGAATGCGTTCCCTATCCGCGCTATGGCGAGACCCCGGAAGCGACGCTGGCGGCCCTGCAGGCGATGCAGGGCCCGGTTTCGCGCGGCCTCGACAGGCAGGCCCTGCAGGCCGCCATGCCGGCCGGCGCGGCCCGCAACGCGCTGGATTCCGCGCTGCTGGACCTCGAGGCCAAAGCCGGCGGTCAGCGGGTCTGGAGCCTGCTCGGGCGGCCAGCGCCCACCGCCTGCGTCACCGCCTACACCATATCGCTGGGAACGCCGGAGGCGATGGCCGCGGCGACCGCCCGGGCCGCGCACCGGCCCTTGCTCAAGATCAAGCTCGGTGGTGACGGCGACGGGATGCGTATCGCGGCGGTGCGCCGGGCGGCGCCCGAATCCGAGCTGATCGTCGATGCCAACGAGGCATGGACGCCGCACAATCTCGAACAAAATCTCGCCGAATGCGCCGAGGTCGGCGTCACCCTGGTGGAGCAGCCGCTGCCGGCCGACCAGGATGAAGCGCTGGCGCGGATCAGCAGGGCGGTGGCGGTCTGCGCCGACGAGAGCGTGCACGACCGCAAATCGCTCGAGGGACTTCGTGACCGCTACGATGCCGTGAATATCAAACTCGACAAGACCGGCGGGCTGACCGAGGCGATGGCGATGGCCGACGCGGCGCAGGCGCTCGGATTCGAAATCATGATCGGCTGCATGGTCGCGACCTCGCTGGCGATGGCGCCGGCGATGCTGCTGGCGCCGCGGGCCCGCTTCGTCGATCTCGACGGCCCGCTGCTGCTGGCGCGCGACCGCGCCGGCGGACTGCGCTATGACGGCAGCCTGGTCTATCCGCCGGAGGCAGCGCTGTGGGGATGATTTGAGAGACGGTGCCGCGCCAGCCACATGATAAGGCCGCCTGACAGCGCCATCGCCGCCATCAGGTAATAAACGCCCTGGCCGTAGCTGGCGAAGATCATTCCGGACGAGATCGACGCGGTCGAACTGACGATGCCGGTGCAGGCCGCCAGGTAGCCCTGCCCCCGCGCCATCTGGTGAATCGGCACATGGCGCATCATCAGGCCCATGGTACCGACCATGGTCAGTCCGAAGGTCAGGCCATGCGCCAGTTGCACGACGGCGAGGACCGCGATCGGCGGATCCTGCGCGGTGATCGACCAGCGTGCGGCGGCACAGAGCGCTGCGATCACCACCAGCAGCGAAGGCTGCAGCGTGAACCGGGGCGACAGCGCGAATACCACGATCTCGGCGAGCACCCCGAGCGACCACAGCCCGGCAATCGTCAACCCGCCCAGGCCCGACTGCTGCCACGCGATGGAAGCGAACACGTAATAGGCGGCGTGGCTGCCCTGGATCAGCGCCGACGTCACGATGATGGCGAAAAAACCGGGATCGCGCAGCAGCGCCGTAGAGCCCTGCGTCGGCGCCGCCGCTGTTCTCGGACTACCGAGCGGCTGCAGCCCGAAGCTGGCGACGGCGCCAAGCGCCGCCACCGACGCGATCACCCAGATCAGATGGCTGGCGGCGACGACATCGACCAGCAGACCGCAGGCCAGCGCGCCAACGACGAACGCCGCCGAGCCCCACAACCGCAGCGGCCCGTATTTCAGACCGTAGCGCGCCACGCCGCGCAGCGCATAAGCGTCGGTCAGCGGCGTCATCGACGTCCACAGGCAGGCGGTGACGGCGTACAGCAGGAATACCGCGAGCGGCTGGTGCTGGGTTCCAATCAGTGCAAATCCGAGCGCGGTCGCGCAGGCTGCGATCATCAGGGCACCGCGTAGCGCCTGACGCCGTTCGGCAAAGCCGGTGATGAACGGCAGTACTGTAAAGCGCGTCACCGAGGGGACGGCCGTAATAATACCGATCCAAGACGCTTCGATCCCGACCGCCTTCAGCCATACCGGGAAGAACGGCAGATGGGTGCCGATCAGGCCGAACAGCGTGCCGTAGAACAGCGCCAGCCGCGTCGCGAATCGCCGGGACGCCGCTTGAGATGCGATGGGGATTTGTGATTCGCTCGGCATCAATTCAATTGCGATTCGCTCGATATCGTGATGATCGTTATCGCAACGCGCTGACATTTGCGCGATGAGTCTTGTATGGCCGACGAAGCATTCGCCCTGTCTCCGATCTCCGCTCGCGCCGCCCAGCCGAGCGAGGAGGATTATGACGCGATCAGCAAGGCGTTCATGGAGACCTCGCGGGGCCGCTGGTTCCTCGGCGAATACGCCAAGCGCAACCGCAATACTGACACCAGCATGGTGCTCGAGGCGGTGGCGCGGCTCGAGCAAAATCTCGCCGCCCAGCGGCAACCCCAACAGGCCCCCGATAATGGGCTTACGGAGGCGCTGGCCGCCATCCGCAGCGCGGTCGATGAGGCCAGGGTGGCGGCGCTCGACGGCCTGGCGCTTGAGGAAAAGCTGGCGCCGGTCCGCAAAGGTAGCCGGATCATCCGGGAAATCGCCTGGCGGTGGCGGGAAATCGGCGCCGACGGCCGGATCTGCGATCTGATCGATGCCCAGATCGGCGCCATCGAAGAAGCCTGCGGAGAGATCGCATCGATCAATCCGCTGACCGCGTTCGACGTCATCGAGCGACAGCTCGCGGAATTCGGCGGCAGCGATGCCGCGCCGGCATCGCAGCACACTCCGGCGCCAGACAGCGCGTCAGCCGCGGCGCCGCCAACCCCAACGGATGAAATGCTCGCCGCCCTGGTGGTGCCATTGGAGACACCGGCCGCAGCTCCTGCCGAAGACCCTGAAGTCACGGCGGAAGCCGAGCTGGTGATGGCGGAAGCCGAAGAGACGATGGCGCAGACCAGGGGTATCGCGGCAGACACCGCCGAGGTGACGGCAGAGATCGTCGCTCCCGTGGCGGAGACCACCGCGGCACTAGCGGAGCCCGCCGACGCCGTGAATGCGACCACCGAGGAAGCTGCCGGACCGCTCGGCCTGACCGCAGAAGCCGATGACGACGCGATCCTCGACATGATCGCGCTGGAAATGGCCGCGGATGATCCCTCCGAATTCGTTGATGTCGCCGATATGGAGACTGTCGACGTTTTCGGCACCGGTCCGATGGACGCCGCCGCGCAGCCAGCCGAAACCGCCGCCGATGCGCCGGCGCCGGCCGATCCGGTCGGCGTGGCGCCGCAGCCGGAGCCGACGGCGGCAGAGCCACCGGCCGTTGCACCATCGCTGCAAGCGTCGCTGCAGGCTATCGCCGAGCCGTCGCTCGGCGCCTCGCTGATCGCGCGGGGCATCCTCGACCGGCCGCAAGCGGCGGGGCCCGATCCGCTGGCGCCGATCCGGCGCATGAGCCAGGCCGAGAAGATCGCGTTCTTTTCCTGAGCGCCCTCGCCCGGGCCGCCGGCTCAGCCGATCAATCGCGCGAACAGGTCTGCATCGACATTGCCGCCCGACAGCACGATGACGACGTTCTTGTCCTTGACGTCGATGCGGCCCGCCAACAGCGCCGCGAGCCCGACCGCACCACCCGGCTCGACCACCAGTTTCAGCTCGCGAAAGGCAAACCCGACCGCGGCTCCTACTTCGGCATCGGTAGCGGTGATGCCCTGGCTGAGCAGTTGGCTGTTGATGGAGAATGTGATCTCGCCCGGCATCGCGGCCATCAGCGCATCGCAGATGGTGCGGCCCTTCGAGCCATGCGCTTCGCGTTTGCCCGCGCGCAGCGAACGCGCGTGATCGTCGAATTCTTCCGGTTCGCCCGACATCACCATGGCCTGCGGATAGCGCGCCTTGATCGCGGTGGCGACGCCGGCGATCAACCCGCCGCCCGAGGCGGGCGCCACCACGATATCGGGCGCGAGACCGAGGGCGGCCATGTCCTCGGCGATCTCACGGCCCACGGTGCCCTGCCCCGCGATCACGAACGGATCGTCATAGGGCCGCACCAGGGTGGCGCCGCGCTTGGAGGCGATCGCGTCGGCGATGGCTTCGCGATCCTCGCGGTCGCGGTCATACAACACGACCTCGGCGCCATAGGCCTTGGTGCGCTCGCGCTTGGAGAGCGGCGCATCTGACGGCATCACGATGGTGGCCTGCATGCCCAGGATCTGCGCCGCATGCGCTACGCCCTGGGCGTGGTTGCCGGAGGAAAACGCCACCACGCCGCCGCCGCGCGCTTCCATCGGGATCGACGACAGCTTGTTGAAGGCGCCGCGGAACTTGAACGATCCGGTCCGCTGCAGCATCTCCGGCTTCAGAAAAATCCTGGTTCCCAGGCGGTCGCTGAGAACCGGCGGCGACAGCAGCGGGGTTCTCACCGCGAACGGCGCCAGCACGCGCGCGGCGGCATCGATGTCGGCGGAAGTTACAGGCAGGAGGGCGATTGTCATCGCGCAAAGTTACGCCTGCGCCGGCACCCGGGCAAGGCGCTTGCACCGGATCACGCGGTCAAACACGGCGCTTTCACCGCAAATTGTACCGGTTCGTCAGGCGGCCCGGGCCGCGACGGCTGCGACCGGGGCCACGCGCCGCAGCGGATCGGTCCAGGTGATGATTTCGAATTGGCCGTCCTCGTGCTCGACCAGGGCGGTGCAGCTTTCCACCCAGTCGCCGCAGTTCATGTAGCGGATGCCATGCTCATCGCGGATGGTGGCGTAATGGATGTGGCCGCAGATCACCCCGTCGGCGCCGTGACGCCGCGCCTCGGCTGCCAGCGTCTGCTCGAACGCGCCGATATAGTTCACCGCGTTCTTGACCCTGAGCTTGGCCCATTGCGACAGCGACCAATAGGGCACGCCGAAGGCGCGGCGCAAGGCGTTGACCAGCCGATTCATCCGGATCGCGAAATCATAGGCCTTGTCCCCGAGGTGGGCGAGCCAGCGCGCATTCTGCACCACGAGATCGAAGATGTCGCCGTGGATCACCAGATAGCGCTTGCCGTCGATGCCCTCATGGATGGCGTCTTCGACGACGTCGATGCCGCCGAAATGGGTGCCGTAATAGCTGCGCAGGAACTCGTCGTGATTGCCGGGCACGTAGACGATCTTGGCGCCCTTGCGCGCCTTGCGCAGCATTTTCTGCACGAAGTCGTTGTGCGATTGCGGCCAGTACCAGCCCGACTGCAGCGCCCAGCCATCGACGATATCGCCGACCAGATAGATGGTGTCGGCATCATGGCAGCGAAGGAAATCCAGCAACCGGTCGGCTTGCGAGCCGCGCGCTCCGAGATGGATGTCGGAGATA
>Ga0307297_10000395_pt1 | contig 10548 bp, 9 predicted proteins | sample ER_DNA_157_FD_194464 | JGI IMG/M metagenome (GOLD analysis project Ga0307297, IMG submission 194464) | Bulk soil microbial communities from the East River watershed near Crested Butte, Colorado, United States - ER_DNA_157 | ecosystem: Environmental > Terrestrial > Soil > Floodplain | place: USA...
GCCAAGAGTGCACCTGGAAGTACTCGGGTAGCTGCCCGAGCTCCCGCCGCAGCAGCAGCTCGAAGCTGGCATCCGCCGCTTCATAGGTGTAGCCGGCCGCTTCAGCGTCCTTCACCCGGTCGGTGATCCGAGCCGCGAGCTCGCGGTCGGATAGGTCGAATCCCAGCTCCTCCCCCTTGATCTGGATGTTCGCCCGACCCGCCATGTCGGAGACCAGCATCCGCATGTCATTCCCGACAAGGGCGGGGTCGATGTGTTGGTAGAGGTTGGGATCCACTTTGATCGCGCTGGCGTGCAGCCCTGCTTTGTGAGCAAAGGACGACAAGCCAACATAAGGCTGACGAGCGCTCGGTGGGACGTTCGTCACCTCTGCGATGGCATGCGCTAGACGGGTTGCCTCGCGCAGCGAGCCAGCCGGAAGCAGCGGCCAGCCGTACTTGAGTTCTAGATTCGCGACCACCGACAGCAACTCGGCATTGCCGGTGCGCTCGCCGTAGCCGTTGACCGTTCCCTGGATGTGCATGACGCCGGCATCCACTGCTGCCAACGCGTTGGCAACGGCGCAGCCGGAGTCGTTATGGGTGTGGATGCCCAGCGGAACGCCAACCTCGCTGGCGGCCGTGACGATTTCGCCGATCCAAGGCGGAAGCATGCCGCCGTTGGTATCGCACAGCACCACGACCTCCGCGCCGGCCTCGGCTGCGGCGCGTACGGCCTCCAGCGCGTACGCGGGGTTCTCCCGGTACCCGTCGAAGAAGTGCTCGCAGTCGACGAACACTCGCTGACCCTCGGCGCGGAGGTGTTTCACCGTGTCGCCGATCATCGCCAGGTTTTCGTCTAGAGAGGTGCGCAGGGCGTGCTCGACATGCCGGTCGTGACTCTTGGCCACGATGCAGGCGATGGGTGCCCGGGAGTCCCGAACTGCCACCGTCATCGGGTCGTCGGCGGCCTTCATTCCCACCCGTCGAGTAAAGCCGAAGGCCACCAGCTCAGCGTTCTTGAGCCTCAATGCCCCATCAGCCATGGCTGCAAAGAACGAAGTGTCATTCGGATTCGCGCCCGGCCAGCCACCCTCGATGAAGCCGACACCAAGCTCGTCCAGCAAGCCTGCAATAACGAGCTTGTCCGGCACCGACAGGTTCAGACCCTCCTGCTGCGAGCCGTCGCGCAGGGTGGTGTCGAAGACATGGAACTCGGCCGGCTTTGGCCTCAGCTGGGGAGACATTCGGATCCTCAGGTCGATGGTTGGATGTCCTGCTATGTCCTGGCATGAAAAAACCTCCCGTGTGGACAGGAGGCTGCGCGCGCTGAACAGTGCTCAGCGCGCTAACAAATAATCGCCGCCAGGAACTGCATGTCCCAAAGTGTTCCCTAGATCTCGCAGAATTGCCAGCCAGTACGCCGAGTTGTCAGAACACAGTTGAGCTATAGGTCAACTGTGTTCTGACAAGTGGGGGCAATTAGAGGATGCGGCGGAGCCAGCCGTATTTGTCGTCGGTGCGGCCGTATTGGATGTCCAGCAGCCTCTGCCGGATGGCCAGGGTCGTCTCACCACTCTCGCCAGAGCCGACTTGGTAGCTGCCCTCCTCGTCGTGCAGGGTGCCAATAGGAGTGGCAACCGCTGCTGTACCGCAGGCGAAGAGCTCGGTTACCGTGCCTGAGCCGATGCCGTCGAGCAGTTCGGTGAGCTCGATCCGACGCTCCACCGGGGTTAGCCCAAATTCAGACGCCAGAGTCAAGATCGAGTCCCGGGTCACGCCCTCCAGGATGGATCCGGTGAGTTCGGGTGTGATCAATTCGTTGTCGGTCGTTATCAGGTAGACGTTCATCCCTCCAAGCTCTTCCAACCAACGATGCTCGGCGGCATCTGCGAACATCACCTGATCACAGCCATGCTCGGCCGCCTGCTGCTGCGGAAGCAAGCTGGCGGCGTAGTTCCCAGCGCACTTCGCCGCGCCGGTGCCGCCGGGTGCAGCCCGCGAATAGATCTTGGAAATCCAGATGTTGATTGGTGTGACGCCGGAGGCGAAGTAGGCACCGGCCGGGCTTGCGATGCAGCAATAGGTGACCCGCTTTGCCGGGCGAACGCCCAGAAATGCTTCCGTGGCGAACATGAAAGGTCGCAGATAAAGACTCTGCTCCGGAGCTGTTGGCACCCACCCGATGTCGGCAGCAACCAACTCCTCGATGCTGCAGAGAAAGTCTTCGGTAGACAGCATCGGAAGAGCCAGCCGGCGAGCGGAGCGGTGCATTCGTTCGGCGTTCTGGTCGGGTCGGAAGGTCCAGATGCTGCCATCGTCGTGCCGGTACGCCTTGAGACCCTCAAAAACCTGCTGGGCATAGTGCAGCACGGCTGTTGCAGGGTCGAGCGAGAAGGGCCCGTACGGAACAATCGCCGAGTCGTGCCAGCCATCGGCAGCCGTCCACGTTGCTACTGCCATGTGGTCGGTGAAGTACATCCCAAATCCGGGATTGGCCAGCATCGCAGCCCGTTCGTTCTCGCTGCGGGGCTTCGGGTTGGCCCGGAGTTCGAAATGAAGGCTCACATTTGTCGCTTTCGGTCGGGGTGTCGGGCGTAGGCGTCGGCACCTGTGCTGCTGGCGGTCACGCTACCGCGACCAGGTCTGAGATCGAATGGCTGCAGCAAATCGGCGACAGCTACGATGCGCCGGTGACCGACACACGTATCGACACCGGCAACGATGTTCAAGACAGGGATGTCCAGAGTAGGGATGTTCAGGCGGGCACTGCCCGGACCTTCAATCTGGCCGTGATCGGTGGTGATGGGATTGGCCCAGAGGTGGTGGCGGAAGGACTCAAGGTCCTCGATGCCGTGGCGGGTCCTAGTGTCTTCGCACCGACCAGCTACGACCTGGGAGCTAGCCGCTGGCAACGCACCGGCGAAGTCCTGCCGGATTCCGTACTGGACGAGCTGGCCGCCTCCGACGTGATCTTGTTCGGAGCAGTGGGAGCGGCCCCCGGCGCAACCGACGTGCCGAGCGGACTGTTGGAACGGGGACTGCTGCTGAAGCTTCGGTTCGCCTTCGACCACTATGTGAATCTGCGGCCGAGTCGGCTCTATCCCGGCGTCCCCACACCGCTGGCGGAGCCGTTGATCACCGGCAAAGACATCGACTTCGTCGTCGTGCGCGAGGGAACCGAGGGCCTGTACTGCGGCAATGGCGGGCTGGTACGCGTTGGCACCCCGCAGGAGATCGCGACGGAGGTGAGCGTCAACACCGCGTACGGGGTGGAACGCGTCATCCGCGATGCCTTCGAGCGTGCTACCAGGCGCCGCAACAAGATCACATTGGTACACAAGCACAACGTGCTGGTCAACGCCGGCGGGCTGTGGAACCGACTCTTCAACACCGTCGCCTCTGACTACCCCGGCGTTGCCACCGACTACTTGCATGTCGACGCCGCGACGATCTTCCTCGTCACCGATCCAGCCCGTTTCGACGTCATTGTCACCGACAATCTCTTCGGCGACATCCTTACTGATCTTGCTGCGGCGGTCACCGGCGGCATTGGCTTGGCGGCAAGCGGCAACATCAACCCGAACCGGCGCTTTCCGTCCATGTTCGAGCCGGTCCATGGGTCGGCACCCGATATTACGGGCCAAGGCATCGCGGACCCGACGGCGACGATTCTCTCCGTCGCACTCTTGCTGGATCACTGTGGACTCTCCGAAGAAGGGGCACGTATCGAAAGAGCGGTCATTGCCGACATCGCCGCGCGTACGCCCGGTCAGTCGCGAACGACGAGGGAGATCGGTGACGCCATTGCTGCGGCTGTATAGATCACCTTGGGGCGCCTTGGCGTGGCCGCCGGGCGGCTGGACCGGAAAGGCGAGCGACCTCAGCTAGCGTCGCCGGCCTTGTGCGCCCGAGCCTGGAGAATTGCAGGTACGACAGAATGTTCCTTGCGCGCCCGCCGACGTGGTTGGTCGGCGAGTACCTGATGCGAACGATCAGCGGCGACCGTCCATGCGTCCGGATACATGTCGTACATGCGATGTCCTGAGCTTGTCGAAGGGACCTTTTCCTGTGAGTAGCAGGAACTAGATGAGAAAATAGTAGGACGTCCAACTATTTCTGCCCATCCATTTATCCGGTCTATTCCACATCGTGGAACGGCGGTGAGCTTGCTGCCACACTGTTGAAGTGAGCGCTCCTCCCGACCTGCCCGAGCTAGTGATCAGGGCACTTCGACTGTCGTTGGAGCGCGGCTACATGCAGGCATCGCGTACCGAGACTGGCAGGTTGCTCGCTGCGTTGGCCGCTACCAGAACCGGAACGATCGCAGAGTGCGGAACCGGATGTGGAGTTGGCGCGGCATGGCTGCGCAGCGGAGCGCCGAAGACCACTCGGGTGATCACCGCCGAATTGGACCCCGAGCTCGCGCACGGCGTCATGGACATGTTCGCCGGTGACGACATCGATGTCATGCACGCGGACTGGAGCAGTCTGGCCGAACACGCGCCCTTCTCGTTGATCTTCATGGATGCCACTAGTGCCAAGGATTGGCCGCGCGAGAAGATCGTCGAGCTGCTCACCGAAGGCGGCATGATCGTCCTCGACGACTTCACGCCATGCCCGACTTGGCCGCCGCTCGACGGCGGTCGGGTAGACACGTTGCGTCTAGATTGGCTTTCTGACGAGCGCTTTACCAGTGTCGACGTGATGGTCGCCGAGGACACCTCTGTGGTGATCGCTGTCAAGAAGTAAGCCACGCCGGGCGGCGCATTGTGATCAAATTGATGCCGCTGAGTTATATACGTCGCGACCGGGGTCCGGCAACCTTGGGCTATGGCCAGGAGAGGTTCTCGGCCTGGACAGGGCCGCCGACATAAAGCCCTACGAATCCTCGGGGGCACGATGCTGATGCTCGGGTCGGTGGTTGTTGCACTTGCGATTCTCACCCAGTACGCCGGTTCCTGGGGCGTGCCGTATTTCAGCTTCACCACAGATCGAGGCTCGACCTGTAAGAACGAACTGGCCGGTTACACCTGCTCGTCGATGACCCTGGCTGACGTCGAATACATCGCTAATGTTGATCTTCCTGACGATAGTTCTGTCGTCGCTGGTACCTATCGCTCTACCTACGATTACCAAATGGAAGCTGTCGTCGACGTACCGTCTGCGTCTGCCACCCAAGCACTCGCGAACCTTAACCAGGCATTCGGCGACTGCATCAAAGAGCTGCCCTCGCCAATGAGCACCGAGGGCATGCGCCATAACTGCGTGATGGCCAATGCAGACGCCATCGACGAATCGGATGAGCCGAGCAGCCGGATTTACATGATCGGCACCGGCGTCCGCGACGACGGCACGCGGGTAGTCGGAATGGTGATCAGGTCGCGCTGACCGCGGCGCTCGCCTTCGACAAGCTCAGGGCGCATTCTGAGCTCAGCGGGCGGCTGTGCCCTCGACGTAGTCGTCGTCGTGGCTCTTCACCCATGACATGAGGTCTCGAAGCTCGCGACCCACCGCCTCGATCGGATGCTTCTCCGCGGCCTCCCGCAGCGCCTTGAACTCGGATGCGCCGGCGTCCTGGTCTTTGATAAAGCGCTCGGCGAACGAGCCGTCCTGGATGTCAGCGAGCACGCCCCGCATGCTCTCTTTGACATGGTCATCAATAATCCGCGGCCCCGAAACGTAGTCGCCATACTCGGCCGTGTCGGAAACGCTCCACCGCATCTTGGCAATGCCGCCTTCATACATCAGGTCGACAATCAACTTGAGCTCGTGCAAGCACTCGAAGTAGGCGACCTCTGGCTGATAGCCAGCCTTCGTGAGCGTCTCAAAACCCGCTGTAACCAGTGCTGTAACACCACCACAGAGCACAGACTGCTCACCGAACAGGTCGGTCTCCGTCTCTTCGGTGAAGGTCGTCTTGATGCCACCAGCGCGTAGTCCGCCGATCCCCTTTGCATACGAGAGCGCCAGATCCCAAGCCTTGCCTGATGCGTCCTGCTCAACCGCGACCAAAACTGGAACACCTCGACCTTCGGAGTACTCCCGACGTACCAGGTGGCCCGGGCCCTTGGGTGCCACGAGCGCAACGTCGACACCCTCCGGCGGCTTGATGTAGCCAAATCGGATGTTGAAGCCGTGGCTGAAGAACAACGCATCCCCAGGAACCAGGTTCGGCTCGATCGCCGCCGCGTAAACCTTGCGCTGGACCGGATCCGGCGTCAGCACCATGATCAGGTCCGCCTCTTCACAGGCCTCATCTGGCGGCAGCACGCGCAGGCCCTGAGCCTCGGCTTTTGCACGGCTCTTGCTGCCCTCCGGTAAGCCGACGCGTACGTCGACTCCGGAGTCGCGTAGCGACAAAGCGTGAGCGTGGCCCTGGCTGCCGAATCCCAGCACGGCAACGTTGCGGCCTTGGATCAACGACAGGTCGGCATCTCCGTCGTAAAACATCTCTGCAGGCACTTCGTGGTTCTCCCTTGGTGTTGTAGTGCTGGTGAAGTTATCGCACGCCTCATCGCGCCTCTCGACAGGCTCGAGGCGGACCTAGCCGGCGCTAACAGCCTTGAGGCGTTCGGTGCGCTGATTGCGGTCGGTGAGTGATCGATTGCCACGTCCGAGTGCCACCATTCCAGACTGGACGAGCTCCCGAACTCCGTAAGGCTCAAGTAGCTCAAGCAGCGCTTGCAGCTTGGCCGGGCTCCCGGTGGCTTCCACGGTGATGATCTCCGAGGTCAGGTCTACTGCCTTGGCCCCGAAGAGCCCAATGATCTCGATCAGCTGACTACGGGTCTCCGCAGTCGCCCTGACCTTGACCAGCACGAGCTCCCGACGTACTGCGCTCTCCTCGAGCTCGACGATCTTGAGCACCTCGATCAACTTGTTGAGCTGCTTGGTGATCTGCTCGAGAACTACGTCCTCGACGTTGACCTGGAGAGTGATCCGTGACATCTCCGCCGACTCAGTAGGCCCGACGGCGAGCGACTCGATGTTGTACCCGCGTCGCGAGATCATGCCAGCGATGCGCGCCAAGACGCCCGGCTTGTTCTGCACGAGGACGCTCAGGATATGGGTGTTGGCGGTCCCGGCCATCACAACTCCTCCTGGTCCCAAGCCGGCGCCATGTCGCGCGCGACCTTGATGTCGTCGTTGCTCGTGCCAGCGGCCACCATCGGCCAGACCATCGCGTCCTTGTGCACGACAAAGTCCACCACCACCGGCACATCGTTGATCGAGTTCGCCTTTTCGATCACCGCATCGACGTCCGCCGGCTCCTCGGCCCGCAGCCCGACACCCCCCATGGCCTCCGCCAGCTTGGGGAAATCGGGGATCCGGTTGGTGTTCAGATCGGTGTTGGAATAGCGACCCTGGTAGAACAGCGTCTGCCACTGCCGGACCATACCAAGACTCCCATTGTTGATCACCGCAATCTTGATCGGAATCCCTTCCAGTGCGCAGGTCGCGAGCTCCTGGTTGGTCATCTGGAAGCAGCCGTCGCCGTCGATTCCCCAAACGATCTTGTCCGGCTGACCCACCTTGGCACCCATGGCCGCTGGGACGCAGTAGCCCATGGTGCCAAGACCACCTGAGTTGAGCCAGCGGCCGGGTAGCTCCCACGGCAGATAATGCGCGGCCCACATCTGGTGTTGCCCGACCCCGGCGGCATAGTAGGCATCCGCCCCGGTGATCTCACCGATCCGCTTGATCACATATTGTGGCGACAGACTGCCGTCTTCGGGTTCGTCATAGCCCGTGGGATAGCGGCGCTTGAGATCTTGCAAGTACCTCACCCACTCGTCGATCACTGGTCGGCGATCACGCTTGAGCACGCTGGTCAGCTGGGAGATCACCTCTTTGCAGTCACCGACGATGGGCACATCCGCAACGCGGTTCTTAGAGATCTCGGCCGGATCGATGTCAGCGTGGATCACCTTGGCCAATGGGGCGAAGCTGGCCAGCTGACCGGTCACCCGGTCGTCGAAGCGGGTGCCGAGCGCGATCAACAGGTCGCTGCGCTGCAGTGCGCCGACTGCGGCGACCGTGCCGTGCATGCCGGGCATGCCGAGGTGTTGCGGGTGGCTGTCCGGGAACACCCCGCGGGCCATCAGGGTGGTGACCACTGGAATCCCGGTTAGTTCGGCAAGCTCCTTGAGCTCCGACCAGGCGCGGGCCTTGACAACTCCACCACCCACGTACAGCACCGGTCGGCGTGATTCGGCGATTAGCCGGCAGGCCTCCCGCACCTGCTTGCCGTGTGGCCTGGTCACCGGGCGGTAACCCGGAAGATCAAGCTGGCGCGGCCATTCGTATCGCGTCTTCGCCTGCAGGGCATCTTTGGTGATATCGACAAGCACCGGTCCTGGTCGGCCCGTGCCGGCGATATGGAATGCCGACGCTATGGCGGCGGCGATGTCCGCCGGCTTGGTGATCAAGTAACTGTGCTTGACAATCGGCATCGTGATGCCGCGGATATCGGCCTCCTGGAAGGCATCGGTGCCAATGGCCGCGCTTCCAACCTGTCCGGTGATCGCCACAATCGGCACCGAGTCCATGTGCGCATCGGCGATCGGCGTCACGAGATTCGTCGCGCCAGGCCCGGAGGTCGCCATGCAGACGCCAACCTTCCCGGTAGCCATGGCATAACCTTCGGCCGCGTGGCCGGCACCCTGCTCATGGCGCACCAGAATGTGCCGGACCTTCTCCGAGTCGTACAACGGGTCATATGCGGGAAGGATCGCGCCGCCGGGAATCCCGAATACGACGTCTGCCCCGACGCGCTCGAGCGATCTGACGAGAGACTGTGCTCCGGTCAGCTCATCTGCCCTGTCGTTGTCGAACATCTCGGGTCTCCTTGCCTGACGATCCCGCCGGGATCCGCTGTGGATGCTACGCCTGCGTACGCAGGTCCTCGTGCCAAGAAAAAACCCCCGCTGCCGGCTGGCAGGCGAGGGAGCGCGTCGGGATTGAGCTTTTGCTCAGCCGACACGCTGACGTACGAGGAGAATGGTTCCTGCGATGCGCACGCCGTAACAATAGCGGCCTTGGGAGGGGACTCCAATTCGGCGCGGGGTATGTCTTGGGATCCGGAAGGACGCTTGGATGCCCTAGTAAACGCATCTTTCCGAGCAACGTAGGGTCAGTGAATGCGGCGTGCCGTTACCGCGCTCTCCCTCGTCGCCCTGACTTTGGGCTGTTCAGCATCGCAGTCAGAACCGTCGGCTATTGATCCTTCGCCCGCTGCCGCGCCTACCTCAACCGCAACGACCGCCGGCCCGACCGCCGCTGCACCACGTCAGACAGCATCCAGAGCTCCCATCCCGACTGCTACTCCCCGACCCACCATGAACGCGCGAGCGGCGCTCCGCGACATCCGGCACCTGGCTACGGAGATTGGCCCTCGCGAGGCAACCTCTCCGAACTTCGCGGAAGCGGCCGCCTTTGTCGAAAACCGCTTCGAGGGCCTCGGCTATGAGGTGCGGCGGACGAAGGTGCGGGTGCCCGCTGGAAACTCTTGGGGCACGCCCGTACGCCGCGGGACCTCGGTCAATGTGATCGCCGAACCCGTGGGTTTCAACGCGAGCAAGCCACATGTGGTGGTCGGCGCCCACCTGGACACCGTGCCGGTTGCACCCGGCGCTGAAGACAACGCCTCTGGCATCGCCGTCATGCTGCAGCTGGCTGCGATGGCGAAGCAGCAGCCGGCTGGACTGCCCGTGCAGTTCATTGCCTTCGGTGCCGAGGAACCGCGGGGCAGCGGTGATGCGCTGCACCACTTCGGCTCTCGACAGCACGTGGCCACACTCAACCGCACCGAGCGTCGCGCAGTCCAGGCCATGGTGGCGCTGGACCGAGTAGGCGTAGGCGCCAGCTACGTACCGGTCTGCACGGCGAACAGCCGAGGCAATCGCGTCCGCGACGATTTGCGGATGGCGGCCCGTAGAGCCGACATTGCCACGCGAACCTGTACGAACTTCACAAGTGATCACTGGTCGTACGCCAAGGCCGGCATTCCCGCCGTCCGCCTTGGGAGCATCCCGTACGCCGGCTACCACTCCCGAGGCGATGTGCCGAGTGTCGTCGATCGGCGTCAGCTCGATCGGGTCGGTCGGGCCGTGTGGGCGTGGCTGCGCACGCTCAACTAAGCGACGCCGAAGCTACGAGCTGAGTGCAAACGGTCCGCGGCTGCTGCGCCAGACATCGGCCAGGATGCGCTGTGCTCGGTCAGCGCGTACCGGTCGTGGAGCGAAGGCGCCATCGATCACGTAAGGCACAGGCTCGACCGCTTTCACGGCTCCGCCCCACAAGACGATTTCCAGAAAAATGCCCTCGCGGGTCTTGGTCTGAAAGTCCATGTCGAAGACGAAGTTGCCGAGCGAGTGCACAACTGCAGCGGAGCCGACCGTTTCAAACCCTTGCACCCAATGCGGGTGCCCACCTATCACTAGATCGGCTCCGGCGTCAGCGAAGGCCCGGGCTGCGGCTCGCTGACTGGGCTCGGGGCGATGGGTGTACTGAGTGCCCCAGTGGGTCAGCACGATCACCACATCCACCCGTTTGTTGAGCGAACGGA
>Ga0307297_10000397_pt1 | contig 10503 bp, 8 predicted proteins | sample ER_DNA_157_FD_194464 | JGI IMG/M metagenome (GOLD analysis project Ga0307297, IMG submission 194464) | Bulk soil microbial communities from the East River watershed near Crested Butte, Colorado, United States - ER_DNA_157 | ecosystem: Environmental > Terrestrial > Soil > Floodplain | place: USA...
GAGGTGCGATTCATTCAACCGTACGCGGCTGGCTGTGTCTTGACCTGAAAGCGCACCGCTGATCGCTGACAGCGTAGGAACCCGCGGGGCCTAGACAGACCAAGGACATAGGTGCCGGGTACTAAGGTCGGGGCATGCCAGCCGACATTCCTCAGGCCGACATTGCCAAGCAGAGGATTCGCCTCGTCGGCATCAGCGAGTTGCCGCTCGATGTCGGTCACGTGCTCAGCCTGGTGTCGGGTCCGACAATCGGTGGCATTGGACTCTTCGTCGGCACGGTACGCAACCGCGACCATGGTTCGGATGTCGCTTCACTCGACTACACCCAGCACCCCAGTGCTGCAGAGGTGCTAAAACGATGTGCTGAGCAGAGTGCCGAATTGCACAATGTGGAGGCGATCGCTGTCGAGCACCGCATTGGGCATCTCGAGGTCGGCGATATCGCCGTTGTCGTCGCCGTCGGGGCTGTTCATCGTGGTGAGGCGCTGGCGGCGTGCGCGCACTTGATCAACACAGTTAAGGCAGAGGTGCCGATCTGGAAGGAACAGCACTTTGCCTCGGGTGACTCCGAGTGGGTGGGGCTGCCGACCCAGGGCGCAGTCAGGTAGGCCGTGACCCGTCAAACCTGGACCGCATTCTTCTCGGCACTGGCGTTCATCTGCTTGGCAGTGCTGCTCGTTGTCGTTCCGGTGCCCTTCGTCAGCTGGAGCCCCGGCGGCACTCGGGACACTCTCGGCAACGTCGGCAACGAACCGATGATCAAGGTGCAGGGCATGGACACCTATGCCACGACCGGGCGGCTCGACATGACGATTGTCGCGGTCACTCCTGCTGACGCTCGGCTCAGCCTGCCGCAAGCCCTGCTGGCTTACTGGCTGCCGCATCGCGACGTCCTGCCACGCGACGCCGTCTACGCGCCCGGCAAGTCGGCCGAGGAAGTGGAAAGCGAAGACGCCGACATGATGGAGACGGCACAAGATGACGCGGTGGTCGCCGCGCTGCGCGCCGACGGACGGCCGGTCACCGAGATGCCAGCCATTTACTCGGTCACTGTCGGAGGGCCTGCCCACAAGTTGTTGCTCCCGGGGGATCTCGTGGTCTCGGTCGACGGCAAGGCCACCCCTGACGACGAGGCGGTGGCCGACGCGATCCGAGCCCACCGGGTCGGCGAAAAAGTAAGGTTCGTCGTCATCCGCGACAAGGTCCAGACCGACGTGACCGTGACCACCGTTGAGTCGAACGTCCAGTCCGATGTGCCGGTCGTCGGCATCACTCTGGCCACCGGTTATCGCTACGACCCCGAGATCTCCTTCGACCTCGGGCAGCAGATCGGTGGACCCAGCGCCGGTCTGGTGTTCGCGCTGGCGATCTATGACAAGATCACCGACGGCCCGCTGCTGGCTGGCCGGCACCTCGCTGGTACCGGAAAGATCACACCCAACGGCGATGTCCAAGCCATTGGTGGCATTCAGGAGAAGGTCGCGGCGGCTCAGAAGTCCGGCGCCACGGCCTTCTTCGTTCCAGCGGTCAACTGTCGCGATCTCGAGGGCGTGCATACCGCCATGTCGCTGATCAAGATCGCCACGCTGGAGGATGCCATCAAGGCCGTGCAGACGCTCAACGCCTCTGGCGACACCAGCGCGCTGCCGCACTGTTGAATGAGCCAAGAGATGTGGAATCGAGAGCTGGCTGCGGCGCAGGCGCATACGCTGAGGTGAGTGACGTGCAGACGCACCGGCGGAACCGCAGGGGCCGGCTGGGTCGTTGCCGAGACAACGAGTACGCCGTAGCAGCGGTTGAGGAGAGATGAGAGTTTGAGCAGTCTGCGGGTCGGCCGGCGACGGAGCGCCATTCTGCCGACATTGGTCATTGTCGCGGTCCTGATCGTGGCCTTCGCCATCTTCACCAGCGTGTGGACCGACCGCTTGTGGTACGGCTCATTCGGCTACGCATCGGTGTTCAGCAAGATGCTGCTCACCAGAATCGGCCTATTCGTGGCGTTCGGGCTGATCATGGCGACCTGTGTGGTTGCCAACGCGGCGATTGCTTATCGGCTCCGGCCGCGGTTGGGAGCACAGACGCCGAGCAGTCCGCTGCTCGAGCGCTACCGCGAGCTGCTGGAATCCAGATTCGTCTGGGTGCTGGTCGCCGCGGGTGTCATCGTCGGCCTGTTCGCGGGCGGTACCGCCAGTGGGCGGGTGCTGGAGTACCTGGCTTGGCGCAATGCGCAACCTTTCAACGTCACCGACCCCCGGTTCGGGCTCGACGTCGGGTTCTTCGTCTTCTCCTATCCGTGGTGGCGGTTCGTCTTGTCGTTCGCCTTCACGGCTCTGGTCTTCAGCGCAATCGTCGCGGCCATCGTGCACTACACGATGGGTGGCTTACGGTTCAGCGGACCTCGGCGTGGCGGCAGCCGAGCCGCCCAGGCACATCTGTCGATCCTGGTCGGCCTCGCCGTGGTGGTGAAGGGCGTGAGCTACTGGTTCGACCAGTACGCGCTGGCGATCGACCGCTCGAACCGGCTGTTCACCGGCATCTCCTATACCGCGGACAAAGCGACGGTGACCGCCAAGATGATCCTGGCGATCATTGCGGTGATCTGCGCGCTGCTCTTCTTCGCGAATGCGGTGCTGCGCCGCTGGATGGTTCCGACGATCGGGCTGATCTTGTTGCTGCTGTCGGCCATCGTGCTCGGCCTGGTCTATCCAGGTGCGGTGCAGTACTTCTCCGTACGGCCCGATGAGCCGGACAAGGAACGTAGCTATATCAGAGCCAATATCGACGCCACCCGTGCCGCGTACGGGGTGGACAAGGTAGAGATCACTGATTACTCGGCGAAGACGACGGCCTCGGCCGGTCAGCTTCGGGCTGACGCGGAAGCGTTGCCCGGCATCCGTCTCATCGATCCCAACGTGGTCAGTCCCGCGTACGAGCAGCTGCAGCAGGTGCGCGGCTACTACGCGTTCCCCAAGAATCTCGACGTAGATCGTTACACCATCGGTGGCAGGGAAACCGATGCCGTGGTGGCGGTACGCGAAATGGATCTGGGCGGTGTCGAGGACAACTGGAACAACCGCAAGACCGTCTACACCCACGGTTACGGCTTGGTCGCCGCATACGGCAACCGACGCCAGCCCGGCGGCGAACCCGACTGGATTGCCAAGGACATTCCTCCGACCGGATTGATCGAGGAACACGAGCCGCGGATCTACTTCGGGGAACTGCAAGGCCAGCGGCCCGATCAGTACTCCATCGTCGGTGCTCCGGCCGGTATGCCTCCCATCGAGCTCGATACACCCGGCGGCGGCGAAGGCGGCAACCCCAAGACCTACACCTACACCGGCAAGGGTGGAGTCGGGATCGGCAGCATGTGGCTGCGGTTGCTCTACGCCGCCAAGTTCGCCGACGTCAACATCCTGCTTTCTGATCGTGTGCATCCGCAATCCAAGATCATTTATGACCGCACCCCACGGCAGCTCGTGCAGGGCGCCGCGCCGTGGTTGAAGGTCGACGGCGACACATATCCGGCCGTTGTCGAGGGCAGGATCGTCTGGATCGTTGACGGCTACACGACCTCGGACTCCTATCCGAACAGCGAGCGCGTGAATCTCAATGAGGTCACCTCCGATGCCCAGACCAGCTCGGGTGGAACCGTTGTGGCGCAGCCGCAGGACGACATCAACTACATGCGCAACTCGGTCAAAGCCGTCGTCGATGCCTATGACGGCAGCGTCAAGCTGTATGCGTGGGATGACACCGATCCGGTACTGAAGACCTGGTCGCTGGCCTTTCCCAATGTCGTGCAGCCGAAGTCGGCGATCTCCAAAGATCTCCTTGATCATCTGCGCTATCCGCAAGACTTCTTCAAGGTGCAGCGTCAGATCTTGGCCCGCTACCACATGACCAACCCGGACAACTGGTACCAGCGGTCCAGCTTGTGGGATGTGCCGACCGACCCGGTCGCGGGCGCCTCGGCGCAAACCAAGGAGCCGCCGTTCTACCTGTCGGTGAAATGGCCGGGCGATGATGACCCGATCTTCTCGCTGACCAGCTCATATGTGCCGTTCAAGCGCTCCAACCTGGCCGCGTACATGGCCGTGAACGCAGATGCCAGCAGTCCTGAGTACGGACGGATGCGCATTCTGCAGATGTCCGACACATCGCAGATCGATGGTCCGGGCCAGTCCTTCAACGCCATGACCACTAATGAGACGGTGGCCGATCGGCTACGGCCCTTCCTGAACCAAGGTGCGGCCAGTGCGACCTTCGGCAACCTGCTCACGTTGCCGGTCGGCGGCGGGCTGCTCTATGTGACGCCGGTCTACACCCAGCGTCAGGGCAGCACCGGGTCGTATCCGGCGCTCCGATTTGTGGTGATCCGGTTCGGTCAATCGGTCGGTATCGGGGACACCTTGCAGCAGGCGCTGGACCAGGTCTTCCAAGGCAGCTCCGGCGGTACCACCAATGAAGGCAGTGCCGACAGCAACACGCCTGCCGGCAACAGCAAGCCTGACAATCCGGCGGCGACCAAGGCGTTGGGTGAAGCGCAAGCAGCCTTCCAGGCCGCCGACAAGGCGCTGAAATCTGGAGACCTCGCGACGTACCAGAAGAAGATGGCGGAAGCCCAAGGCGCCGTGCAGCGGGCGACGCGCGCTCTCGGCCGTTAACTATCGGCCGGGCGTACCTCAAGATCGGCAAAGCCGGACGCACGGAGCGGATCAGCGAGCCGCTCGGCGTCGCCCACGACCACCAGGGTCAGGTCGTCTGGATGGACGACCGAACGGTACGCCTCGGTGGCTCCCTCCGGGGTCACCGAACGCAGCAGCGCCAGGCTTCGATCGACGTAATCATCAGGCAGCCCGGCGAGCACCTGAGTTGCGGCTTGATCAGCGACGCCATCCGCGGTCGCATAGCGCAGCGGGGAGACGCCGGTGAAGAACGCGACCGCGTCGCCGACCTCCTGGCTGCTGAATGGCACCGAGTCAACCTTGATCAAGTCCCGAGTGGTGGCGAGCGCATCGACTACGACGTCAGTCCGGAATGAACCCTGTACCGCAAAGGAGCCGCCCGTTCGCAGCGGGCCGAAGTTCATCCGTACGCCGTAGGTGTAGCCCTTCTCCTCGCGGAGCACCGCGTTTAGCCGGGACAGGAACGCGCCGCCCATCGCGTACGAGGCGACGGAGATGGCGGACCAGCGCGGATCCAGGCGGTCGATGCCGAAGCTGCCGTATCGCACATCGGCTTGGACCGCACCCGGCCGGTCGATCAGCAGCGTGCGCCGCGGGCCCGCGGCTGGCTCTTGGACGGATACCTGTCGCTGATCATCGTTGCGCCAAGATCCGAGGCTGCGTTCTGCAACCGCGATCGGGTCGTCGGCGAAGTCACCTGCCAGCACCAGCGTCGCACCCGTCGGTCCGAAATGATCATGATGGAACGCGGCCACCGCATCCGGTGTCACCTGCCGGATGGTGTCGGGCTCGCCACCGCTCATCCGCGCGGCTCGCTTGGTCTCCTCGAAGACCGCCGCTCGGAAGGCGATGCTCGCGGTTTGAGCCGAGTTGGCCTGTGCCTGTTCGATTTCGGCCAGCCGGAGCTGAACGTGGCGATTGACGTCGCGCTCGGCGAGTGACGGCTCGGTCACCGCCTCCGCGAACAGCTCCATAGCTCGATCAAGATGTGATGCCGGAACATCCAGGACGAGTTGGGCTCCGGACAGCGAGAGATCAACTCCGAAGCCAGCCCCTTCGGTTTCCAGCAACTCGGCGAACTCTTCGCCGTTGTGTCGCTGAGTTCCCTCGTCCAGTGTTCGCGCGCAGATGGTCGCAACGCCTTCCATGTCGCGGGGTTCGGCGTTGAGCGGGACACCGAGCACGAGGTGAGCCGAGATCACGTGCTGACCGGGAAGATTGAAGATCAACAGCTCTATGTCATTGCTCAATCGAGCTCGCTGTGGCTCCGGAAACGCCCAGACAGCTGCGGGGGCGATCGACGGGCGCGGCAGGAACTCTCTCATGGCGCCTCCTGCCGGTAGATCAACGTCGCTCGCTGGTCGGGGCGGAGCCACTCCTGTAATGCAGCGCGAACGTCCTCGCTGCCGATGGCGCTGATCTCGGCGATCCGGGAAGTGATCAGATGCGGATCGCCGTGCAGCGTCGCGTATTCGCCGAGCACATCGGCGCGTGAGTCGACCCGGGCCAGTTCGTGGAGCCAGTGCCGCTCGAACTGGGCCTTGGCTCGCCGCAGCTCCTCATCGGTTGGCCCGTCGGTCAGCAGTTGATCAATGAGCTCCGACATCTCCTGCTCCAGCTGCTCAGGGCTGATGCCGTCGCGGGAGCGTGCGAAGCCGAAGCCGAAGGAGTTACCACCAATGAGGCCCAACGCGGACGCGCTGGTGCTCTCGGCGTGCTCGGTGCCACGGACCAGCTGCTTGTGCAGGCGCGAGGTCTGGCCATGCCCGAGGACAGTCAGACCAAGGTCGACCGCGTCGAAATCTCTGCCTCCGGTTGCGGGTAGCCGCCAGGAGAAGTAAACGGCCTCGGCCGGTACCTTTCCGGAACTCTCGGTGCGGGGGAGACCGGACAGTGGCTGCAACGGCCCGGCTCCGGGTTTGGGTGGCTTGGAACCGGAGGCAAGTGGCCCGAAGTAGACGTCGGCGCGCTCGAAGGCGTCCTCGGGCTCGACGTCGCCGACAATTGACAGGACCGCGTTATTCGGCACGTAATGGCGCCGAAAGAAGCTGTGCACGTCGTCCAGAGTGGCCGCGTCCAGATCCTCCATCGAGCCAATCGTGGTGTGCCCGTACGGATGGTCCGGCGGGAACGTCAAGGTGTTGAGCAACTCCATGACATCCCCGTAGGGCACGTTGTCGTAGCGCTGTCGCTTCTCTTCCTTCACCACCTCGCGCTGATTGTCCAAGTTCTCTTGGGTCAGCGCATCCAGCAGCGTCGACATGCGGTCGGCCTCTAGCCACAGGGCCAGATCGAGCCCGCCGGTCGGCAAGGTCTCGAAGTAGTTCGTCCGATCGAACCAGGTGGTGGCATTGACCACGGCACCAGCCGCCTGCAGCAGCGAGATGTGCTGGCCGGACGCTACGTTCGCCGAGCCTTGGAACATCACATGCTCGAAGAGATGGGCAAAACCGGTACGGCCCTGCTCCTCGTCTCGGGAACCCACGTCATACCAGATGTTGACCGCGACCGACGGCGCAAGGTGGTCTGGACTAGAGATGACGCGCAGCCCGTTTTCCAATGTGTGCTGGACGATCGGGTAACCAAGACTGGTGATCGGGCCCGAAGTCATGTCCCACATCACAACACATTGCCCGACGCGTTGGATGCCGGGGGCGCTGGTCGTCTAAGTGATCACTCCGGCGACTCTCGCGGGCTCGGCGTACGCCACGGCCAAGCTGGTGATCGTCTCGTGTGCGTTCAGTCCACTGGGATTGGGCACCACCCAGATCCGTGCGCCCGATGGCAGCGCAGCCTGCTCGCCCTCCCTCGCCTTTGGAACGGCGAAGGCCACCCGGTACGCGGTGATGCCGGCGATCGCAACGACCACCGGATGATGCTCTGTGACGAACTTCTCGAGCCGCGTACGCCCCGCCCTCAATTCAGCGGGAGCAAGCTCGCCGGCGCGGGCGGTGGCGCGATTGACCAGATTTGTGATGCCGATGCCACGCTTGACGAAGTAGGCCCGGTCTTGGTCAGTCATCGGTTTGCCTCGGTCAAGATCACGATCGAGGATGCCGGCTAGCCGTAATGCTGGGTAAAAACGGTTGCCGGGATGGGCGAAGTGAGTCTGTGTAGCGGCGGTCCACAGGCCTGGGTTGATACCGACGAAGAGCAGCGTCAGTCCCGGGCCGACCAGATCGGGAACCGATGCATTCTGAAAGGCCTGCAACTCCTGCTGAGTAAAGCCCACGGACGTCACCGTAGTGGTTAGCCTTTCTCCGTGACTGAGAGCGCTGGCCTTGCTGTTGGCGCTCGACGCGACTCTCGACGTCGATTTCGTCAGGTCGTGTTCACCCTGCTCAAGGTCGCCGGTGCAAACGTTGGGCTGCTCGCGATCTACTACCTGCTGCCGCTGGATCGCACCTCGAGTGGTTGGGCGATCGCGCTGCTGGCTGCCGGACTTCTGGCGCTCGTCGGCCTGGTCGCCTTTCAGGTACGGGCGATTATTCGAGCGGAGTATCCGGTGCTCAGGGCGGTCGGAGCTCTCGCGACCAGTGCTCCACTGTTTCTGCTGCTGTTCTCCGGGACGTACTTCGTCTTGGGCGCGCTCTCTGCCAGCAATTTCAGCGAGCCGTTGACCCGTACCGATGCGCTCTATTTCACCGTCACCGTTTTTGCCACGGTTGGGTTCGGCGACATCACGGCCACGAGTCAGGGCGCTCGGGCTCTGGTGACGGGGCAGATGGTTGCCGGCATCGTGATCGTAGGTCTCGGGGCGCGAATCATCATTGACGCGATCAAGTACGGGCGGCAGCAACAGCCGGTACAGCAGGCCAATGCTGAGCCTCATGCTGATGCCGGCTAAGCACTTGTCGGCGAGGTGGAGCCCGCTCCTTCGGCGCCGGATGCCTGCGCCTGGCCCGTAGCCGGCGGCTCCGCTGTTTGTGCACTCCGATCCGGCAGGATGTTGATGATGACAAAAGACACGGCCACTGCTACGACGACCTGCGGTGTCACCACGAGACCGTCGGTGCCCAGCAGCACTACGGCGAGCAGCGTCGATGTCAATGGCAGTCGCAGCATGGCTGCGCACATGGCCCCGATTCCCATAGCGATTCCAGCCGCCAGGTTCATGCCGGGCAATGCGCTCGCGGCAACACCGATCGCAGCGCCGATGAACATCGAAGGGAAGACCGGACCGCCGCGAAAGGCGCTCAGTGAGAACCCGTAAGCCAGGGCCTTGCAGAGTATGAGCAAGATCAACACGGAGAGCGAATAGTCGGCTGCGTGTTCGACCAGCTCGGGCAGCGCATCCTGTCCGGAGAACAGCACTTGGGTGAAGCTGCGTCCCGAGATGAGCTGATACACCATTGCCGTGAGGCCGATCAGCAGACCGAGGAGCACGGTAACCAAGACACGATTCAGGTGCACGATTGGACGTAGCCGCAACGCTAGAGATCGGATCAACCAGCCGAGGAAGGCGCCCACCACCCCCATCACTATCGCCCAAGCCAGGGATGCCACCGTCGGTGGCATTGGGGGCGGAACTGACGGCAGAGCAAGCGAAAACGTGCCAAGGCCAGTCCAGTTGTCGAGACCAACGAAGACCAGGGCCCCGATGCCCGATGCGAGCAGGCCTGGCAGCGCCACCAGGCTCAGCGTCATGCCGCCGATCCCCGCTGCCTCCATGATCAGAAATGCGCCGAGCACGGGGGAGCCGAGCAGCGTGCTGATTGCGGCAAAACTGCCGGCCGACGCCATGACCGTCGTTGCCATCGGCGGCGCATCTTTCCTCGCAAGGCGTACGGTCAGCGCTCCAAGCCCGCCGCCGATCGCGATGAGAGGCGCTTCGGGTCCGAGCACTGCGCCGAGGCTGAGTGTTGTCAGCGCGGCGAGGGCTATGGCTGGAAGCTCGCGGCCGGTTGCCGGACTACCGCCGGTCTTGAAGCCAAATGCGGGTGAATGTCCTCCGTTGCCCGGCAGGTACCTGATGGTCAACGCTGTCAGCAGTCCGGACACCAGCAGCCAGGGCACCGGCCACCACGCGGGCGGGGCCGCCCCGAAGAGTTGATTCGGCAGGTCGGTAAATAGGTAGTGCTGGATCACTGCCACCAATGCGAGGAAGCCGTAGGCGATTGCCGAGATCGGAATGCCCGCGATCGCTGCGAGCACAAGCGCTCCGAGGTAGGCCCTCGAACGAATCACGGCGACAGGGTCGATCGTTGGTGGTCTTCCCGTGGGCGCGCCTAAGGGATGCTGGCTCGGTTCAGGGAATGCGCCACTTCTGGGACTGCTTGAGTCAGCCATGAGATGCAGTCTCTCCTCAGATCAGCATGGCGTGGTCGACTACACGCCGGTTTGGACACTCAGTCGCCCGGATTTGGCCGCGGCAGTGAAGGCGTAGTAGTCGCTTTCGTTCTGGTCGGCATAGCGTGCAGAGAAGTCCGCGATCGCCTGGTCGAATGTGTTGGCCTTGCCCAGATAGGAGGAGATGGCGATCCGGTCGCCCCATCGGGCATGGGCACGTGCGAGGGTTGCTGCGCAGAGGCGAGCGTAGAAGGCGGCACCGCGCACCTGGAGGTTGTCGACATTCACACCGCCCTTCCAGTCATGGAACTGCCGTACGTAGTAGTCGCGGGTAACTCCATCGAGTCCTTTGATGCGTTGCCAGCCCAGGAAGATGTCGGTCGCGCCCTGCATCAGGCGTTGCCCAACCACCACGCGTTCGCCGTGCTGCCGGTAGCTGCTGCTGCCAAGGAACCGCTCCAGCACTGAGGCGTTCGCCTCTTTGACTTGCAGAAACAGCGGGTCGTTGGTGTCCCGCCCATCAGGA
>Ga0307297_10000398_pt1 | contig 10491 bp, 11 predicted proteins | sample ER_DNA_157_FD_194464 | JGI IMG/M metagenome (GOLD analysis project Ga0307297, IMG submission 194464) | Bulk soil microbial communities from the East River watershed near Crested Butte, Colorado, United States - ER_DNA_157 | ecosystem: Environmental > Terrestrial > Soil > Floodplain | place...
TCCTTAGGCGGCGTCGACGAGAACGATCACGCCGTCGACCATCGAAAGGATGCGCTCGACCTCGCCGCCGAAATCGGCGTGGCCCGGAGTGTCGACGATGTTGATCTGGGTGTCTTCCCAATGCACCGACGTGCACTTGGCCAGAATGGTGATGCCGCGCTCGCGCTCCAGATCGTTGGAGTCCATGGCGCGCTCGACCTGGCGTTGATTGTCGCGATAGGTGCCGGATTGCTGCAGCAACTTGTCGACGAGGGTGGTCTTGCCGTGGTCGACGTGAGCGATGATAGCGATATTGCGAAGGTTCATGATTGTTCTTCTGGCTCGGACAATGGCTGGAGCGCGATCTCGCCGGAAAACCGGGACCCACTTTTCCGGATCACGCTCAAAACCTGGAATTCTGCAGGCGCCCATGGCGCCCAAAAACGAAGCCCGGCCAAAAGGACCGGGCGCATCTTGCTCGTTGCGGCGCAATATAGTCAGAAAACGTCAAAAAACAATGGTTTGTTTGGCTTTTGGTTAGCTCATTTTTGCCAGTCTTGCTGTCTCAATTGCATTTTTCGGGGTCCGGATAGACGCCCCGCAGCACCTCTTCGAAGTGGTTCTTGACCGCTTCATTGCAAAGGCAGGCCCGAAGGCGCAGCGCGTCGCGGTTGCGGACCATGATCGAGCCGCGGCGGGTTTCCAGAACACCGTCGGCCTTGAAGGTCTGGATCACCCGGCTGGTATAGCTGCGGCCGACCCCCAGCAGCGTCGCCAGCTGCTCATGGGTCAGCGGCACGACGTCGTCGCCCTCGGTGCGCTCCATCGCCGAAATGATCCATTTGGCGGTGCGCTGCTCGATCGAATGGATCGCATTGCAGGCCGTCGACTGGAAGATCTGGGCCAGCATGCAATCGGCATAGCGCGCAAATACGTTGCGCAGGCTGGCCGAGCCGGACTTCGCCGCATCGAGCTTCCCGATCGGCAGTCGAACGAACGGCCCGCCGAACTTGACCATGATGCGGGTGTAGGCGGGCAGATAGCCCTGGCTGACGATACCCCCCACCGCGCCTTCGCGCCCGATCAGGATGGTCTCGACGTCCCGGCCATCCTCATTAGGCACCAGATAGGACGCCAGGCTCGGTCCGCAGGGAAAATGCACGGTCTGGACATCGTCACCAGGATTGTAGAGCAAGTCGCCCGGCCCGGCGTCCTCCTGCACCAGATGCGGCGCAATCAAGGCGAAGTCGCCGGCGCTGAGCCACCGCAACAGATTGTTGTAAGGGCGGTCGCTCCCCTCCGGAGCGTTGCCGCTTCGCGCTTCCATTGCCGATGTTCCCCTGGCCCGCCGTGTGGACAATATCTGATCGCATCAGACCGGTATGTTCACAAGTGAACAGACAGACGGGCCGCGCCGTGATGGTTTCACGATTGGAACCGGTCGGTGCTGACCCCTTACAACGTGGCGAATAATGGAACCCGCATTTTTGGACGGCATGCCCGGCGACGTGTTGATCGTCGAGGACGATCCGATCATCGCGCTCGATTTCGAGGACACCATTCTCGGTTTCGGGGTGAAGGGAGTTCGCACCGCGGCAAATGTGGCCAGGGCGCTCGCCCTGATCGCGGATCGCACGCCGGATTTTGCCCTGCTCGACGTCGGGCTGGTGCGTGAAAAGAGCTTTGCGATTGCCGAGCGGCTGGATGCGCTGAAGATTCCCTTCATCTTCGTCACCGGATATGGCGTCGATGTCAGGTTGCCGGCCGCGCTCGCCGACAAGCCGCGGCTGCCAAAACCCTGTTCGTCGGACGCGCTGAAGGCCCTGCTGCTGCGTTCCTGCGACAATAGCGGGCGCTGAATCTATCCTGGCTTGGGATCGAGGGTTGTCGACCACAGCGCCACGTCGGCGCGGTCGCGCAGGGTCACGGTCATCTGCCCGGTTGCGCCGGCAATCCTGACGTGACCGAAGAACTGCATTCCGGCCGACGGCGGCAGGTTGCGTTGCCCCGCCGCCGGCGCCTTGGAGAATTTCACCTCCGGGCCGAAGGTGTTATCAAGTTTGTCCGGGCCAAACGTGCCGGCATGGAATGGACCGGAGACGAATTCCCAGAACGGCTCGAAGTCCTGAAACTGCGCCTTGTTCGGATCATAGTAATGCGCCGCGGTATAGTGCACGTCCGCGGTCAGCCACACGGTGTTGGCGATCCCCGCGGTCTTCATGAAGCGCAGCAGGTCGGCTGCTTCGAGCTCGCGGCCGCGTGGCGAGCCGTCGCCTTGCGCAAAGGCTTCCGAACCTTTCTTGTTCGCGCCGTCATCATAGACGATGAGGCTGAGCGGCTGGTCGGACGCGATCACCTTCCAGGTGGCGCGCGAGTTCATCAGTCCGCGCTTCAGCCACGCCAGCTGGTCGGGCCCGAGGAAATAGCTCTCGGGGCCGTATTCGGTCTGCAGGTTGGCATTGTTGGCGCCGCGATAGCTGCGCTCGTCGAGCATGAAGACGTCGAGGTGCGGTCCGTAATTGAGCGTGCGGTAGATCCGCCCCGGCTCGGCTATGCTTGCCCGCATAGGGTACATTTCGTGGAACGCTCGGGCCGAGCGCGCCGCGAGCAAGCTGATGCTGCGCTCCTTGTAGGCAGCCGGAAGCTGCTTGGAGAGCGACCAGTTGTTGACGACCTCATGGTCGTCCCACTGCACGAAGACCGGCACCTCGGCATTGAAGGCCCGCACATTATCGTCGAGGAAATTGTACTTGTGCGCCGCGCGAAACTCGTCGAGCGTCTCGGCGACCTTTGCCTTTTCCGGGATCGTAACGTTCTTCCAGACCTTGCCGTCGGCCAGCTTCACCTCGGCGGCAATGACGCCGTCGGCATAGATGGTATCGCCGGAATGCAGCAGGAAATCCGGCCGGTGCCTGCGCATGGTTTCGAACATGAACATGCCGCCTTCATCGGGATTGATGCCCCAGCCTTGTCCGGCGACATCGCCGCCCCACACAAAGCTGACGTCGCGGCGGTCTGCCGGCGCAGTGCGAAAGCGGCCGGTCACCGGTTCGCTGGCAATGTCGATGTGCGACAGGTCGCGGAATCGGACGCGATAAAAGATCTCCTGCCCGGCGGGCAGATTTTCCAGCAGCATTTTCGCGGTGAAGTCGCTTTCGGGGAGTGCGGCGATCGGCGGCAAGGCCCTGGCATGGCTGAACGATTCGGTGGTGGCGACCTCGACCATCATTTGCGACGGCCGGTCCGCGCGCGCCCACACCACGCCGCCATCGGTGCCGACGTCGCCGGATTGCACGCCATGGGTGATCTGCGGCCGGTCGGTGGCGCGGCTGAGATAGGGCATCGCCACGGCGCCGATGCCGGCGGCGGCGGTTGTCAGCAATCGCCGGCGGGAAATCCTGATGGTCATGCACGCCTCTTCCGGGTCGGCTGGCAGAGTGCCCCGAAAGCGTTGACAGGCCTAGAAAGATTTCATGACGGCTGACAGCGGAACGGCCCTTTACAACGTGCCGGTCGCCCGGAACTGGGCGCCCGCCCGTTGCAGGCTTTGCGGCAGGCTCATCAGCACTGCCTTGCGGTCGGCCACCGCGTTGTGGAATTGGTCGAGCGCGATGTTGAAGGCGGTCAACGACCCCTCCTCGATGGTGCCGTGCTCGAAGCAGCGCAGCGTATCGCGCAGGATGCCGTCCGCCTCCATCTGCATCTGGTCGAGTTCGTCGGTGGAATCGCTGCGGCGCGCGGCGGCAATCATGTCCAGCAGTCGCTCGCGTAATGTGCTGTTGTTGTTGCGCTCGTCCTTCTTCAGATAGCCGGCAAACCAGGCGCCGGCCGAGCCCATCGCCGACAGCGCCATCAGTGCCCACCAGATGAAATCGCTGTAGTGATCGAGAAAGGTTTTTTCCTCGCCATCGACGTAAGCCGCGGCACCGGGATGCACGGGGAGTACGGCGTCCTTGTCGGTGTCTGGAGTCTCGATCTGCGCCGCCAGTGGGAAATCCGTCTTCAAGGTCTGGCGTATCGCGAACAGCTGCCGGGTGAAGGCGGCGACCGTCGTTTCATCCAGGCCCCTCCGCGCCACGATATGGTGGGCGAAGCTGATCGTCTTGATTTCATCCTCGGGCTTGGCGGGCGAGCCGCCGAAGCTGCCGGCGGGTATCTCGGCGGCCTCGTAAACCGGATGGTTCTGTGCGATCGCCCCGGCCGAATCGATCGCAAGGAAGGTCGGGACTCCGCCATCCCGAATCGAGGCCGCGATGGCGTCCGCGGTGATCCTGCTGTTGAGCGGTCCGGCGGCGAGATAGGCGTCCGCCGTCTGTTTGCGGATGGCTTCGGCGGCTTCCTGGGCCGGAAACTGCACGATCTCGACCTTGCCCGGATCGATCCCGTATTGCTTCAGGATCACCTTGAGCAAATTGACATTGGCTTCGGTGCGGCCGACCACGCCGATGCGGTGCCCGGAAAGCTGCGAGATCTTCGTGATCTTCGGCGCAGCATTCTTGCCTTTGACCTTTGCCGCCGGCGGCACCCACAGCACCGCCACGTTCTTGCGCAGCATCGCCACCGCCTGGGCATTCTTCGGCACGTCGAGATCGCCCCGGATGATGGCGAGATCAGCTTTGCCCTCGGCCAGCGCCTTGGCGCTCGGCAGGGCGCCGTCGGTCTGCATCGGGCGCAGACGGATCTGGCTGCGCGCCTGAACGAAGGCCTGCGACAGGGCCTGAACCACCTTGACGTCTTCGCTGTTGGCCGGGCCGACCGCAATTCGCAACGTCACGGTGCGCATGGCGAAATAGTAGGCCCCGGCGACTGCACCGATCACGGCGAGGATCGCCGCCAGCGTGACGAACATCAGCCGCCGCTTTGCCGAGCGCGGCGACGGCGGCGCTGGCGGACCGACCACGCCGGCCCCTGCAGTCGATCGTGCAAACATTTGTTTGACGTCCAGGTTCATGCTGCCAATGCGGTTAGATCGACATTCTAGCAAATTTCCTGCCGGCGCGGCGTGGCATCGCCGTCATGGTTACCGGCCGTCTCTCTGCACCGGTTTTGCCGCCTTATTGTGGCATGGATCGGCAAGGGACCCCTGAGCCCGGCTTCGGTGTTAGGGTAAAGTTCACGTGAAACGGGAGGTGATCATGGCGGAACGGTTGTCGGCGGAGGAGCGAAAAGCGGCGCTGCAGGAATTGCAGCCGGGGTGGGCCGAGACATCAGGCCGCGAGGCAATCGCGCGAACCTTCGTATTCAGGGATTTCAACGAAGCGTTCGGGTTCATGACCCGCGCGGCGCTGGTGGCCGAGAAGAGCGACCACCATCCCGAATGGCGCAACGTCTACAAGACGGTGGAGGTGGTGCTGGCAACCCATGACGCCGGCGGGGTGACCGCGCTCGATATCGCGCTGGCCAAGGCCATGAACGCCATCGCCAGGCAATTCGGCGTCACCTGAACCGGAGCCGGGAACAATCCCGGCAATCTTGCAGCCGGCGCGTGGCATCCCCAGTTTGAGGGCGTCAGCCGCGGCGATCCGCCGCGCAAGTGTGGGGAGCCTTCAGCGATGGCATCCGAACATACCGTGGGTTTTGAGCCGGCCGACGAACTCGCCAAGGACCGCGAAAGCGTACGCCGGCGCTTCTGGCGCAAACTGAAACGGGTGGCGGCCAGGCTGCCATTCGCCGAGGAACTGCTCGCGGCCTATTACTGCGCCTTCGACCGCCAGACGCCGCGCCATGTACAGGCGGCGCTGCTCGGCGCCATCGCCTATTTCATCCTGCCGTTCGATTTCATTACCGACGTGCTGCCGGTGCTGGGCTTCACCGACGACGCCGCGGTGCTCGCTACCGCGCTCCGGATGGTCGCCAGCCACGTCATGCCGGAGCATCGGGATGCCGCGCGGGAGGCGTTGAAGCGCGGGATCGATGCGCGCGACGTTGAGGATTAGAGCTCGCGCCGGGCAGCGTCGTCTTACGGATGCAGGATCACCTTGCCCATCGCCTTGCGGCCGCCGAGCACCTTCAAGGCATCGGCGGTTTGCGCCAGCGGGAAAGTGCGGTCGACATGTGACGAGATCTTGCCTTCCGCGGTCCACTTCACCAGCTTCTCCAGATTGGCGCGGTTCTTCTCCGGGTTGAGCCTGGCCCATGCCCCCCAGAACACGCCGCGGATGTCGCAGCCTTTCAGCAGCGCCAGATTGAGCGGCATCTTCGGAATGTCGCCGGCGGCGAATCCGATCACCAGAAAGCGGCCTTCCCAGGCGATCGAGCGCAGCGAGGCCTCGGCATAGGCGCCGCCGACCGGATCGAAGATGATATCGACGCCCTTGCCGCCGGTGAGCCGGCGCAGGCCTTCCTTCAGGTCTTCCGTGGCGTAGTTCAGTCCGAGCTCGGCGCCGTGCGCCTTGGCGAATTCGAGCTTTTCGTCCGATGACGCGCAGGCGATCACCTTCAGGCCCAACAGCTTGCCGAGTTCGCAGGCCGCAAGGCCGGTGCCGCCGGCAGCGCCCAGCACCGCCATGGTCTCGCCCGGCTTCAGGCTGGCGCGATCTTCCAGCGCATGCAGCGCGGTGCCGTAGATGATGAAGATGCCGGCGGCGCGATCGAAGTCGAGATTGTCGGGAATCTTGACGATCGAATTGGCCGGCAGCGCGATCTTCTCGCGCGCGCCATTGTGGCCGCAGGACGCCGCCACGCGATCGCCCACCTTGAGGTCGGTGACCCCGGCGCCGATGCTCTCGATCACGCCCGCGACCTCGGCCGCCGGCGAGAACGGGAATGGCGGCTTGATCTGGTATTTTCCCTGGATCATCAGCAGGTCGAAGAAGTTCAGCGCCGCCGACTTGATCGCGATCACGGCCTCGCCGGGTCCGGCGACCGGATCGGGCACCTCGGTCAGCACGAGATCGTCGGGGCCGCAATATTGCGAGCAGAGCATGGCTTTCATGGACACACCTGAGTTTCGGACGCACAAAGAGAGCTGGATGCTTCATGCCGGATTTGCGGTCGGGCTACAATAGAAGGCCGCCATTGGAAGGCAGTCATTCCGGGGTGCGCGTTAGCGCGAACCCCGGAATCGCTTTCCGCAAATCGGATGACGCCCTCGGGATTCCGCATCCTGCGCGACGCGCCGGTCGGGAATGACAGGGTAACCAACAAGAGGATCAAACGATGTTCGAAAAAGGGCTGCTGGCGAAAAAACGCATTCTGGTCACCGGCGGCGGCTCGGGACTCGGTGCCGCGATGGGACGCCGCTTCGTCGAGCTGGGCGCCGAACTGATCATCTGCGGCCGCCGGCTCGAATTGCTGGAGGCCGCGGCGGCGCGGATGCGCGACGATTTCGGCGGAAAGGTCAGCGCCGTCAGATGCGACATTCGCGACGGCGCCGCGGTCGACGCCATGATGGACGCGGTCTGGCGCGAGGCGCCGCTCGACGTGCTGGTCAACAACGCCGCCGCGACCTTCATCGCCCAGACCGAGCAGCTGTCGTTTCGCGCTGCGGACGCGATACTCGCGCCGACCCTGCACGGCGCGATGTACTGCACGCTCGCTGCCGGCAAGCGCTGGATCGACGGGGCGCATAACGGCGTGGTGCTGAGCATTCTCTCGACCTCGACCATTACCGGACGCGCCTTCACGGTGCCCTCGGCGATGGCGAAGTCTGCCATCCTCGCCATGACCAGGAGCCTGGCGGTGGAGTGGGGTCCGAAGGGCATCCGCACCGTGGCGATTGCGCCGGGCGCATTCCCGACGCCGGGCGCATCGGGCCAGCTTCGGCCTGAGGGCCGCGACGACGACTGGTCGTCGAAAAATCCGCTCGGCCGTGTCGGCGAGCATGGCGAGCTTGCGGATCTCGCCAGTTTCCTGATTTCGGACCGCGCCGGCTACATCAACGGCGAGATGGTGGTGCAGGACGGCGGCTCGCATTTGCGCAGTTCCGGCGCCGAGGATCTGCTGCAGTGGACCGACGCGCAGTGGGAGAAGCAGCGCGCCGCGCGCTCGAAGGGGTGAGGGCGAATGGTGCCACCGCGCGCCGCATGCGTCGGCTCGGTGATCCGTAACTGCCTTCCCAAAAAGGCATTTCCCGGCTATCCATCGCCCCGTGATCGGGATGCCGGGGCCATCTTCCAGTCACAATATTGAGGGAACCAGATTTGGTCATGTCCGTGCGGCGAATTCTGATATCCCTGATGGCGAGTGTGGTTGTGTGCGGGATCGCGATCCCGGCGCAGGCGCAGAGCCCGCCGTCGAAGGCCTCGAAAGACGCGGCCAAGCCCGCTCCAGCAAAACCAGAGCCTGCCAAGCCGGAGGCCAAGCCCGCCGCCGCGGTTGCCGGCGCCGCCGAGCCGACGCTGATCGGCCAGTTCGGCACCTGGGGCGCCTACACCGCGACACCGAACGGCAAGAAGGTGTGCTTCGCGCTGGCCAAGCCCTCGTCGTCGAAGACCAATCCGCCGAATCGTCCGCGCGACCCGGCCTATGCCTTCGTCTCGACCCGTCCGGCCGAGAAAGTCGTCAACGAGGTTTCCATCATGATCGGCTATGCGCTGAAGCCGGGCTCGGAATCGACGCTGGAAGTCGGCGGCGCCACGTACGCGATGTACACCCAGGGCGACGGGCTCTGGATCAAGAACGCCGCCGAGGAAGAGCGGATGGTGGAAGCCATGCGCAAGGGCGCCGATGTGACGGTCAAGGGCGTGTCGGCCAAGGGCACCGAGACCACGGACACCTTCTCGTTGAAGGGGCTTGCCCAGGCGCTCGACCGGCTGGCGCAGGATTGCAAGCGCTAAGCCCCGATCAAGCGGCGAATTCGGTTTACCTCCCGATCGAAGAGGGGAGCACCGCCATCGATGCGGAACTGCAGCATTTAACGCCTTTCCAGAGGGTTCCGAAAAGCCTATTTGATCTCCCATGACTGACACCTTGACCCATTCGACCAAAGCCGGTTCCGGCGCCGGCGTTCCGCTGGAAAAGATCGCGCTCGAAATCTATGTTCCGCCAGCCAAACCGTCGCTGGTCGGGCTGTCGCGCGCGGAGATTTCCGACCAGCTCGGCGCCATCGGCGTTCAGCCCTCGCAGCGCAAGATGCGGGTGCAGCAGCTGTGGCACTGGATCTACGTCCGCGGCGCGCAAAATTTTGCCGACATGACCAGCATTTCCAAGGAGATGCGCAGCACACTCGAGACGCATTTTACGGTGGCGCGTCCCGAAGTGGTCGCGGAACAGATCTCCAACGACGGCACCCGCAAATGGCTGCTGCGATTGCCGAGTGGCGACAGTGTCGAGAAGGCGCATGAAGTCGAGTGCGTCTATATTCCGGAAACCGACCGCGGCACGCTGTGCGTTTCCTCGCAGGTCGGCTGCACCCTGAACTGCTCGTTCTGCCATACCGGCACGCAGCGGCTGGTGCGCAACCTGACCGCGGGCGAAATCGTCGGCCAGATCATGGTGGCGCGCGACCGCCTCAACGACTGGGCCGACCGCGAAACCCCGACCGGCAGCCGCCTCGTCACCAATGTGGTGATGATGGGAATGGGCGAGCCCTTGTATAATTTCGAGGCGGTGCGCGATGCGCTGCTGATCGTCTCGGACAATGAAGGCATCGGCATTTCCCGCCGCCGCATCACGCTATCGACTTCCGGGGTGGTGCCGAACATCGCCCGCACCGGAGACGAGATCGGCGTCATGCTGGCGATCTCGCTGCATGCGGTGCGCGACGAACTGCGCGACGAACTGGTACCGCTGAACCGGAAATATCCGATCGCCGAACTGCTGCAGGCCTGCCGCGACTATCCCGGCTCGTCCAACGCCCGGCGCATCACCTTCGAATATGTGATGCTGAAGGGCGTCAACGATTCGCTCGACGACGCCAAGCTGCTGGTCAAGATGCTGAAGGGCATCCATGCCAAGATCAATCTCATTCCGTTCAATCCGTGGCCGGGCACGGCTTACGAATGTTCGGACTGGGACCAGATCGAGAAATTCTCCGAATACATCTTCAACGCCGGCTACTCCTCGCCGGTGCGCACGCCGCGCGGCCGCGACATCCTGGCGGCCTGCGGCCAGTTGAAATCGGAAACCGAGAAACTGTCGGCGCGCGAGCGCCAGGCGCTGCGCGCCATGGCGATGACGGATTAGGCATTTAAGGCTGAAGTTCGTGATGGCCGGGCTTCCCGGCCATCCACGTCTCGCACGGTTCGACGAAGCAAGACGTGGATGCCGGCACGAGGCCGGGCATGACGGTTGATAGGTTCGGGCGCTTGTCGCTGTTGGATTTCACGTCATGGCACTGATCGGCCGCCTGTTCGTCATCCTGTTCGCCTTCCTCGCCGCCTGCATGGTGGCGGGAATCATTGTGATCGTCGCGGTGCTGTTCCCGGAATTTTCCGATTTTGCCGGCGGTCCGATCGATCCGGACGCGTTCAACATGCTGCTCGGTTTCGGCTTCATCTTCCTCAGCGGGTTTGCGCTGTTGCCGGCGATGATCGTGGTTTTGATCACCGAGGCGTTCCATATCAGGACCGT
>Ga0307297_10000401_pt1 | contig 10480 bp, 8 predicted proteins | sample ER_DNA_157_FD_194464 | JGI IMG/M metagenome (GOLD analysis project Ga0307297, IMG submission 194464) | Bulk soil microbial communities from the East River watershed near Crested Butte, Colorado, United States - ER_DNA_157 | ecosystem: Environmental > Terrestrial > Soil > Floodplain | place: USA...
GCTGCTGCGCCCCGTAATACTGCGACCCATAGACCGTCCGCGCCGGCGACCATCGCGTGCCGCCATAGGGACGCGAAGCATAACCAGGCAAACGATAGGGACGCGCCGCGTAGTAACGCGAAGCCTGACCGGATCGAGGATAACGGAACGACGGTCCGCTGACGCGTGGTGGGTATGGCCGTTGCGGATAGCCGCGCGGCGGCGGAGGCGGCAACCGCCGGCGATGATCGCGGACCTCCGCTTCGCCAAACTCGGCTTCGCCGAATTCCTCTTCGCCTTCGCCGAATTCCGAGTCGCCGAATTCGCCCATCTCGGGATTGTATTCGTATTCGCTCGATTGGTTCTCGAATGCCCTGCTCATGATGTCCTCACTGACAGTTTGGTTGCGCCACCGGAGACGAGGTCTCCGGGTACTGCGACGACAGGCCTTTTACCGGGACCGCTGCATCGCCAGCCGCTTCTGGAGGTGGATGGCCGGCATCGTGTGGTCGACCATCTCGGCATTGGTCAGATCCATGCCGGTGACGGCACGGTAGGCGTGCAGGTATCCCTGGATTTCGGGCCGCCAGGAGCGGGCCCAGTTCTTCGCCGCCTCCTCATTATTGACGTCGATCCAGTCGCCGTAGCGGATCGTCAGCAGGATCTGCTCGCCATAAACGCCGAGGTCGCGGAAGTAGGTGACCGGAATGTCCGTCCATCCCTGCAACGTCTTCATGGTATCGACCGTCGCCATCCACGGCTCCTTGTAGGGCACCATGCGGCGGCCCTGCAGGAAGTCGCGCATTTCCGACCGCGATAGCAGCCATTGCTGCATCAGCATCTCGGCGCGTGCAGTCCACGGCAGATCGCCGAACTGGTTGTTCGCGCCTTCGGCCAGCAGGATGTGCACCTCCTGCAGCGCGTTGAGCAGCGCGAAGCCGTCGGCGATCACCGTCGTGTCGTTGTCCTCCTTGTAGAAGATCGAGCAGCGGTGCAGCAGGTGGTGGAACGCCTCGAGAAATTTCGACCGGCTGTCCGCGGAACGCAGCGGCGGTACCGCCTTGCCGTAGAGCTGCAGACCGTACTGGTGGTCGTATTCATAGGCGCGGCGCTTCACCGTGAGCAGGTTCGGCTCGTCCTGGATGTAGCCCCACAGCAGGTTGCCGAGCGGCCGCAGCGGATCGATCTCGAGATGGGCGAGCGGATCGCGGTCACCCCGCGCCCGCACGTTCTGGAAGCGCCGCGCGACCGCCCCGATGCTTTGCACCAGCATTCCTTCCTCGTGCCAGTACGACCAGATCAGCTCGAGCAGGCACGGCACCTGGATCCGCGAGCTGAGCACGCCGTAGCAATGCAGGCTGGCGATCTCCTCTTCGCCCTGGAAGGCGCTGTCGAGTACACGCTTGATGTACGGCAGCTGTCCGTGCGGGAGATAGGCACACAGCCGCGTGCGCAGATCCTCCAGCGTCACCTGCTCGCCAAAACGCTGCGACTCGTCGTCCGGGTCGAGATTCTTGATCTCCGCATGACAGCCACCGCATTCGAGCAGCAGGAACACCTGTGTGGCGGTCTTCAGGAGCTCGTAGGCCCCGACGCCGTAGCTGAACGGCTGCAAATCGCGCGCGTCGCGCACCAGCCGGCTCGCGAGCGCCGAACCGCGGCCGAGGAAGCGGGTATTCTGCTCACAGAGCACGCGTTCGATGAACTCGGCATAGCGGGCGCCACTGATCTGACCCGTGCAACTGCGGATCAGCGACCAGAATGCCTGGTCACGGGTGCGCATCGCGGCCGGACGCTGCAGTGACACGCGCAACGTGTCGCCTCGGCTGAACCGCTGCGCCCTGACGCGCGCCGTGCCGGTCAGAACCACGGGTTTGTGCCCGAGCGTCACGGCGGATCCCCGCTCGTCCACCAGAAGCGCGCGCACGGTGTGCGTGCCGGCAAGCATCCCGCTCGTATCCCAGGAAGCAGTCACAGTCTTGCCTGTGACGTTGTCGTAATGGATCGCCCCCTTGTTGCCGGTGTCGAATTTCCAGTGCAGCTTGGCGCTCTCTACCAACGGACCTACCACCTCGAGGTAGATCAGCTCGCCCTCTTCGACTCCCTTCTCGCCGTCGTTGACTCCGAGCTGCCACTCCTCCTCGGACTTCATGGCTACGGTGTAGATCCACGTCTCACCGATGACATGCGGCTTCTCATGCTTGCCGGCCACCGCAACCGTCGCGCAGTAGGCTGCCGTCGTCATCCTTTGCGGCGTCCATCGTGCCATTCGCGGATTGTGCGGATCGGGGGTGATACTGCCGCCTTCGTCGGTCCCGAACACCAGGGGGCCGTGCTCCGCCGTGATCCTTTCCAGCTCGAGATCGGAGAGATTGGCCGTGAGGGTCACCGTATCCTTACTCCGCAGAACCAGGTTGGTACTGGCCTGCAACTCGACTGTCTGAATCGTCTTGATCATCTGATCCTCCTTTGAGCCTTCATGCAGCGCGGGCGCGTGCAACCGGTGCGGCCGCACAAATCTCTGACATGTTCAACGTGGCGCGAAGCGCCCAAAAGGTGAGCAGCTTGCAGAGCAGCAGGCTCTCGTCCTCGGGACTGAGCTTGCCGTCCCAGCGCGCCTGTCCCATTACGGCAAAGACCAGGGTCGGCGCGGCGCGATACATTTCCGGCGGCTGCGCCTGCCAGGACTGGAACAGCGCGGTGAGCCGCGCGGGCTGGCGTGCGCCGGTATCCATCACTTCGGCGAGCGAGCGGCCGCGCAACGCCGGCGGCCGGTGATTGATCAGCACTGCCGCGAAGGCGGGCAGGGTCGCCTGTAGCTCCTGCAGCAGCGCCTGCGTGTCCGGCGCCACGCCCTCCGGCGGGTAAAACGACTCCCAGGTCTCGCTCAACCGCTGCCATTGAGGGTGCGGATAGAGCGCTTCTCCGATCGCGGCGCTGAGCTTGACGCGGATCCACGGCATCGGATGCGGGTCGTCGACGTTAAGACGGAACACAAAGGCGCGCGGCAGGCTGACCACACCGATGAGTCCGAGCGTGGACGCGATTCCGACCCGCGCGACCGACCAGAAATCGGCGACGATCTCGGATATCCAGCGTTCCCACAGCTGCCAGGCGCGGCGAGCGGCTCCGGCGCCGCGCTGCAGCCGCCACAACACCGATCGGAGCGAATTGACCAGATCGAGCAGGGCGGCCGCCTGATGCCCGACCTCATGCACCAGCGACGACGCGATGCCGGTCCCAACCATGCGCTCGCGCGGAACGCGGATGATCGCCACCGGGTTCTCGCCACCGCCGGGCATGCGCGTGCGCGCGCGCCGGATCGCGGCGCCGATGTCGCGATCGAGATAGCAGATCACCGGCGGCGGATCGTAGTAACCGGGCAGCGCGAGGGCCTCTGCCGCCACGACGTCGAGCCCGGACAACCACACACCCGATTCGTTCTCGCTGCGTTGCGTGATCACGTCGGCGAAAGTATCCAGCTGGGTCAGCACGGTGTTGAACTTGAGACGCAGCACCGCGAAGCGGCGCTGCGCTTCTTCGGCGCTGACCTCGTCACCGGCCGCTTTCAGCCAGGTGAGATAGTGGCCGATCATGAGCCTGAGCTCGCGCCGGCCGGCGAGCAGGAATCGATCGATCGCGACCTCCGCGGCCGGCAGCAGCGCCGCCGCGGGCAGCATCGGCTCCTGCAGCGCGAACGGCTTGACCAACGCGAGCCGCGCCAGCAGTGCGCGGGTCTCGTGCAGCAGCATCGATTTTGCGAAGGAACGGATCACGATACCCTGCCTCTAAACGCCGTAAATCACGATCGTGTTGCCGCGACGCTGCCAGCTGCCGGACTCGCTGCAGCGACATGATCCCATGCCGGGGGTGGGCGGCTGCAGCAGCGCCGGAGCCAGCGCATGCGCCGCCTGGGCAATACCGGCTTGCGCCGCCTCCATCGCCTCGACATGCGGCCCCGCCGCGACTGTGTTCCTGACGGTATCGGCGCCGACGCGGACGAACTGCCGCGCGCCGGCGAACTCGCGATCCTCCTGCTCGAAACTTTCCGCTTCCATCTCGTTGCCCGCCATCGACGCGAGGCCGCTGCTGATCTGCGCACCGAGCGGACCACCGACGAACGTGCCGAGCGCGCCCGCGGCGTGCGGCAGGATCTGCCGGACCGCGCCTTTCAGGATTCCGCCGATCGCCTGGCCGGAAGGGGAATTTACGAAGCTGCCGAGCGCACGCCCGGCCTTGCGGATCAGGTCGCCGAGAAACCGATCGAGTTCCTCCTCGCTGTTGACTTCCATCAGTTGCGCGGCGAGCTCCATCTCCTCAGCCTCGCTGAATACGGTTTCGCCGAGCCATTCGAGCTGCCCGGCTTCGTAGTTCTCCATCTCGGAAGCGTTCTCGAGCTGGATACGGCCAATGTTGTGCATGCTGTCCTCCGCAGATCGAATGTGAATGTGTCCGCCCGAACGGTCGCGTTGCCACTGCCGGCGCCGCTTGCGGCCGCTCGGGATAATCGCGAAGCGCCACAATCCCGGCGCGTTGCGCCGCGCCGCCGCCGCGATGGCGAGCCGGGCGGTTTCCGCCGGGTGCTGCGATCGCGATGCCGCGATCGCCTCGCCCACCGCCTCGCTGGCGAAGCGCGCGAAGCGTCTTGCCGCTGCGAGTTCGCGGTCCTCCGGGCTCAGTCCCTCGAGCTCGAGGCCGAACGCTCTGCCGGCCATGGAAGCCAGTCCACTGCCGATAGATGCGCCGAGCGGTCCGCCCACGACAGTCCCGAGCGCGCCGCCCGCGAGCGGCAGCGCCGTCCTGATCACGCTTTTCAGCCCGCTGCCGATCGCCTGACCGAGCGACGGGTGCACGATCGAGCCGACCGCGCGCCCGACCTTGCGAATGAGATCACCGAGGAAGCGGTCGAGCTCGAGCTCGTTGCTGACCGCCAGCAGTTCGCCGGCAAGCTCGAGCTCGGTCGACTCGTCGATGATCTCGCGGCGGTCCGAAGCTGCCAGCTCCGACGCCTCGGCCTCGAACGTTTCCCATTCGGGACTGTATTGGGTGAGTGGACTGGGCATTCCAAATCCCCGACGCCGGCAATCGCAAACGCGCGACACTCATCTCGCAGTCCGCTTCGCAAGGCGCGTGCCAGCCGCGCGGCCATTGAAAATACGAAGAAAATCCCGCGATGGTCCTTGCTCGCGGGGAAGCTGGATTCGCCGCAACGGGAGAACTGGCGAAATTGCCTTCGGGTGTCGCTATCCCGAGGACTGGGAGCCGTGTCGGACAGCGGTACAGGAGCGCGGAACTCAGCTCGAATCGATTGAAGGGCGTTCGCCGGGAAGTGGTGTCTGAAGGCGCGTCCAAGTCAGGCAAGGATTGCCGGCGAGAGCCGCACATCCAAATTGGTGTGACCGCTACCCCTACACCCACGGTCACATCAAGATGTCCCGGGAGGCAGGAAGGCCTTATTCTACGGGGTTTCTCGAGGCTATTTATAACTGGCGGAGAGGGAGGGATTCGAACCCCCGATAGGCTTGCACCTATGCCGCATTTCGAGTGCGGTGCATTCGACCACTCTGCCACCTCTCCAGGCGCCATTTTGCGGGTGATTTGATTCATCCGCGGTCGGGGCGAGTTCTAGGCGAGGATGGCGGGGCAGACAAGGCGCTGCCGGCATGAATTTGCCGGTGCGGGGACAAACCGGCCGTGGCAAAAGTGGGGCCGCCAGACGCGACAAACCCTGGCGGCCCCGTGTCGCATCATTAAAATCCTGGCCGGAAGTGCGGCTTCGCTGGCCAGTCTGAGCGACGATTTGACGGTAGCGAGCCTGCGGGAATCGGCAACGCGATCTCGCATTTAACCTAACCAGTCAAGGTTACCGGCCCGAGGCGACCTCAGTCCTTGCTCTTCTTTTCCTTCTTGTCGTCCTTCTTCTCGCCCTTGGCCTTCTTGCCGTTCTTTTCCTTGCCGCGGTTGCTGAAGCGCGCATTGCCGAGGCCGGTGCCGATGGTCAGTACGCCCCATCGTTCCACATCCTGCATGAACGGCACCTCGGAAAGCCCCTGCGCCACGCCGTCATTGTGCATCAGCACCGCGGTGTCGTGATCGCCGATCTGCGGAATCCCCTCGACCAGGCTCGCCGGCAGGTTGAACTTGCTGCTCTCCCAATTGCCCGGCAGGTTCTGGGCTCCCTTCTCGATCGAGCCGTCCCCGTTGATGACGCCGGGACACGAGATGCCGATGAAGGGAGCCAGCTTCAGCCCTTCGGTCTCGGCCTCGGTAATCAAACCCTTCAGCATCTTGACCAGCCGCTTGACGGCACCCTCGCGGGTCGGCTCGTCATCGGCATGGCGCCAGAGTTCGGACTTCCAGACCGCGGCCTTCGACAGGTCCGTCGCCTTCTTCCAGCGGGTTTCGACCACGCCGCAGCGGATATTGGTGCCGCCGATATCGACCGCCAGGATGCTGTCATGGGCCTCGAAGATCCAGGACGGCGCCAGATGCAGGCAGCCGATCAGGCCCGCTTCATCCGGGTGAAAGCGGATCGGCACCAGGTCAATGTCGAATTCCGCGGCCTTGAGAAGGACGTCGGTGCGCGCGATCGCGAGCTCGCCGACCCGGCTCTGCCGGAAGCCGCCGCCGACCACGATGCGTTCGGTGTCGGCCCAGGCCTTGGTCTTGAGAAACCGCCCCGTCACATAGGCCAGTTCCTGGGCGAATTCCTCGATCGCACCATGCACCAGGGCGGCGGCGTGGATATCGTCACCGACCAGCGCCTCGTCGAGTTCGGACTTGCCGATGACATGGGAGTCTTTCTTGCCGAGCGGATCGTCGCCCTCGTCCTTTAGCTTGCGCAAACCGTCCAGAATTCGGCGGAACGCGCCCTTGCTGGCGCGGTCGCCTAGAAAGCCGTCATCGTCCTTCAATTCGACATTGAAGCTGTCGACATCGACCGAAGGCAGACGGGTTGCGCCGTGACGGGCAATGCCCGTAGTTGTTGCGATATCTTCGGCCATTTTGCCCCTGCCATGCCCAGAATGGCGGGACAACGGCCTCGGAACCCATTGGTTTCATCAGGTAGGCAGCTAATGGCGAGTGCCGAATGGCCATTATTGGCCCAAATCCGGCAGATTTGGCCGGTTTTTGGGCCAGTTTTCCTTGACTCGTGGCCGTCACCGGCTATAAGTCCCGCCAATCCGGCGCGAGGTTTTCTCGCGCTGTTTGTTTTTGCGCGAATTCAAGGGATCGCTCCCAAGAGAACTGCGCGAAAATTGAACCCATAACGACTGAAGAAAAAGCCGGCCCGGACTTGTCCGAGGCCGGGATCGAACACGAAGGAATTAAACGATGTTCGCAGTCATCAAAACCGGCGGCCGGCAATACCGCGTCGTTCCGGATGATGTGCTCGAGATTGGCAAGATCGCCGGCGATGTCGGAACGATCGTGCAGCTTGGCGAAGTTTTGCTGGTCGGCGGTGAATCGCCGGTACTCGGCGTGCCGACGGTAGCCGGCGCTTCCGTGGCGGCCGAAGTGCTGCAGCACAAGCGCGGCCCCAAGGTCATTTCGTTCAAGAAACGGCGCCGCAAGAATTCGCGCCGCAAGCGCGGCTACCGCGACGAGATCACGGTGCTGCGCATCACCGAGATCCTGACCAACGACAACAAACCGACCATCGGCCCGCGCCCGAAGCGGGAGAAGCCGGTTGCGGTGGCCCCGGTCGACGGCGACGATGATGACGCGCCGGTGACGAAGAAGGCGCCCGCCAAAAAGCCGGTGGCCAAGGCCGCAACCAAGCCGCGCGCCAAGCCCGATGCCAAGAAGCCCGCCGCGAAGAAGTGACAACAACTGAAGCGTGATAAAAAGTGAGATGATTCCGTCAAGGAATTGATCTAGAAATTTGAGAGAAGTTGGAGACGGGCCATGGCTCACAAAAAAGCAGGCGGTTCATCGCGAAACGGACGAGATTCCGCAGGCAAGCGCCTCGGCATCAAGGCATATGGCGGCGAGCACGTGATTCCCGGCAACATCATTGCGCGTCAGCGCGGCACCACCTGGCATCCCGGCCTTAATGTCGGCATGGGCACCGACCATACTCTGTTTGCCAAGGTCGAAGGCCATGTCGAGTTTCGCGCCAAAGCCAACGGCCGCACTTTCGTATCGGTTGTTCCGATGATGGAAGCCGCGGCCGAGTAAACGGTGGACAACATGAGTCCGCCGGGTCCTGTTGAACCGGCGGAGCTCCCAAGGGCTCCATAGGGGAGGCGGGAAACCGGCCTCCTCTTTTTATTGCGCCCACAGGAGCCCGACATGCTGCAGGATATCCCGACTCCGACACTGCGCGAGGCCAGTACCTGCGTCCTCGAGACCGAACGGCTGATGCTGCGCCGGCCGACGCTCGCGGACGTAAAAGCGATCGCTGATCTGGCCAATGACCGCCGCATTGCCGAGATGACCCGCCGCCTGCCGCATCCCTACAGCCAGGATCATGCGATCGAATTCGTGCGCGCGACCGCGCGCGATGCCGGCGAGACGGTATTCCTGATCGAGAGCGATTTTGAGCCGATCGGCATGGTCGGCGTCGACTGGCGCGAGCCGGACGCGCCGGAACTCGGCTACTGGCTCGGTGTCGCGCATTGGGGCCGGGGTTTCGGCACCGAAGCCGCGCGTGCCGTAATCGATTTCACCTTCGAGGAATTCGGGGTCGAGCATCTGATCTCCAGCGCGCGGGTTGCCAACCCGTCGTCGCGCAACATTCTGGAAAAATGCGGCTTCCAGTGGAGCGGCGTCGAGCTGCACCGCTTCGAGGCGCTGGGATCATCGACCCCGGTCGATCGCTTTCGGCTGAGCCGAAGCGTCTGGTCGTCGCTGAAGAACTGGAACAGTTCGACGCGGCGGCAGGGGTAGTTCGCAGCCTTCGCCAATCGTCGCCCCGGCGAACGCCGGGACGACGACGGCTCACGCCGGCGGATTAACCGTCGTTTCTTCGCGCCCGAGCTTTTGCTCGCGCAAGAAAATGTAGAATCCGGCGCCGATAATGATCGCCGCACCCGCGATCACGGATATCTGCGGCACGTCGCCAAAGACAAAATAGCCGAACATCACCGCCCACACGATCATCGAATACTGATAGGGAACCACCACGCTGGCCGGCGCGAGCTTCAGCGAGCGGTTGACGCACAGCAACGCGGCCACAGAGACGCACCCCGCCGCGGCGAACAGGCCGAGGCTGCCGGGATCAGGCGTGACCCAGCCGAACGGCGACATCAGCGCACCGAGCGCGAAGGTGCCTATGAATTGCGTGGATGCCAGCACGATATCCGGCGTCGCGCGCAGCGAGCGCGTGATCAGCATCAGAAACGCAAACGAGATGCTGCCGCCGAGTGCGATCAGCGCCGGCCAGCTCACCGTCTGTGTCGACGGCCGTAGCGCGATCAGCACCCCGCAAAAGCCGATCAGGACCGCACTCCAGCGCCGCCAGCCGACGCGCTCGCGCAGCACGATCGCGGACAATGCGGTGACGAAGATCGGACAAGCCAGGTAATAGGTGATGACGTCGGCGAGCGGCAGATAGACCGTCGCCAAAAAGAACGCCACGACTTCGAGCGTCGAGAGGATCACCCGCAACAATTGCAGCCATGGCCGCTCCAGCGGCAGGAACGCCGCGCGCTGCCGCCATACGATCGGCAGCAGTACCAGCAGCGCGGCGCAGGCGCGCAGCCACAGCAACTGCCCTACCGAATAAGTCGCGACGATATACTTGCCCAGCGCGTCGCCGAACGAGAACATGAATACCCCGAGCAGCATCAGGCCGATGCCGGCGAGGCGCGCGGAACGTTCGTCGTAGGTCGATATTTTCGCGAACAGGCTCATTCCGCGGCACTTCCTCGCTCATCGACATGGCCGGACTTGATCCGGTCATCCACGCCTTTGGCGCAGCGCTGTTTTAAAGACGTGGATGCCCGGGACAAGCCCGGGCACGACGAATTCACCCAAACGGATTGCCGCAGCAACACCTCTGCGATACGGATGGGCCGCAAAATTCCACAGGAAGTCAGGCATGACCGAGTTCGATCCCGCCTTGCATCGCATGGTGCCGGAACAACGCTGGTTCGAGGACTTCGTGCTCGGCGAGCGTTTTGTCATCCCCGGCCGCACCCAGACCTCGGCGGTATTTGCGGCCTTCCAGACCGCGAGCGGCGATACCCATCCGATCCATTACGACGTCGAATATTGCCGCGCCCGCGGCATGCCGGACCTGCTGGCGCATGGTTTCCAGACCCTCGCCCACACCGCCCCCGGGGCGGGACTGTTTCCCTATATCGTCGAGGAATCCCTGGTCGGGTTTCTCGAACAATCGAGCAAGTTTCTAAAACCGGTCTATGCCGGCGATACCATCTATCCCGCGCTGGAGGTGACCGAGCTGGTGCCGGGCCGGAGCACCGGCGTCGTGACCTTGCGCAGCACCGTGTTCAACCAGCGCCGCGAACTGGTGCTGGAGGGGCTGCAGAAGTTT
>Ga0307297_10000402_pt1 | contig 10480 bp, 9 predicted proteins | sample ER_DNA_157_FD_194464 | JGI IMG/M metagenome (GOLD analysis project Ga0307297, IMG submission 194464) | Bulk soil microbial communities from the East River watershed near Crested Butte, Colorado, United States - ER_DNA_157 | ecosystem: Environmental > Terrestrial > Soil > Floodplain | place: USA...
CCAACCTCAGCGTCGAGGCGTAGACGGGCTACGGGTCCATTACTGGAGCCGCCCCTCATAGTGGGGCGGCTCCGCATAGCCGATCCCAAGGGCTAGAGTGCCGCCGGCTCCGGCTGGCGCCGCTTGCGGTGCAGCATCCGCTCGTCAGCTGCGTTGATCAAGGACTCGAAGTCGTGGCCATCTTCGGGGAAGACGGCCCAGCCGATCGAGGCGGAGGGACACGGCGTGCCGGCGTCGGAGTAGCTGGTGCCGACGGCATGGCAGACGGAATCGGCGAGGTTGCGAACCGCGTCGCCGTGGACGCCGGGGGCGATGATGGCGAACTCGTCGCCGCCGATTCGCGCCAGGGTGTCGCTGGAGCGCAGCATCGACTGGGCGCGTTCGGCGACCTGTCGGAGGATGGCGTCGCCGACCGGGTGCCCGTAGTTGTCGTTGATCGTCTTGAAGTCGTCGAGGTCGAGGATCAGCAGGGCGAGGGGGCGCTCGTCAGTCTTGCGGCGGCCACCGCCGGGATGCATGTGCGCGGCGATCTCCCGCTGCAGCGCGGCGTCGAAGTAGCGGCGGTTGGCGACGCCGGTGAGGGGATCTCGGTGGGCTATGTCGCGCTGGTGGAGCTCGGCCTCGAGCAGCCGCTTGCGCAGCCCGACGAGGACCCAGGTCGCGGAGAGGAAGCCGGCGACGAGAGCGACGTAGTGGGGGAGAAAGGCCTCTTCGATTGCGTTGCCGTCGTAGACGATCGGGGTGCCGGCGACGAGGATCAGCTCGATCGAGAGCGGCCAAGCCCAGCGCGCCGGGAAGAAGAAGGCCGCATAGAGAAGGGTGGTGACCAGCATCGGCTGCACGAAGCTCATCGCCCCGCCGGTGAAGAAGATGCCGAGACCGATGACCGGAATCGTCAGCACCATCCCGATGCCAAGCGTCTTCATCGTCGCCCGGTCCCAACGCAGCCAACCGAGGGCTGAAGCGACGCCGTAGAGGAAGAACAGGCCGCTGAGAGCGATCACCCAGCCCATCGCGACGTGCTGGGCCCCGGGCAGGTAGCAGCTGGCTACGGTGATGAACGAGGCGAGGATCCAGAGGACGCCGGAGATCCTCCCCATCCGCGCTCGCTCGTCGGGCGTCTCGGCAAAGGCCGGCATCGCGGTCGAGACGAGGGAGGGCTGCGGCGCCATACCTCCTCATCGACCGAGGCGTGGTGACCTTTAAGTACCGCCGAGTAGTCGGCTCAGGTTGCCTCGGAGAAGGCTGGCTCCCGCTCCTCCGCGACGGCCGGCATCTCCTGCGGTTGTGGAGCCCGCAGGACGAAGACCGCGATCGCCACCGCGATCGCGGCGAGGATTGCACCGACGAGGTAGGCGACGTGGTAGCCCGAGGTCAGGGCCTGAAGCTGCCCCTCGCCGTCGTCGAGCAGGGCCTGCGTGCGCTCGCCCGAGAGCGTCGCCAGGACTGCCAGCCCGATCGCACCGCCCACTTGCATGCTGGTGTTGACGAGGCCGGAGGCAAGACCGGCGTCTTCGGGCGTCGCGCCCGACATGGCCAGAGTCATGATCGCCGGGAACGACGTGCCGACGCCGATGCCGATCAGCAGGAACGGCGGCAGCAAGTCGACGAAGTAGTTCGCGTCGACTGGCGTGCGGGCGAAGAGCAGGAGCGCGACCACGACCAGGCAGACCCCGGGGATCAGGGTCGTGCGCGGGCCGAAGCGCATGATCAGTTTTTCCGAGAAGCCGAGGGAGAGCGTCCCCATCACGAGCGTCGTCGGCAGGAAGGCGAACCCGACCTCGAGCGGGCTGTACTTGAGCACCCGCTGCAGGTAGAGCGCTCCCAGGAAGAACATCCCGAACATCCCGGCCACCAGCAGCGCCTGCAGGACGTTGGAGCCGGCGACGTTGCGGGAGCGGAAGAGCCGGAGCGGCATCAGCGGGTTGGCGATCGTCGCCTGGCGGTGGAAGAAGATCGCCAGCAGCGCCAGCGAGATCGCCCCGAGGACCAGGACCCTGGTGTCGTTCCAGCCCCAGGCTTCGATCCGCAGGATCGTGAAGACGCCGAGCATCAGCGCACCGGTGATCAGGGCCGCACCGGGGAAGTCGGCGCCGGCGCTGAGGCCGATCCCGTCCGGGTTCGCGACCAGGCGGGTCGCCAGGTAGGCGGTGGCGATCCCGATCGGCAGGTTGATGAGGAAGATCCAGTGCCAGCTGATCGCGTCGGTGAGGACCCCGCCGAGAAGGAGGCCGATCGAGCCGCCGGCGGAGGCGACGAACCCGTAGACGCCGATCGCTTTCGCCTGCGCGCCCGGCTCGGGGAACATCGTCACGATCATCCCCAGGATCACCGCCGAGGCGAGCGCGCCGCCGATCCCCTGGATGAAGCGGGCGCCGACCAGCATCTCCTGCGACTGCGAGGCGGCGCAGACGAGCGAGGCGACGGTGAAGATCGCCAGGCCGATGAGGAAGACACGGCGCTGGCCGAGCAAATCGCCCATCCGCCCGCTCAGCAGCAGCAGGCCGCCGAAGGGGATCATGTAGGCGTTGACCACCCAGGCGAGGTTGGCCTGGGAGAAGTCGAGGTCGTCCTGGATCGACGGCAGGGCGACGTTGACGATCGTCGCGTCGAGGACGATCATCAGCATCCCCGCGCAGAGGACGTAGAGGGCAAGCCAGCGGGTTTTGTCGTTCTCAGTGGTGTTCATGCGGGCGAGAGCTCAAACCTAGCAATGGCTTCACCCGCGGCGGCCGAAGGCGTGGCCGGCGGGGGCGACAGAGCGCAACTCGGCCAGGGCCAGCTCGCGAAGCTTGGGCTGAGGAGAACGGGTCGGTCGGTCGGTCGGCGTGGCCCGTTCTAGCGGAGACAGCTCCTGGACGACGACGTTGACCGTCCCTTCGCGGCGCTCGAGCCTGCCCCGGGCGCGGATGAGGGGCGCGGAGCGCACCAGCGGCCGGTGGCGGTCGAAGACTTGGGGCGGGACGACGAGGTTGACCGAGCCGCGCTCGTCCTCGAGCAGGAGGAAGGTGATGCCGTTGGCGGTCTCGGGGCGCTGGCGGGCGGTGACCATGCCGGCTACTTCGACGGTGGAGGCATGGTCGAGCTGCTGTAGGTCGGAGGTGCGGGCGAGCTTTGGGTCGAGGTTGGGACGGAGGAGCTTCATCGGGTGCTTCTCGATCGTCATGCCGGTGGAGCGGTAGTCGGCGATCAGCTTTCCCCACTCCCCCAGCGGCTCGAGCTCGGGCGGGGCAGGCGGCTCCATCGGCAGCGCCAGCTGGGTGCCGCTGCGCTTGAGCTGGCCGGCGGCGGTGACGCCCACGCGCCAGAGGGCCTCGCGGCGGTCGTCCTCCGTGCCGAGCGGGATGCCGTCGAGGGCGCCGGCCCAGGCGAGCTTTTCCAGGCTCGGCAGGCCTACGCCTGAGCGGGAGGCGAGTTCGGCGATCCCCTCGTAGGGGCCGCCGCGGTCGCGCTCGGCCACCAGCTCCTCCATCTCCTCCTTCTTCACCCCCTTCACGTAGCCAAGGCCGATCCGCACCTGCAGGCCGCCGCGCACGTCGTCGGCGCGAGGAGATTCGACGTGGCAGAGGACCTTGCTGCGGTTGGCGTCGACCGCGGCCACCCGGATCCCCCGGCGCTGCGCCTCGTGGACGAGCGAGTCCGGCGGGTAGAAGCCCATCGGCTGCTCGTTCAGCAGCGAGCAGAGGAACTCGGGGCCGTAGTGGATCCGCAGCCAGGCCGACTGGTAGGCGAGCAGGCCGAAGGCGGCCGAGTGCGCCTTCGGGAAGCCGAAGCCGGAGAAGCCCTGGATCTGGCTCCAGACCCGTTCGGCGATCTCCTCGGAGACGCCGTTGGCCGCGGCGCCGGCGCAGAAGCGCTGGTGGTGCTCGCGGATCGCCTCCTCCGAGCGCTTGCGGCTCATCGCCCGCCTCAGCCCCTCCGCCTCCGAGGAGCTGAAGCCCGAGAGCGCCATCGCCACCTCGATCACCTGCTCCTGGAAGACGATCGTCCCCAGCGTCTCCTCCAACACCGGCTCCAACAGCGGGTGCTCGTAGGGGATCTGGAAGTCGGGATCCTCGCGGAGCGCCTTGCGCCTCTCTATATAGGGATGGATGGCGCCGCCCTGGATCGGCCCCGGCCGCACCAGCGCCACCTGGACGATGACGTCGTCGAGGTCGCGCGGCTGGGTCCGCGGCAGCATCTGCATCTGCGCCCGGCTCTCGATCTGGAAGACGCCGGTGGTGTCGGCGGCGCGGATCGACTCGTAGACCTCCTCGTCGTCGAGCGGGATCCGCGAGAGGTCGAGGCGATCGCCGCGGGCGTGGCCGATCTCCTCGACGCAGCGCTCGACCGCCGAGAGCATCCCCAATCCGAGCAGGTCGATCTTGAGAAAGCCGGCGTCGGCGCAGGAATCCTTGTCCCACTGCACCGTCTGCCGCCCGGCCATCGCCGCCGGCACGACCGGGCAGACGTCGATCAGCGGCCGGGTCGAGATCACCATCCCGCCCGGGTGCTGGGAGGAGTGGCGCGGCAGCCCCATGATCTCGGCGGCGAGCGGCAGCAGCGCCCGCCAGCGCGGCTCCTTCGCCCGCTGCGGGCCCAGCGCCGCGACCAGGTCGCGCTCGATCTCCTCCGCCCCCTGGAAGAAGCTGACCGCCTTCGCCACTTTGTCGATCTCTCCCGGCGGCAGCCCCAGCGCCTTGCCGAGGTCGCGGATCGCGCCCTTCGGCCGGTAGGTCGGAAATGCGGCGACAAGGGCGGAGTGCTCGTGTCCGTAGCGCTCGTGCACGCGCGGGATCAGGACCTCGCGGATGTCGCGCGGGAAGTCGAGGTCGATGTCCGGCATCGAGGTCGTTTCCTCGTTGAGGAAGCGGCCGGAGAAGAGGTCGGCCTCGACCGGGTCGACGTGAGAGAGGCCGGTGAGGTAGCAGACGATCGAGCTGACGCTGGAGCCGCGCCCTCGGCCCGGCGGCAGCACGCCTCGCGCCGACTCCGGGCCGCGGACCTCGGCGGCGACCTCGCGGGCCAGCTCGAGCAGGTCCCGGTGGAGGAGGAAGAACCCGGCGAGGCCGAGCTTGCGGATGATCGCCAGCTCCTCCTCCAGCCGCCACTGCGCCTCGAGCAGGCGGGCGTTGCCGCTGTAGCGCTCGCCGAGATGGTGGTTGCAGACGCGGGCGAGCTCGGCGTCGGCGTGCGGGTCCTCGCTGCCGGGGTAGCGGTAGCCGAGCTGCTCGGTGAGGTCGAAGCACAGCCGCTCGGCGATCCGCTCGCTCTCGGCGACCGCTTCCGGATGCTCCGCGAAGCGGGCGGCCATCGCGCCCGGCGAGGTGAGTGCCGAGGTTGAGTTGCCGCGCCGCCGCGGCTCGGACTCCTCGAGGGTCTCGCAGAGGCCGATCGCGACCAGCGCGTCCTGCAGCGGCGCCCGGCGGCGGTCGTGGGAGTGGACGTTGCCGGTGGCGAGGCAGGGAACGTCGATTCGCTCGGCAAGTAGACCCAGCCACCGGTTGCGGGCGCGGTCGCGGCGCCAATAGGGCCGCTGCAGCTCGATCCGAAAGCGGTCACGGCCGAAAGCGGCAAGCAGACGCCGGGCCAGCCGCTCCCCGTCGGCGGTGTCACCGCGTTCGAAGGCGCCGGCGGCAGCGCCGTCGCGGGCGCAGCCCGACAGGCACACCAGTCCCTCCGCGTGCTCCTCTACCTGCTCCAGCGTCGCCCACGGCTGGGTCTGCGTGCGTGAGGTGTTGTCGCGGGTGTGAGCGTGGGCGGCGGTCAGCAACCGGCAGAGGTTGCGGTACCCCCTCTCGTCTTCGACCAGCAAGGTGATGTGGAAGTCGCGCTCTCCCTCCCGCACCGTCAACTCCGCTCCGGTAATCGGCCGCACGCCGAAGCCCTTGCAGGCGTGGGCGAACTCCATCGAGCCCCAGAGGCCGTCGTGGTCGGTCAAGGCGAGGGCGGGATAACCATAGGAAGCCGCGGCGGCGGCCAGCTCCATCGGCGTCGAGGCGCCGTCGAGGAACGAGAAGGCGGAGTGGGCGTGCAGCTCGACGTACATCAATCACCGACTACCTAGGAACCTCAGGCCCGCTGCCGGTACCAGCGCTGAGTCTCAGCGCCGCGAAAGACGGTGAGAGCCCGTCCATCCGCAGTTGCCAGCTCGAAGTAGTGGCGGCGCAGCGGCTGCGGCGTCCACCAGCGGTCCTCGACCAGCCACTCCTCGCGGACGGCTTCGACTGTCACTCCCTCGACCAGCATCGGGGCGCCGCGGGGGTCGGTGCGGACCGCCACCCGCTGGGGGGCATAGAGACGGCGAAGGCCGGGCATCAGAGCTCGGGGTAGGGAGTCAGCAGCACCCAGCGCTCTGGCACGCGCGAGGCGTCGTCGACGGGCAGGATCTTCAGCAGCGCCTCGGCGCCCTGCGCGGCACGGACCTCGCGCACCGCCGCCCGCAGCCGGCGCCGTCGTGGCTCGGCACCACCGACCGCAAGCTCGAGCTGGTCGCGCGCCGGCGGCCCGAGCCCGACCGCGCGCAGGCGCAGCGCCGTCGCCGGTCCCGGCAGCTCCTCGAGCCGCGGCGCGAGAACGTTGCGCAGAACCCTGGGCGAGGCGCTGGGACGACCCAGGCCCTGCTCGACGCTCCAGCTGCCGCCGCCTGCCAGCAGCGCCCCGAGCCGCAGGCCGAGCAGCGTCCTCCCCTTGCGCTGCGGCACCGCCAGCAGGCGGTCGACGAGCAGCTCCAATGCCCGGTCGAGCTGGCGGCCGGCGGTTCCTTCGGGCAGCTCGATCTCCTCGGTTATCTCCGCGTGCGGCGTCCGCGGCCGCAGCGGCTCTTCTTCCCCGTGACAGAGCTGCAGCGCCCGCAAGCCGAGTGGACCAAAGCGGTCGGAGACCTGATCCGTTGAGAGTCGCGCGAAGGCGCGCAGGGTCTCGATCCCGAGCCGCTCCAGTGCCTCGATCAGCTCGTCGACTTCACGCGGGGGCGCGCCAAGCCGGGCCCGCAGGGCGGCGACAGGAACCGGTCGCGGCCACTGATCCGCAACGAGGAAGGCGGCAAGGCGAGTGCTGCCGGTGGCAAGCCGCCGCTCCTCTCCCACCACCCGCCGTGCCGCGGCGAGGACACCGGCGGAGGTGCCGCCGTAGAGACCGCGCAGTCCGTCGACTGCGAAGAATGCCTCGCCCGCCTGCTCGGACTCGACCGCGGCGCCGAGCTCCTCGAGCGCCCGCACCATTGCTTCGGTCGCCTCCGCTGCTGCGACTGGGTCAGCTACCTCACCTGGCCCATCTATATAAAGGCGCCCGGGCCGGGGCCCCCCGCCGCGACCCGGGCGCGAGAGATTCACCAGACGCTTATCGATGACGCAGGCGATCTCCATACGAACGTATGTTCGTGTTCGACCCAGCATAGCGCCATAGCGCTAACTGCAAGTTTTGAGCGCCGGCTAAGCGGACTTGGCGACTTGGGCCGCCTCGGCGCTACCGAGGTAAGGCGTAAGCGCGAACTCGACCAGGTCAGGGAGCAGCGACTCCAGCTCCTCTGTGCGATCGGCGAAGATCCGGCGCGAGATCAGGGAGACCATGCCGCCAACCAGCGCCTCCTCGGTGCTCGGGGAAAGGCCGGCGAGCACCTTCGCCGAGCGGCCTTTGCGACCGGCTTCGAAGTAGGGAACCAGCCCCTGGATCGCAGCGTCGTAGCGCTCGATCACAACCGGTCCGGCGACCAGCGCCTCGACCATGCTGAGGCGAGCCAAGTGGGGCTCGGCGGTGAGGAACTCGAGCATTGCCGCAATTCCGGCCCGGACCGCCTGCGGCCACTCGTCCTCTTCGTTGAAGGCTTGATCGACGCGCCGGCGCAGCTCCGCCATCACCGTGTCGTAGGCCGCGACAAAGCACTCGTCCTTGCTGCCGAAATGCTCGTAGAAGGTCCGTCTCGATACGGCGGCATGGCGGGTGATGTGAGCGATCGTGGTGCCGGCGTAGCCGTTTTCCGCGACAGCCTCCGCCAACCCCGCGATCAAACGCTCTCGCTGATTGCGAGCGACGAACTCGCGCGGCAGACCGTGGCGCCCCGGGGGAAGGCGGGCAAGCTCAGGCGGATACTCCGGCGAGTTCACAGAGGGGTTGACTGGATCGCTCAAGAGAATCGACGATACCGATTCAAACGATTGCAGCTTAATTTGGCCAACTAGCCAGTTTTTTGATTGACCCGTTACTCATTCGAGGCCGCCGTGGCAGAAGCGGCGCCGCCCTCGTCGGCCACCGCTCGGGCAGCCTCCGCTCCGAGGTACGGAGTCAAGGCGAACTCGACCAACTCAGGAAGAAGCTCTTCGATTCCTCGAGGCTCGGCAGCCACCAAGCGCTGGTAGAGGATCCAGAAGACGCCACCGATCAGAGCTTCCTCGAGTGTCTCCGGTAGCTCCTGTCCGTGCGGTGAGACATCCCGTCCAAGCCGGAACAGGGAGACGAAGGCCTGCAGCGACTCCTCGTAAAAGCGCACCGAAGACGGCGCGGCGGCAAGAGCATCGACCATGCAGGTCCGCGCAAGCGCCGGCTCCTCTGCCACGTAGCGAAGGAAGGCGGCCAGTCCCGCCTCCACCCGCAGAGGCCACTCGTCGATCTCGCCAGCAGCCTCCACCACCCGGCTGAGAGCCGCTGACATCGCGAATTGCTGGGCGGCGAGGAAGCACTCCTCTTTCGACCCGAAGTTTTCGTAGAAGGTGTTGCGAGCGATCCCGGCCCGCTTGACGATGTCGGCCACGGTGACGGCCCGGTAGCCCTTCTCAGAGACCTCGAGGGCAAGTGCGTTGACGATGCGCGCGCGCTGGTGCTGGGCGATGAACTCACGCGAAAGCTGGTGCTGCCCAGGCAGTGGACGCGTTGTTGATTTAGGAGCCACGAACGGAAGAGTACCTAAGTCGGGAGATCGCGTAGGGCCCGGGACCGGATACCGTTTAGGTACCAAAGACAGACAAACCATTTTCTCAATCAAATTAAACCGGGCGGGGACTTTGACCGGAAAGCGCGAGCGCATCCTCCAGGGGATGCTCAAAGCAGTAGGCACTCACGGGTACGAGCGAACGACGGTCCAAGACGCGATCGCCGAAGCTGAGGTCTACCGCCAGGCCTTCTACGACTGCTTCAGCGACAAAGAGGACTGCTACCTACAGGCCCTCGATGCGGGCTCAGCCTGGATCGAGCTGGCGATGCGAGATGCAGCCGCCGGAAAGCCAGGCTGGCGCGGTCAACTGCGCGGGGCGCTGACGGGGCTTCTGCGCTTCCTCGACGAACAGCCAGCCGTCGGCAGGGCCCTCTTGGTTGAGGTCCACGCAGCGGGACCGCGGGCGGTGGCGAAACGGACAGAGGCGATGACGCGTGCCTCCTCGGCGATGGATCGGGCGCGAGAGGAAAGCGACGACAGCGCCCCGGCGATCTCGGCCGAGGCTGTGGTGGCAGGCATCCTCGCCGTCCTCCACACCCGGCTGGCTTCCGGTCAGGCAAGCGGCTACCTCCAGCTCTTGCCCGAGTTGATGTACCTCGCGGTCCTCCCCTTCTTCGGCACCGAGGCGGCGTCTGCGGCGATGCAGTCCAACGACTCCTAGGACGGGCCGCTAGACCCCACTGCCGCCGCGGCCCTCGCCATCGGCAAAGCGGGCCGCCCCGCGAACCGCAACGTCGAGAACCTCGCGACCTAGCCGGCGCTCCAGCTCCAGCCCCTCGGCGAGCGGAAGCCCCGCCCCCTCGAGCGCGGCGCGCCGGTCGCTCAGCATCGTCTCCTGGGGAAACGATGCAATCCGCTCGGCCAGCTCGATAGCGCGGTCGAGGTGGCGCCCAGCCTCGACCAGCTCGTTGACGAGCCCGATCCGCTCCGCCTCCTCGGCTTCGACGGGGCGGCCGGTGAGGATCATCTCCAAGGCCCGTCCCTGCCCCACTACTCGCGGCAGGCGCTGCGTGCCGCCGTCGATGAGCGGTACCCCCCAGCGTCGCTCGAAGCAGCCGAACACCGAACGCGGCGTCGCGATCCGCAGGTCGCACCAGAGCGCCAGCTCGAGACCGCCGGCCAGGCACCATCCGTCGATCGCCGCAATCGTCGGCTTCGAGGGCGTAAGGCGGGTGAACCCCAGCGGCCCGCCGGGATCGTCGACGTCGAGGTCCAACGCTTTCAGGTCGGCGCCGGCGCAGAAAGCCTCCCCAGCCCCGGTCAGCACCATCACCCGCGCCGCCTCGTCTGCCTCGAAGGCTTCTGAGCCTTGCCGCAGCGCGGCGGCGGTGGCGCCGTCGATTGCATTGCGACGGGCGGGCCGATCGATCGTGATCACAGCCGCGGTGCCACGGCGCTCGTACCTGACCTCCGAGCTGCTCATCTCGGCGATCCTCCCATAGGACCCTTACCTCGTCGCGCCAAAGTAGGGAGCGGGCGGGCTAGTCGTCGCGCATTGCACGGGGTTCGCAGACGACGCCCTGCTCCCAGAAGTGCGCCCCGGTCGCCGGTCTCGGAAGGGCAGGACTGCCA